>Ga0326727_10020390_pt1 | contig 13170 bp, 9 predicted proteins | sample MB2enrmetagenome_FD_207643 | JGI IMG/M metagenome (GOLD analysis project Ga0326727, IMG submission 207643) | Lab enriched peat soil microbial communities from McLean, Ithaca, NY, United States - MB29MY | ecosystem: Environmental > Terrestrial > Soil > Wetlands > Peat | place: USA: New York...
AGATGAAGTTCTTCAGTTATGGCAGGAACCCGGGCTTCCTCCAGATGCAGTTCTGCTTGTGACGCACAACATCGAGGAGGCGCTTCTGATGGCCAACAGGCTCATCATCCTCTCGAACCGGCCGGGAACTATACTCGCTGGTGTCCCGGTGAAGCTCCCCCGTCCTCGGGACCGCAAGTCCCAGGCGTTCTACGAGATGGTCGACTACGTCTATTCCCTGGTGACAGAGAAGAGGGATGCCTCTGTGAAGACGCCTTTGCCGCTCAACCTGCAGACCTGAGGTCCGTTCAGGAGTAGCTCTTTGCCTGTGTGGTGCCCTTGGGGTATTTCTCCCTCAGGTGAGACAAGAACTTGTCCCTGTCGCGGTTGACGTGGGCTGCGTGCCAGGCGATGACGACGTCCTTCAGAACGCCGCGGAGGTGGGTCAGGTTCGCCTCGTTCGCGGGCGTGTCGCTCAGGACGACTTGGGTGATGATCCTCATCCATCCGGAGTACCTCTGGTAGGTCTCGCCCTCGCACCACTCGAAAATGACTCGCAGGTGTGTCTTGCCCTCCTGGGTCGTGTAGTACCAAAGTCGCAGAGAATCGCCGACCCAGCCGGGCGTCCTGTCCTTTAGCTCCATAGCTGTGAGCGATGCGAAGTCGAAGCCCTCCTTGAAGTTCCACTTGGTCGGGAACTCCGAGAAGGTGGCGAAGCTGGTGTACGCCGGCTCCATCGTCATGTGGATGCCGACCTCGTCGAACATGTTGTGGATCACCCAGAAATCCTTGAGGAGTCCGCGTATCAGGTCTATTCTCTGCGACTGATTCTCCTCTACCTTGCTCCTGGCGGCCTCCCCGGTGCGTTTTATCTCGCTCCGGAGTGCTGACAAGAATTCATCGTCACCTATCGGTTCAGCGATCCCCGAAGCCGGGTCGATCTGTGCGATAGAATCATCCCTTTCTCCTTTTTCGTTGCGCCTGGGCATGTGTAAACCCCAAGGCCCCAGTGAATCGGGAGGTTAAAATTCTTTGCCCCGAGTCGATTTGAGTCCGTTTTAACTAATTGCGTCATGCCTTGGGAACGGAATCCATGCCACAAGAGAAGAGCCTGGCTGAGGAACTGGCCTCCAAGCAGCGAGAGATATCGGTAGCAGAATTCTTCGAGAGGAACCGCCAGGTCCTTGGATTCGACAACCCGCTCCGGGCTGCCCTCACGACCATCAAGGAGGCCGTGGACAACTCGATAGACGCGTGCGAGGAGGCGATGGTCATGCCGGAGGTTGTCGTAGAGGTCTCTCGTGTCGGGGAGGAGCGTATCAAGGTCGCGGTCGAGGACAATGGTCCTGGCATCATACGCAGGGAGATCCCCAACGTGTTCGGCCGGCTGCTCTACGGGAGCAGATTCCACGCGAACCGCCAGGCCAGGGGCCAGCAAGGGATGGGGATATCTGCGGCCGTCCTCTACGCAGGCCTGACTACCGCCACGCCCGCCCATATAGTCTCTAAGGTCAAGGAGGCCACGACCGCTGTCGAGATGGACCTCATCATCGATACGTCGAAGAACATGCCAAAGGTGCTCCACGAGGACGCACGTGTCTGGGAAAGGCCGCAGGGGACGCGGATTGAGCTCCTCCTGAAGGGCCGCTACCAGCGGGGCCGCGCGTCACCGTACGAGTACCTCAAGGGAACCGCGATCGTGAACCCCCACGTTCGCATCGCGCTCACCGAGCCTGACGGGACAAAGACGACGTGGGAACCCGCGACTAGCGATCTCCCTCCTCTCTCGAAGGAGATACCGCCTCACCCCCACGGGATGGAGCTAGGAGAGCTCTTGCAGCGCCTCAAGGGCTCGAAGAGAGGGTCGGTGAAGGAGTTCCTGGTGAGCGAGCTATCGGGTATTTTCCCGCGCACTGCTGACGAGGTCCTGAGCGCCGCAGGGAGGACGGGCAGGGAGAAGCCAGGCAGCCTCTCGCCAGAGGATGTCGAGCGGCTCCACGCCGCGCTGCGCTCGGCCAAGGTTGCACCCCCTCCCACGAACTGCCTCTCACCGATCGGCCCAGTCCTCATCAAGCGGGGGCTGAAGAACGTGCTCGGGGAGATCAGGCCTGAGTTCTACGCGTCGCCGATCAGCCGGCCCCCGAAGGTATTCGCCGGTTGCCCGTTCGTGGTCGAGGTGGGTCTCGTCTATGGCGGCGGTCTCCCTGCGGAGGAGCCGATTCAGCTCCTACGTTTCGCCAACAGGGTCCCGCTGCTGTTCCAGCAAGGAGCTTGCGCGATAACCAACTCCGTTTGCCACGTGGACTGGCGCCGGTACGGCTTGGAGCAGAAGAGCGGTGCGCTGCCGACAGGACCGCTGCTCCTCCTGGTCCATGTCGCCTCCACCAAGATACCTTTCACCTCCGAGGCAAAGGAGGCGGTGGCCGAGGTAGACGAGATCGACAAGGAGATCACTCTCGCGGTCCAGGCGGTGGCAAGGAGCCTTTCTCTTCACATCTCGCGCCACACCCGCAGGGCCATGGCCTCAGAGAAGTTCACTGTGGTGAGGAAGATCCTTCCGCGTCTTGCAGAGAAGACGAGCGCTCTCGTGAACGAGCCGGTTCCGGACCTCACACCGGTCATCACCAAGATAATGAACGTGGTCGCGGTCGAATCCTCCCAGGACGAGGAGAAGGGGACTTCCGCGCTTGCCCTCACCAATTACACCGAGCGCCCTCGCGATCTCAAGCTCTTCATGGAGCTCCCCGAGGAGTCCCTGGGCGAAGGCTTCGGGGTGGATCCTTCCGCTGAGCAGGTGGACCCGAGCGCAGGAAGGGTCACATGGAAGACATTTCACCTTTCTCCGAACGAGCGCTACGATGTGAAGTTCCGATGGCCGAAGGGGATCGAGGTCGATCTCGCGGACTCGGGTATTTACGTCGCAGGAGTGGACGAGGCCCATCTCCTCGGGGCGGACCCTCTGCCCGGGGACTGGGACGTAAGACTGCCCAAGGAGCTCGTCGAGGAGGCGAAGGCCACGGAGAAAGAGGCTGAGGGGGAGGAGGTGGACTACGATGCCGCAGAGAGGAAAGAAGGGGTCAAGGACGAAGATTGAGCCGACGGGCGGAAAGGAAGAGGAGGCGCTTAAGGAGGCGCTGGCTCTGGCCAGGCAGGTCTACGACGAGTTCAAGCGAGGAGACGTTCCGAGCCTACGACTTCCGCTGAGGACGAAGCAGAACATCCTGTTCAACCTGAGGGACGGCGTATGGAAGCTGGGGCCCCAGACTGGAGTTCGATCCGCGAGGAAGATGGACGGCGCGATGATGTTACTGAGGACCTTCTGGATAGTGGATTTCATCCGCGAGATGGCCAAGGACTCGAAGACCTCCACACTGAGGGAGCTCTACTACATCTCGGAGCAGTGGAAGGAGGCCAAGTTCGACAGCGAGGACGAATCGAACCTTCTCATCGAGGACCTGGAGGTCCTGTGCGGCAAGCTGCGAGAGGACTTCCGGCTGCACCCCGAAGAGAACGGGGCGTCGGTCATAGGCGACCTTACTATCGAGGAGCTGAACCGCAAGGGCACGATCAAGAAGATCAACTGCCGCGACGACGTGGGCGACGGGGGCTACCAGCTGCCCAACAACGTGGAGAAGGAGAAGATAACCCTGAAGTCCACTGGGGCGAAGTTCGTGGTCGCGATAGAGTGCGGCGGCATGATGGACCGCCTCGCGGAGAACGGTTTCGATGAGAAGCACGGGGCGCTGCTCGTCCACCTGAAGGGACAGCCCGCGCGGTCGACCCGGAGGTTCGTGAAGCGCCTGAACGAGGAGCTTAACCTCCCGATAGTCGTATTCACTGACGGTGACCCTTGGTCCTTCCGCATCTACGCTTCGGTCGCCTATGGGGCCATCAAGACAGCGCACCTGTCCTCCTATCTTGCAACACCCTCGGCCCAGTTCCTGGGTGTTTCAGCTTCCGACATTGTGAACTATGACCTTCCCAGCGACCATCTCAACGACAAGGACATCAGGGCGCTCAACGCGGAGCTGACCGACCCGAGGTTCAACGATGATTTCTGGAAGAACGAGATACAGCTCATGCTCGAGAAGGGGAAGAAGGCCGAGCAGCAGTCGCTCGCCAAGTACGGCCTCAACTACGTCACTGACAAGTACCTTCCCGAGAAGCTGACCGAGATGGGTGTCATTTGAGCGTAGACGAGGGATCTTCCGAAGGGAAGAAAGCACGACCGCCGGCCCCTCTGATACATTCACTCACCATTCCCTGCCCGGCGTGCGGCAAGACCACGCTCCACCGGGTCCTCCATATCCGCGCTTTCCGGCCGAGGGCGCTATTGGCAGGAGTAGCAAGATGCAGTGTCTGCAGGACGTCCCATCAGTTCGAGATCGCCGCGAAGGAGAGGGACGTGAAGCTAATCCTCAGCGATGGTCCGGTTTCGCAAGCCCTTTCCTTCGCATTCGATGCAAATCACAGGGTGGCAAGGGACGACATCATCGAAGTGCAGGGCAAGAAGTTCAGGATCGTGAGGGTCGAGACGATGAAGAGCCCTTCAGTCCACTCAGCGGCGGTCAACGACATCAAGGCCCTCTGGGCAGTCTCAGCTGAACTGGTGGCAGTGAAGATATCCTTGGCTCAGGGCCGCACAACCATACCGTTGCAGGTCAATCTCCCACCAGGACTGCAACTTTCCGTGGGCGACAGGATAAAGGTCGAGGGAAAGAAGCTCCAGATATATGGCATCAAGTTGCGCGGGAAGAGCTCTACAGTCAAGAAGGGCGGTGGACCCGCCGAGTCCATCCTGAGGATATACGCCCGCTTGGAGTGGGAGACCGACCGCAGGTGAGGGAGCTCAGGTTCTTCTTGAACCGCTAACAGTGAGTCCCCCACCAGGAAGAAGCCCCTGGATGGTATCGAGCGAGACGTTCATTTCCCGTGCCAGGTCTCTCTCGATGGCCTTCCTTTCCCTCTCCTCGCCCGGATAGAGATACATCGTTATCATGCACCCTTCTCTCAGGAATGCACTGGGAGGAGCTACAACGACCAGCCGTTCTCTTTCGTGTACCACTTCACCGATCGCCAGTTCCATGGGCAGGTCTCTCATCAGGTTCTTGTTGCCGTGGATGACCCATGAACCGGCTGGCACGAATTCTCCGCTGGCGCCAGCCTTCGTGACCTGGTCGGCATGGACCCAGAAAGCGTCAGCCGAAGCAAGTCCAGCCCGCCAGGCCTTGGAGTAGCAGACCGCCCATTCTCCAGCCTCCTTGAGCGAAGTCTCTCCCACCGCGCAATTGGCGGGGGTCTTCACTATCACGCTCGGAGCTCCGTGGACATCAGCATGAATGTAGATGTCCGAGGCCTTGAGGTAGTGCTTGACCACCCAGTCATTGGTCCTGGCGTCACGCCCCCCCACCACGACCGTATCCTCTGAGGTGACGAAATATCTCGGAGCCTTCTCGAACCAGAAATGTCTCCCACGTGGAGGCCTCGCGTGCTCTGAACGGGACTCGGCCTTCTGAATGGTTGCGGCGGTCGCCTTGTCAATCTTGGATAGAGTGGCATCTGTCTCAGAGATGGCGCGTCGCGCACCGTCGAGCTTGGAAAGAAGTCCCTTTGCCTCCTCGTAGAGCGCCTGTGCGTTCTCTCGAACCGACCGGTGGGGGTCTACGGTCACGCGGCTTTCTCCCAGGTCCATTTCGAACAGGTCCGAGTCGGGGTCCTCCTTCAGGGCCTTTGCGAGTGCCTCCTCGACCTCCACGTAGTAGGTGAGGGTCGCATCCGCTCGGTCCCTCTTCTCCCGCATCTCCAGGTCGAGCTGCTCGATCACCTTGGACTGCTGAGCCCGCAACCTCATGAGCCTCGCCCTTTCCTCGTCCTTGGGCGAGGGCGGGACCACTATGACTGCCGGGAAGAACCGATAGGCCGCTTCGGAGAAGGTGGGGAATTCCGTCAGAGTCACGCTGGGATCCGAGGCCCACTTCCTAGAGGGGAATGGTTCAACATCGACGAGCTCTCCTCCCTCGGTCCTCGAGTATAGGTATCCGCGGGGAGGATCGCCCATCTCGCTGACAAGTTCGGCCATGGCCGAGATGATCTTCTCGGCTGTGGCCTTGGCATCATCCGGAGCCGGGGCATCGGCATCGATCCCTGCCCGGGCAAGCAGTTCCTCTGCTATCGGGCCACCCAGCGAGAGACGGGCCGCGAGCGTGGTCACGCGGCTGGTCCTGGAGCGCGAAAGGGCTTCGGCGACCTCGAACGCGGTCAGCTTGAGCGGGTTCTGACGAGCGGGGGGTCGGACATACGGCTCGCCCACCTTCAGGGTCCTGTGAGCCCATGTCCTGGGCGACGCAACAGCGGCGATCAATCCCTCCCTGACCGCGATCACGTTTCCCGGGCTGAACAGCTCCATCACCAGGAGCCGGGGAGTCTCGTCACCGGCCCGCGTGAACTCCAGCTCCAGGTACCTCTCTCCTCCGGGTTGAGTCAAGGTGGCGAGCGGAGCTCCGCTAAGGAGCCTTCGAAGCTCGGAAGCCATTGGCCCGGGGGTCTGGGAGTGTTCCCCTATGGTTGAGGTAAAGGCCGCGAACTTCCCAGGTTCAACCACGAGGTTCTTTCGTCCCTCCCCCTGGACCCGGAGGCTGATGAGGAACCTGCCTCCAGGCAAATCGGATGCCTTGTCGAACCGCGGGTGCCCAGTGGCCCTGATCTCAAGGAACAGGGCCAAGGTATCCACTGAAGAGAAGCGGTCCTTCTGGGCCATCCCCCGACCCTTGCCTCAAAAACGGATATCCTTTACCCTTAGCCTAAGGCGTTCTGAATGCTCTCCACTGAAAACCTTTTATGGCATCAAAGGTAAGCGAGACCTGAGGCCAAAAATATGTCCGAGAAAGATGCTGCAACCAAGAAAGAGCCGCACGAGGGAGCCCGTGAGGCTGAGATTGACATTCACTGGAAGGAAGCAGACTACAAGTTGCCTTCAGCGGGGTTCATCGGCCAGGCCAATCTGAACGACCCAGCGGTGAAGGAGCGCTTCAGCGAGAAGAATTTTCCGGAGTGCTACAGGGAATTCGCAGAGCTTCTTACTTGGGACAAGTACTGGCACACGACCCTTGACACCAACAACCCTCCGTTCTGGAAGTGGTTCGTAGGTGGCAGGCTCAACGCCAGCTACAACTGCGTCGACAGGCACCTTGAGAAGTACAAGAACAAGGCCGCGATCATATTCGTATCGGAGATGGAGTCGGAGCCCCCAGTGGCCCTGACCTACCAGGAACTCTACGTCCGGGTCAACGAATTCGCCGCGCTCCTGAGGGACTTTGCAGGGATAAAGAAGGGTGACAGGATCACCTTCCACATGCCGATGGTCGCAGAGCTACCGATCGCGATGCTCGCGGCAGCCCGTATCGGTGCGATACACTCTGAGGTCTTTGGAGGATTCAGTGGGGAGGCCTGCGGTGTCAGGATAGCCGACTCCGGAAGCCGTGTCCTGGTCACGATGGACGCCTACTACCGCAGCGGGAAGCTCATCGATCACAAGGCCAATGCGGACATAGCGGTCGCGACCGCCGAGAAGCTGGGACAGAAGGTCGACAAGGTCCTGGTCTTCAAGCGCTACGCGGACAAGTACTCCTCCGCGACCCCGATGGTCGAGGGAAGGGACTTCTTCATCAACGACAAGCTCAAGGACTTTGCCGGGAAGAGGGTCAAGCCCGAGTCGATGGCCTCGGAGGACCCGCTCTTCATGATGTACACTAGCGGAACAACGGGCAAGCCCAAGGGATGCGTTCACAGCACCGGTGGCTACCTGTCGTACGTGACCGGGACCGCGAAGTGGATCCAGGACATTCACCCGAACGATGTTTACTGGTGCCTTGCAGACATAGGCTGGATCACCGGGCACTCGTACATCGTCTATGGTCCGCTGGCTCTCGCCGGGACCACGGTCATCTACGAAGGCACACCGACGTTCCCTGACGCAGGCAGGCTCTGGAGGATAGCTGAGAGGCTGGACGTGAACATCTTCCACACTTCCCCGACGATGATCAGGATGTTGAGGAAGTCCGGACCTGACGAGCCGGCCAAGTACAACTATCACTTCAAGCACATGACGACCGTGGGCGAGCCGATCGAGCCCGAGGTATGGAAGTGGTACTACGACGTCATCGGAAAGGGCCAGGCGGTCATTGTGGACACCTGGTGGCAGACCGAGACCGGCGGAGTGCTCTGCACGACCATGCCCGGACTCGACAGGATGAAGCCGGGCAGCGCTGGACCAACGGTCCCGGGCCTGTACGGCGTGATCTACGACGAGGAGGGAAACGTGATCCCGCCCGGTTCGGGCAAGGGCGGCAACATCTGCATACGGAACCCCTGGCCGGGATTCATGCTGACCATCTGGAACGACCCCGACAGGATGGTCCGCCAGTACTTCAGGAAGTACAACAAGAACCCCAACAGCAAGGACTGGAAAGACTGGCCCTACATGACGGGCGACGGCGCGGTCCAGTCCGAGGACGGGTACTTCCGGATCGTCGGAAGGATCGATGACGTCATCAAGGTGGCAGGCCACAGGCTCGGAACCAAGGAGATCGAAGCCGCATGCTTCATGGTCCCCGAGGTAGCCGAGGCCGCGGTCATCCCGCTTGAGGACGAGCTCAGGGGACACCTTCCCGAGGTATACATCTCGCTCAAACCCGGAATCAAGCCCACGAAGGAGATCAAGGACAACGTCATACTTGCCATCGAGAGGGAAATCGGAAAGATAGCACGTCCGAAGAACGTCTATCTGGTCCCGGACATGCCCAAGACCCGATCTGGCAAGATCATGAGGCGCGTCCTCGCAGCCATCTCCAACAAGGCCGACACCGGCGACACCAGCACGCTCTCCAACCCGGACATCGTCGAGCAGATCAAGCAGGTTGTCCAGGGCGCGGAAGTCAAGCGCTGAGCGAATTCCGGATACCCCTGCCCGCAACGGAGGCCGTCCACGGCGAGCCTAGGTGAGCACTGATGCCCAGGGCAAAGGTGGAGCGCGAAGTCGAGGAGGACCTCTCTGAGGCGCAGAAGCTCCTGGACCTCGCCTTTCACAGGGCCAAGACCGTAAGCCGCAAAGGGAAGACGCCCCTCGAGAGGGGCCGCTCTCTCACCGCTGGGAAGATCGGCCGGGCCTGTGGAATGCTCCTGAGGCACCTCTCGCTGGCCAGGGCCCCCTTCAAGCGAATGGAGGAGATACCGCCATTCACCATCGCCCTCCTGGAGGAGAAGCTTGGCAAGGGCAGGCTGGAGAGGAGCCTGAGCCGCGTGCGGACCGCAGAGGAGAGGATAATCGGGTTCCGCCGGGAGGAGGAGAAGAAGATACCCCGGCTGGTCGATCCCGCTCTTCTCAAGGAATCTCTGAGAAGGTTTTACGGGAGGGCCTCCAGCGCGGTGAGGGAGGTCGAAGAGGACCTTGTCCGGCTCGAGGATGCCGCGGCCCTCATGAAGCAGAGCCCCCACATCGACCCCGCAGTGCCCACGGTGGTAGTGGTAGGCTACCCGAACGTGGGAAAATCGTCACTGCTCCGCAGGCTGACGTCGGCCTCTCCCAAGGTTGCAGCATATCCGTTTACAACCCTTTCTGTGAGCATCGGTCACGCGGAGATCGGGCCCACGCTGCGCACCCAGGTAGTTGACACTCCCGGGATGCTCGTGAGGACTCCCAAGAAGGCAAAGGTGGCCGGAGGTCCCGAGAGGGAGGCGATGGCAGCCCTAGAGACCTCGACCGGGATCGTGATATTCCTCATCGATCCGACGGGGAGCTGTGGATGGCCTCTCGAGGATCAGATGAAGCTCCTCGAAAGACTGAAGGCGGCTCACCCGGGACGCAGGATGATAACCGTCGAGAACAAGGTCGACCTCCTGCATGCGGAGAGCGGGAACCAGAAGATCTCATGCCTCACTGGGGAAGGGATCGAGGAACTGGTGGAGCTCCTGAAGGCGGAGCTAAGGAAGGAGTACGCTGCGTGGAGGGAGATGGTGCTTCGGACGGGCGTGCTCCCCCAGGTCATTCCTGAAGGAAACGAACGAACTCCTCCTTCGAGCGGGGCTTGAGAACGTAGTTGTTTATTTTCTCGTAGCCGATGGTCGATGTCTGTGTCCGACCGTAGTCGTGGCCGGGAAGGACGACCAGGGCATCGTCCAGCTTGATTACCTTGCCGAAGAGGCTGTCGTACATGTCCGCAGGGCTCCCCCCGGGGAGGTCGGTCCTGCCGCACTCTCCGACGAAGAGAGTGTCGCCCGTCGCAACGTTCCCCTCGAAGATGTAGAGGACGCTGTCCGGCGTGTGTCCGGGCGTGTGCATGACGCTTATCTCGATGCCTCCGACGCTCAGCTTGCTTCCCTCGTCGAAGGACAGGTCCTGGTCAAGCTTGGCGAGCCTATGGGCACCTATCTTTGCCCCCGTCCTCGCCCTCACCTCGTCGTTGCCCGCGATGTGATCAGGGTGGCTGTGGGTGTTCAGGATGTAGCGTACCTTGAGCTTGAGGTCGTCGATGGCGTCCAGAACAGGCTCGATACCGAAGGACGGGTCGATGACAACGGACTCCCCTCCTTCCTGCGGTGCGAGCACGTAGGTGAAGTTCTGGTACGGGCCGATCAGGAACTGCTTCAGTAGCATGGTAGAGGAATGTTCTTGTCAGTAGAAAAGTCTGCCGATGGAAAGCGGACGAAACTGCGAGGCTACGCCACTGACGGGAACAGTCGGTCGTACCTGTGATTGACCAAGACCGAGAGGGCGGGGACCGGCTCCCTCACTATCTGTATACCATTCAGGAAGCGCCGCATATTCCCCAGAATGGCGGGCGGGCGACCCGGTCCCGGATCAATATCGATGGGGGCAGGCGAGAGCGTCGCGAGCAGGACCCGCGAGCCATCGCTTGCGAACAGGAATGGTGTCACGTGTATGGCCATCAGCATCTGGAAAAGGGCCTGTTCCGTATCGGGAGCGCTCAGTTCACCTTGGACGAAGGCAACCCTTTCGATCAGTCGCGCTTGGAACGGGGGAACCTTCTGAGGATCCAATATGGTCCGCCTCTCCACCAGCCCGGTCTCGAGGAGACGCTGATAGGATCGCGGGAAGAAGAAGGGGCTCACGTGAAGTGGAGCATTCTCCGCCCCTGGGCGGATTGGCCGTGCAAGCAATCCGGCGATTCGATCCAACTGTGCGCTCTGAGCACCGGGAACATCCTCGCCTTCGGTTGTCCCTGATGGGAGGGAGTGAGGATACGCGAGCGTGCCCCGCTGCCTCGTCAATCGAGCCCAGGCCGCCTCGAAATCGAAGTAGACCGGGATCGTGTGTTTCTTAGTGGAGGAGGAAACCACAACGGTCTCGCTCCGCCCGGTAGGCATGTCCAGGGAGGCAAGGAACTTCTCCTCCGATTCGTTGGAGAAGAACACTCCGAAGACCGTTTCCGGCCAGCGCCATAGCAGGACGCAGGAAGGCAGGTTCCTCCATCGTGCCTGGATCCCCTCCAGATGCTCAGCAAACGGCTGGGCCATCACAAAATATACGGTGGCAAACCCCGTTCGGAAAGGATTTGGTATGAAGCGATCGAAGACCCATCCTGAGCTGTAGGCCCGTTTCCTGATCCGCTCGAACGTGCGCGAACCCAATTCGGTCTCACGTATTCGTTTCCGTTCGCTGGTTGGCAGCGAAGCAAGAAGGGACCGGATCGCAACTGCTTCCCCCTCGGTAATCGAACGCATGGATAGGACTGCTAAAGGTTAGCACGTCCCGACACAAAATCCTCGAAACTGTCGGAGCTATTTAAGTAACACGGCAACATCTTTCTACTTCGATGAAGCAATCAAGCTCCCTAAGAAGCATCGTGTTGTCCGTTGCAATACTCACCATTGTAGTGCTGATGATCACTTGGGGGATCTCGCAGCCTATCGGAGCCCAAGGCTCATCTCGCCATCCCAGTACTCCCGCGATGCACGGTGTAATCGCCACCGCACTTGGTCATGCCATCTCGACCACACGTACCCCTGCCTCTCAGGGTGCACCGTACGTGGCCGACACGCTGGTGCTTTCCAACCACACACTCGTTCCTGGGAACTTCATGGCCGAAAACAGTGGGAATCTTACGGCTGTGGCCTACGACAGTGGAAAAGGTGAGTTGTTCGTTGCAGGCAACGATTCCAACGGAATCGTGAGCGTGATATCAGACACAACGAACAGCTTGGTTGCCTCAGTCCAGGTGGGGTCCTTGCCTCAAGGGGTCGCTTATGACAGCGCGAAGGGGGAGGTGTTTGTCACCAACTGGGCATCGGACAGCGTGAGTGTGATCTCGGACACAACAAACACAGTCGTGGCAACGATCCCTGTGGGTGTATGGCCTCTCGCGGTGACTTACGATAGTGGGAGGGGCGAAGTATTCGTTGCGAACTACGGGACGAACAACGTGAGCGTAATCTCAGACACGTCAAACAAGGTAGTTGCCAATATGGCCGCTGGCATAGATCCCTGGGGAATGGCATATGACAGCGGGAAAGGGGAGATGTTCGTCACGAATGTGAACGCGAATGCAGTGTCTGTGATATCCGATTCGACCGATAGCATCGTGGCCACGATCCCCGTGGGATCGACTCCGATTGCAGTCGCGTATGACAGCGGCAAAGGCGAGGTGTTCGTTGCAAATCAGAAATCGAACAATGTCAGCGTGATATCCGATACGACAAACGGGCTCGTAGCCTGGGTACAAGTGGGTTCGCTCCCTGCGGGAATAGGGTATGACAACACAAAGGGCGAGGTGTTCGTAGCTAACTACAATTCCAGCACCGTGAGCGTCTTATCCGACACGACAGACGTCGTGACAGCAACGGTCACGGTGGGTATGTGGCCGATTGGGGTTGCATGCGACAGTGGGAAGGGCGAAGTGTTCGTCGCAAACTCTATTTCCGCCAGGGTCAGCGTAATATCGGATGCAACGAGCACTGTTGTAGCCTCAATCTACACAGCCGAGAGTCCCTGGGGAGTCACGTATGACAGCGGGAAGGGCGAAATGTTCATTGGGAACGAGGGGTCGGGGTCCAATCTAGTCAACGTCATCTCGAACGAGACCAGTGCCGTGACGGCCATGGTCACTGTGGGGGCAGACCCCCTCTCGGAAGCGTATGACAGCGGGAGGGGCGAAGTATACGTGGCTAACACAATGT
>Ga0326727_10020391_pt1 | contig 13168 bp, 2 predicted proteins | sample MB2enrmetagenome_FD_207643 | JGI IMG/M metagenome (GOLD analysis project Ga0326727, IMG submission 207643) | Lab enriched peat soil microbial communities from McLean, Ithaca, NY, United States - MB29MY | ecosystem: Environmental > Terrestrial > Soil > Wetlands > Peat | place: USA: New York...
GCCCGATCAGATTTGTCTTGAATTGAATCTGATAGCTCTCACCCGGGATGCCATAGAGAACCAGGTTGCGCGCGCCGCCGGACAACTGCGTGTCCAGCAGCGGCTGCGGTCCAATGACGGCCAGGCGGCCTGGCTGAACGTAAAAGACGCTCGCAGCGCTGCCATTGGCGTTGCTGCCTTGCGGCGCTTGCGGCCATAGCGAAACGAACGCCGACGATTGGTTTGACAGGACCGTGAAGTTCAATTGGGCGATTTGCTGGCTTCCTTGCAGATTCATGCCGGGTACCGCGGTGAAGGAAAGTTCAACACCGTGGTTCGGCAGCCCGGTCAGGGAAGCCGCCTGCAACGCCGGCGTCGTCGCCTGCACTGAGAGCTCGCTGAAGAGAGTTCTGGGGAAACTCAACGTGAAGGAGAGCCCGACCAGCGCGCTTTGGGCATTCACTGTAATCGGAACACTGCCGCTGGTTCCGGTCAGGAGAGCGTCGTCGCCAAGCCCAATCGTCGTGGCCAGCGCCCCCAAGGTGCCGGTGCTGCCCTGGCCGACGGTGAAGTTGGTCGAAAACACCAGGTCGTAGGTCTGAGTCAGGCCCTGCGACGAGGCGCCCAGCACAGTAGCGGTAAACAACTCTGTCCCGACAGGCGAATAGTTGGTGCCGCCCGCCGCGGCAATCAAATCGTTGACATTGAAAAAGGCCTGGTTGGTGGGCGTGCCATCGCCCACCACCGCCGCCAGCACGGAGGAACTATTGGAGGTGGACAGGGTGATGATCGACCCGGGCGGGTCGGAATCGTTGAGCGTGACGAGCAATTGCTGCGATTGCACGACAAACGAGTTTTCCTGCGCGGTCGTGGCGGCGGGCAAAGGTCCGTCCGGGGGCCAGACAGCCGACTGGCCGTTGGCCGTATTGGTGACAGTGATTTGGTAATAATAGGTGGTATTGGGCGCGCAGTAGGAAACCCGCGCGTAGAACAAGCCGAGGTTCATCGAATCCTGGCGCAACGCGGCTATGCTCAGGAGACTGCTGTAGGAATTGGTTGCCGTTGGATCGCCCGAATTCAGCGGGTAATACTCCACCCCGACTTGTCCGGCCAGGTTGGAGCCTCCGCGGGCGCCGGCGAACACGCTGATCGCCGCCGTGGTCGAGGGTGTCAGCGCCGGCGACACCGCCGCGACAACGGAAAAACCGCTCGGCGTGACATTGACAACCGAGACGTTCGTGATGGTGATTTGCGCCGCGGCGGGCAACACGCCAAGGATCAATCCCGCCAATCCCAGCCAGCAGGCCCGCGCCCATTTCCTATTGTGTTTTGACAGCATGGTCATTGGCCCGTTGGCCCCGCTGGGGGCGTGTTCTGGTTCTGTGCCGCGGCGTCGAAACGGGGACCGCTCCGTTCCAGTCCCGGCCTGCCTTTGCGCACGATGGTCAACTCACCGCCCGTCAGAATGGCGTAGCGCTGCGTGCCTCCGGCCTTGAGCCGCCGGGCCGCCGCCTCGGCGGTTCCATCCCCGCTGTCGATCAACACCACCAGCGGGCCGGCGCCCGACGGTTCCGGGGCCACGGCGGCCACGCGCCTGCCCGGGAATTCCTTGCTCAAGTCTGTCAGGGAAGCCGAATTTTTCCGCACCGTCTCGGTAAGCTTGCGCAGATCGACCAGGACCACCTCGCTGGCCGCCACGCCCTGCAATTGGCTGTAGGTGATATAGTTGAATGTTTCCCGTTTCAGGCCCCGTCCCTGTGTCGTCAGACCCTGGGCCGTCTGCCAGGCGGCGTATCCGCCTTCGAGTATATCAACACTGATTCCCGGCTTTTGGGCCAGGGCGCCCGCCGCGCCGTTGAGCGCCGCCGTTCCTCGCCGGCCCAACCCGTCGTCATACACCACTACCTTCCCCAACGGGGGCAGTCTCTTGAGCGGACAGAGCGATGCTGGCACGTTGATGGCGCCGGGGATATGGCCCTGGACAAATTCCTTGGTGTCGCGCACATCGATGAGCGTGACCTTCTCATTGCCGGCCATTTCCTTTTGCAGGCCGGCCACGGTGATCGCGGCTGCGCTAATGGCGGCGCTGCCAGTGGCCAGACAAATTATCATGGAAATCGCGCGGCGCATAACTTTACGGGGATTGCGGGGTAAACTCATTGACGGCGCTGGTCAGGCTCACCATGAGCACAGCCGTGTTGGGGATCGGGAAATTATCCCCGGTCAACGCGCCCGATTGCACCTCCGCCACCCGCCAGCGGCCGGACTGCGAATCAAGCATGCGGACGGACAGCGCGTTGTTCAAGCCAATCTGCTGCAAGAGCGTAAAGGCGCTGTAAGCATCCGGAAAGCCGGTGTAACCGAAGACGTTGACGCCCGCCGCCAGGTTGATCGATGAACTGTTGTTGACCCCAAGATCGAGAACCTGGTTGGCGTTGAACTTGAGCCACAGGAACGAGCCGGCCACAAGGCTGAAGTCCGGGCCCGAAAATGTCCCGTTGGTCAGCACCGCCGTCTGGGTGGCCACCGACGGCGACAGCGACGTGTATTCGGTGACGGACTGGACGCCATTGGTCGCCCAGAGGGAAAGCAGCCCGTAGGCATTCTGCGCATCCGACACCATCGCCGGAGTCACCGCGACGACGTTGCGGTTTTGGAACACCGGCTGCAAGGCGGGCAGAACGGCCGAAACGACCCGCGACTGGTTGCTGACGGTCTCCTGCCATACGGCCGAACCGTCCGCCAAACCGGGGAACGTTTTGAACGTCGGCGTGCTGGTCAGCGGCACGGAGAGCAAACTGGGCAAATGGATCAACTGGGCGTTGCCCGTCAGCGCCCCAAGGCTGTCCTGCATGCAAACTATCCACGGACCGTCCAAGGCCGGCTGGCTTTCGTTTTGGGGAGTGCTGGTGATGCGGATTTCCGCGTTGCGCAACAGGTCAAAGCCGTAAATATCCACTTCCACGTTCCGATTGTCCGCCCACACGATCCAATTGCCGTATATGGCGGGGTTAAACTGGCCGTAGATGTTGGTCGTGATGCGCCGCACTTGTTGGGCCTCCAGATCACAGAAATAAATCTCCCCAGGCCCCTGGTCGCGGAAATCCTCCCAGACCACGCGGGCCGCCTGCACATCGGGGGTCACTTCATCCTGAGTGGAGGGCGAGACGAAGAAGTTCGACCCGGTCGCCAGGTTGGTGGCGAAAAGCAGCCACGGCGCGTTGGTGTTTCCCGTCGCGCGCGACTGGAACACGACCCAAGGCCAATGTATGGCCGGATTAACTTCGTCGTTGGCCGGCGTGCTGGTCAGGTTCTGCGGGCCGTTGGTGCCGGCCAAATCGTCCAAAAACACATCCCAATTCCCGTTGGCCTCCTGCCCCTGCCAGACCACGTAACGGCCATCGGTGCGCGGATTCTCCTGGGTCAGCGCCGTGTGGGTCAATTGGGCAATCGAACCGCCGCTCGCCGTCACATCCCGCGCGTAAATCTCCCAGTTGCCATCACTCTGATCCTGCCACACCGCCCATCGGCCACGCGCGCGCGGGTTGATCGGGCCGCGATTGAAATCGGCCAGGACGGCGTTGGCGCCCGACATCGTCCCAATCTGCGCCAAACCGACAAAGAAATTTGTGTCGCCCAAGGCGTCAGTCAAGGTGATACGCACGGTGTACCAGCCGGGCGGCTCGACAACGCCGTCGTTGCCCAAACCATTCCAGTTGAAGGTGACGGGAGCGCTGCCAATGTTGGTATAATCGACGGTCAGAACGTCGCTCAACGCGCTGAAGTCGTAGCCGTAGAGCGGATTGACCGTCCAACTGGCCAGGGTGGGATTATTGGTGGGTTGAAAAACGCCCGCCACCTCCCCCAGCACGCTGATGACATGCGGGCCGACGGTCAAATTCGAGAGAACCAGCGGCGTGGTGACATTGACGGGCGGACGGTAGTAGCCGCTATCAATCGTCCATCGGTAGTTCGTGACCGACGCGCCACCGATGCTTAATTGGGCGGACGTGCTGGTGGTGGGTGTGGCCGGTGCGCCCACCAGTGTTGTGGCTGGAGCCGACGAACTCACGACCCAACTCACCGTCACCGCATTGCTGGCCGCAAGGTAGCTTCCATACTGCGAACGGCCAAGAACCGAAAGCGTGTTGGTTCCCACCGGCACGCCGGACAACGTCAGCGGCGCGCTGACCGGCGACTCGCCGCTCCAGGCGCCGCCGTTCAACTGATACATATAAAAGTCAACATTCTGCCCCCCGATGTTGAGGGTGGCGGTCGTGCTGGCTGTCGGAGAATAAGGCGTGTTGGAAACCGTCGCCCAGCCCACGACACCCTCGAAGATATCGATCTGCGCGTTGATCGCGTTGGGGTTCGCCGCAGCCTGGAAAACGATCGGCACGTTGCCGGGGCGGACCGACAAGGCATTGCCTGGATTGACAATGGGTTGCGACGGCACGGTGGCGGAGGAGAATCCCAGCGAACCCGCGCCGGGCAGCACCAGCGTGACGCTGTGCGTGTTTTCCTGGTTTAAACTCGTATCGATCGCGTAGTAGGACAGTTGATACGAGCCGGGAATGCTCAGGCTGAACGGCAGTGCCAGCACAAACGGTGCGCCGTTGAGACTGTCGTAAATTGTCACCGGCACCACGTCCTGCGACAGGAAGTACATCTGCGTCTGCGGTGTCACGTAATAGACGCCATTGGTATAGGTGGACGCGCCGGCAAATTGCAGCGTTGTCACCGGCGCGTTGGTGCTCGATGGCGGGTTGGTGTAGGTGACGGTATAAGTGTAGGCCCCCAGGTTGACGAGGTCGAAAATGTTCAGATACGTGTCTTTAAAATTGGTGATCGGCTCGTAGTGGAGGCTGGTCCAGAAATTATTTGTGTTCAGCGCCTTCCCATCCGACCGCACCACGCTGACGATCGGCAGCTTGGCCTGGTTCGGATCCGCAAGGCGCATAAAACCCCACCCGCCGAAGTTCGCCGTCAGATCGACCTGGCACGAAAGGCCGGAACCGGACACCGCCGCGTTGCTCAGCATATTCACAGGATAAACCCCGCCCTGGCTCTCGTAGAGCGAGTCCGGAATTAAATTCGCAATCGTGTCGAGGTTCCCCGAAGTATCGGCCAGAAAATCCTTGATGTTGTCGCGCCCGGGTTGGTCATCCAGCACTTCATGGAGAAAGAGATAGGCGTTGACGGATTTGATGAGGGAGGTCTCCGTGCCGCCCAATGCCGTGGAGTGGCTGTAGGTCGCGCTGACGGAAAGAAACGTGCCCGATAGAGTGACAATCATGTCCCAAGCCCCCTTGGCGGCTTGGTTGGGTTGGAGATTGCCCAGGTTGACCGTTAAGTTGGCATTGGACAGAGGCGAATCATTGACCCGCGAGCCAAGCAACTGGGCAACCAGCAGCAAATTATTGACATTCTCCGTAATCTTGGGCTGCTGCGAGGCGATCATCACGCTGTTGGCCGGGCCGTATCCGACGTTTTGCACCAGCACCCCGAAGGTGAACGGGATTGGGCTTCCCAAGCCCGTATAAGGATCCATTCCCGTCACGTCCCGCGGCTGGAAGTATGTGATTTGCAATTGCGCATCCGGCTTCACGGTGATGGGTGAGGGAAGAACAGTGATGGCGGAGGCGGGTATGGTCACGCCATTGATCTGACCGCTGAGGTTGGCGCCAATGTTGTAAAGTATCCCGTTGGGCGTCGTCCCGCCCGCGCTGACCGTCGGGATCAGAAACCACGAGACTTGGGCCGTTTGGCCGGGTTGGATTACCCCGGCGCCATTGACGTCATTGATGCTCTGCAACGTGGGCGGCTGGACAAAAAACATGCTCGACGAATCGTTGACCGTCCCGTTGGTGGAGAGGGCCGGGTTTTCAAAAGTCAGGCTCGCCGAGAATCCGGTGATCGGATTGTTCGGGTCGTTGTCTGTTATCTGCAACGTCGCCAAAAATCCGATCCGTTCCAGAGTCAAGGTCTGTGAGAGCACGATCGTCACCGGCGCGCACAGCCCCGAATACTGCTCCTGCGCCCGAAGGCCCGACAGGGACAACATCGTGCCCACGCAGGCAAGGCAGACGGCGTGTCGCAACAGAATTGGCTTCATTTGGACACCTCCGTCGTGGTTACCGGCGTTACGGGCAGCATTCCGCCGCACAAATCGTGGACCAGTACGTCGTTGGCATAGAACGCATTGTCGCGATCCAGGCGCAACGTATAAACTTTGATCTGGCGGTCTAGCATACGATTCTCAACGATCTCCAGCGGGATGCCATTGGTGTTGGAGAGCCAATCCCCCGGCTTGAGTTGTCCAACCGTCGTCCACCCCTTGCCATCGACCCAGAAAAGGTGTTCAGCCGTCGCCAGAATCGGCGGGGCCGCCGGGCCGCGCAGATGCCGGAGTCGAATCTCATGCACCCGCGTGCTTTCCAGCATGGAAACCTCCCTGACATCGGCGATGTTATCCGTGCGCTGGCCGGTGCGAACCACGTCGTTGGTCGTCATCTCCGAGATCATTTTAAGCGTCCCATCAGCCATGAGAACACGAGTCTCCGCCGCCAGGCAGCCGTTGCCTGTCGGCTGGAAGTCGAGGTTCGATTCCTGCGGGCCCCCGCCGCCGCCGCCGCCACCGCCGCCGCCTCCCAAAAGCGACCCAATAACACATCCGATATAGGCGGCAAGAGCCTCCGGCGCGAGCGTCAGAGCGCTGGCAATCCCGCTGGCATAGTTGTAAATGCTCATGCTGATGGCGACGGCGCCGGCTATGGCCACTAGAGTCTTGTCCACCGGGCACAACCCATCCGCGTTGGCAATCGCGTTCAGGCCGTCGATAAAATCCGCCAGGCCCTGTATAAACTGGCCGATATCCGAACCGGGAATGCAGCCCACCAGCGCGCTGCCCAGGCCCTGCTGTCCCGGGGCGTTGGAACCCCAGTAGGTGACCGTAAAAGGCACATCGATCGTTTGCTGCGGCAGCAGGACCGGCACATAAGTTATCAACGGCTCGAAACTGGCTTGGTTGTCCTGCGATCCAGCGATGGTGAGGTCGGTCATCTGCACCAAGCCTTGGTTCTGCACGGTAACTGTGTACGTGGCCTGGAAACCCGGCGTCACCCCGGAGAACTGCTGGAACGGAGGCGTCATTACCAGCACCGGTATCGGAACATACGTCTGGTAATTCTCGGTTATTGTGATCGTGTAATTATCCGAAAAGGCAACGGGCACGACCGAGAAGTTGACCGTGACCAGGCTGCGATTCAACCGGGCGTGCTGGTAAATTGTCTGATCGGCCACCACCGTCAGAGTGCCGGAATTGGCCGAGCATCCGGGCGCCGACACCTGCCAACTCCACGTTCCTTCCTCAAGGTTGGTCACCGTCACGTACCCATTGGTATCCGTGTAATACGGACCGTCTTGGGCGGAGATCAAACTGTTGTTCAGACGCACCGCCGCTCCGCTTAATGCGTCGCCCAGGATGTCATCAACATAGAACTGCACTCCCCCGGTCAGGTCCGAGGTCACTATCGCATACACGCCCGCTTTGAAGGGTGTTGACAAATTGGTGCCCTGAATTGTCACCGCGTCCTGGTAAAACGCCAGCGGTTGCGTGGATGGAGGATTGAATACGACGGTGATGCTGTTCGATTGGCCGACCGGCAAGTCCGGCAGTTGGATCGCGCCGTTGGTAGAAACCGGCAGGTTAAGGCTGATCCAACTGTTGGTCGGCGGGATCACTGTGATCCCTTTCAACGTGTCCAACCCATTGTTGGCCACAACTAGCTGGCCGCTAATTTGGTCCCCGCGGTTGACGTTGACCTCCAGATAACCCGCTGCCGGTTCGGTCACCGCCAATACCGGCACTGCGGGCAGCAGGTTGACGATGCCCGTGAACGTGGCCGACGCGCCTTCGGCCGAGGTAAAGGTAAAGACCACCTGCGCGTTATCCGGCGCGTTGATGGCCGCCGCCAGCACCATGTTGATCGTCAACTGTTGATTGGGGGCCAGGCTCACCGCGCCACTCAGATTGGTGCCAGTCATCGTGGTGATCGGCGTCAGGTTGGTGCCGGATACCTGGTATGCCGAAAAACTGGTGGCTATGCTCGTCAATGGCACATCGCCGGGGTTGACCAACTGTATGCTGAAGTTAAGCATGCCGTTCTTGGACATTTCTATGTCGTCCGCCTCGGGATTCGCATAAAGCCGGTCAATCGTGACTTGCACCTGGTTCAACTGATCGACCACCAGCGGGTTGGCCGCCCATATATTGAGCGTCCCGCCAAAACCCGGCGGAGGATTGTAGCTATACTGATAGTTGCCGTTGGTATCGGTGGTCACAGGCTGATACCAGACATATCCCCGTGTGGAAAACCCGATGTTCAGGGCCGTGTTCGGCGTCGCCAGTCCCGTGCTGTAAGTGATGGCCTGGCCGGTGATGACAATGGGTTGGTTGTTGTCATATACGCTCTGGGCCGTCTGCGCCGTCCCGTAATACGCCGTCTGCGACAAGCTGGACACCATGCTGCCGCTCAACGGTCCCGACTCCGTCTCCTCGTCCGTGCCGATTTGACTGTAGATGGTCTGCGCGACGGCCACGAAAGCCGTGTTGGTGGATCCCGTCAACGCCACCGGCACAAGGACGTTGGGCACGGTGAAGGTCACAGAGGATCCGGCGGGTATATTCACGTATCCTCTTCCATCCCCTAGGAAAATTGTTCCGGGAGGAGTGCCTTGGAAGGCCGTGCGGCTGACTTCCTGACCCAACCCGTTTTGGACCGAGATATAGACATCTCCCGGCTTCGATCCGAAGGACTCTTCGACGACCAGTTGCATCGCGACAAACCCGCGGTTGAACACCTGCACCTGGATCGGAGACAACCCGCCCGCCAGCGGCAATTGATTGGCCGATACGGCGATTTCAATCCTCGGCACCGCCGTGTTCGTCAACGTGAACGTCTGCTCGTACGTCACCGTGTCCCCTTCGTTGTCCGTCTGCTGCGACGCCGCCACTTCCAACGTCTGCGCCGCGGACACCGCCGCCTCCGGCACGATGATGGACTCTTCCACGTTGCTTCCGGCGTTGACCAACGCCGCCAGACTCTGTGTGACGACCAGCGGCGTCGTTCCCGCCACCGACCGATTCAACACCAACTGCGACAATCCGAGGCTGGCCGAGGAACTCAAATTGGAGAGCGTCACCTGGTATTGGTCGAAGTATCCGGTCAGGATCGGGTTGCTGGTCGTGCCTCCCTCCGCATTAACCAGCAGACTGAAACCCACCGGATGGACCGTCACCATGCGCTGCGGGCTTTCCTGGACGCTGGCATTGACCGCGCTCACGCCGTAGGTCACCGCGTCCGGCATCGGCAGGTTGTCCGTGTATGTGTTCGCGGTCAGCAGGGACGCGTTTTGCTTGACCCCGTTGCGATAGACGTTGAACCCGACGGCCGTAACATCCGAGGATGTCCAACTCAACACAGGCGCCTGCCCCTGAACCGACAGGACCGATAAATTGTTGACAGGACTGACCAGCAACACGATCGACGCCGGCGCGCTTGGATTCTGGTTCCCGATCGCATCCGCGGAAGCGACAATATACGAATTGGTGCCGCGCGGCGGATAATCCGTCACCGGCGCCACGCTATAGACCGTCTGAATCAGCCCGCCGTTGCGATAGATGTTGTAGTGATCGGGAGTTTCGCCGGCGGGCTGCTGCCACGTGATGGAAACCCCCGCCACCGCCAGTTGCACGGCCACGTTGGTCGGGGCCGGCGGCGGCGTGCGGTCGGACAAACCGATCACCACGTTGGAAATGGCGCTCTCGGAGCCAAGACGGCTGGCGCTAATCCCATAGCTGTAGTACCCGTCGGCGGGCGGAAAGTCGGTGACCGTTGTGCTGGTCAGATTGTCGAGGTCCAAAACCGCCGGAAGAGTGAAGTTGGTGCCACTCTCACGATAGAGGCGGTAAATCTGCGCGTTGCTGACGAGGTTCCAAGACAGCTCAATGTAGCCGCCCGGCAGGCTCGTCGCGCTGAGTCCGGTGGGAGCCGCGGGCGGACTGGGCAACGCGGTGTTGTAGATTTCCAGTTGACCGCCCGAAACTACGTTCGTGCCCACGTTGCCCACGCTGTCCGTCGAACTGAATATGAACTGTCCAAAACCCGAACCCATCGCCGAGGTCAAGCCCAGCGTGGTGTTCCAATTGGTTCCGCTTCCGGTCAATGTCAACGCCACCGTGGCGCCCTGCGGCGGCGCAAAGCTCAGCGTGGGAGTGATTCCCGCCCCAGGCACTTTCGACAATGTCAGGTTCACCGCGACATTGGTCGGGATGAGAGTTTGGACCGGGCCTAACGGCGAGGTCACTATCGTGCCCGTTGGCGGCGTCGTATCGATCACCAGTTGCGGCCCGGCGGGCGCGCCGCTGAACACGTTGCCATAAAGGTCTTGCGCCGCCGCCTGTACCACCGCCACACCAGAGGGTGTCGAAGGGGTGACACTGAAAGTCGTTTGCCAGGTGTTGAGAGCGACATTGGTGAGACTGAGCGACTCCGGCGACGCCGCTCCGGCAGGCTCGATCGTCAGTGAAGGCACCCCCGCCACCGCCTTGCTGGAACTCAACGTGATGCCAACCGGCCCGACGCCCGTCGGCGAGGGCACGCTGAAAGCAACGCTCAACCCCGGCGGCGTGGCGTCATAGACGCTGGAAACCAGCGCGGAAAGCGGGCTTGGATTGCCAGCCGCGTCAAATCCCACCACCCCGAAATAATAGGTGCCCGCGGCCAGTCCCTGAATCGTGTCCGACATCGCGCTCAGCAGCACCGAATGACCGGTCGCCTGGTTGGTGGATGCAAACGACGATGTGCTCCAGAACACCTCGAACGCGCTGGCCTGCTTGCCGCTGGCGGCAAACGTCCACGAGACGTTCAAACCGACCCCGGGCGAATAGATCGGCGGGTTCATTACCACCGCCGCCGGCGGGATCGTTTCCACTGTGATGTGCCGCGCGCTCGATGCCGTCGAGCCCGTGCTGTCGGAAGCCGTCGCCACAATCAAATTGACCCCCTCGGCCAGCGTGGCGTTGGTGACGCTGAAGTTCCCGCCGCCATCGGTGGTTATTGTTCCCAGAACCTGGCTGTTGTCGGTGACCTGAACGCTGATGTTTTGCTCAGCCGTGCCGCGGATGGTCAGATTGCTGTTGTTGGTCACGTAATCGGTATTGGGCACGGTTATCACAGGCGCAAGCGGCGGCGTCACCGCGACAATCACATCCGCCTCCAGCGTCGCGATGTTGCCCGCGGTGTCACGCGCCAGGACTTCAACCTGGTGGACAGCGTTGTTGAGCGCGCGGATGTCAAAGTAATAGCTGAAGCTGCCGCCCGTGTTGGTCGCCAAACCCGCGCCGTCGAGGTATAACTCGATGTCCCGCATCCCCAATACGGCCGTCGCCGATGCCGTCACCGTCAACGGCCGGTTCAATGTCTCCCCGTCCGTCAGGCTGAAGGACTGGATGACCGGGCCTTCAGTAATATAATTGACATCCAGTTCGACCGGGCTGTTCGTCTGGCCCGTGACGCTGCGAAATTCGGCGAAAATATGCTTCAGCCCGCCGCCCGCCGAGAGCGGAAAGGTCGTGTAGTTGGAGAACGGAGAAAAGAAAACGCCGCTGAAGGTGAAGTCCTCGCTCAGGCGCATCGACACCGCCGTGCGGCAGGCCAGTTGAAGCACAACCGACGACGTGCCGACCTGGGTCACACCGTTGGAGGTTCCGATCGCCGGCGTCAGCACCGGCTCGTATGTCAGGAACGGGCTGTAGGCAACGTTGCCCGCCAGCAACGGCGTCAGGCTGCCTTGCGCCGCTGTTCCCCACCAATTGGATGGCGCCTCCAGGGCCACGCTCCCGGCCGCCCACGCATTGGTCGAATTGTTCTGGATGACCGACCCCTGGATGTTCAGCGTCGCGGTGTCGGATTGTTGCACCCCGACCTGATTGCGTGATAGCAGGGCGCTGCTGGTGGTCAGAGTCGCGCCGTTCTCCGCCATCAGTCCGCTGGGAGAATTGAAATTGGCCGTCAAAGCCTGCACCGCCGGCGAGCAGCCGCTCAACGTCAACCCGCCCCCGTAGAAAATCTCCACAAACTGCAGGCTCGATGCGCTCGCGCCGCTTCCCAACGTCACCCCGGCCCAGTCGCCCGGCGCGGGTGTGCCACCGGACATGTCATTGGCGGAGTCAAATACAATGGGCGCCAGCGCCGTGCCATTGGCCGTCAGGGTTCCCTGCGTCACTGTCAAGCCGGTTCCGGGGGTGAAAAGCAAGGTCGTGCCCGGCTGCACGGTCAGCGTCGCGTTGCTGGCCACTACAATGGAGCGATATATCGGCACGACACTCGGTGCGCTGCCCCCAATCGTGGTATTGACCCCAATCGTGCCGGCGTACGGATCGCTCCAAGCCGCCGTAAAGACAATCGGGTAAAAGTTGTTGTCCGCGTTGTATCCCACCACCGCAAAGTAGTTGGTCTTGGTGCGGTCAAGTCCGTTGACTTGATACGAGTATTGGCCTGGCCCCAATGTCACCTGCGGCGTCAGACCCGCCACGGTCGTGAAGTTGGTTTGCTGATAATATACGTAGAAGCCGGCGAACCCCAGCAGCCCGGAGGTGCTGTAGCTATTCCACGATATCAGCGCCGACGACGCCCCAACAGCCGACACCGTGATGCCGACAGCCGGCGGCAGTGAACTGGACAATATGATCTCCAGCGGCGTCACCGTCGAAATGCTGTTGCCCGCCGTATCCACCGCCTGCACCGCGACATAATACGGCGTGTCGAGCGATAGCCCGTAGAATTGATAGCTTCGCGCGCCGGGACCCAAACCGGTCAGCACGGGCATTCCCGCCACCGACGTATAATTGGTGGTCTGGAAATACACGCGGAACCCGGCCAAATCCGCCGGGGCGTTGTAGCCAGGCCATCCGACCGTGATGGAATAACCGTTGGAGGACACCGCCGCCAGGACCGGATTGCGCGGAGGCGTGGCCTCGATCGTAAACTGCGCGGCGTTGGTCAGCGCCAACACATCGCCGTTGGTGTCCTGTGCGGCCGATACATACAATTGCATCGTGCCATCCATGCCGGCCGCAATTGTGATGCCTGGCGTGTAATACGTGTCGTCTTTGACCGCCGTGTTG
>Ga0326727_10020392_pt1 | contig 13167 bp, 10 predicted proteins | sample MB2enrmetagenome_FD_207643 | JGI IMG/M metagenome (GOLD analysis project Ga0326727, IMG submission 207643) | Lab enriched peat soil microbial communities from McLean, Ithaca, NY, United States - MB29MY | ecosystem: Environmental > Terrestrial > Soil > Wetlands > Peat | place: USA: New York...
TCGAATCAAGAGTATGGATGGGGTATCGCCGTGGATGGCAAGGGGCGGGCCTTTGTCACCGGCCTGACGTATTCAAGCGATTTTCCCACCACCGAGGGTGCCTATCAGACCAGGAACAAGGCCGCCGCGAACAGTGCCGCCACCAGTTTTGTCAGCGGGTTGAACGCCTCCGGCACTGCCCTGGCCTATTCCACCTATTTCGGCGGCAGCGGCATAGCGATCAGAAATGGTCAGTCTCTCGTGACTGCCGGTGACGTCGGAAGTTCCATTGCTATCGGCGGAAATGGCGACATCTACGTGGGCGGGGGCTCGGCCTCGACCGACTTCCCCACCACGGCCGGCGCCTACCAGAAATCCCATGCCGCCGCCTTCGTTGCCCAAGACAATGCCGTGATCTTCGAGATCGACCCAGCAGGAATGGGCGCCAAAGACCTGGTCTACTCCACCTATATCGGCGGTAACGCGAAGAATGGGGACGGCGATATCGCCGCTAGCATCGCCGTGGACAGCGCGGGCGCCGTCTATGCGACCGGTGTCACGGGATCGGATGATTTCCCCACTACGAAGGGCGCTCTTGAGACCCGGAACGGAGTGTATTCCAAAGACGGCTCCACGGGCTTCGTACTGAAACTCAACCCGGCCGGAACGGGCGCCGGCGACCTCGTGTATTCCACTTACCTGGGCGGGAACTACTACTCCGGAGGTCGAGGCCTTGCCCTGGACGGATCCGGTCACATCTACGTGACTGGCTACACGGAATCGACCGATTTCCCCACCACCGCCGGAGCCTTCCGGACGAGCTACATCGGCGGCGCAAACGAAATGGCGTTCTTCGCCAAGATCGACCCAGCCGGGAACGGCCGCAGCGATCTGCTCTACTCCACCTTTCTAGGCGGCAACGTCGACACGGAAGGCAAGGATATCGCCGTGGACCACGTGGGCTATGCAAACGTCACCGGCACCACGCTGGACAGCAACTTCCCCACCACCGCCGGCGCGTACCAGGCTGCCCCGCCTGCGGGGTTTCTGGCGGGCGCCTTTCTTGCCCAGATTAACCCGGCTGGAACCGGCGCGGCGGATCTGGTGTACTCCACTTACGTCTCCGGCGGCTACGACAACGGCAACGGTATTGCCGTGAACGATGCGGGAGATGTGTACATCACCGGAGCCACGTGGTCGACGACCTTCCCGGTGACCCCCGGCGCCTACCAGGTTACCGACAAAGCAACCTCCGGATCCACGGTCTTTGTGGCCAAGCTGAACCCCGGCACGGTGAAACCGGTCACGGCCACGACCACCTCCGTCACTTCCAACAGGAATCCTGCCACGGCGGGCGTGAACGTGACCTTCACCGCAACCGTGAAGGCCTTGAGCGGCGCCGGCATACCCACTGGGACGGTGGCCTTCAGTTGGCCGGGGTGCGGACGAAGCTGCGTCTCCGATGCGGAGACCCTGGAGGCGAACGGCACGGCCGCCTATGCCGCAACCTGGAGCACGCCGGAACTGGGCGGAGTGCCTGTCACCGCGGTCTATTCCGGCGATCCGGCTTACGCCGCCAGCACGGGAACCATGAGCGAGACCATCGACCGGGCCACGCAAACCATCTCCTTCAAGCCGCCTGCTTCGATTCGCTACGGCTCGGCCGCGCTCGACCTCGCAAAATATGCCACGGCCTCCTCGGGCCTGGCGGTAGGCTTCAGCCTGGTCAGCGGACCGGCGCGGCTGAGCGGGGACTTGCTCACGGCCACCGGGACGGGAGACGTGGTGGTGAAAGCCACGCAGGCAGGCAACGGCACGTATGCCGCGGCCAAGCCGGTCCGCAAGACCATCACCGTGCTGCACAAGGTATCGACTGTCCATCCTGCCGATGAACACATGACTTATTGAGGAGCCGTTCCCGCTCTGACCGCCTGCACGATTACCGGCTTTGTGAAGGCGGCCGTTTCATGCTCCGGGGTTCCCGGGAACCGCCCCGGCCTCGAGTCTTTCGCTTGCGTAGAACATGTTTCATAAGCCGGCTCTGTATCGGGGCACGACTGCAGTCGTGCCGAATGGCGCCGGGGAACATTGGGTTTCAACCCCCTGCGGGAACTGCAGCCGGTGCCTGCTGAGTCATTCATGAAACACGTTCTAGCTCCAATTCCGCCTTCGAATCCGATGCGATGAAGCCGCACCCAGGCCGGCTTCACGCAGGATGCTGTCCACGATGCAAGATTGTTTTCCCGATGTTAGGCAGGGTGTGTAGAACAGAAGTTATGAGTTATGCCGGTGATTTACAACCGTAGCGTAGAAAGCTGTCTACAACTTTTCACGCAGGAAGCTGATAACGTGGTCAGCCTGCACCACGCCCACCATGCGCCCCTGGGAATCCACCACCGGCAGCGCGTGCAGATTGTACTTGTCGAACATCTCCGCCAGTTCGTTCTGGTGCAGGTCGGCGGAGCAGGAAAGCACGCGGGGCTCGGCCAGCACGGCCAGCCGCGTTTCCGGCAGCGCCATCACCAGGCGCGCCAGCGAGACTGCGCCGCGCAGCACGCGCTTCTCGTCCAGCAGGTAGACCTCGGTCACGTTTTCCGGGTCCCCGTCGAAGTTCTTCAGCGCCTGCACTGCCTGGGCGACAGTGGCCTGCATGCCCAGCGATACGAAGTCGGTGGTCATGCAGCCGGCGGCCGAATCCTCGTCGAATTCCAGCAGCTCCTCGACCTCGTGCCGCTCCTCCGGCTCCATCTCCTCCAGAATGGCGTCGGACTGGTCCTCGGGCAGTTCGGCCAGCAGGTCGGCAGCCGCGCCGGGGTCCATCTCCTCGACGATGTCGGCGATTCGTTCCTCGTCCAGCGGCTCCAGCAGCGCCTTCTGCAGCTTGGGATCCACCTCTTCGAGCGCCTCGGCGGCCACCTCTTCGTCCAGCGAGGTAAACACCGCCTCGCGCTCCGCCGGCGCCAGGTCCTCAAGAATCTCCGCCAGGTCGGAGGGATGCATCTCCGCCAGCCGCTCGTACTCGATCCGCAGCTTGACGCGCCGCGCCGGATCGACCTCGATCACATCCACAAACTGCCAGGGAATGCCGCGTGCCGCCAGCTTGCGCGAGAGCGTCTCGAGAGCAGCGCGGGGCAGCATCCCCTTGAAGACCCGGCGAAACGCTCCGCGCAACCCCACCTCGACCTCGGCCACGCGCAGCAGGTGCACCGAGCCGCGCCCCAGCCATTCCAGGTCGACATCGTTCACCCGGACCACCTTGCGGCCATGAATGTCGATGATCTGCCGGTCCACCAGGTCCTGCTGCAGGTAGATGTAATTGCCCTCGTCGTTCAGCGGCACCAGGGCGCCGGCCGAGCGCAGTTCCAGCGTGCCGGCGGGCGTCTCCATCACCTCCTGCGAGGGCACGATGCACAGCCCGGTGCGCGTCTTCAACACCAGCCCGGCCACCTTGCCCGCATCCGGCCCGGTAGCCACGGCCACATCCTTGAGCCGCCCGCGCAAATGGCCCTGGGCGTCGGTTACCGGGGTGCCAAGCAGCGCGGTCAGGCTCACGCGGGCTGTAGTGCGCGGTTGCATGAGCTGAGTGTAGTCCTCCAGGCAGCATTTGCGCCTCTTGAAACAGCTGGCTTGATCGCCGCTACGCAATCCGCTTGACACAAGCCGCTCCAGCCATGAAACTGCCAGCAAGGTTCCTGAGGCACGGCGTGGCTGCGAAAGCCCCGGTCCGCGCCGGAAGAGGCGGATAGAGGCCCGGTGAGCGGATCCAAGGCAGGACGGCTGACGTTTGCGTTGAGTTCGACGATGGAAAGTGTCGGGGAGGTGGAGGCGGCCGCCGAAAAGCTGGCCACCGAGGCCGGCCTGGACGAGGATGAGTGCTTCCGCTTTACCATGGCGGTGCGCGAGGCCGCGGTCAATGCGGTGCTGCACGGAAACGAGTATGACCCGGCCAAGCTGATTACCGCCAGCTTCGAGAACACTGGCTCGGCGCTTGTAATTTCCATTGCCGACCAGGGCAAGGGCCTGAACCCGGATACGCTTCCAGACCCCCTGGCCCCGGAAAACCTCCTCCGCGGAACCGGACGCGGCATCTTCCTCATACGTTCTTTTATGGATGAGGTGCATTTTCGCCAATTGCAACCCGGAACGGAATTGACCCTGGTCAAGAATCTGGCCCCGGCTAACGAAAAACCTTAGAGTACTTGCGCAAGGAGCGTGGGCGGCGGGCGGAGCATCGTTCGCTCCCCGGGCGAGAATCGCCCCCGGCGGGGAGGTTTCTGCCATCCACCCCCGCGGAAGTGCTATAACCAGAAGTACAACAAGGAGGAATTTCTGTGGCACTGACAATTGCTTCCCGTGAAGTGGACGGCGTTACCGTTCTTGACCTCAGCGGACGGATCACTCTGGGCGAGGGCAGCGTGCAGTTGCGCGACGCCATCCGCGGCCTGATCAGCAAGGGCGTAAAGAGTGTTCTGCTGAACCTTGGTGACGTAAACTACATCGACAGCTCGGGCTTGGGTGAGCTGGTGAGCGCTTTCACCACCGCCAAGAACCAGAGCGCCAATGTCAAGCTGCTGAGCCTGACCAAGAAGGTCAAGGACGTGCTCCAATTGACCAAGCTTTATACCGTCTTCGACATCTACGACGACGAGGCCAGCGCCATCGCCTCCTTCAAGTAGAGCCGGTCCCGGGCCCCCCGACTTCTTTCCAGCAAGAATACGGCCGCTCCGCATGGCGGGGCGGCCGTATTCGCCTGCAATCGAACCGTTCGCTAGAACTTCACGTTCGGCACTTCGCGCTTCTCCGCCGTAGCCGCGAAGTAGGCCGTATTCTCCTTGAATCCCGCCATTCCCGCCCAGATGTTGTTGGGAAATTGCAGGATGAACGTGTTGTAGTCCTGGATGGCGTCGTTGTACCGCTTGCGCGCCACGCCGATGCGGTTCTCGGTCCCGGAAAGCTCGTCCTGCAGGCGCATGAACTGCTCGCTCGAGCGCAGTTGCGGATAATTCTCCGTCAGCAGCAGCAGCCGCCCGATGGCCGAGTCCAACTGCCCGTTCGCGGCGATCTTCGCCTGCGGCCCCTGCGCATTCAACATGCCCGCGCGGGCATTGGCGATATCGCCAAAAACGGTGCTTTCTTCCTTGGTGAAGCCCTTCACCGTCTCCACCAGGTTGGGAATCAGGTCAGCCCGCCGCTCCAGTTGCACGTCCACCTCTGACCACCTGGCCTTCACCGTCTGATCCTTCTCGACCATCTGGTTCCGTGAGCTCTGGAAGCTGAAAAACACCATAACCAGCACCACCAGCACCACGCCGACCAGTCCCAGCAAAACAAGAAATGCACGCTGCATACAGTCCCTTTCTCCTCCGGCTTCCCCTCAGGGAAGCCACCCCATCTTCAACTCAGAATTTACCAGTCGCCCCCAGCCCCGCCGCCGCCAAAATCGCCGCCGCCAAACCCGCCAAAGCCCGAGCCGCCCCCTCCGCCATCGCCTCCACCGCCGCCACCGCCACCGAAGAAAAACCCTCCGCCGCCAAACCCGCCGCCACCATATCCAGTGCGAGGCGGCGGCCAGCCGCGCCAGAAACCCAGCAGGTGGGCAATGCCAACGATAATCCGGAAGATAATCACAAAGCCGAAGAAAATGAAGAAGAGAATCAGCCCGACGATCGAGTTCCCGTTGCTGTGATGCCTCGACGGCTGAGGCGCCGGCGCCGGCTCTTCGTCCAGCGTCACATTCTTGTCGGCCGCGATCACCTGCGCAATCTCGGCAACGGCCTGCGTGACTGCGCCGTCAAAGTCGTTGGCTCGCAGCGCCGGAACCATCTCCCGCCCAATGTCGCCCAGCTTGGCGTCCGGCAAAATGCCTTCCAGCCCATAGCCCACCTCGATCCGGCGCTTGTGGTCCTGGACGGCAAGCAGAACCAGCACACCCCGGTCGGAGCCCTTGCGGCCCATGTGCCACTTGTCTTCAAGCTGGTTTGAGAACTCAGCAGCGTCCTCCCCATCCAGCGTGTTCACGGTGACGATGGCCACCTGCGTGTCGGCTGCGGAGTGGTCGAGTTCCGTGCAGATGTGATCCAGCCGGGCGATCGCCGGTGCGGAAAGCACATGGGCAAAGTCGCTGACGTAATCGGTGGGTCTGGGCAGGTCGTCGACGCGCTCGGCCCTGAGGGCCGTGGCTGAAATGCCCGCCAGAACGGCCAGCACCAGCCGGAATACGCTCGAACGTGCGCGGCGAAAGCCCATCATCGCTCTTCATTGTACGCGGCCACGGCCCCAAAGGTTCCCACTCTGCCATCGCCGACCAATAGCCGTCAGCTTTTCCCTGTTCCCTGTTCCCTGTTCCCTGATCCCTGATCCCTGATCCCCGTTCCTTGTCCCTGCACTAAACTGAAAAGGTAATGACCGAAACCCCCATTCCCACGCCCCCCATCGCCCGCAAGGAACACAAAGAGATCCACCTGCACGGCAAGACCCTAACCGACGACTACGCCTGGCTGCGCGACAAGGAAAACCCCGAAGTCAGCGCGTATCTCGAGCAGGAAAATGCCTACGCCGAGGCCGTGATGGCGCCACTGACCGGCCTCCGCGACGAGCTGTACACCGAGATGCTCAGCCACGTTAAGCAAACCGACATCTCGGTTCCCTTCCTCGATCGCGGCTGGTGGTATTACACCTGCACCGAGGAGGGCCAGCAATACGCCATCCACTGCCGCAAACCAGTGCCGGGTGCCCCAGAGCCTGCCCTGAGCTTGTCGAAGGGTCTCGCTTCTGAGACCTGGGATACCTCGAATCTCAACCCAGACCCCGCGCAAACCGAACAAATCCTCCTCGACGGCAACCAGCTCGCCGAGGGTCACGCCTTCTTCGCCCTAGGCGCCACCGACATCGCCGACGACGGCCGCTGGCTGGCCTACACCACCGACACCACGGGCTTCCGTCAATACACCCTCCACATCAAGGATCTGGCCACCGGAGAAACCCTCCCCGGCGAGGTTCAGAGGGTTGGCTCCGTGGTGTGGGCCGCCGACTCGGCCACTCTCTTCTACACCGTGGAGGACGAGGAGCAGAAGCGCCAGTATCAGCTCTGGCGCCACACGCGCGGCACGCCGCACGCGGACGATGTGCTCGTCTATCAGGACGACGACGAGCGCTTCAACCTGGGCGCGGGACGGACGCGCGACGGCAGGTTCATCGTCGTCGAATCGGCCAGCCACATCACCACTGAGTCACGCGTGCTGCCGGCCGCCGGGCCGCTGGGCGAATTCACCCTGATCTGCCCGCGTCAGGACGATCACGAGTACTCCATCGACCATCGCAACGGCCTGTGGTACATCCGCACCAACGACCAGGGACGCAACTTCCGCCTGGTGACCGCGCCCGTGGCCACGCCCGGACGCGAGCACTGGACCGAGCGAATCCCCCACCGCGGCGACATCATGCTCGAGGACATTGACCTCTTCGCCCGCTTCTTTGTGGCCTGCGAGCGCGAAGACGGCCTGCCGCGCCTGCGCGTCTGGCACTTTGACGCCGACGGATCCGAGGCGACCCAGACCGACGAGATCGCCTTCCCCGAGCCGGCCTACAGCGCCCACCCCCACATCAACCGCGAATTCGAAGCAATGGCCTTTCGCTACGCCTACCAGTCGCTGGTCACCCCCAGTTCGGTCTTCGAATACGACGTGGTCACCGGCGCCTCCTCGCTGCTCAAGCAGTTGGAGATTCCCGGCGGCTTCGACCGCACCCTCTACGCCAGCGAACGCGTCCATGCCACCGCGCCCGACGGCGTCCAGGTCCCGGTCTCGCTGGTCTACCGCATTGACCATTTTATGCAGCACGAGCCCGGCAAGAACCCCCTCTACGTTTATGGCTATGGCTCTTACGGCTACCCCCTGCCCCTCGGCTTCAGCAGCAACCGGCTCAGCCTGCTGGACCGTGGCATGGTGCTTGCTTACGCGCATGTCCGCGGCGGCGGCGACCTGGGCGAGCCCTGGCACGACGCCGGCAAGATGCTGGTCAAGCGCAACACCTTCACCGACTTCATTGCCGCCGTCGAGCACCTCACCGCCTCCGGTTATGGCGACCCGGCGCGCGTGGCCATCGAGGGCGGCTCGGCCGGCGGCCTGCTCATGGGCGCGGTCGTCAACATGCGCCCCGATCTCTTCCGCGCCGTTGTCTCCCACGTGCCCTTCGTCGACGTGATGAATACGATGCTTGACGCCTCCCTCCCGCTCACCGTCCCCGAGTACGAGGAGTGGGGCAATCCCAATGAAGAGACTTACTTCAACTACATGCTGAGTTACTCGCCCTATGACAATCTGAAGCCGGGGAGTTATCCCGCAATGCTGGTCAAGACCTCGCTCCACGACAGCCAGGTCATGTACTGGGAACCGGCCAAGTACGTAGCCAGGCTCCGCACCCTCAAGACGGACAACAACCCATTGCTGCTGGTGACCAACATGAAAGCCGGCCACGGCGGCGCCAGCGGCCGCTATGACTACCTCAAGGAGATCGCCTTCGACTACGCCTTCCTCCTCCGCGAGCTAGGGATTGTGGTCTAGAATTCTCGTGCGGCGGCTTTCTTCCGCCGCCCTGAGCCGTCGAACTGGAATCGGAGACCACCATGCGCACATCGGGATTGCTCCTTGCCGTGCTTGCGCTGACCGCCGCAACGGCAGCCGCGCAACAGGAATTGCCCCCCTCCGCCCACGAAGGGCCGATGCAGATCAAGTCCGCGCCGCTCACCCCGGATAAGGACGGCGTCTATGCCGCTGGCCCCGGCATCCAGATGCCGGTGGTGCTGGAGCGCGCCACCGCCGCTTACCCTGACGATGCGGCCGCGGGCACGGTCGATGGCATCTGCGTCCTCTCGCTGGTGATCGGCGCCGACGGCGTGCCAGCCGACATCCAGGTGCTCACTTCGCACGGCGCTGCCTTCGATGCCGCTGCGATTGAGGCCGTCAAGCAAACCAAATTCTCGGCCGGGACCCTGAACGACAAGCCCGTCCCGGTGCGCATCAACGTGCGCTTCCGCTTTTTTGAAGACCGCCGGCCGGCCATCCCCAGGATCATGGGGCGATTCGGCCTTTCCCGCGGCCCGGACTGGCGTCCCGGCGGGCCCGGCGCTCAATCCCGGTCATTCGATAAGCCTCCCGTTGCCATCCATATCGCGAACCCCGAATTCTCCGAAGAGGCGCGTAAGGCCAAGCTCCAGGGCGTGGTCCTCCTCTCCATGCTGGTCACCGAAGAAGGCTTGCCCACCGACATCCGGCTGGAAAAATCTCTGGGCATGGGCCTGGACGAGAAAGCCATGCAGTGCGCCAGCGAATACCGTTTCAAGCCCGCGCTGAAGGATGGCGTGCCCGTCCCCGCCCGCATTACCCTCGAGGTCAATTTCAGGCTTTACTAGCCGCGCGCCGAGCTTTCCGAAAAATTCATCGCGCGGCAACTCAAAATCGGTGACAAATCCGGGAACTTCCCCGTCGAACTCTCCGTATGGGCTAAGTAACAGCGAAGCTGACGCGGCGCTCGCACCGCGAGCACGAGGCAGTCTATCTCCGCAACCACGAGGAGCAGACCATGCGGCATGCAAAATGGGCAGGCGTGTTAATGGCACTGATAACTACCGGCATCTGGGCGCAGCAGGCGGCCGCGGCGTCAGACACCGCAACCTATAAGCCGCCGCAATCATCCATCAATGAGCCGGTGAAGTCGTGTCCCGCGAGCTTCGATTTCCATCCCGAAGTGGATGGCGTCTATAGCTTGACCAGCGACATCAAGGCGCCCAAATTGAAGCATTGGGTTCCGGCCGAGCTTTCCAGCGAAGCCAAGACCAGGGGCGCCTTCAATCCCTTCAAAGCTCCTCCCAGCACGCTGTCCTTTATCGTGGACGCTCAGGGTGCGACCCACGAAGTCTGCATCCTGAATCCGGCCGGCTATGGGCTCGATGACCAGGCTGCCAAGGCGGTCAGGCAGTATCGTTTCTCGCCAGCCATCAAGAATGGCGCAGCCGTTGCTGTGCGCGTCTCGATGCAAGTGGCCTTTAACCTTAACCCGTAGCCTTTGCGGTGCGCCGGCGCGGGCAGGCTGCCTAAGCCGGCACCACATCGCCCTCGCCCGGCGCCAGGAATAGATTCGCTTCCAGGCCATGCTGGCGCATATAGAGGTCATAGTACCGGCCGCCCAGCGCAAACAGCTCTGCGTGGTTGCCGCGCTCCAGAATGCGCCCCGCCTCGACCACCAGGATCTGGTCGGCGCGGCGGATCGTCGAAAGCCGGTGGGCGATCACGAAGGTCGTGCGCCCCTGCATCAGCTGGTTCAGCCCTGCCTGGATCATCGCCTCGGACTCGGAATCGAGCGAGCTGGTAGCCTCGTCGAGAATCAGGATGCGCGGCTCCGCCAGCAGCGCGCGCGCAATCGAAAGCCGTTGCCGTTGCCCGCCGGAAAGCTTCACGCCGCGCTCGCCCACAATCGTGTCGTAGGCCTCGGGGAATCGCTCCGCAAACTCGTCCACCCGCGCCGTGCGGCAGGCAAAAAGAAACTGCTCCTCCGTCGCATCCGGACGCGAAAAAAGAATGTTCTCGCGGATCGACCCATCGAACAGAAACGAGTCCTGCAACACCACGCCCAACTGCGAGCGATAGGTGTTCAGGTCCACCGTCGCCAGGTCCACGCCGTCCACCAGCACACGGCCCTTTGACGGCGTGTGAAACGCGCACAGCAGGCTGATGATCGTGGACTTGCCTGAGCCCGATGAGCCCACCAGCGCCGTCACCGACCCCGGCTCAGCCAGAAAGCTCACGCCGTGCAGCACCGGTTTCTCCGGCTGGTAGGCAAACTCCACATCCTCAAAGCGCACCGTGCCCTGGATCGGCGGCATCTTCACCGTGCGCCCGGGCGTCTGGTTCTCTTCAAGCTCCGACATGATCTCGTTGGTGCGGTCCAGGCCCGCGAAAGCCTCGGTCAACTGCGTGCCGATGTTCACGATCTGGAAGACCGGCGCGATCATGAAAGCCAGAAACATGTTGTATTGGAAGTAGTCGCCGACCGTCCAGGTGTTGCCCAGCACGCGATGGCCGCCCAGCCACATGACAATCGCCGATACCAGCCCCAGCACGGTAGTCGAGGCGGCAGAGAGCGTGCTGGTCATAGTCAGCGACTTCATCACGTTGGCCAGCAGCCGCTCCACGCCCGCGGCGAAGACGTTGGCCTCGCGCTCCTCGGCATGGTAGCCCTTGATCACCCGCACGCCGCCCAGCGACTCGGTCAGCCGCCCGGTGACCTCGGCGTTGATCTTGCCCCGCTCGCGGAAGATGGGGCGAATCGTCTTGAATCCATATTGCAGCACAAAAACGAACGCGCCCATCACCGTGAATACGGTGAGCGTGACCGCGACGCTGAGATGCATCAGATAGAGGAAGGCAAGTATCGCCGTCAGCAGGCCGCCCACAAACTCCACCAGGCCCGTGCCCACTAGGTTGCGCACGCCTTCCACATCGGTCATGATGCGCGCTACCAGCGTGCCGCTGCGGTTCTCGTCGTAGTAGGCCACCGAGAGCAGGCCCACATGCCGCTGCACCTCGCGGCGCATCTGGGCAATCAGCCGCTGGCCTGCCTTCGAGAGCAGTTGCGTCAGCGAGAACGACGTAATGGCCTGCACGATCATGGCCGAAAACACCAGCGCGATGAACATCGGCAGCAGGTCGCCCCTCGGATGCTGCGGCGAAAGCACCTTGTCCAGCAGCGGCTTGCTGGTATAGGGCAACACCAGCCCGGCCACGCGGTTGATCGCCATCAGGCACAGGCCAATCAGCAGCAGGCCCCAGCGCGGCGCCACCAGCGCCTTGATCTGGGGCCACAGCTTCTTCAGGTCCGGTTTGCGCTTGGGCAAATCGGCCCGGCCCGCTGCCGCGCCGCGTCCATGCGGCGAGCGCTCGGCGCGCATGCCCATCCCCATTCCGCCGCCCCGCATTGTGGCCATGCGCTATACCTTCCCCGAGCGGCGCGCGGCGATGAACGACCGCACGCAAAGAATCACGTAGACAAGGAGCAATCCAGCCAACGTCACCTTGGATGCCAGTGCGATTGGATTGATTGCTTTTCCCGCGGAGGATGCAGCCAAGGAACTCCGAATCATCTCTACGCCGGTGCCAATCAAGCCCAGCAGCCCGATGGTCACGTTGATGTGCATGAAGAGCTTGCGCCGGCCCTCATTGGGGCTGATGGCCAGAAAGCCAAACAGGCCCAGCGCGAGGCCGATCCAGGCCGGAATCAGCGCCGTGTAATGCTGGCTGCCGGTGTCAAGAAATCCAGCCAGGCCCAAAGCAATCAGCAGCCCCGCAAAAACCAGTGTCACTTTTGCCATTCAGGGGATTTCCTTCCAGTACATGGTCAGAATACCAGTTGGAAGGATGTGGCCGGGTGCCCCATCCATTCCGCGCTCTTGCGGAATGGGTGGGAGCCCGCGATGCACGTGTTGACAGTCACGCCGGGTGCCCCATCCATTCCGCGCTCTTGCGGAATGGGTGGGAGTCCGAGATGCACATGTTGCCATTCCTCGAACATGTTTCATAAACCGGCTCTGTATCAGGGCACGACTTCAGTCGTGCCGAATGGCGCCAGAGAACATTGGGTTTCAACCCCTGCGGGAATTGCATGCGGTGCCGGCTGAACCATTTATGAAACATGCTCTACGAAGAACTACCGCTGGATGCGCGCCGATCCGCCCTGCGCAAACGCCCGCACCTGATCCAGCGTCGCCATCGTTGTATCGCCGGGGAAGGTCGTCAGCAGCGCGCCATGTGCCCATCCCAGCTTGACCGCTTCCTCCGGCGCCTCGCCGCTCAACAGCCCGTAAATAAAGCCGGAGGCAAACCCATCGCCGCCGCCCACGCGGTCCAGCACTTCCAGCTCGGCCGTTGGCGCCACGTAAGTCTTGCCATCGATCCACGCCACCGCGCTCCAGCTATGGCGGCTGGTCGAGTGCACCTCGCGCAGAGTCGTAGCCACCGCCTTTACATGCGGGTGCTTCTTGATCACGTTGTCGATCATGCCGAAAAAGGCGTTGGGATCGAGCTTCGACTTACCATGCACCTCAGGCCCCGGAATCCCCAGCCCCTTCTGCAGGTCCTCTTCATTACCCACCAGCACATCGACGTTTTCGACGATGCGGCCAATGATCTCGACAGC
>Ga0326727_10020394_pt1 | contig 13166 bp, 8 predicted proteins | sample MB2enrmetagenome_FD_207643 | JGI IMG/M metagenome (GOLD analysis project Ga0326727, IMG submission 207643) | Lab enriched peat soil microbial communities from McLean, Ithaca, NY, United States - MB29MY | ecosystem: Environmental > Terrestrial > Soil > Wetlands > Peat | place: USA: New York...
GGCGATGGCCTCGGTTGGCGTCCGTTCGCCCCGGGCGATTCGTGCCGGCCCGCAGCCTGCACACGCCAGAATTGCTAATGCACCAAAAAAGATCGGCCGATGCCAGTCCTTCAACATAGGGGTATCTCACGGGCTCCCGCCATTTGTACCGGATCAAGCCCCGCGAAGTTTCTGATTGAAACGCGCCAGATCGACGACAGCCCGGACGTGCGTGCCGCTGCCGATCTGTGCGACGCCGTCGTGCGCTTCAACGGCAAAGGTCACGAGCCGGCCGTCGACCGACTTCACAACCGCATTGGCAATTACGGTGCGGCCGACGGGAGTCGCGGCCAGGTGTCGGACACTGACCTCGTAGCCGACCGATACGCAACCCGCGGGAAGATATTGTTGAATCGCATTACTTGCCGCAACCTCCATGAGATAGATCATGAATGGCGTGCCATAGACCTCGGGCATCTCGGGATGAAAATGGGCGACTGTCAACTCCCGCGTGACCAGGGTTGTCTCGGAGCCGGTCAATCCCGGAGCAACGCTGTCGATCTGTCCCATGAAGGCGCCCTTCCGCGGTGTTTGTTACGAGTCAAGACCGAGATACTCGACCGGAGTGCTCGCGCGACCGATCAACCGGCTTGATCCAGGTGGCTCACGCAAGCTTTCGAAGCATTCGGCAGCTATTCATCCAGATGGAAGACGAGCAAGCCGGCCTCATCTCCAACAGTGTATTCGCTGCCCTTTGACAATCCAATCTCCGGCATCGGGCGACCTTGAAGAGCCAATGGCGCGCTCGTCGCTCCATCAATGCGTGCGCGAGTTACAATAAGGCGACCGGAAAGGTCGAGTGATTCAAGTCGCAGCCTTCGCACTCGAGGACGCCGTAGCCGGTCTGTCGAACATGGTGAAGCCCATTCAACAACGCAGGCGCGTTCTCGCGCTGGCTCTGCTCATTGCCCTGCCTTTTGTCGTCGGGGTCATCTATCTACGCCTTACTCGATATCCTTCCGTGCCTGAATACGACCGGGTCGTCAGAGTGCAGCCGCCTCAGCGGGAAGGAGCTGTCAGACGAGTCGTGCCGGGCTGCCCGGTCGAACGCCGCCCGGCATTGTTACGTCGCGTAGCCGATTTGGCGGAAGGCCAACAACTCGCCCTGCAAGTTGTGCTGACAACGATGGCCACCGACCCGGCTAACGCCGGCCCCGTGCTCGAGGAATATCGGGATATCTTCCCGGACGATCCAACGCTGCCCGCTTCATTGATTCGCCTGCGCCTTGAGCAAGGGAAGTCCACTGAAGCGGTCCGAATTTATCACGAATATGCGGCCCGGCTAGCCGGGAACGAAACAGCGCGTCGCGGCCTCGTCTACTATTTCATCGAATCGATGATGCTCGCTGAAAAACCACTGGAGGCATACACGGAGGTCGAGCAGCAAGATCTGGCGTACGCCTTCTCTTTGATCGGCGAACACTTGGCAGGCGGCTGTACTTTGCATGATCCGACGTCGGCCGTACAACTACGAGCCCTCATTGCGGAACACAATCGCCGCGCGGGTCCGGATCCGACGACGATTTACTATGTCGGCGTGGCGGCCGATGGTGAAGAGGACCGCGAGGCAGCTCAGCGAGCGTACGCCGCGGCGATGCTGCAAATGAAATCGACCGGGTACACGCCGCACAGTTCGCCCGCTAACAGTCCCATCGACGCTAAATGGACCAATCTCCTGCATCGCCGCGTGTACGACCTATGGTGGTTGGGTCGATGGGAAGAAGCGTACGACGAATGCGAGCCTACCGATAAAGTCTATCGCAACTTGAGTGAATTACTGGCGTCGCCGGAAGACACCAATGATCTCGAGCGTCTGCTCACGTGGGACCGCACGCGCCGCCCGGCCGATCCGATGCATTCCTACTGGCAAGCAATTATCTACTGGAACCGTGGGCAATATGAGAAAGCGATACCGCAGTTCCAAGCTTACCTCGCTAGTGGGGCGTTCCCGGGCTCGAACACTGCTTGGGAGGCCGAAAACGAGCTCTTCCGATGCTTTGTCCGCCTCGACCGGCTTGATGAAGCGCGCGCGGCACTTCAAGACGCGAAGGCGAAGGGACGAACCTTCTACCCGCTAGCTGAGACAATCGTCGCGGCGAAGACGGGAAATACCCGCTTTCTGGACGACCGCTTCACTGAACTCTCCCGCAACTTCCTCGATCCCTTTCGCGGTAGTTACGAAGACGAAGACCTTGGTCCATTGCTCATGGGCGATCGCTTCGCGGACCTTCGGAAGAAATACCCGAGGACGGCCCTAAGGACAACCCGCTGGCTGGCAGATTAACCAATGCCTATTCCGTTCCCTTCTGGCCGTTCATGATCTCTTCAACCGCAGACTGGAAAACATAGCTAAACTCAGGCTTCAAACGCTCCCATTCGTTCTTCACTGCACCGGCGTTCAGCCAGCGCTTGAATACCATCCTCCAACCGTTGTGGATCGGATGTAGCCGATAGCGATCGAGTCGCAATCCGAACCACGTGTTCTCCAGGACCGTCAACATCTCGGCGATCATATGGCGCTCGGTGTTGCGCATATCCGGTGTTCGCTGCTTATCGCCGCCATTCAGGAACTCATTATTCTCGGGAGCGTCCGGATAGAGTTCCGCTCTTAGAAACCGAAGGCTTGATTGGTGCGCAGTTCCCGTTGTATCGCCAAGTATTCCCGGTTTGATTCCAGGTAGCTGTTCGTAAAATGCTGAGGAGGCGGATACCAGGAGTCATATAACTGCTTAAAAAGATCACAGTTTGAACACATCGCATTCGTTTGTGCTATCACTCGTTGAAACGTCTCACGTGCACAGTGATAGCCAAGCGCACGATAGCTTTCGAACTGAGACTCAGTGAAAAACTGATTCAGGGTCGATTCGTGCGGGAACGTGAGGTGCTGTGCGGCATAGTTCAGAAGATCGGGTGGTTCGTCCCCGGTCAGGCTCGGCTTGATGTAAACCAACAATCCTTCCTGGTTTTCCTGGTGAAAATGCGGGTCGGGAGTATTGGTGTCGCGGGACACTGCTCCGGCATCGACGTCGCCGTATAGGATCTTGCCGATGGCAACGTGACTGGTGGTGCGGCGGTCGCTGTTCGGCTGCAGCGCGCCGACATCGATAGGGCGGCGGATGCCGTGCTCGAAAACGCCGGGATAAATAGAGAAAACGTCGTGATGAACTGGAGCGGAGGGGGGGGGATTCGAACCCCCGGAGGTGTTAACCTCGGCGGTTTTCAAGACCGCTGCAATCGGCCGCTCTGCCACCCCTCCGGAGAATACTGGAACGTTTCTGTTCGGGCGCAGCTAGCAGTCGCCCACCATGCAATTGACCAGTCTGTTGCGGGTGCCCCGGGTTGTACTCAACCTGTGTCGAACTCACGGGTTGAGTACAACCCGTGGCACCCGACAACAGCCCGGAGCACTGCTCTATTCGGCTGTGGTCAACTACTAGAAGGTTTGTCGGCCGTCGGCGCCGATTCCTTCTCGCACTTGGCTAATTTAGCTGGCGATGGCGGCGACCGCAAGCGCGCCGGCTGAATCGCCCCGGTCGACGCGGCCAGCGATGCGACACGGATTTAGAGTAGCTGTGCCCGACAGAATCTGAAGACGCGCTGCGTAGCCCGATGGTTCGCGATGCACAGGCGCGAAGGTCACGGAGGTAGATCGGATGCATTGAACGAGGGATCGCGGGGGTGTTACTGCTTGACGGGTGGAACGGGCCATCCTTTGACGGATAATAAGTAGCTCCGGACGACTTTTCTCCAGTCGCCCAGGTCGCGACGGCCATCTTGCGGAAGCCGGGCGAAGAAGTCCAAGCCTCTTTCATGTCCTGCAAGGAGGTAGTCATTCACGATCAATTCGTAGGTCTTGTCCGGGCTGAGCGGATCATTGCCGACACGCCAACCGGCACCGTTCGCGTCGCCCGCAAGCGATACGTTGCGAGTCTGAAGAAATGCTCCGGTGCCGATTCCTTTGTTTTTGTTCTGAAGGATGCGGACGATCCATTCACCTTTGACGGGCACCGACCAGAGTTTTCCCTCGAACGGCAACACGCGCAGGATGTCGTACATCGTGATTGGCCCGGGGAGGATACGGTCGTCGATGCGGACCTCGCCCGCGGCGTAGACTGCCACGCGCGGCAGCTTCGCGTCTCCCGGGACGTGCATCATGGCTTCGCCGATCATATCGGTCAGCAGCGTGTTGGTTCTGCGGATAATCGACTCGTGGCCGTCCAGTACAGCGTGAGCTGTCGCAATCTTCTCAGCAGGGTCGAGACCAATCGCACGGAACGCAGCATACGCTTGCTCGCGGTACTTGTTCACAACGTTCGACGTGTCGGGGTCTTCTTCGAGTGCTTCGGTAATCGCTTTCAATCGTGAGTTTACACGCTTTAGATGCTTTGTTTTGTTGTCGAATACCATCTCGTGGATGTAGACCGTGCGGGCGTTGGCATCGGCCCGGCTTATGGGAGGAATTCGAAACGTGGTTTCGCCAAGACCGTGCGAGGGAACGCGGTACGTATTCTCGTGTTCATGGCCGCCGACGATTAAATCGATCCCCGGAACTTCGCGAGCTAATTTTTCGTCGTCTGCCAGGGATTCGTGAGTGAGCGCGATCACCGAATCCGGTTTGTCTTCGCTGCGCTGCCACGTGAGCAGGCGCGCCTTCGCGGCGTCAATCGGTTTATCGAACGTCGCGTAGCTGTCACAAGCTTTTGAGCAATCCAATGTCAATGCGAGCAGACCGATGTGAAGCTCCGGATGGCTATCGGTCTTTTCTACTTTCAATATCTCGCCCGAATGAACGCCCGGAAAGGGATTGTGAGAAGCGTCACGCACATTATCGGAAAGCAGGGCGAGGTTACAGTGGTTCGTCGAAGCCGACCACATCTCTTTGATTCGGTCGTCGAACTCGTCCTTCGGGAGGTCGAATTCATGATTGCCGAACGTTATGTAATCGATGCCGGCGGCCTTGAGGACTGCAACCATCTGCTTACCGGACAGCCGCTTGCCCTCGACGACGGCGGTTCCGAGCGCCGAAGGGCTCAGAAAGTCGCCTGCGTGGAGGGCGTATGCCGGCGGGGAATCGTGTCGGAGCTGTTTCAGCAACGTCGCGACTCGCGCCAGTCCGCCGCTGTGACCGTTGTCGAGGGAAGTTATCTCATAGGTATCGTTCAGATGAACAATGGTTACGGTGAACTCGGCTGGTGGATCCGATTTGCAAGTGCTTGCTTCACGGAGCAGCCAGCCGCCCGAGATTGCAAGTGCGAGAACAACTGCAGCGCGAGACTGCCAGGAGCGAAATCGTTCATTCATGGGCGGCCTCCCTAACTCAGCGGTCTCATGGCAATGCGAATCTTGCGTGCCGCTCGCCTCAATACGTGAGCTCTCTGCCTAAAGTAATGACGCCGGGTATCGCCCCCGGGTCCGTCGGTGAGACGGAGCGGAATTGATAATCGAAGAAGAAATTCTTCCACAAGGTCTTCTGAAGCCGGGCCGCGCGTCCTGTTTCCGTGTCCGGATAATAGGCGAACAGCTGGTACTCGCCGAGGTTTTTTTCTCTCAACTCGGCCGATAAATCGTCGATGATCTGATTCAGACATTGGCCGCCGACGCCCAAGCTGCGATACGGCCCCTGCAGCCAGACGAGGAACTCGAGCCTCTTGCCCGCACCGCGAAAAGGGGGCGTGGCGCAGACCAATCCGCAGGGCTGCTCGGCCGCTCCGGGTTGACCGTTTCGCAGAGACAACAACCAGACGGGAGGTCTCTTCAAATCTATCTTGTTTGCGAAGGCGGTGGCGTAGGCAACCGAATCGCTAATGTAGCGGCCGGTGGTCAACCAGCGCAGCCGGCCGGTTTCGGAAGCCCATTCTTGGAGGAATTCCTTATCCATTCTCTGAATATGTTCGAGCCAATTTGCGACGGATCGGTCGTCCCGCAACCAGTCGACTGTCACGCTGACCGGGATCAAATTCAATGCCCTTTCGCAGAAGCTGACGAAGTCGCGGCTGAATTCCGCTCTGAGGAAATGCCAATACTTCTGGAAGGTGGGCGAGCCGGTCCAACGACGGAAGAGATTCATCCAGCCGCGATTGATCGGGTGCGCGTAGTAAGCATCCAGATTCATGGCAAACCAGACCATTTCCATACACTGGAGCATGCGACTGACCATAGTCATTTCGCTGCTCTCGTCGTACTTCGTTCCGGAAGGTTGGATCGGCGGAGCCGAGCCGCTGTTGAGCAGCTCCGGATACAGTTCGCGACGGAGGCGTTGAAACAAGTCTTGGCCAAGGCGATCCTTCGCTTCAATGGACATGCGCGCCATAGGCAGGAATTCCTGATCGGCCCGGGGCGGCGCGGGGAACCAGCGTCGCCGGAGGTTGGCGAAGAGTTGCCGGATCTCCGATCGAATAGCAATTGGATCGCAAGCGTCCTGATTCATTGTGGACGCCGCCTCGCCGAAGACCTGCATTGCGACGTGGTAGCCAAGGGCTCGGTAACTCTCGAACTGCGCCTCCGTAAAGAACTGGTCGAAGGTCGTCTGATGCGGAAAATCGGGGCACGTGTCCGCATATTGGCGAACGTCCGGCGGTTCATCGCCGGTGAGCACAGCGCGAAGATATACCAGCACGCCGGAGATCGCCTGAGGATCGACGTCCTCGTAATGAATGACGCCGAGCGCGCAGTGCCAGCGAGCCACTCCCTCTTTGTTTTCCGTGAGCGGATCCGTACCGACATCGATGCTGATGCCAAAATCGGTACGCACCAGGCGAATCAGGTTGCCCAGGTTAACGGACGCCGCGTGGCGATCTTCGGTCGCGTCGGTTACGACGATGAACCGGCAACGGCGACGAACTAACTCATAAACTCCCAGGTTTTCAAAATGGCCGCCGTCCGAAAGGTGAATGTAATCGCTGGTCTGGTCCGTCTGTCCGAATAACTCTCGCAGCAACAGCATGCCGGCTCCCGGTCCGCTGCCGTTCCAGTCGTTCAGCCAAACTGCGGGATTCTGAATCCACCAACCCAGGCGCGTATTCAATATCGTCATGAGCGCTGTCAACGGGGGGGACTGAATTATGTTCATGTTGGGGTCGACTGCAGCCCCGGAGATAGTCATGGCTCTGCCCAGCGTGAGATAATCGCCGTCCGAGCCGGGAGGGATGCGCGCGTATCCGGTCGCTTTGGCCCCGCAGAAATCGGGAGTGAGAATAAAGGATGCTGCCTTCCGATCCTGAACTGCAAGTTCTTTATCGGCAACCAGATTCAAGGCGGTGTTAAATAGTGGATAGGGGCCACGGTAACCTTCGTCCGGCTCAAGCTTGAAAGTCGTGTCATGCGTGCTTGGACCAACGGCTTTCAATTCGCTCAGAGGGAAGTCGTCTGCAGGGTCGAACCCCGTGAAGGATGGCTCGCGGCGAGCGATGACGTCGGTTTTGGCGTTCGTGGGAGCGCCGCCCGTCCCGGGTCCCCAGACCCAATACCAGCGGTCATCGGCGAGTCGGAATGGGCCATTGGCGCGGCGGCGCCACGACTGCTTTCGACGGGATGCTCCAAGGTAACCGCGTATGAGCCGGTTGGCGTACAGGAGATGAAGCGAGAAGAGATTAACGTCAACGCTAAAGCTAAAGAGAAATGCCAGCGCTGCAGACAGGAGAAAATATCCAAACCATTTCATTCCTGCACACCAGGAAGGATCGCAAGCGACGTCGAGCCAATCGTCGGCAAAAACAGGAGGGAGTACAAACGTGAGACCCGAGAGAAGAGCAAAAAGACCGATCAGGAATATCGCCGGACCTACCAGGACCAACAAACTAAGCCATAGCCCGGAGCGGCGTGAAGTACCACCTTCCTGCAGCCAGCGACCAGCCCAAGCGCTTAACGTCGAGAGCACGCCCCATACTGCGGTCAAGGCGGCCAGGAAGCTGTTGCGGTAAATCGGTTGAAAAGGGACTTGTAGTAGCAGCCAGGGAAGATACAGCGTCGATCCGAAGAAGAGCAGCCAGCCCGTCGCCGACATGAACAATACAGCGCCCAAGCGCGATCTCCACTCGCGCTCCGACTCGTTCATCAATCTACCCAGCAACAGCATTTCTGCGTAACTGGCCAGCACCAATGCCACAAGCAGTATCGGAACACCCAGTGTGACAGTGGCAGCCGCATCTGTCCCGAGCTTCCAAACGACTAACCAGAGCGCCAGATACAAACAAGCCCCCGTCGCGACGCCGAGGACAACGTCACAGAAGAAAGACTTCCAGAGTTGCTGGTTTCTATCTCCGTCTAATGCCGGGCGCCGGGCTCTAAAAAAAGCGGCCATGCTGGAAAGGAGTGCCATCCCGAGCCCGAACAGCGTTACAAACTTGAGAGCGGGGTCCCAGTTGGCCATTCTTGATTCGTAATTGAGCCAATAGTACCCCGGGTGACGAAGCGGCAGAGCCTGTCGGACTGCTTCTGCCTCGCTCAGGCGTTGAACGGTTGGCTCCCCGGGCGGTGAATAACTGAATAGCCAAAGCGCCGAGGCAATTGTGAATAGTGTTAGGAAAAGCAAAATGCCGCCGACCAGTTCGGTGCGGAGCTGAAAGCGATTCCGAAGCTCGAGCAAGCGTGAGCTACGTACTCTGATGGCCTGTACTATCAGGAATAGAAAAATAATCCCGCAGACTATTCCGGAGACGACTCCCCAATGTACGACACACAATACAACGGAGAAGCAAGCGATAAGACCGAGAGAAATCTGAACTGCCGTGAACAGACCGGCCGTGAGACGGTCGGCGCCGTCCGGATGAGCGACCGGGCTGTCCGCGGCTTCCTGAAGTCTACTGCGCTGGTGATACAGCCAAATCGCGAGAAAAGCCGCAGAGAAGAGCGCAGCGATGGCGATGATTGCGCGCACGCTCCCTGTTAGGGATTCGCGGTTTAACGTGAACACCCACACCAGAACTCGCGAGAGGAGCAGTACCCCCAGTGCGAACGGCAATAGCGTGAGGAGATTAATGAGAAGGTTTCTGAAATAAATCGACCCGAGAGTCCAAGTGTCCGCCGAAAATATCCCTGTGCGCGGCGACAAGTAACGGCTGTACGCGCGAAGGTGATTGATCGGCTCGGGCTCCTCGTCGATTGCGCTTCTCCATAATTCGGGTGGGTCATTAGAGGATCCCGGATCGTCCTCCGCCAGACGGATTGTTCTGTTGGCTCGTGACTGAGCAACACGGCCAGGTTCGAGCTGCTTCTCCACATTCATCAAGCTCTGTTCGCGATGGATCCATGCTGCCAGCCAGCTACCGATATATCCTCCTCCCGACACGGTGGAAAAATAATCGAAGACGCGAAGTAAACGGAGCTGTCCCAGAGCTTGCAGAATACCCAGTCCGAAGGTGGCGCTGCGAATACCGCCTCCGGAAAAGGCCAGACCAACCAGCTCCATATCCAGAGCCCGAAGTCGAACCTGTTCCACATCCGGGCCTTCCGGAGGGGGTTGTTGCAGGTCCTCGTCTAGCCCTCTGGAAGAATTCTGTATGTGAGCCGGCGGCACGGAAGCACTCGCGGGGCGGCACGTCTCGGTATCGTCCACGAACCGGATCGCACAACGAATTGCCTCGGCCGCTGCAGTTTCGGCTGCCCAGGCGTTTCTCGCAACGTCGATCGCATCCTCCCCAAGCTCGCGAACAGCCTGCGTTGCGACCTTCTTACCAAGCTCTGCATCCCATTCCGTACTCGGCAAGTCCTGCTCTTTTTGTGCAAAATCCTGCGGTTCGCGCAAGCCGTGAAGGATGTACACCAACGACGCTCGCGCGAACTTGGCACACGCTTGATTGGCGCTCTCGAACGAGATCGCCTGTTGCGGCGCCGGGGCCGCGTCTGCATCAGGAGGTGGGACACTAAGCGGCGTTTGGGCATCTGTTGGCAAATCCGCGAAAAGTGTTGTGAACGTAAGAATGGCTTTATGCAGCGGGGATGCCACCTCTGAACGAGCAGCGTCTCGGAGTTCCTTGCGGATGGAACGCTCGGCGTGCAACAGGTCCTCTTTACACTTCGGCAGGTCAGGCCACGGTGCTGACGGATTGACACGATTATCGATCGCATCCCTTCGTAGGAGATCGAGCGCGGTTCTGCATAAAGAATGGAGAGCATCGAGCAAGCCAGCCGAAGCGCTAAATGAGCCGTCCGTGCTAACAGCTCCGTTCTCAAGGGCTCTGGAGAATCCTTGCGCGATCACGGCGGCTATCTCTACGCCTGTCGCGATCACACCGGAGATTAAGCTCTCGTCCGTCGTGGGATGTTCGGGGAGTTCTTGCACGGAGCGACTCAGAGCAGTGATCGAGGCTCGCAGTGCATTCATGCTTTCCGAGTCTACCGATCGAGCCGCCGGGCTGGAGGAGGACATTGCTTCCGCGGTCCCATGAGCAGCCATGGTCGCCGTTTCCGCCGCTGCTTTAACCATCTCAGCTATGAAGAGAGCCCGCTTGTCGGGATCGGCTTTGTCCCTAAGCGCTGCGAAAGCCGAGAGCTTGTCCGCTGTATTGGCGCACCCTATGGAAAAGGCAAAGCTTCGGATCTCGCTCCCCCTCTTAATGACCCGATCACGGTCTCCTTGCGCTGTCAGCTTCGCTTGTTCGCTTGCTTCTTTCTTTTGTGAAATAGATGCTCGCGGGTCCTGGCGAGACTCCGACGTTCTGCTCTGTCGGAAGATCGAGCTGCGGGACAGGAAGTCGGACGCCGCGCTGCCAAGCATGAGGCAGAGTTCTTTCGCCCGGGCGAGTCGCTCGCGTTCGTCCACCGCCTGCCCTGCTCGTGAGATGACTTCATCGAGCTTCTTAATCGCGTCGATGGAGTGCTTTCGCAAGCGCGCCGCACTGGCATCGCGATGGCCGCTGGAAGTGGCGTTAGCCGCGGATGCAATCGCGTTTTGTGATTGTCGAAGGGAGGTTTTTGCGGCTTCTATACTGTCCTTTACCGCTGTCCCGAATGCGTCGACCTGTTGTGACTGAGGGCTTTCTGTTAACCGAAGCACCGCCTTGCGAGCTTCATCCACGACGATAGTGAGCGCGAGCGCTTGATCTGCTTGCTTGGCCGCCGCTGCAGCTAGACGAGCTTCCTCCTTTGCGGCGTCTTCCGCCCATTGAACCGCCTTTCGTGAATAATCTCCGTCCGCACCGAGTTTTTGAAGAGCTTCGATGCGTTGACAGCGGCGCCGGTCGGCGACGCAAGCTAGCTCATGGCGCAAAACTTCCAGGAAGTCGGTAGCGCGGCGTGTATCGGGTGCAATCATGAGCGAGTCTCAAAGAACTAGAGGAAGGTGTTACCTCACGGATCGGCTAGTGTGTCGACCGGCTCGCCCGCGGAGGCGCCCGAGAGCGCTTCGACACACCCGAGTCAAGTGGGCTGAACTCGGGAAGGAGCCGGGAACCCGAGGAAAGCCGAGGTCAAGATAGCGCTTGTGTAGCGACAGCGGTTGAGCAGCAGAGTTGATCGAAGAGAAATACGGCGCGGCGGCAGGAAACGGACCTGCCGAATGTACGTCGGGCGAGTCGTTTGCCGAATAGGCATGAACCTCAGGATCGAACGAGGTTCTCGAATGGGATCGAGGGCCGCTGCCGAAATTCGGGACGGGTGCGGCTTTATCTTCCGGGCGTAACAAGAAGTGGGGCGACACGGGCGCGATCCTTGTCAAAACGCGGCATCAATAAGTGCACCCGTACGGGCACACAGCAACCGCGAGCGCAATCAGCCGGCAAAACTCTTCAGCGGCTGCGCGATGCGTCAATTCAAGGTTAAGTTGAGTGAATAATAAGCTGCGCAAAATCGCCGAGCAAGGAAAAAAAATGAAGGCAAGCTATCAATGTATAGAGAAATAATCAGGCTGGGTCCCGAGTACTTCCAGGGACCCAACCCGATGCGTTGTGATATGCGTTATTTCGCGACTGCCGCCTCGACAAGCTCGGTAGAAGCAACCGAGCCGTGTGGGTTTTTCACCGTCAGGACGGGACACACCGCACTGCGTAGCACTTGCTCCGCAACACTACCCATCAAAAGCCTTGTCAGACCTCGTCGGCCGTGCGTTCCCATCGCGATCAGGTCGCAGTGGCGTTCTTCGGCGACTTTCAGGATGAGCGCCGCCGGATCTCCTTCCACGAGCAAATGCTCTATCGGGATCGTTGCATCCGGGGGGGTCACTTCGGCAAGCTTTTCACGAGCGATTCGGCGTTCTTCCGCGGAGAGCCCCGGAGGAGGCGGCGCGGTCATCACTCCGGAATACTCAGCGGCCGGTCTCTCCATGATGTGCAGCACAATCAGGTGCGCGCCGTAGTCGCGGGCCAGGGTGCATGCCAGCTCAAAGGCATAGGCGGAGTTCTCGGACAGATCGGTGGGGTGAAGTATGGTTCGAACGGGCAACATGTCGGCTCCTTTGGCTAGGTCGGGTTTCAAACTTGTTGCCGGCGAACTTCAGACGCCGCGCGGACCTCACGCACGTCGGGATAGTTGTCGGTTCTCGGCCGGCTCGACACCGGGAGGCGACAATGCAATCTGTGTTCCAGTAACGTAAGCCGTGTGAAGAGGACGATCACCAGACTTAAAATCCTCGTGAAAGTTCATCGTTCCTGCCGGTGAATATTACTTTTGCCCCTACCCGAAGACGCGCGAAAGTGTGCGTAACGGCACACTCATATGAGCGGCGGCTCTGGTGTGGTTGGTGGAGTCGAAGTCGCAAGTCGCGGTCTGGTTGGCTTTCACATTGCGTCAGGCAATGTAACATCGGATCAATTGAGAGAGGAGCGAATCGTTCGTAGTGGCCGATTAGATTACTTCGATCTCGTTTGCCAGGATCGGCAGATTTGTGCCCTCCATGACTGCATGCTGCGCAAGCTGCTTGGCGTAGTAGGTGCGGGCCCGCCCTTGCAAGATCACGCCGTGTTCTTCGAAAACCAACCTAAAATCGCGCAAGCGTCCCCCCAAGCGGCATTGGACGTGCGCCTCCAGCTCGAACAGACCGCGCGGAATCGAATGGTCGACGATGGTTTCTGCGGTTGTTGTGTTCATGGCGACTCTCGCTTCCTATCATTTGGACACAACAGGCGATTTGGGGGCGCCGCTGCTCCCTTCCATGAAGTCTGTCAGATGCTTGGTGCAATACGCCGCGGGCTACA
>Ga0326727_10020395_pt1 | contig 13165 bp, 14 predicted proteins | sample MB2enrmetagenome_FD_207643 | JGI IMG/M metagenome (GOLD analysis project Ga0326727, IMG submission 207643) | Lab enriched peat soil microbial communities from McLean, Ithaca, NY, United States - MB29MY | ecosystem: Environmental > Terrestrial > Soil > Wetlands > Peat | place: USA: New York...
CCGTAGCCCAGCAGGTCGGCCAGCAGGCCAAGCGCGAACACCAGCAGCGGCGGCAGGGACAGCGGACGGAACAGCGACCAGAAGAACACCGAGCCCAGCACCAGCGCCCATTGCAGCTCGGCCTGCCCGGGCAGGCCAAGCGGGCCGGCCGCCAGCAGCAACGCAAGCGCCGTGGCGGCGCCGGGGAAGCTCATCCGGGCGGTGATATCCAGCAGTCGCCCCAGGGTCGGACGCGGCCGAATCCCAGGCGTGCGCTCGTCCATCAGTGCCCCCGCTCGCCCGCGGCCCCCGCCGGGGCCTCGGGCGCCAGGCTGTCGCGTTGCGCGTAATCGAACAGCCGCACGATCTCCAGCCGCTCGAGTTGCGCCGCCGGCTCGACTTCCGGAACGTTCTGCGCGTTGTAATGGACGGTGCCGACCGGCAGGCCGGCCGGGAAGGCATTGGCCTCGGCGCTGGTCACCACCCGCTCGCCCTCGGCCGGCCGCATCCCCTCCGTCCAGTAGATCAGGCGGGGCCGCGGCCCGTTCGTGCCGGCCAGGATGGCGCGGCCGCGGCTGCTCTCCAGCACCACCGGAATCCGGCTGTTCATGTCGGTCAGCAGCAGCACGCGCACGCTGCGCGCGCCGACTTCCGTCACCCGGCCGACCAGCCCGCGGTCGTCCGCCGCGATCTGCCCCTTGGTGATGCCATGGTTGGGCCCGGCCGACAGCAGCACCGCACGGGCGTAGACGCCGCCGGCATCGGCCACCACCCGGGCGGTGACGAAGCTGGGGGTGGGATCGGGAATCCAGTGCAGGTCCGCCTTGAACGCGGTGTTCTCGGCATCCAGCGCCAGCGCGATCGCCTGCCACTTCCTGAGCTGCTCGTTCTCCTCGCGCAGCCTCGCGTTCTCGCTGGCCAGCGAGAACAGGTGCCCCACGCTTTCGGTGGCCTCGCGCAGCCGGGCGATCGGCTCTGCCATGACCGTGTAGATCGGCGCCAGCGCGTCCGACAGCGCCATCCGCGTCTGTTCGACCATGACGGTATCCGCCTTGCCGAGCAGCATCAGGCAGAAGGCAGCCACCATCAGCACCGGCAAGGTGAGTCTGGCGAGCGCCTGCCGTACGGGGATGGACAGCCGGATCACCGTTGCCCTCTGCCAGCTTGCACGTTCACGGCCGCGACACTAGTGCAGGAGGCCGCCCGTTGCCACCGCCGCATGGGCGCCGCGCAAATCCTTCAGTACATCGTGGTCAGCACGTTCCGGAGGCGTTTCAGCTCCTCCAGCGCCCGGCCGGTGCCCAGCGCCACGCATTGCAGCGGGTCCTCGGCGACCACCACCGGCAGGCCGGTGGCATCGCGCAGCACCTCGTCCAGCCGGTTGAGCAGCGCACCGCCGCCGGTCAGCACGATGCCTTTGTCGACGATATCCGCCGCCAGTTCCGGCGGCGTGTTCTCCAGCGCGACCTTGACCGCCTCGACGATGGCGGACACCGGCTCCGCGAGGCTTTCCGCGACCGCCCGTTGGCTCACCAGCACCTCGCGCGGCACGCCGTTCATCAGGTCGCGCCCCTTCACCTCGCGATAGGGGCCGTCATCGCCGTCGAACGGCGGCGAGGCGGCGCCGATATCCAGCTTGATGCGCTCGGCGGTGCTCTCGCCGATCAGCAGGTTGTGATTGCGGCGGATGTAGCTGATCAGCGCCTCGTCCATCTTGTCGCCGCCCACCCGCACGCTGCGCGCGTAGACGATGCCGCCGAGCGAGATCACCGCCACCTCGGTGGTGCCGCCGCCGATATCGACCACCATGCTGCCCGACGGCTCGGTCACCGGCAGCCCGGCGCCGATCGCCGCCGCCATCGGCTCCTCGATCAGCAGCACCTTGCGCGCGCCGGCGCTCTCGGCGCTTTCCTGGATGGCGCGCCGTTCCACCGCGGTTGAGCCGGAGGGCACGCACACGATCACCATCGGCGAGGCAAAGGCGCGCCGGTTATGCACCCTGCGGATGAAATGCTTGATCATTTCCTCCGCCACCTCGAAGTCGGCGATGACACCGTCGCGCAGCGGCCGGATGGCCTGGATGTTGCCGGGCGTGCGGCCCAGCATCTGCTTGGCTTCCTCGCCGACCGCGAGCACCTGCTTCTTGCCCCGAACGTCGGCGATCGCCACCACCGAGGGTTCGTCCAGCACGATGCCGCGCCCCTTGACATAGACCAGCGTGTTGGCGGTGCCGAGATCGATCGCCATGTCGGCCGACATGAAGCCAAGCAAGCGGGAGAACATGGGAGGAACTTTCATCACGGCAGGAAGGCGAAGGGCTTAGCGCCACCGCCCTGCCGGGGCAAGGGCGACCTCGCGCGCTTGCGAGCCGGCCGCCGGGACGGCCCGCGACCTTTCCGCATCGCGCGCGTTATGCCGCCATGGAACCAGTCGAGGGAACGAAACCATGAAAAGAGCCAGCCTTGCAGCGGTGCTGCTCTGCACCATCGGATTAACCCTGGCGGCTTGCGGGGATACGCCCCTTGAACGCGGCGTGACAGGTGGGGCACTTGGCGCCGGCGCCGGCGCCGGCGTGGGCGCCCTGACCGGCCACAATGCCGGCACCGGCGCGCTGATCGGCGGCGGCGTCGGCGCGCTCGGCGGCGCCCTGACCGCGCCCTGAGCCGACGGCGAGGCGCTGCCTCGCGCTCCGCCAGGGCTCCGCCCTGGACCCGCCAGGGGCCAGTTGGCCCCTGGACCCCATTTATTTGGGCGCGTCGCGCCATCCTCGCCTCGGCACTGCTTGGCGCGAAGCGCCCAAATAAATGGGATCAAAGGGCCTCTCGGCCCTTTGCGGGGTCCAGGGGCAGAGCCCCTGGCCTGGGCTATGCGGTCATCGCCTCCGGCTCGGTGCGGGCGCGCTTGACCAGAAGCTTGTTGAGCGCGTGCACGTAGGCCCGGGCCGAAGCGACGATGGTGTCGGTGTCCGCGCCCTGGCCGTCCACCAGCTTGCCGCCCTCTTCCAGCCGCACCGTCACCCGCGCCTGGGCGTCGGTGCCCTCGGTAATGGCGCCCACCGAGTACAGCCGCAGCGTGGCCTCGTGGGGGAACAGCTTGCGGATGGCGATGAAGGTGGCGTCCACCGGCCCGTCGCCGGTGGCCTTGGCGGTGCGCACCTCGCCGTCGATCTCCAGCTCCATCTCGGCGCTCGGCTTGGCCCGGCTGCCGGAGCGGACATCCAGCGACACCAGGCGGATGCGGGTGTGGTCGCGCATCACCTCGTCGTCCACCAGGGCCATGATGTCGTCGTCGTAGACCACCTTCTTGCGGTCGGCCAGGTCCTTGAAGCGGCGGAACGCGTCGTTCAGCTGGTTGTCGCCGATATCGCCGTAGCCGAGCCCGCGCAGCTTGTCGCGGAAGGCGGCGCGGCCGGAATGCTTGCCCATCACCAGGTTGGACTTGGTCCAGCCCACGCTCTCCGGGGTCATGATCTCGTAGGTGGCGGCGTTCTTCAACACGCCGTCCTGGTGGATGCCGGCCTCGTGCGCGAAGGCGTTGCGCCCGACGATCGCCTTGTTGGGCTGCACCTCGAAGCCGGTGATCACGGACAACAGGCGCGAGGTTCGCAGGATCTTCTCTGTCACGATCGCCGGCTTGCACGCCACCACGTCCGGGCGCGTGCGCAGCGCCATGACGATCTCCTCCAGCGCCGCGTTGCCGGCCCGCTCGCCGATGCCGTTGATGGTGCACTCGATCTGCCGCACGCCGGCGCGCACCGCGGCGATCGTGTTGGCCACCGCCAGCCCCAGGTCGTTGTGGTTGTGGGCGGACAGGACGACGCGCTCGATCCCCGGCACCCGCTCGCGCAGCATGGCGAAGATGCCCGCCATGTCCTCGGGCAACGCATAGCCCACCGTGTCGGGAATGTTGATGGTGGTGGCGCCGGCGGCGATCGCGGCCTCGGTGCAGCGGCACAGGAAGTCGGGGTCGGTGCGGCTGCCGTCCTCGGCCGACCATTCCACGTCGTCGGTGTAGTGGCGTGCCAGGGTGACGTTGTCGGTGGTGGCCTGCAGCACCGCCTCGGGTTCCATGCGCAGCTTGTATTTCATGTGCAGCGCGCTGGTGCTGATGAACACATGGATGCGCCGCCGCTCGGCCGGCACCAGGGCTTCGCCGGCGCGCACCACGTCGGCGCGGCCCGCGCGGGCAAGGCCGCAGATCACCGGGCCCTTGATCCGCTCGGCGATGGCCTTCACGCTCTCGAAGTCCCCGGGCGAGGCGATCGGGAAGCCGGCCTCGATAACGTCCACCCCCAGTTCGGCCAGCGCTTCGGCCATCCGCAGCTTCTCCTGCAGATTCATGGAAAAACCAGGCGACTGCTCGCCGTCGCGCAAGGTGGTGTCGAAGATGATGACGCGGTTGTCGTCCAGCCTGCCGAAGCTGGGATGTTCGATGCTCATTCTCGGTGCTCCTGGAATGAAAGTACGACTATCGCCTCAGGGGACCCCCTGAGCTGTGACCGGCCACTCGCCGGAGATCACGCCCAGGGGCGGCTAAGTCGAAGGAGCAGGCCGAGGGAAAGGCGCAAGGCACCGCGCACAATTGCGCGGGCGGGGCAGTCGACGCTGGCTGCGCCATGGACCATGTGGGCACCCTAGCGGCGGGGAGCGGATGATGCAAGCATGACGGACTCCGGAAGAGAAGTTTTCGCCATGCATAAGCTGATCTTCACCCGCGCCCTGCACGCCGATGCCGTGGCCCTTCTTGCGGCCCGCAAGGACACCGAGGCCGTGTTCCTGTCCGAGGATTTTCGCGGGCCGCCGATGCCGCGCGAACTCGCCGCACAGCTTCCCGACGCCTTCGGCGCCATGATCGGCCTGGAACGCATCGCCGACGACCTGCTGGCAACGGCACCGTCACTGCGCATGATCAGCCGCTTCGGCGCGGGTGGGGCCGATCGTTGCCGGCGCGCGTCTTAACGGTTGGACAAAGGTGCCGCCGGGTGATTAAAATTCCGCAGCGGTCAGCCGCTCCCCTGCTTGGAAAGGCCCCTTTTCAGATGATGCGCACTACACTTGCAGCCGGCCTGCTCACGGCGTTGCTATGGCTTCCCGCGGCGGGAGCCGCGGCGGTCACCGAGGACCAGTTCCAGATCCACACCACCGGCGACCTTGCCGCGCTGTGTGCCGCCGACCCGGGCGAGCGGCTGGGCACCCCGGCGTTGAACTTCTGCGAGGGCTACGCCACCGGCGCCTATCAGGTGCTGGAGCAGGAGCAGGCAGCCCCCCGCTCCACCAAGCTGTTCTGCATGCCCCAGCCGGCACCTACCCGCACCGAGGCGATGGCCGCCTTCGTGCAGTGGGCCCGGGCCGACCAGGCACACCAGGCGCTGCCGCCGGCCGATGGCGTCACGCAGTTCCTGTCCCAGACCTATCCCTGCCACGCGCAGAAGCGCTGAGCAGCCCTCTCGGAGAACCAGGATGAAAGCCATAGTGGCCCTCTGTTTCGCCGCCGTCACGCTGGTGGGCTGTTCCGACCTCTCGGCCACCCAGCAACGGGCGCTCACCGGCACGGTGGGTGGTGCCGGCGTTGGTGCCGTGCTCGGTGCCATTGGCGGCAACGCCGGCCTGGGCGCCGTAGCGGGCGCCGGCGCCGGCCTCGTCGGCGGCCTGATCTACGACCAGGTGAAGAAAAGCGAGCAGTCGTCCTACCAACAGGGTTATTACGCCGGCAAGCATTCCGCGCCTGCCAGCACGCAATAACGATCGCCTTCAGCGGGCTGCCGGGGCGGCCGGCGCGCCGCCGTGCTGACGCCTGACAGGCGCACGATGCGCAAGGTTCCGCCGATATCATGACCCGGCTCGAGTTCCGATCCACGGCGGCGCTCGCCATCGTGTTCGCCACCAGGCTGCTCGGCCTGTTCATGATCTATCCGGTGTTCGCCGGCTATGCGTCCCATCTCAGCGGCGCCACCCCGCTGCTGATCGGCCTGGCGCTCGGCGCCTACGGCCTCACCCAGGGCCTGTTGCAAATCCCGTACGGCCTGCTCTCCGACCGCACCGGCCGCAAGCGCGTCATCGCCGGCGGCCTGCTGCTGTTCGCCGCCGGCAGCGTGATCGCGGCGCTCGCCACCTCGATCGGTGGCATGCTGATCGGGCGCACCCTGCAGGGCGCCGGAGCCGTCGGCTCGGTGGTCCTGGCGCTGGTCGCCGACCTCACCCGCGAGGAGGTGCGCACCCGGGCCATGGCGATCGTGGGCATGACCATCGGGCTGGCCTTCGCCGTCGCCATCGTGCTCGGCCCGGCGCTCGGTGCGATCATCGGCGTGCCCGGCATCTTCTGGCTCACGGCGGGGCTGGCCTTCGCCGGCATCGGCGTCACCTACGGGCTGGTGCCCACGCCGGCCAGGCTGGTGCGCCACCGTGACGCCGAGGCGGTGCCGCTGCTGTTCGCCAGGGTGATCCGCAACCGCGAGTTGCTGCGGCTCGATCTGTCGATCTTCGCGCTGCACCTCATCCTGACGGCGAGCTTCCTGGCGGTGCCGCCGCTGCTCGCGCGCTCGCTGCAACTGGCTACCGGCAATGACTGGATGGTCTACCTGCCGGTGCTGGCGGCCTCCATCGCGCTGATGGTGCCGATCATCCTTCTGGCCGAGAAGGGCGATCGCATGAAGGAGGTGTTCCTCGCCACCATCGCGCTGCTGGCGGCGAGCCAGGCGGTGCTGGCACTGTGGGGCGGGCATGCGGTGGCGGTGGTGGCGGCGCTGACCGCCTTCTTCACCGGCTTCAACGTCATGGAGGCCTCGCTGCCGTCGCTGGTCACCAAGATCGCGCCGGCGGACGCCAAGGGCACCGCAACCGGCATCTTCTCCAGCGCGCAGTTCCTCGGCATCTTCGCCGGCGGCGCGGCCGGCGGCCTGGCGCTTGCGGCCGGCGGCGCCGGCGGCGTGTTCGTGCTGACCCTGGCGGTGGCGCTGGCGTGGCTGGCCATCGGCGCCATGATGCCCAGGCCCGGCCGCTACTCCAGCTATCTCGCGCGCATCGGCGAGGTCGACCCGAACACGCTCGCCGAACTGACCGGCCGGTTCACCGAACTGCCCGGCGTCGTAGAGGCGGTGATCGCCCCCGAGGAGGGCGTGGCCTACCTGAAAATCGATCGGCGGCGGTTCGATGCGGACGCGCTCGCCCGCATCATCGGCGCCTGACCAACCCGGAGGTACCCGACAATGCGCCTTTCGATTCCTCTGCCTGGACCCCGCCGCGGCCGGCTGGCCCTGGCCGCGCTGCTCGCCGGCGTGCCCTGGATCATGGGCGCGGGCAGCACGGTCAGCCTTACTGACGGCTGGTTCCGCGTGCTGACGCCGACGCTGCCCGCCGCCGGCTATTTCACCCTCACCAACGCCACCGACCAGCCCGTGCAACTGGTCGGCGCCTCCTCCTCGGCCTGCGGACAGACCATGCTGCACAGGAGCACGAACGAGAACGGGGTGGAGCACATGGCCATGGTCGCCAGCGTCACCGTGCCCGCCCACGGCAGCCTCGCCTTCCGCCCCGGCGGCTATCACATCATGTGCATGTCGCCGGGCCCGGCGCTCACCCCCGGCCACACCGTGCCGGTGGCGCTCCGGTTCGCCGACGGAACCTCGCTGCAGGCCGAGTTCCGCGTGCTCGGCGCGACAGGCAAGTGATGCGAGGCGCTGCCTCGCGCTCCGCCCGGGCTTCGCCCGGGACCCACCAGGTCCGGCGCGCGCCTTCGCGCGACGGGCCATAAGGCCCCTGGACCCCGAACGAATGGCGGGGCTCCAGGTCCGGCGCGCGCCTTCGCGCGACGAGCAGCGCCCCTGGCCTTCAGTTCCGCGTCTTGTCCACCAGCTTGTTCTTCGCGATCCACGGCATCATCGCCCGCAGCTTCTCGCCCACGTGCTCGATCGGCTGCTCGCCAAGCCGGCGGCGCATCGCCTTGAAGTTCGGCTGGTTCACCTTGTTCTCCAGCATCCACTGGCTGGCGAACCGCCCGCTCTGGATGTCGGCCAGCACCCGCTTCATCTCTTCCCGAACCGCCTGGTTGATGATCCGCGGCCCGGACACATACTCGCCGTACTCGGCGGTGTTGGAGACCGAGTAGTTCATGTTGGCGATGCCGCCCTCGTAGATCAGGTCCACGATCAGCTTCACCTCGTGGCAGCATTCGAAATACGCCATCTCCGGCGCGTATCCGGCCTCCACCAGCGTCTCGTAGCCGGCGCGGATCAGCTCGACCAGCCCGCCGCACAGCACCACCTGCTCGCCGAACAGATCGGTCTCGCATTCCTCACGGAACGTCGTCTCGATGATGCCGGCGCGCCCGCCCCCGATCGCCGAGGCATAGGAAAGCGCGATCTCCAGCGCGTTGCCCGACGGATTCTGCTGCACGGCCACCAGCATCGGCACCCCGGCGCCGCGCTGGAACTCGCTGCGCACGGTATGGCCGGGGCCTTTCGGTGCGATCATGAACACGTCGAGGTCAGCCCTGGGTTCGATCAGGTTGAAGTGGATGCACAGCCCGTGCGCGAAAGCGAGCGCCGAGCCGGGGCGCATGTTGGGGGCCAGCTTGTCGCGGTAGAGGTCGCCCTGCCCTTCGTCGGGCGTCAGCACCATCACCACGTCGGCCCATTTCGCCGCGTCCGCCGGGTCCATCACCTTCAGGCCCGAGGCCGTGGCCTTGGCCACGCCCCCGCTCTCAGGCCGCAGCCCGACCACCACCTCCGCACAGCCGCTCTCGCGCAGGTTGTTGGCGTGCGCGTGGCCCTGGCTCCCATAGCCGATGATCGCGACCTTCTTGGCCTTGATCAGGTTCACGTCGGCGTCGCGATCATAATAAACGCGCATGCGTTCTCCCCTTCCCTCCACTGTCAGATCACCCGCGTGCCCCGCGCGATCGCCGCGACCCCGGTGCGGGAAACCTCCGCCAGGCCGAGCGGGCGCATCAGCTCGACGAAGGCATCAAGCTTGTCCGTCGAACCGGTCATCTCGAACACGAAGCTCTCGGTGGACGCATCCACCACGCGGGCGCGGAACGCGTCCGCCAGCCGGAGCGCCTCGGCGCGGTTGTAGCTGCTGCTGCCCTGGTGCGGGCACACCACCTTGATCAGCGCCATCTCGCGCGCGACATGCGGCCCCTCCTTGGTGAGGTCGGCCACCCGGTGCACCGGCACCAGCCGCTCCAGCTGCGCCTTGATCTGATCGATCACCATTTCGGTGCCCGAGGTGACGATGTTGATGCGGCTGCGGTTGCGGCCGTCCTCGACCGGCGCGACCGTCAGGCTGTCGATGTTGTAGCCGCGGCCGGAGAACAGGCCCACCACGCGGGCCAGGATGCCGGGCTCGTTGTCGACCAGCACGGCAATGGTCGCGGTACGGAACGAATTCAGCTTCGGATCTGGCATTGCGCTCTCGGAGGCACTGAGGGGGAGACGGTTGGCGTCAGGCAGGGAGCTAGACGAGCACCTGCCCCTCGTCGGTGACCCCGGCGACGCCGCCGGCCTGCTCGCTGCCCAGGATCATCTCGTTGTGCGCGGCGCCGGACGGCACCATCGGGAAGCAGTTTTCCAGCTTCTCCACCGCGATGTCGGCGATCACCGCGCACTCCGAGGCCAGCATCTGCTCGATCACCCCGTCCAGCTCGTCCACCGTCCTCGCCCGCAGCCCGACCGCCTGGAAGCTCTCCGCCAGCTTGATGAAATCGGGCAGCGCCGCCGTGTAGCTCTCGGAATACCGCCCGCCGTGCAGCAGTTCCTGCCACTGCCGCACCATGCCCATGTATTCGTTGTTGAGGATGAAGATCTTCACCGGCAAGCGGTACTGCGCCAGCGTGCTCATCTCCTGGATGTTCATCAGGATGGAGGCCTCGCCGGCGATGTCGATGACGAGCGCGCCGGGATGGGCGATCTGCACGCCCATCGCCGCCGGCAGGCCGTAGCCCATGGTGCCCAGGCCGCCGCTGGTCATCCAGTGGTTGGGCTCCTCGAAGCGAAAATACTGGGCGGCCCACATCTGGTGCTGGCCGACCTCGGTGGTGATGAACACCTCCCGCCGCTCCGCGCGGGTGAGGTCGTACAGGCGCTGGATCGCGTATTGCGGCTTGATCACCGCGCCCGGTTCCATCGACTGCGTATAGCGCAGGCAGTCGACCGACCGCCACGCGTCGATCTGGCGCCACCAGGCGGCGAGCGCCTGCCGATCCGGCTCCGCGGGCTCGGCGTCCCAGGCCAGGAGCAGCGCCTCCAGGGCGCGGCCGGCATCCGCCACGATCGCCACGTCCACCGGCACGTTCTTGTTGATGCTGGATGGGTCGATGTCGATGTGAATCTTCCGGCTGTTCGGGCTGAACGCGTTCAGCCGCCCCGTCACCCGGTCGTCGAACCGCGCCCCGACCGCCAGCATCACGTCGCAGTCGTGCATGGCGTGGTTCGATTCGTAGGTGCCATGCATCCCCAGCATGCCGAGGAACTGCGGGTCGGTGGCCGGGAAGGCGCCCAGCCCCATCAGCGTGCTGGTGGTGGGGAAGCCACTCTTGCGCACCAGCCGCGTCAGCGCCTCGGCTGCCCGCGGCCCGGCGTTGATCACCCCGCCGCCGGTGTAGATGATCGGCCGCCGCGCCGCCTTCAGCATCGCCGCGGCGCGGGCGATCAGCCCCGCGTCCGGCTCGGTCTGCGGCCGATAAGAGCGGTGCGGCTCCGCTGGCGGCGGGCAGTACGGCGCCTTGCCGATCAGCACGTCCTTGGGCAGGTCGATCACCACCGGCCCCGGCCGGCCGCTGCGCGCCACGTAGAACGCCTCGTGCACCACGCGGGCGAGGTCGGCCGGGCGCTTCACCAGGTAATTGTGCTTGGTGGCCGGCCGCGTGATGCCGGTGGTGTCGGCCTCCTGGAAGGCATCGTTGCCGATCAGGTGGGTCGGCACCTGGCCGGTCAGGCACACCACCGGGATGCTGTCCATCAGCGCGTCGGTCAGCCCGGTCACCGCATTGGTGGCGCCCGGGCCGCTGGTCACCAGCGCGCACCCCACCCGGCCGGTCGAGCGCGCATAGCCCTCGGCGGCATGCACCGCGGCCTGCTCGTGCCGCACCAGGATGTGGCGGATCGCGTTCTGCTGAAAGATCGCGTCATAGATCGGCAATACCGCCCCGCCCGGATAGCCGAAGATCACCTCCACGCCCTGGTCCTTCAGTGCGCGGAGGAGGACTTCTGCTCCGGAATAAATGGCGATTTCGGCGAGCGATTGGGGGTCTGCTGGGGCTGTCATGGGCGGAGCCATAGCGGTCCTGTTGCAGCGCGTCAACCCGCCCCGTGAATAAACGATATGATCGAGGCCATCTGGCTTTCCGAAAATTGCGCTAGACTATCTATTCGCGCATAGATCGTATGCGCCCATCGCGGCTCGACCAGCCCCCGGTGGCGAAACCAGGTCGCCTGCCGCTTGCTGTACTGACAGCTCGCCAGCACTGCCCGCCGCTCGGCCTCCCCGAGCGGGACGCCGCCCAAAAGATGCGCCGCCAACTCGGGCACGCCCAGCGCATGCATAGCCGGCGCGGCGTCCGCAAGCCCGAGCGCCAGCAGCGCCCGCACTTCCTCCAGCGCGCCGGCTGCCAGCATCGTTGCGAACCGGCGCGTGATCGCCTCGCGCAGCGCTTCGCGCGGCGGCGCCAGCAGCAGCTCGGCGAAGCGCCACGGCGCCGGCGCGGCCGGCTCCGCCTGCCAGGCGGCCAGCCCGCGGCCGGTCGCGCGCCAGACCTCCCAGGCCCGCGCCACCCTGAGGCTGTCCGCCGGATGCAGCCGCGCCGCGGTGGCCGGATCCACCTTGGCCAGCGCGGCGTGCAGCGCCTGCGGCCCGTGCTCGGCCAACAGCCGGCGCGCCTCGGCGCGAGCGGTGGGGGGCACCGGCGGAATGGCGGCGATACCATGCACCAGCGACCAGAAGTAAAGCCCGGTCCCGCCGCACAGGATGGGCAGTTGCCCGGCCTCGCGTGCCTCGGCCATGGCCGCCAGCGCGGCCTCCCGCCACCAGGCGACGTGCCCCGGCTCGGCCGCCGGCCGCACGCCGAAGAGCCGGTGCGGTACCCGCGCCTCCTCCTGCGGCGTCGGCCGGGCGGTGATGATCCTGAGTTCGCGGTAGCACTGCATGGCATCGGCGTTGATCACCACCCCGCCCAGGCGCTCGGCGAGGGCGATCGCCAGCGCCGACTTGCCACTGGCCGTCGGTCCGGCGACGATCAGCGCGAACGGCGTCTCCGATCCCATGAGCCACGTCCTCACCCTCGTCGTCGACCGCGCGTCGGCAACCCTCACCGCCCCCATCATCGCGCGGGTGCGCGACGCCATCCAGGGTGCGGCGCCCGAGTTGCTTTCGCCCGGCGAGGCGGCCGGCATCTTCTGCACCGCCCCGCCCGACCCCGCCGCGGTCGGCGCCGCACTGGCGGGCGCGCCCGTCGACGCCATCGCCACCCGCGCCCGCGGCCGCCGCAAGGGGCTGCTGGTGGCGGACATGGACAGCACCATCGTCACCACCGAAACGCTGGACGAGCTCGCCGCCTTCGTTGGGCTGAAAGAACGCATCGCCGCGATCACGCGCCGCGCGATGAACGGCGAGCTCGACTTCGCCGCCGCCCTGCGCGAGCGGGTCGGCATGCTGAAGGGCTTGCCGCTCGCGGCGCTGGAGGCGACCTGGGGCAGGACTGTGCTCACGCCCGGCGCCCGCGAGCTGGTGGGGACCATGCGGGCGCACAACGCCACCACCGCACTCGTCTCCGGCGGGTTTTCCTTTTTCACCAGCCGGGTCGCCGCGGCCGTCGGGTTCGACCTGCACCACTCGAACGTGCTGCTGGACGACGGCCAGGCGCTGAGCGGCGAGGTCGCCGAGCCGATCCAGGGCAAGGATGCCAAGCTCGCCACGCTCCGGGAACTGGCGGCGGCGCGACGGCTCCGGATGGCGGCGACCCTGGCGGTCGGCGACGGCGCCAACGACCTGCCCATGCTGCTGGAGGCCGGCCTCGGCGTCGCGTTCCACGCGCGGCCGACAGTCGCGGCCGCGGCGCGCGCCCGGGTCGACCACGCCAACCTGCGCGCGCTCCTGTTCGCCCAGGGCTACCACGCCGAGGAGATCGTCGGCGCGGACTGATGGCGAGGCGCTGCCTCGCGCTCCGCCCGGGCTTCGCCCGGGACCCACCAGGG
>Ga0326727_10020396_pt1 | contig 13165 bp, 7 predicted proteins | sample MB2enrmetagenome_FD_207643 | JGI IMG/M metagenome (GOLD analysis project Ga0326727, IMG submission 207643) | Lab enriched peat soil microbial communities from McLean, Ithaca, NY, United States - MB29MY | ecosystem: Environmental > Terrestrial > Soil > Wetlands > Peat | place: USA: New York...
CCATTTCGTAAGAGAAGTGGACCGACTGATCGGCCTGCGCGGTGTAGCCCAAGCCGCGCAACCCGGCCACCACCACGTCCTGCAAGTAGGACTGCCGCGCGTCGATGACGTTGTAAACGCGCGAACCGTGCCCGAACTGCGGCGCGGCTTCCACAGGATCGCCGGTAGTGACCCACAGCACGCGGCCATCGGCGTAAGTGTGCAACGGGCGGTAATAGAAATCCCTGCCGAGGAGGCCGAATTTCCAAAGCTGGTAAGCGATATCCTTGCCGACGTAAGTGACGGTGCCATCCGAGCGCACGATCACTTTGCCCTCTTCCGAGAGGCCCGGCATCACCCAACAGCCCGCGTTCTTGCCTTCGGTCTCGCGGTAAATTGCCTGGCGCTCCTTGAGCAGCTCGAAGGCCGAGGCCCAGAATTCGAGGCGCAGGATCTCGCTCTCGCGCGGCAGCACGTCGTACTCCACTCCCAGCCGCAGCATGGTGGCCAGGTGCGCCTCGACGATGGCATCCGCTACCAGGTGCGCCATCTCGGCCAACTCGCCTTCTCCCCCTTCGATGGCATGCAGCGTCGCGCCGCGCCATTCGAGCGCCTCGGGATGGTCCTTGTAATAGCTGGAAGTGCGCGCGTAAAGGTCCCAGCAGTAGTAGTCGAACCGCACGGACGGATCGGCCAGCAGCGCCTTCACATCCTCCGGCGTCTGGTTTTCGAGGTAGTGAAACCCCACCACCACGTCGGCCACCTGCACGCCGGTGTTGTCGATGTAGTTCTGCACCTCGACGCGCTGCCCGCGCGCGCGCAACATGCGCACGAAGGTGTCCCCCAGCGTGGCGTTCCGCAGGTGCCCGATGTGGGCTGCCTTATTGGGGTTGATGTTGGTGTGCTCGACGATGATTTTCTCACGCGCGGGCGCGGCCTCTTGGGATTCGCCACGCAGCAGGGCCGCGCCCAGTGCGCCGCGATCCAGCCGGATGTTGACGTACCCGTTGCCGGCCACTTCCACCGCCGCCACACCTTCGATCGGCCCGATCTCCGCCGCCAGTTCCGCGGCGATCTTTCGGGGCGCCTGCCGCAACTGTTTGGCAAGCTGAAATGCAACCGGGACGGCCATTTCGCCGAAATCGCTCTGGCGCGGCTGCTCGACAGGCACCGCCAGGTCGATACCGTAGCGCGCCATTATGTGGGCACGAAAGGCGGTGGAAACGTGCTGTTCGATGGAATGGAACACGGGAAACTACGAGTATAACGTGCCGGGGGTCGGGGGCCAGCTATTTCCGATCGGCGAGCCGGAGTTCCGGCACGCGCTCGAAGTGCCGGCGATTCCGGGTCAGGAGTACCGCACTGTGTACCAGCACGATTCCGGCTATGAGGCTATCTGCCATCCCGATGGAAGCGCCCGAACGGTCCAGCGACCTTCTCACTTCAGCCGCTTTGTCGGCAGCTTCGTCGTCCAGATCCAGGGCCGGCACCGCGGCAAGCAGTTGGCGAATGGAATTCTCCTGGCGTGAGTTGCGAGCGCCGGAAAGCAGCTCGAAGCGGCTTATGACGGTGGTGAGTAGCGAGCCACGTTTCAGTTCCGTTGCGACCCACCCGGCAGCCGGCTCCGACCCGGCCAGGAAGTCGATGAGCACATCCGTGTCGGCGACGGTCATCGCCAGAACCCGCGCAAAGCTTCCGAACTCTGCTGCAGCCGCCGTGCTTCGTCATGCGGCAGCGTGCCGCGAAGACGCAACGCTCGATTTCGGAATCGCTCCTGCTCGGTACGGCTTGCCAGGTAGACTTCCAGGGCCTCGGCAATTACCGAGGAGAAGCCCTTCTCGCCCCTGCGCGCCGCGAGTTCCAAGAGCCTTGCGCGGTGCTCGGGCTTGAGTTCAATGGTGGTCCTCACAATTCAATTATACATGCACGTGCATGTATCTCCAGGGTTGGGGCGCAGACAGGGCCGGAAAGAAGCTGGCCCGCGGATTTGGCAGTAAATGCGTCTGTCCCCTTTTGCTTACAATCGTAGTGATGCGGATTACCATTGAACGCCAACCCCTGGAGCAGATTGAGACTGGCGCACTGATTGTCCTGGTTTTCGAAGGCCGGAAGGAGGCCCGCTTCGGCGCCGGCGATCTTGCCGACGCCGGCGAGGTGGCCGGGAAGTCCCTCGAGTTGACGCTGCTGCACCGCCCGCCGGGGGTAGCCGCCACGCGCGTGCTGCTGGCGGGGGCGGGGAAGCTGGAAAAGTTCGATCCCGCAGAGTTGCGCAGGGTGGCCGGCGCCGCGGTGCGGCACCTGATGTCGAAATCGGTGAAGACGATCGCCTTGGCGCTCGATGCGGAACATGCGGACGGCGAGTATGCCGCCGCCGCCGTGGAGGGCGCGATTCTGGGCGAGTTCGAACCGGACCGGTACAAAACCGACGACAACGAAAAGAAATCCGTGGAAGCGTTCGCGGTGGTGGCGCCCGGCGGCGCGGCGGAACTCGACAATGCCGCCGCCCGCGGGCGCATTCTGGCGGAAGCGCAGAACTTCACGCGCGGCCTGGTGAACGAGCCGGCCAACCGGCTCACGCCTTCGAAAGTGGCCGAGGCCGCGCAAAAAATGGCCTCCGAATACCAGTTGGAATGCGAAGTCCTGGAGCGCGCGCAAATGGAAAAGCTGGGCATGGGCGCGCTGCTGGGTGTGGCGCAGGGAAGCGCGGAGCCTCCGGCGCTCGTCGTCGTCCGCTACCGGCCCGCGCAAACGGAATCCAAGGCGCACCTTGGGCTGGTGGGCAAAGGCGTCACTTTCGACACCGGGGGCATCTCCATTAAGCCCGCCGAAGGCATGGAGAAGATGAAATACGACATGGCCGGCGGCGCCGCCATGCTCGGCGCCATGCGGGCCATCGCGCAATTGAAGCCCGCCATTCCGGTGACCGCCTTCATTCCCTGCGTGGAGAACATGCCGGGCAGCCGCGCGCAGCGGCCCGGCGACATTGTCACCGCCATGTCGGGCAAGACCATCGAAGTCATCAATACCGACGCCGAAGGCCGGCTGATTCTGGCGGACGCTCTCACCTACGCGCGCCAGCAGGGATCGACACACCTGGTGGACGCGGCCACTTTGACGGGAGCCATCGTGGTGGCGCTGGGCCACCTGAACGTGGGGTTGTTCGCCAACGACGAGGCCATGCGCGACCGTGTGCTCCGGGCCGCCAAAGCCGAGGGCGAGCGCATGTGGCCCATGCCGCTCGAAGACGATTACAAGGAGTACCTGAAGAGCGCCTTCGCGGACCTGGCCAACGTCGGCGGCCGCTGGGGCGGCGCGGTCACGGCCGCCCTCTTTTTGAAGGAATTCGCCGGGGAGACGCCGTGGGTTCACCTGGACATCGCCGGCACGGCCTGGATCGAGGAAAGCAAGCCGTTTCTGGCGAAGGGGCCTTCGGGAGTTCCCGTGCGGACGCTGGTGCGCCTGGCCATGGAGTGGAAAGAGACATGATGAAGACCGTTCTTCTGGGCACGATAGTACTGTTATTGGCGCCCGTTTCAGGCGTGGCGCAGACCGGCGCAAAGTCTCCCCAACCCCCGAAATCCCTGGCCGATTTCAGCACCGCCATGGAAGGTCTCGCCCAGTCCGCCAGCCCGGCCGTAGTCCAGATCCTGGTACAGACATTGGCGCCCCTGGAGAAAGGAGATTCGCAACGCGCGGGGTTCGTTTTGGAGCAGGAAGCCACCGGGTCGGGCGTCATTGTAGACCCGGACGGGTATATCGTGACCAACGCGCACGTAGTGCGGAACGCCCGCCGCATCGACGTCAAGATTCTTCGCAGCGACGAAAGGGGGCAGGAGCCGCACGGGCACCTGATGCCCGCGAAATTGATCGGACTGGATCGGCAGGTGGATATCGCGGTGGTGAAGATCGAGGCGCACAATCTCCCGGCGCTTTCCTTCGTGGACTCGGACAATCTCCGCCAGGGGCAGTTGGTGCTGGCTCTGGGCAGCCCGCTGGGATTGCAGAACTCCCTCTCGCATGGCGTGGTGAGCGCGACCTTCCGGCAACTCGATCCGGAAAGTCCGATGGTGTATATCCAGACCGACGCTCCCATCAATCCCGGCAACAGCGGAGGGCCCCTGCTGGATATCGAGGGGCGCGTGGCCGGCATCAACACCATGATTTTTTCGCAATCGGGCGGCAACGAAGGGATCGGGTTCGCCATCCCCGCCAATCTGGCCAAGGACGTGTATCAGAGGCTGCGCAAGGACGGGCGGGTGCGGCGCGGCGCCATCGGAGTGATTCCCGAGACCATTACGCCGACGCTGGGAGCGGCCCTGGGATTGGACCGGGATTCGGGGGTCATCCTTTCGGACGTGGCGCCGGACAGCGCGGCGGAGGCCGCTGGACTCGAACCCGGAGACGTGGTGCTGTCGATCGACGGAAAGCCCATGCGAGAGGCGCGGGACCTGGTTCTGGTGGTGTTCCAGCGGGCGCCCGGAGACCAGGTGACCATGGAGATCCAGCGCGGCAAGGAGCGGATGTCCGTGAAGGTCGCGGTTATGGAGCGGAAGAACGAGCCCAGCCAACTGGAGGACCTGGTCAATTACGACGCCGCTCTGGTTCGCCGGTTGGGGATTCTGGCCATGACCGTGGATGAAAAGGTGACTGCCATTCTGCCGGACCTGCGACGGCTCTCGGGCGTCGCCGTGGCGGCGGTTCCGGCGGAGTTCGCCGGGCTGAATCCGGGCCTGCTGGCGGGCGACGTGATCTACGAGCTGAACAACCGGCGCATCGCCTCGCTCGACGAGCTGCGGGACGCGCTGAAGGACAAGAAATCCGGCGATCCCATCGCGCTCCTGGTGGAACGGCAAGGGCAACTGATCTACGTGGCGACGGCACTGGAATAGATCGGCATCACCTCTCCCGCCGCAACTGGTCAACCAGCTTCTGTAATTCCGGGTCGGGCCGCAGCTTCAGGGCGGCTTCGAAATGTTTCAGCGCCTCGGGCATGCCTCCCGGCGTGTTCGCCAGCGCTATCCCCAGGTTGTAATGGGCGTCGGCGTAGTCCGGCCGCAGCCGCAGCGCCGCTTGGAAGTGAGCCATCGCTTCGCCGCTCCGTCCCGGCATCTGCCCGAGCGTCACCCCCAGGTTGTTCTCCGCATCGGCGTAATCCGGTTTGAGCCGCAGCGCCGCCTGGAACTCCGCCACCGCCTCCGCGGCGCGCCCCTCTTGCGAGAGCGATACGCCCAGGTTGTAATGCCGTTCGGCCGAATCCGGGCCGGCCGCCAGCGCTGCCGCCAGGTTGGCGCGCGCTTCCGGGTAATCGGGTTTCAGCCGGAGAGCCGTTTGGTATTCCGCGACGGCCTCCGCCAGCCGGCCGGCCGCGGCCAGCGTATTGCCCAGGTTGTTGTGCGGAATGGGCGAATCCGGGTCGATGCGCAATGCCGCTCGGTATTCGCCAATGGCCTCCTCGAGCCGGCTCGGAACGCGCGAAAGCGCGTTCCCCAAGTCGCTGTGCGCACGCACCGAATCGGGGTTCAGCCGAACCGCCTGTTGCAGGTGCGCGATGGCATCCGCCAGACTGTCCGGCTGGTCCAGCAGGTAGACGCCGAGATTGTGCTCGGCCAGGTAGTTTCCCTCCGTCACTTCCAGCGCGCGCCGGAAAAGCGTCCCGCTGTTCTCCCAGTAACCCGTCTGCGCCCACGCCGCGGCGCCACATGCCAGCAGTGCGGCGCCGGCCAGAACCCCCGCCGGCACTCGCAACCGCGGCCACGCCCGCAGCGCGTCCCGCACGCCCCACGCCGCCATCACCGATAGCCCTACCATGGGGACATACATGTACCGGTCCGCCCGTGCCTGCGCCCCCACCTGCACCAGCCCGATCACGGGAAGCAGCGTGACCAGGAACCAGCACCATCCCACCGCCAGGTAAGGCCGCCTTCCGAATTCCCGCGCCGTCCAAATAGAAACGCCCGCCAGAACCAGCGCCGCCCCAGCCGCTTCCCAAATTGGCACGGCGCGGGGATATGGATAAAAGACGGCCAGCCCCGTGGGCCAGAGAGTCTTCTCTATATAAAGAAAGCAGGAGACCAGCGCGTCTTCTACACGCAGCCCCAGGGGAAACCCCGCCAGCGGCTGCACCGCGCCGCTACCCCGTTGCGCCGCGAAGGTGACCGCTGCGCCGGCAATCGAGACCGCAAAGAACGGGATCTTCTCCTTGAGCCGCGCCCCCAGTGGCCGCAGCCGCCCCAGCGGCCAGGCATCCAGCAGCAGCAGCAGCGCCGGCAGGGTGACGATCATGGGCTTCGCCATCCAGCCGCAGCAGAATGCCGCCAGCGCCAGCCCATACCACTTGTGCCCGCCGCCGCGGGCCCATTGGACATAGGCCCACAGCGCCAGGAACCAGAAGACCGCGCAGAGCACGTCCTTCCTCTCCGCCACCCAGGCCACCGATTCGACGTGCAACGGATGCAGAGCGAACACCCCCGCCGCAAACGCGCTGGCCCAGCGCGCATCCGTGGCCCGCTTCAAAAAGGCAAACAGGAGCATGACTGCCAGCGCATGGAGGCCCACGCTCGTCAAATGGTGCGCGCCGCTGCGCAGCCCGAAGATCTGGGCGTCCAGCATGTGCGAAAGGCGCGTCAGCGGAAACCAGTTGGCTGCCTCGCGCGACGTGAACGCCCACTTCACGCCTTCCGCCGTCCATCCGGCCCGCACATGCGGGTTGCGGGTCACGTAGTCGGGATCGTCGAAATTGACGAAATCGAAGCGGCGCGTCTGCGCGTAGACGGCCAGCGTCGAAATCAGCAGAGCCAGGTAGATCGGCCAATCGTGAGCCCTGGCCGGCTGGCGCGCCGGCGCCTCCCCGCCCCTGCTTATGCTCCGTTTCCGCCGCGCCACGTACTCATCATACAAAGCCGCCGCGCGGTCGACAGCGATAGCCACCGGTGCGGCGGGCGCCGCCCCGGTGGCCAAAGCTACTTCTCGAAAAGCTAGAACGTGAACTTCACCGCCAATTGGACACTGCGAGGGCCGCCGGTGCCGGAGTTGACCGAGCCAGAGCCGCTGCTGATTGTGCCGGTCACAGCTCCGAAGTTGGCGTTGTTCGCGGTGCAGCAACCGCTGTTCGGATTGGCGAACTGCGGGGTGTTGGTTGTGTTTACGGTTTCCAGCCGAAGCTGCATGAGGATGCGCTCGCCGAGCTGGGTGGTCTTGGACAGGGCCAAGTTCAGGTTGTAGAAGTTCGGCCCAATCATGGAATTGCGTCCAACGTTGCCGACCTGCTGGGCAGCGCCGGCGACCTGATCGATGGCTCCGGTCGGGCAGGACGCGCTAGGTGTCGCCGACTGGCAGGGTGGCGCGGCAAACGCGGTTGTATCAAACCACGGGCTTCCACCGTTCACGGTGGTGTTGATTCCGTGCAGAATGTTGGCCGGACCCACCTGGATGGGCGTGTTAGTGCCGCCTGAGGCAAGGTTCAAGTACGTCGAGCTGTAAGTCACCGTGAAGGGAAGTCCGGACATGAGCGTCAGGATGCCCTCGAGCTGCCATCCGCCCACGATCTTGTCCAGCCCGGGCGCATTGGAGTTCAGGAAGTGTTTCCCCTTGCCGAAGGGCAGTTGGTAAACATAGCTCTGCACAAAGCTGAACGTACGATTGAAATCGGTCAGGGCCCAATTACGGTGATATTGTCCGTTGAGATAGAAGCCGTAGAATCCATCGTCGTCTCCGCCCTGGAAGTAAGCCATGCCCTTTTGGTAGGTGAACGAGGTGGTGATGCCCAGCGAGGTGGAAAAGCGCCGGTCAATCTTCGCTTGCAGGGCGTTGTACATCGCGGACACCCCCGCGAATTCCTCCGATATGGTGCCCGTGTGCGGGAAGTATGGCTGGTAGGCTTGGTCGTTTGTGGACGTGGGTGCGATCACCGGACTGGCATTGATGTTTTCCGACGCGCCCATGTCCACGCCGTGATTCCCCACGTACGCAAGGTCCATCGTGAAATGATACGGCAACGTCTGCTGGACCGAGAAGTTCCAGGCAATGACGTGAGGGTTCTTGTAGTTTGTCGGGAAGAAGGACTCCGACGAACCGTTGAAGCCGAGAGCCGCGACGCTGTAAATCCCGTTGGACGGGATGGGCTGTGGCGCGGGCGCCGGGAGACCGCTCTCGAAACTCAGAAGGGACCCGTTGTAGAAGGCCGAGGTATAGGCGCTCGCGCCTTGCACCGCTCCGATGTTGCCTTTTGTCGGATAGTTGTTGTTAATGTACGTGTTGTCCTCAAACGGCGTATAACTAACGCCGAAACCCGCCCGGATAACCGTCTTCTCCGTCAAGCGGTACGCCAGTCCCAAGCGCGGCGCAAGGTAGTTCAGGTGGTTGACCAAGCCCCCATTGTTGGGGTTGCCGCCCACACCGCCGACCACCAGCGTGTTGCTCGACGGAATGAAGTTGGAAAACTGGCCGGGGAAGGCCGGCAGGCCTGGCGGATAAATTTCCCAGCGCAGCCCGATGGCCACGGTCAGCTTTTTGCTGACCTGCCATGTATCGGAGGCGTAGGGGAAGAAGTACCAAGCCCGGTAAGTCGGGAACGTGCCACTGAAGTCGCGGCCGGTGCTGCCCGCCTGGGGGCTGTCCAGCAGGAAGCTCGCCAGGCTGTTGGCCCACGAAGTGGTGCTGTTCGGGGTGGTCGCCGAGCTCGTGGTGCCGTTGGGGAGCTGGCAGTTGCCCGCGCAGTTCGTTTGGGAAGTGCCGAACTGGTAGACGCCGCGCGGGCTGTAGGTCTGCGTCTGCAATAGGTCGTCACGGATGCGGCGCATATCGTACCCGAGCGTAAAGGTGTGGTTGCCGTGCGTCAGGGTCACGTTGTCCACCAAATCGATGTTGGCCTCCGCACGGATCCAGGGCAAACTGGCGGAATATCCCACCAGCGGGCTGGTAAAACTGCTAATCTGGATACCCACCAAGCCGCTGTCGAACTGGCTGATATTGACGCCAGGGATTCCCAGGTTCGTGGTGTCGTTCGATCCATAGTCGCTCTCTTGCGCCGTGTTGTGGTAGTGCGCCACGCCGACCCGGAATTCGTTCAGCAGGTTGGGCGTAAAAACGTGGGTCCAGTTGATGCCGCTACTGTAAGTCTTCTGAATTCCCGTGCCCTCGAAGGCCCCGTTGGCATCGCCGCCGGCGGTGCCGAAAATGGGCGCCTGGTAAACCACTGGCCGCTGGAAGCTGAATCGGCCGCTGAGGTGGTCCTTGTCGCCGATGGTGTAGTCCACCTTCCCGTCCGTGAGGGTGCTGTCCTTGGTGAAGGGCAGGAGGGCGAAGTAGTTGTTGTTCGGCGCCGCGGTGCTGTACGTGAGTATATTCGGGTTGGGCACCAGGGCCAGGATCTTGAGCGCGATCGGGTTCAGGCGCGATGGGGGAATGACGTTGTTGGGGAATGGAGTTCTTCCTACACCGGTGGTCGTAGTCCCGGTTAGCGGATCGTAAACCAGAGCGGGGCTGGAGCCACCCAGGGCCTCGCTCAGGTTGCCGGTGTGCGACAGCGGCGACGGTATCGTCTCGGTGTTGGCGTTGGCTTCGTGATCCGTGGTGTGCAAGACGTCGGCGAAGAAGAACAACTTGTTCTTCCTGATCGGCCCGCCGACGGTGCCGCCGAAGTAGTTGTAGTGGACAGCGGCCACCGAGGGCTGGAAGAAGTTGCGGGCGTCGAAATCGCCGTTCTGAACGAACTCGTAGAGGGAGCCGTGGAACTGGTTGGTCCCCGACTTCAGGATCACGTTAGTGACCGCGCCGGTGCCGCGTCCCAAATCCACGGAGTGGTTGCTGGTCGAGATGTCCACCGCCTGAATTGCTTCGAGCGGCGGGATCAGGATCTGCAGCAAGCCGGTGCGCTCGTTGTCGTCGATGCCCTCGATTTGGTAATTATTCGCCACGCGCGGGGCCCCGTTGACTTCGGTCTGCAGCGAGTCCGAAGCGTTAAAGAACTGGGAGTGCTCCTCGGTTGGCGGCGCCGTGCCGGGCACCAGAGCCAGCAGGGCTTGATAATTGCGGTTGCTGACCAGAACCGGAAGTTCCGACACCACCATCGTGTCGATGTTGCGGCCGGTATCGGCGCGGTCCGTCTGCAACGCCGGTGCTGCGCCTGTGATCTCGATGGTCTCGGTAACCTCACCCGGCTGAAGCTGAATGTCCACGCGCTGGGTGGTGTTCACCAGCAGCGCAATATCCCGGCGCGTTTCCTTCTTAAAGCCAGACGCCTCCACGCTCACTGAGTATTGGCCCGGAGGCAGATCGGGGAACGTGTAGTTCCCGCTTTCGTTGGTCTGAGCGGAGCGGCTGACTCCGGTGTTGACCTCGGTGATGGTCACCTTGGCGTTGGCGATCACCCCCCCACTGCTATCCGTTACAGTGCCAAGCGACGTGGCATTAACGGCTTGCCCGTAAGAGCAGATGGCGAAACACAATAGGAGCACACCAAAGGTGCATGTCAAACGAAGACATTTCATACACTTAACCTCCATGCTTGTAGTCGGGTTCTTCTCGCGACACCCGGAAGCTCTATCTGCCTGGCCTCTCGGCTTACGCAGCGTTTCTTATTCTGCGCCTCCTTGCAGCGCTACAGCCACCCTTAACGAGTTCCCTAACATACTGCTACGTGACTCATAAAAAAGTACTTATATGCCGCTTGCGAATTAACGGTTAAACTGGTACGATTATCCCAGAGGTAAGGTCACCACGGGCACATTGGATGTGCTTAAGTCGGGTGCGCGGCCAAGCACGGCAGGGGCCGCGTCAGATTCGGCGAAGACCCGCAAGCTCGTTTACGAGGAAGTGGAACGCGTGCTGCGGAGCCGCGAGTTTTCAGCCAGCGAGCGCAGTTGCACGTTCCTGCGGTACTTGGTGGAACGCGCCCTCGACGGCAGTGGGCACCAACTCAAAGAGCGCACCATCGGGGTGGACGTGTTCGGCCGGGATGCCGCCTACGATACAGGAAAAGATGCGATTGTGCGTGTGTCGGCAAACGGTGTCCGCAAGCGTCTGCTGGCCCACTACGCCGAGGCGGACTTGGCGCGCGAGCCGGGGAGCGTGCAGATCTGCCTGCCGGCGGGCAGCTATATGCTCGAGTTCCACATCCTGCCGCCGAGGCAGGACGAAACGGCCCTACCCGTGGCGCCGGGCAGCCACCCGTCACTGCCGAGTCCGGCGTGGACGCCAAGGTGGAGATGGCCCGCTGCTGCCTGGGCGGTGATTGGGGTTCTGGCCGTGGCTTGCGGTCTACTGGTGTGGTACAACCACCAATTGGTGAGCCGGGTTCCGCCGGCGCCGGGCATGGAGTTTCTGCCATGGTCGCAATTTGGATCGCAGAAGGTCGTGCGGGTAGGGCTCACCGACGCGAACTACACGATCTATTCCAACGTCGTAGCCAAACGGGGACTTACGCTCGATGAGTGGCTGGGCGAGCAGTGGACCGGGAACTTCGGCGCGGCGTTGACGTCGGTTTCACCGCGGTCGGGAAATCAGTACACCAGCGTCGTGAGCGCGGTAGCCGCATCGCGAGTGAGCGCCATGTTGGAGACCACGGGCCGCACCGCGCTGCTGGTTCCAGCGCGCAGGTTGCAGATGGAACAGTTCAAAGGCGAGCAACCCGTGATCCTGCTGGGAAGTTCCATTGCGAACCCGTGGGCCGAGGTGTTTCGAGAGAATCTGACCTTTTCGATTGAGGTCGATCCCGCCACCAGGTTTCAGTACATCGAGAACCACGCGCCGGCTTCCGGTGAGCCGGCGCGGTGGCTGCCGACCCCTGCTACCACCTCGCCGGGCATCGCTTACGCCATCCTCTCGCTGCTTCCTAACCTCACGGGTAAAGGCTGGGTCTTGCTGGTGGCGGGGACCAGCGCGGAGGGCACGGGCGCGGCCTCCGAACTTCTGACGGACCCCGCGCGGCTACTCAAGGAACTGACTGCGCGAGGCATCAATCCGACCGGCCGCGTGCAGAAATTGGAGCTGCTGCTGCGGGTACAGTCCCAAGGGATGGACTCGCGGCATTACCAGGTGATCGCCTCGCGCGTGGTAGGAGGCTGATCCCCTGAATTCCCGCGACCTGCGCGAGCAGCTCGACAAGGGGATTTACCGTTATTGAGTGATCACGTATTTCCGGCTAAGCGTGGCGTACAGAGCGATGGTGGCCAGAATCAGGACCATCCCTTCGGCGGGCGTCAGGGTGTGGTACTTGTTGGGCCCATTGCTGAGAACCTGAAACCAGAATGTGGGCGCCCGGAACCGTCCCAGGGCGAACCAGTAATGGGGGTTGGTCTTGTCCTCCACAATCAGCATGCGGCCCGACGCCCACAACAGGAGGCCCAGCGCGGTAAGAGACTGGATTACGATTACACCCGGCCGCTTCAAAGCGGCGATCCACTGGCGCGGGGAGGGATCGCGGGCGCAGCGCAGGAACGCCATGGCGAAGATCACCCCGGCGGCTCCGCCCAGAAGGTCCATGTAGATGTCGTTGAAGTCGAAGAGGGTTGGCCGGCCCATGGAGAGCACCCAATACTGGTATCCCTCGTCCAAGCCGCCCAAGAGCACGACCCACGAGAGGGCTTCGGCAGGCGAGAGGGTCAGGGTGGTGAGCGCCACGCCCTCGGGAAAATACTGCGGATAGTGGACCAGCTCTATATTGTTGGCAGTGAGCGTGCTCCACGCGCCGAAAATCAAAGCCAATGTCAGAACCCAGAGGCCGGCCACGATCCGGCGCTGGGGTTGGCGGACGAGGCCCCGAAAGAGGAAGGCGGTGACGACCGCGGCTTCCGCCAGGCCGATGGCGGCCGAGGCGCGGAAGACACCCCCGAAAGTAAAGCGAATGCAGAGCAGGTTCACGGCCGATTGGACCTGTTCGTGAGGGAACGTGACTGCGGCGGCGTAGGCAATCAGCGCCGTCCAGCCCCAGCGCGGATGAGAGCGGAACGCAGAAAGAAGGCGGGAAACGATCACTCGATTTAGTGTACATCGAGGAAGATGGGGCCTGGCAACCAGGTACGGGGCAGCGTACGTGATAGACTTGCCTAGGAAAGCCGTCTCGCGCCTCAATCCGATTGACGTGATTCATGAAGAGTAGCAGCGCCGCCATTCGCAACATCGCCATCATCGCCCACGTGGACCATGGCAAGACCACGCTGGTGGACGCCATGCTCAACCAGAGCGGCAT
>Ga0326727_10020397_pt1 | contig 13165 bp, 7 predicted proteins | sample MB2enrmetagenome_FD_207643 | JGI IMG/M metagenome (GOLD analysis project Ga0326727, IMG submission 207643) | Lab enriched peat soil microbial communities from McLean, Ithaca, NY, United States - MB29MY | ecosystem: Environmental > Terrestrial > Soil > Wetlands > Peat | place: USA: New York...
CGGCCGACAGCAGTCCGGCCTGTGCCGTGTCTCGCTGATTACGCCAATTTTCTACATCTGTATCGGCGGCGGCTTTTTGTTCATGGAGCTTAGTATAGCGCGCGAACTCCGTTTTGGCGTGTTCGAGCAGGGATTTTTGGTTGAGAACGTTGCCTTCGGCCTGCTGGAGCATTGCAAAATATGTGTTTTGCTGGGTGAGGAAAAGCAACTGATCTTTCTTCACGATATCCCCGTCCTTGAAGTATACGGAGTCAAGATAGCCTTCAACACGGGCGCGGAGCTGTACGGTGTTGACGGCCTGCGTATTGCCGTTTAATTCCAGGTAATCGGTTACGTTCTCACGCACCGGCTGGCTTACTGTGACCTTCGGGGGTGGAGGATCGGAAGATTGCTGCTTTTGTTGGCAGCCTGCGGGGAAAAGCAGGAAGAAGAGGAGGAAACCAGGAAGCAGGAAAGAAGAAACGGGAAGTGATCCAGCTTTGTCGATCCTGCTGCGGAGATTGAGCTGTGACCTCCTCACATGGCTCAAGCCGTCACCGCGGCGCGCCAGAACTTTTCGAACCAGTCTCATGGAATCTAAAACCGAGTACATCATTTCTCCGGATCTAGCCGGCGGTTTTTACCAATCCGGACTGCGAATATCGGATTGATTGCCGGAAGAAGGCATGTAGGACGCCGGGCATAGCAAATCGCCCCAGTTGGTACGCCTGGCCATCATTTCTTTTACCTGAGGTGGGAGGATGTCCTTTCCCTCTCTGATTTCCCATCCGCCTCCAAGGGCTCTGTAGATCCCCACCAGGTTCAGGGCGATATTGCCCATGGACGTCGCCAGACTATCCTGGGAAGTCAGAAGCGACTGCTGGGCGGTGAGGACAGTGGTAAAATCCGTGCTCCCCTGGCTGTATTGGATGAAAGCCAGTTCCAAAGAATGCTTTGCCGCCGCTGCGCTTAGAGCAAGGCTCTCCGCGCTCTCCTGGTATCGAAGAAATCCTGCAATAAAATCCTCGACCTCCTGTTGCGCCGTCAGCACCGTGTTTTGATATGAAAGCAAAAGCTCCTGGAAACGCGCATCCTGCGCGCGCACATTGTTTGTGATCCTGCCGTAGTTGAACAAGTTCCATTGGATGGACGGGCCGACCGTGGTTGACGCCGCTCCCGGAAGACTGAACATTTGTGCGAGCTTGGATGATGAAACGGTTGTAGCCTGAAGGCCAAAAAAGCCGCCAATTGAAAAAGCGGGATACAGGTCTGCTTTGGCAACTCCGATTTGTGCGCACTGCGCCGCGGCATTAAGTTCGGCGCTGCGAACGTCCGGACGGCGTCTGAGCAGGTCGGCGGGAATCCCGATGGCAACCTGGGGTGGAGGAACCGGAATTCCCTTCGATCCGTTGAGGAAATCCGCGAGATTATCCGGCGGCATGCCAAGCAGCACGCTAAGCGCGTCCTTGCTCTGCCTGAGCTGTGCTTCCAGAACCGGGATGGCTGATTCGGTATTGTAAAGTATGGTCCTTGCCTGCTCTACGTCGCGCTCTGATGTCGTGCCCCCAATGAAGCGAGCTTCTGCTATCCTGAGGCTTTCTTTCTGGCTTTCCACGTTTTCTCTGGCGATCTCGATCCGTTTCTCAAGGGTCCTTATTTGTATGTACGAATTAGCTGCGTCGGCAGTGAGAGTCACGAGCGCGCTGTCATAATCGGCAACGCTTGCACGCAAGGCTGCATCGGCCGATTCGACTGCTCTCCTGAATTTTCCCCAGAAATCAAGCTCCCAGGCCACATTCAAATTCATCTGATCCTGCCAGAAATTGTTTTGGACAGGGACATGCTCTGCAAGAGAAGCTGCCGATGAGTAAGAATAGACGCTGAGCCTGTTGAACGTCGCCGACGGGTTGAACTGCTGAGTTTGAGGGTAAAGATTTCCCACGGCAATTCCCAGTTGGGCACGCGCTTCGAGAACTCGAACAGCGGCCACTCTTAGAGATACATTTTCACGATAGGCCGTATCGATTACATTGTTCAGGCTGGGATCTTCGAAACTTTCCCACCAGGCGCGGTAATTTGCCGGCTCGCTTTTCACGCGGTTATCGCTCGACTCCAGCCAGTTCGATGAAACTCGAGTCTCGGGCTTGGTGAAATCCGGGCCAACTTTTACGCAGCCCTCTGTCAACGAAAAAACTGCCGCCAGCACAAACAGCACTAGAGTCATTTTTCTCATAAATTCATAACCGTAGGGTTTAAATGAGAATGCATTTTAAGGCGGCTATGATACAGAGAAATCAATCTATATCAATTAAAAAGAAGCGCATCCAGCTATTTTTCGACATAGCGAAGTGGGCGACCGCTCACACACCTTGCTTGTTCCCCGGCATCCGCCGATTGTCCCCACTCTTCGCGGCTCTCGACGCCTTTCTATATCTTGAAATGCGCGACTCGGTGCTTATTTTACCCGCCAGATCGGTAATCGGCAAGACCCCACGAGGGATCGAGCGACTCGCCGACTGGAGCGGACCAGTGCGGCAAGATCGTAGTAAACGCCGTGATATCAATCCTCTGGCGTCTGCCGATTAAAGTCGCGAGCGGACGAATGCCGGTCTTGGCAAAGACCCCCTTATGGAGCGACCGGTTCGCCAGCGGCAACTTTTCGGTTCAGCCTTCCGACCGCTCCAGCTTGATTTGATAAACCTGGACAACCGATGAATATGCCAAACAGAATGTGCGGTCACAGATTGAGCGGTTCGTTGTTGTTCTCGTTGCTGTCATTGCATTTGGTTGCTGGTTGCATGGTTGGGCCGAACTATTCACGGCCCGGGGTGAAAGTCAATCAGAATTGGCTGGAGGCGCAGAATCATCGTTTAAAAGAAGGCCCTTGTGAATACAAAACATGGTGGCGTGTATTTCAAGATCCCAGGCTGGACCGGATCATTGAGACCGCCTACCGGGAAAACCTGGATCTGCGGGTAGCCGGGGCACGGGTGCTGGAAGCTAGGGCCCAGTTGGGCGCCACTGTCGGCCAGTTGTATCCCCAAACCCAACAGGCTACGGGTTCGGTGGAAACCGTGGGGGCAAGCAAACGAGTCCCTTTTTTTTTCAGTTTCACTGAAGCGACGTTGGGCCTGACCGCTAACTGGGAAATCGACTTTTGGGGTAAATTCCGTCGGGCCGTTGAGTCTGCCGACGCCAGCCTGATGGCCAATATGGCCAATTATGACAGCATTCTGGTAAGTCTGACCGGCAATGCGGCGAGTCTTTATGTAAATATTCGGACTCTGGAGCGCAGGCTGATCATCGCCCGCAGCAACGTGGAGACGCAGCGCAAGAGTCTGGAAATCGCCGAGTACCGTTTTGAGGGTGGGACCACTTCCAAACGGGACGTAGAGCAGGCGCGGGCGGATCTCGCCAGCACCGAGGCGACAGTGCCCGTTTTACAGATTCAGCTAAGACAGGCCGAGGATGCCCTCAGCGTGCTGTTAGGAATGCCGCCAAGCCTGCTGGTCGAACAGCTTCAGGGCGGAGAGGCGGAGATCCCCGCGCCGCCTGCGGAGGTTGTGGTGGACATTCCGGCCGAACTGCTACGGCGGCGTCCGGACATAAAAGCCGCCGAATACAACGCCATGGCCCAATGCGCTCAGATCGGCGTCGCCAAGGCCCAGCTTTATCCGGCGTTCTCGCTGCTGGGCACCTTTGGCTTTCAGTCAAGCAGTTACAACAACTTCAGTCCGGGGGATATTTTCCTTCCGGGCAGCCGCGCCAGCACCGCCGCCGCGTCAGTGGCCTGGAACATCCTTAACTACGGCCAGCTTACCAACCTGGTGCGGGTCCAGGACGCCAGGTTCCAGGAAATGCTGACTACTTACCAGAATACCGTCCTGAGCGCTCAGCAGGAGGTGGAGGACAACCTCACGGGTTTCGTGCGTTCGGAGGAGCAAGCCAAGTCACTGGGAGTAAGTGCTGAAGCCGCCAAGAGTTCTTTGGACCTTGCGATGATCCAATACCGGGAAGGCATAACAGACTTCACTACCGTCCTGACCGCTCAACAGTTTCTCCTGAGCACGGAGGATAGCCTGGCCAGTTCCCTGGGCAATATCTCGACCTATCTTGTGGGGGTCTATCGAGCCATGGGAGGCGGCTGGGAAATCAGGGAATGCCAGTATCTTGTCCCAGCTGAGACCAGGGAGACCATGGAAAAGCGCACCAACTGGGGAGGATTGCTGAACATCAAAAACGGTCCTCTGCCTGCTCCGGCGGAACAGGAACAGAAACCGCTGATCCGGCCTCCTGATTGGTAGAAGAAATGGAGATGCCTTTCTTTATAACATCAATTCATGGGAGGTCCTGAATGAGTGAAGCTGAGTCGAGACGGTCCATCGGGCGAAAACTGGCCGGCTGGGGCCTTATCTGCAGTTTTCTCGTGATCCCCGCCTGTGGCCAGGGGAACGTCTATGCGCCCCCGCCTCCTCCCAAGGTCACGGTGAGTCATCCAGAGGTGCGGTCGGTGATCGATCACCTGGAATTGACAGGTAATACCCAGGCCATCAATACCGTAGAACTGCGAGCCCGGGTACAAGGGTATCTGGAAAAACGTTATTTTCAAGACGGCGCCATGGTTAAAAAGGGACAAGTTCTTTTCCTGATCCAACAAAACACCTACCAGGCGCTATTGAAGCAGGCTGAAGCACAAATCCTCCAGCAGAAGGCCAACCTGGAGCACGCTGCTCTGGAGACAGACCGTTACACGAAACTGGTGGCAAAGGAGGCCGCATCCCAGACGGACCTGGACAACTGGCGGTTTCAGCGTGACGCTTACCAGGCTGCGGTCCTGGCGGCGGAGGCTAACAGGGACCTCGCCAAGCTGAACCTGGACTATACCACGGTCACAGCTCCTTTCGACGGGCGCGTCGGACGACGGCTGGTGGACCCGGGCAACCTGGTGGGCGCTGGCGAGTTTACCCCGCTGGCCCAGGTAAATCAGATCGATCCGATATACGTTTATTTTCCCATTAACGAGCGAGACCTGCTGCGGGTCGTGGGTCAGACAGGCATCTCACCGGCAGAAGCTGAAGTAGTGAAAATACCGTTGTCTTTGGGGCTTGTCAATGAAACCGGTTACCCGCATGAGGGACACCTGGATTTTGCCGCCATCACCCTCTCCCCCACCACTGGGACCCTTACGTTGAGAGGGATCTTTCCAAACCCGGAAGGCAAGATGCTGCCCGGATTGTTTGCCCGGGTTCGTGTCCCGATAGTGGGTTCGGAAAAACCCTCCCTTGTGATCCCGGAAGAGGCTGTTGGTTACGACCAACTTGGCTCCTATGTGCTTGTGGTGGGAAACGACAACGTGGTGGAACGTCGTTCGGTCACACTCGGTGCCCGGGAAGATGGCGACCGGGTGGTAAGGGAGGGGCTGACCGGGGAAGATTGGGTAATTGTGAACGGGCAGTTGCGGGCCATTCCGGGCCGTAAGGTAGCCCCCGAACGTCAGCCGCCGTCTTCGGAGACCAAAAAGACCGAGGCAAAGCCTCCCTCCGGCCAGGCTGGGAAGGGCGCACAATGATCTCCGAGTTTTTCATCGACAGGCCGATCTTCGCCAACGTTATCGCCATAGTTACTATCATTCTCGGAATGGTGTGTTTTTATGTCCTGCCCGTGGCGCAGTACCCGCCCATCGTTCCTCCCACCATTCAGGTGACCACCCTCTACCCGGGGGCCAGCGCCGAAATCGTGGCGGATACCGTGGGTGTTCCCATCGAACAGGCGGTCAACGGGGTGGAAGGCGCCATCTATTTGTCGTCGACGAGCGGCAGCGACGGCAGCTACGCGTTAACCGTCACTTTCGACGTGGGTACCGACCTCAATACCTCGTTGGCTCTGGTACAAAATTACGTAAACAGCGCCCTGGGACAATTGCCTTCCGCGGTAACCAGCCAGGGAATCACGGTAAGGAAAGTTTCCACCGACATCGTATTGGTGGTCAGCATTTCTTCTAAAGATGACAGATACGACGCCACATATCTTTCAAATTACGCGACCATCAATCTGGTAAACCCCCTGGCCCGCCTGCCGGGAGTGGGGCAGGTGATTGTCAAAGGCGCTGGTTCTTATGCCATGCGGGTTTGGCTCGATCCAAGAAAACTCCAGGATTACAACCTGACCACCCTGGACGTCGTCAATGCCATTCAGGGGCAGAATGTTCAGGTAGTAGCCGGGCAGATGGGCGGTCCTCCGGTGCCGCCTGACCAGGTATTCCAGTTCACGGTCAACGCTCTCGGACGCCTGTCCGACGTTGAGCAGTTCGAAGATATCATCGTAAAAAGCCCGCGCGGGGCTGAACAGGCGCAGATTGTGCGCGTGCGCGACGTCGCCCGGGTGGAACTCAGCCAGCAGACCTACAGCATCTTTGCCCAGGTCAACGGCCACCCGGCTGCGGATATTCCCATCTTTCTGCTGCCGGGGGCCAATGCCATTAACGTCGCTCAGGAGATCAGGCAGGCCATGGCGGGAATGAGCAAAAATTTTCCGCCGGGTATGGTCTGGGAGTCGCATTACGACACCACCAAATTCGTGACCGCGACTATCCATGATGTCTACATGACACTGTTCATGGCCGGTATTTTGATTCTTATCGTGATAATCCTGTTCCTGCAAAACTGGCGCGCCACCCTGGTGCCGGCCACCACCGTCCCCGTCACCATCATCGGGGCCTTTGCGGCCATGCTCGCTCTCGGTTTCAGCATCAATTTGATGACCCTTTTCGCACTGATCCTGGCCATAGGAATCGTCGTCGACGACGCCATAGTCATCGTGGAGGGCGCCTCCTACTATATCGAACAGGGGCTCCGGCCCAGGGACGCGGCGGTCAAGGCAATGGAAGAATTGACCGGACCTGTTTTCGGCATCACCCTGGCCCTGATTTCAGTGTTTTTGCCGGCAGCCTTTCTGCCCGGCATCACCGGTCAGATCTTTCGGCAATTCGCCCTGGTGATCGCCGCGACTTCAGTCATCAGCGCCATCAACGCCCTTACCCTCAAACCGACGCAGTGCGCCCTCTGGCTGCGCCCGCGCCCGGAGAAGAAACCCAATCTCTTCTTTCAAGGTTTTAACCGGGCTTATTCCGCAATGGAGAACCTTTACGTCGGCCTTGTCTCACGCATGGTGCATCGTCCCTGGCTCACGCTGCTGGTTTTTGCGGTCATTATGGCCTTGACCGGCTGGCAGTTCTACCGCCGCCCTACAGGTTTTTTGCCGGAGGATGATCAGGGCTATGCCTTAATCATCACCAAACTGCCGGAAGCTGCCTCTCAGCCGCGGGTTGAGGCTGTGATGGGGCAACTGAACGGGATACTCGCGAAGACAAAGGGGATTGAGGCCTGGGTGACCTTCGGAGGGTATTCCATCCTGGATGCCGCCAATCTCTCCAACGTCGCGACCACCTTCATCGTCTACGAGGATTGGAGCAAACGGGGCGCAGCATTGAGCCAGGACAACATCCTCGCCCATCTTCGACCGGAGGTGGCTTCTATAGAGCAGGCAATCATTTTTGTTATAGTGCCGCCGCCCATCCGCGGCCTTGGACAGTCGGGCGGTTTTCAGATGATGGTGGAGGACCGGGAAAGCCGGGGACTGCCTTTATTGGAAAAGAGCGTCCAGGAGATCATCAGGGCCGCCGGTTCCCAGTCCGGTCTGCGCAACCTGAACACCACCTTCAGCGCTCAAAGTCCCCAGCTTTATCTGGATATCGACCGTACCCAGGCCCAAACCCAGCAAGTACCGGTGGAGAGCGTATTTGCCACGCTGCAATCCTACCTGGGTTCCACCTACGTCAATCTGTTCAATAAATTCAACCAGGTGTTTCAGGTCTATGTTCAGGCCGACGCTTCATACCGCCGCCATTCGGAAGACCTCTCCTACCTGTACGTGCGCAACACCCTGGGCGAAATGGTGCCGCTCTCCTCGCTCATGAAGGCCACCCATACGCTTGGTACCGAGCTGGTCACCCGATACAATCTCTATCCTGCCGCCCCTGTTATCGGCATTGCGGCGCCGGGCTTCAGCTCCGGGCAGGCCCTCAGCCTGATGGAACAGGTGGCGGCCAACAACCTGCCCGAGGGCCTCTCCTATGATTGGACAGCCACGGCCTACCAGGAAAAGCAGGTTGGCAGTCAAGCCTATTTCATCTACGCCCTCTCCATTACCCTGGTGTTCTTGGTGCTCGCGGCCCTCTACGAAAGCTGGACTGCTCCGGCGGCTGTCATCCTCGTGGTGCCCCTGGCACTGGTAGGGGTGCTCCTGGCCCTGATCGCCCGAGACTTCGAAACCGACCTTTACACCCAGATCGGGCTGGTTCTGATGATCGCTTTGGCCAGCAAGAACGCGATTCTCATCGTGGAATACGCGCGAGACCTACACGCCGGAGGCATGTCCATTGCCGAAGCCGCAGTGGAAGCCACGCGGCGACGTTTTCGTCCCATCATTATGACTTCCTTTGCCTTCATCCTGGGAGTAACTCCGCTGCTTTTCGCCACCGGTGCAGGAGCCGCCAGTCAAAGGGACATCGGTACGGTCGTATTCGGCGGTATGCTGGCCTCCACGCTTTTGGCCATTCCCTTTGTGCCGGTCTTCTTTGTGATCACGCAGCGCCTGGGCAGAAAACGACCCCCCGAGGAAAAGTGAAGGTAAGGGTTTTCGCAGTTGAGAAGACTATTCCCGGTAAGAAGAAGTGGAGGAATGCGGCATCGTGCGTAAATCAGGAAGAGTAATCAGTCCGGTCCACGCTTTTTTCCCTCTCGAAGTCGAAGGGTTCGATTCCCTCGCCGAGCTTGCACTGAATATGTACTGGTCTTGGAATCATCTCGCCGACGAACTGTGGGAGCAACTCGATCCCGAGTTATGGCAGCTCACCGCGAACCCGTGGGTTGTCCTGCAAACGGTCTCGCGAGATCGGCTTCAGCGCGCATTGTCCGATCCGGCCTTCCGCAAGAAGGTTGATGACCTTGTGCGGGCAAAAGACAGAGAGACAGCCTCACCCACGTGGTTTCAGAATGAACATCCCGCGGCTCCACTGACTTCGGTTGCCTACTTCAGCATGGAGTTTATGCTGAGCGAAGCGCTCCCGATTTATTCGGGAGGGCTGGGCAACGTGGCCGGCGATCAGCTCAAAGCGGCCAACGATCTGGGGGTTCCGGTGGTCGGCATAGGATTGCTTTACCAGCAGGGATACTTTCGCCAGGTGATTGACAGGAATGGAGCCCAGTTGGCCCTGTTTCCATACAACGATCCGGGGCAGTTGCCCATAACGCCGTTGCGTGAAGCAAACGGTGAGTGGCTGCGGCTGGAGATCAAATTTCCCGGCTATTCGGTGTGGTTGCGTACCTGGCAGGTCCAGGTCGGAAGGGTAAAACTGTTTCTCTTGGACACTAATGACGCGGCAAATTATCCTCCCTATAGAGGAATTACCAGCGAGCTTTACGGAGGAGGGCTGGATTTACGACTCAAGCAGGAAGTGGTCCTCGGGATTGGAGGATGGAGACTGCTTGTGGAGCTTGGCATCAAGCCGCAGATCTGCCATCTCAATGAAGGACATACCGCCTTTGCAATCTTAGCGCGCGCCCAAAGTTTCATGGAAGCGACAGGACAGCCTTTTGAAGCGGCCCTGGCGGCTACACGAGCAGGCAATCTTTTTACCACGCATACCCCGGTGCCTGCGGGTTTCGATCGCTTCCCGCCCTGGCTTGTCGAGCAATATCTTAGTGGATATGCCCGGCACACCCTTGGCATCTCCGTCAATGAGTTACTTGCCCTTGGCCGTCAGAACCCCAATGACCCTAACGAGCCTTTCAATATGTCATACCTGGCCTTTCGAGGGAGCGGGGCGGTCAATGGAGTGAGTCGATTGCACGGAGAGGTGAGCAGGCATATTTTTGAGCCACTTTTCCCCCGCTGGCCGCAGAGCGAAGTGCCCGTTGGGTATGTTACTAACGGAGTCCATATGCCAACGTGGGAATCGGCACACTCTGACGATCTCTGGAACGAAAGCTGCGGGAGGGATCGCTGGCTTGGAACCCAGGAAAACCTGAGGCGGAAGATTATTGCTATCCCCGATTCCAGATTGTGGCAGTTTCGCTCCGAAGCCCGGGCAGCCCTTGTTGAATATGTCCGCAGGCGGCTTGCCCTGCAGCTGGCCGTTTCAGGGGCTCCGCCGGCGGATGTGGAAGCCGCCGGGAATATCCTCGATGCCAATGCATTGACGTTGGGTTTTGCACGCCGCTTCGCTACCTACAAAAGACCCAACCTTCTCCTCCACGATCCTGAGAGACTCATTGAAATACTGGGTAACCCTCAGCATCCCGTGCAAATTATCGTCGCCGGAAAGGCGCACCCTGAAGATGGAGCCGGACAAGCCATGATTCAGGAATGGACGCAATTCATGAGGCGGCCCGAAGCTAAAAACCGCACGGTCTTTCTCAGCGATTACGACATGCTCCTGACCAGGCACCTCGTGCAGGGGGTCGATGTGTGGATCAACACGCCCCGGCGCCCCTTCGAAGCGAGTGGGACCAGCGGGATGAAAGTGCTTGTAAACGGCGGGATCAATCTGTCGGAGCTGGACGGCTGGTGGGCGGAGGCATATTCGGCCGAGGCGGGATGGGCTTTGGGAGACGGCAGGGAGCATGGCTACGATCCGGCATTGGATGCCGCTGAAGCCGAGGCTCTCTACGATTTGCTCGAAAAGCAGGTGATCCCGGAATTCTACTCCCGTGACGACAAAAACATTCCCTCTGCCTGGATTGCCCGAATGCGCACCAGCATGGCAAATCTCACTCCGCAGTATTCCGCCAACCGAACGGTGCGCGATTATGCCGAGCGTTACTACCTTCCCGGGGCCGCAGCATATCTCGAGCGAACTGCTAACAAAGGTGCGAGAGGTTCCGAAGTAGTAAAATGGCAAAAAGATCTGGAGCAGAAGTGGCCGAATCTTTATTTTGGGGATGTAAGGATTGAGACTCGCGATGGCGAGCATCTATTTGAGGTTCAGGTCTATCTTGACGGTTTGGATCCGGGCAATGTGCGGGTAGAGCTTTATGCCGAAGGGTCGGACCTGGAGGAAACGGTGCGGCAGGAGATGGTGCGTGTAAAGGAACTTACCGGCGCAGAGCATGGTTACGTCTATAGCGCAAAGGTCTCGGCGGTCCGTCCTGCTGCAGATTACACGGCGCGGGTAGTTCCCTTTAACCCGGGGGTCGCCGTTCCTCTGGAAACGAATCTAATCCTTTGGCAGCGCTAATCTACAGCTCGGCACTCAAAGGTTGTGCCGTTATGATGACGTTCTGCTGCTCAAATCGCTCTATTCAGGCATGATCCTGGTGGGTGCGAGCAAATAAGGGCGGCGTAAGAGGAGCATTCACCTTTGAATCTCGAAGACATATGCGTTCTTACGATCAACGGCGGCTCTTCGAGCATCAAGTTCGCGCTATATCGCAACGGTTTCTCCCCGGAACGGCTGCTCTACGGAAAAGTAGACCGCATCGGATTGAACGACACGAATCTGACTTTCGAGGATCTGGGCCTGGATAAGCGCGGCAGACGCACGATCGAAGCATCTGATCACAGATCCGCAGTGAATTTTCTTATCGATTGGATAGATGGGCAGGTTGGGTTTGATTGCGTCAAGGCAGTGGGACACAGAGTGGTTCATGGGATGCAGCATGCCGAACCTGAGCGGGTTACACAGGACTTACTGGAGGAGCTGCGCAGCATCACTCCCTATGATCCCGACCATCTTCCTCGCGAGATCGAACTGATCGAGGCCTTCCGCCTTCGTCATCCCAAATTACTCCAAGTGGCCTGTTTCGACACCGCGTTTCACCGCACGCTACCGCGTGTAGCGCGCCTATTGCCGATCCCGCGTCGCTTTGACACGATCGGTGTACAGAGATATGGCTTCCACGGCCTGTCTTATGCCTACCTTATGGAGGAACTCGACCGGGTCGCCGGCGCTGAAGCCGCCCGGGGCCGGGTAATCCTGGCTCACCTCGGCAATGGGGCCAGCCTCGCTGCAATCCGCGGAGGCAAAAGCATAGATACAAGCATGGGGTTCACGCCGACTGCCGGATTGCTTATGGGCACTCGACCGGGAGACCTCGATCCGGGCGTCGCATGGTATTTGATGCGAATTGAGAATATGACGCCCAACGAGTTCAACAATATCATCAACCACGAATCCGGTTTGCTGGGAGTTTCTGAGACAAGTTCTGATATGGGCGATTTGATCGAACGCCAGGCAAGCGATGTCCGTGCTGCTGAAGCAGTGGAGCTGTTCTGCTATCAGGCGCGAAAATGGATCGGGGCGTTCGCCGCCGTGCTGGGTGGATTGGAGACGCTTGTATTTGCAGGGGGAATTGGCGAGAACGCCGTGGAAGTGCGCGCCCGTATCTGCGATGGTCTGGAATTTCTCGGGATCGAACTGGATCAGGGCAGGAATGCTTCCAATGCTCCGGTGATTTCCTCGGCGGCAAGTCGCGCCACCGTTCGCGTGATAAGCACGGATGAAGAATTGATGATTGCCAGGGCTGTATACCGTCAGATGCGCGATGAAGATCGGGTCGAATAGGACCGTGCAACCTCGGGAGCCGCGTAATGCAGAAAAACGTGCCGGGAGAAAGACGTTAAGAAATCACTCCTGCCGGGTAGTGACTTTCTCAAAGGTTGCAGTGCCTGCCCCGGGAATGGTGAATTCTATTTGACCTTGCGAGAGCCTCCCTTGAATAATGGCGCCTGCCTCCGTATGCAGTAAGATTTGCTCGGACTGCGATTCCCATTTGAAGGGAATTCTATTATCGTCTATTGTCCATGATCCTTGACCGCTTGGGTCCAGTTGAAGGTCTATTCTTTGCGCGTGCTCCCCATCGAACCTGCGGAAGTATTCGCCTGGGGCGGGGCCCTTATCTTCGCAACCCGGGAGAACGGCAATGCAAATACACAAGAGCAGAAAAAGCTGGTAAGCGCTGTGCTTCATAAATAAACTCTGAACGCCGGCGAAAATTTTTGCTCTAGATGGAAGACCCTGTCGAAAAATAAGACATGCAGGATCATCATCACCCATAGTATGTCTCTAACCAGAGTCCGCCAGCTTATCTTCTCTCCGAGTGTATGGAAACAGCCGCAGCTTATTGGG
>Ga0326727_10020399_pt1 | contig 13163 bp, 9 predicted proteins | sample MB2enrmetagenome_FD_207643 | JGI IMG/M metagenome (GOLD analysis project Ga0326727, IMG submission 207643) | Lab enriched peat soil microbial communities from McLean, Ithaca, NY, United States - MB29MY | ecosystem: Environmental > Terrestrial > Soil > Wetlands > Peat | place: USA: New York...
ATCCGGTCCAGCAGCACGCGCGCTTCATCATACTGGCCCTTGCGCAGCAGCGCCGCGGCTTCCAATAGCACCGACACGCCGTTGCTGGGATTCATCTTCAAATTCTCCTGGGCATATTTCAACGCGGAGTCGGTATCGCCGCGCCGCAGCGCCAGTTGCGTCAAAAGCAGACGCGGGGGCATGTAGTCCGGCCGGAGTTTGATGGCCGATTCAAACTGCAGCCGCGCCTGCTCCAGATCGCCCTTGTTAAAATACGCCCGGCCGAGATTGTAGCGCGCCACGAAATTTTCCGGAGCCGCGGTAACCACCGACTGCAGTTCCGTTAGCGCGGCGTCGATCTCGCCTTTATCCAGCAGGAAACTGGCTTTGAGCCCCCGGGCTTCCGCGTCTTTCGGATTGGACTTGAGGATTTCCTGGTTCTTCTCATAGGCCTGGGCCGTCTTCCCTTGCCGGATCAGAGCGTCGATAATACGCTTCTGGTACTCAAGCTTGCGCGAAGGGTCCGCGCTCACGCCTTCTTCGTACTGCCGGATCGCCTGATCCGCATCCCCGATCCTGAAGTAGAAATCCCCGGCTCGCATGAAAGCCTCGGGATACTCCTTGAAATGAGACTTCAGGTTATTCAGGACCTTGGTCATCTCGGCCCGGTTGTTGGACGAGAAATAGTGCGCCGCCAGTAAGGTCTGCAATCCGTAGTCATTTGGGTGGGTCGCGATGGCCCGCAGCAGGATATTCTCCGCGTCCTGGCGCTTATTTTCCGCAATGTAGAGCCGGTACAGCTCGCTGTACGCCGCGAGCTGGGTCTTGTCTTTGTCGATGACGTCCTTGTAGATCTGCTCCGCTTCGCCTAGTTCCGAATACAGACTCAATGTCTTGGCCAGTGCCAGCATGGTCTCGACGTTGCCCGGTTTGAGTTGCAGCGCTTTACGGAAACCCGCTATCGCGACTTCCATCTTCGCTTTGGATTCCGCAAGTTTGTTGGCCTTCGCCAGTTGGATCGCGTCGGTGAAATCCAGATCGGCGCCCAGCTTGGTGCCTTCGAAGGAATTCGGATTCTGTTTCAGCAACAGGTCCCGAATCCCCCTGACCTCGTCGAGCAGTTGCTTTTTGCGTTGCTCGTTGTCGATCGCGTTCGCTCCCATCAGATCGATTTCCGCCAGCTTCAACGTAATCGGCGGAATTCTGGGGAAGCGACCCCGGCTCGATCGCCCGCCGCAGGGCGCCCATCGCATTGACATACTGCTGCTGCTTCAGCGCCGTCAAGGCGAGATGATAGTATGCCTCACCGAACTTCGGATCCGTCATGATCGCCTTGCGATACATGAGAGACGCTGCCTTGTAATTCCCGTGTTCGTAGTATTTGTTGCCGCTTTCGAGATAACCCTGACGCACCTTCTTCGGGTCACGGCTGCAGGAAACCAGACATACCACCACGGCGAAGAATACGAGGCACCGCACTAAACGCATAGAAATATTCACTCTCGACAATTCTCCTACAGTTGGCAGGGCTTTGGGAAGTGCTAACTCCGTTATTAGTAGTGGTAAGGCAAGCTGTTGCGGGAGATTTCAGTGAATGGCAACCGTGGGGACCATGGAGCCTGTCACCGGGCTGCTTACGCCCCCGACCTTTATCATGACCGGAACGTTATCGCCATCCATGTGAGTGCCCGGTACGTACAGGTCGACCTGGTATACCCCGATTAACGCCGGAACCAGGCCGCTCCATTGCACCGCAATCGCCGACTGAGAATAATTCGCAGGCCCGAAATACACTGCTACCGGCGCGGTAACCGCCAGCGGCTTGGAGGGTGACGGGGTTCCCGTCGTGACCGTTCCGCCGGTCGTCGGACCCAATCCTGTCGCATAGAGCGTCAGCTTCTGATCCCGCGTCGTCGGATTGCTCCTGGTAACCAGCGAACCATCCTGATGATAGATCGCCGCAACCCCGCTCGAATCGGTGAACACCGCCGGCGCGTACTTCGCCACTGTCACCGTGAGCGAACTGACTGAGGCAGCCTGATTGGTGATCGAATGCACCACCAGCGGATACCTCCCCGCGGCCAGATTCGTCGGAATCTGGGCGTTGATCTGCCCGCTCGAGGTCGCCAGCAACGGAATCGCCACATTGTTCAAGGTCACGCAAGTTCCGCCCAGCACGGTGGGCAGCGGAGTCGTTGATGCGGTTGCCTGGGTAGCCAGATTGCTGCCAAAAATTCCTACCAGGCTGCCCGCCGCCATCGACGGCTGGTAATTGGCAAGATTCGCCACTCCATTCTGCGCTAATGCCGGCCGCGCTGAAGCCGGGATGGCGGTCAGCGGGATAATCGAAAGACCGCTGGCGGACAGGACATAAGCCGTGCTGCCGGTCGAGTTCAGTGCCATGGTACGGCCCGCCACAATCGCCCGGCCATTGGAGGTGACCGTCGAAGCCGGACCTTCCAGCGCGGTCGCCGCGGCGGTCGGATTCCCGGTGGTCGTATCCAGAATTTCGATAATGCCGCCATCAGTGGAGGTTGAGTTGGTGCTGGTCTTGATCGGCATGGAGAAGGTCGCATAACTCTTCGCATTCACATACGACACCGCCGAAATCGGCCGCGTAAGCGTCGCGGTCGAAGTCGTGCCGCCGAAACCGGGAAGACCTGTCGTCGTGCCGGTATTCGCCACGGTGCTGGAATTCGGAATATTCCCGATCGGCGTCAGCGATGAGTTCAACAGCACTCCGTTTACGACATAGTAGGCGCCCAAAGGACCCGCCGAAACCGGCCCCAGATAGCCGGTCTGCGTGGTGAAGATCTGCTTGCCGAGCGTGAAATCGTCCGCCGTGGCGTCGTAGATATACGCATTGCCCGCGCCGGTGAAAACGATAATGTATTCCCCATCCGGAGTCGACGCCATGGTCCGGAACGCAGCTGTGCCCGACCCCGCGCTGATGGTCGTCGCATTGGTCCCGAATACCACCTGGTTCAGCGACCGCCGCACCGCCTGGCTCCCGATAATGCTCCACAAACTCCCATCCGACATGATCACCAGCGGACCTCGGATGCTGGACGCCATCGCCTGCGGCGTAATGATCGCCGTCGAGGCATTCAGCGGGACGGCCGGAAACGTCACGCTGCCCGAGATCGCGCGCTTGGTGAGATCGATAATGCTGATCGATTCGCCGCCCGTATTGGCCACATACAATGTGTTGCCGTCGGTGCCAAACGCCATGTTATGCGGCAACTGGCCGGTCTTGATCGGCGACAGGAACTGTTCGGTCTGCATATTGAAGACCTCAATCTCGTTCCGGCCGGAATTCGTGATGTAGAGTAGCTGCCGGTTATAATCCGGCAGCAGATCCATCAAGCCCTCACCCGCATTGACATTAAGCGCAATCGGAATCACCTGGCCACGCGCCGACGCATCCCGGTTATTCTGATACACCCGGATGTTGGCCGGAATGTTAATTGCTTCCGGCGCCGTCACCAGAAAATCGCTCTCGCCCGTGGTACCCAGCCCCAGGTTGGCCGCCTTCGGGTTATACATGAACGTAATCGAGGCGCCCGACGCGTTATTCTGTACCACGGCAATCGGACCGGTCGATGTACTCGACGTCCCCCCGAGCAAACCACCCAGCCCTCCAGCCCCTCCACCGGGACCGCCCCCACCCGGGCCGCCCTGAGCCAGAATTGCAGCCGGAACCACCAGCCCAACGCTAATCGTAACGAGGAGAGAGAATCTCTTCATACCTAATCTCCCCCTCCCGGCCCGCCAAACCCGCCAATTCCCCCAAATCCTCCGCCAGGCGGCGCAATGATGATGATGCCGCCTCCCCCGATGCCGCCGATAATCCCACCGCCGCCCGCGCCTCCAAACCCGCCGATTCCCGTTGTGCCTTGGGCCGGAAGCGTATAGCTCTGTACGGTCACCGTGATCCGCCCTTTACCGGCATTCGTCACGTTGTTGACGGAACTCGCCAGCTTGGCCGTCACCCCGCACTGGTCGTTCGCCAGGAAAATCAGTTGGCTGCTCACGGACGCCAATGGACTGCTGGTGATGGTACTCATCGGCAGAATGGTGAAACCCGAGTCCGAGATCGCATAAATATTGGCGCCTTCTTTGTCGATCACCATCTTTCCGGCCATGTTCTCGGGCAACTGAATTCCCGTCGTGATCAGCAGGTTGGTCGGATCGTTGATCAGCAACTGCGTCACATTGGCCTTGGCTGCCGGATTTTCCACGGGGTTAATGTTGAATGCCGCATACAGCGAGGTGCCATCCGGAGAAAAAACGCTCCCACCTTGATTCGCAGCCGTATTGAAATTCGCAGTGTTGCCGCTGGGAAACGCGAACGGCGAGTTGGATACGTTTTCCTGCGCGATCACCTGCAGCGTATTGATGTCGAACATCACCGACCCCGCCATAAAGCGCGAGCCGTCGGGCGCCACCGAAAGCACATTCGATAAATTCGTCACCTCGCGGCTGCGCAGGACCGTTGCCGACGCCGTTTCATAAATGAAAATCAGCCGCGTCGTCCCATTCACTCCGTTGACGCCAATCAGATACTTGCCATCCGGAGTCGCCAACAGCGCACCGCGGTAAGCCAGAAATTCCCGCCCTGGAACTGTCGGCGTAACAGGCGAGGTCGGCGGAGGCACCGGCAGCGGGATGGAAACCAGGTTGGCGCTGGTCGTCGCATTGGGATCGTAAAGAAACAGCGTATTGGTGTTCGCCGAGCCGGACCCGATGGTGGTCACCAGAACTCGTCCATCCGCTCCCACCCCGACGCCCTCGGGATTATAAGGAAGGCTGAACCGCGCGGACACCGCCGGACCGTTTTTGGCCGTCAGGTCGATCTGGTACAGTGTCGAGCTGGCATAAGCCGTGACATACAAATAACGGCTGGTGCCAGCGACCGGCCATCCCAGCGCAGCGGCTACTGGTTGGGAGCTCGAACCCACCGGCACGGAAGCCGCAAAAGCCTTGGTCTTGTAATTGTAAATATCGATTTTGCTGCTGGCGCTGTTGACCAGGTAAAGCTGTGTGCGCGGTTCGTCCAGTACGATATCCGTGTAGGACGCGCCTCCAGCGGGACCCGTCGGAGTGCCAAAAGTAGCAGAAAACACGGGGCTTGCCGCACACAACACCACGGCAGCGGATAGAAGACGAAGCATCGTAAGATTTACTCCATCATAACCCCTCGTGCCGCGGAAAGTTTCAGGCTGGCCGCCAGACGGGCCGTATGATACGATCTCCTGCAAGATGGAATTCGTCCTGCTGTGCCTCCTGGTTGGCGGACTCCTCTATTTCCTGCCATCTCTGGTAGCCCGGCGCAAGCGTGATTTCGGTGCGATCTTCGCCCTAAACCTGCTCCTCGGCTGGACCTTTGTCGGCTGGGTCGTTTCCTTAGTTTGGGCTCTCGCAGCCGAATCTCCTTATCGCTGGAATCCCCTGCCTCCCGCTTACGCCCTCCCGCAAGCCTGGCTATGCGCCAACTGCCAGAGCCATCTGCAGCGACAGGATCAGTTCTGCCCCTCCTGCGGCAAACGGGTAAACTGGTATGCGGGTTAGATGCAGCGACGTCAATTCCTGAAAACGGCCGGGCTCGCCGCGGCGGCCAATCGTTTTGCGCTCAGCGCGACCACCGCAGCCGCCATCATCGTCGAGCCCGACGATTGGCTGGCCAACCGCCCGCCCGTAAAATGGGCTATCGGCGAACTGCAGTCGGCGCTCAAAGAACGCGGGATAGCCTCGCGCGTCGTCCCCCGCTTGACCGAAGCTACGCCTGGCGAGCAGTGCATCCTGGTGGCGAACCAGGGAGGCGCGGCGGAATCCGTTCGGCTCTCTGCTATTCAGATGTCCGGCCGCAGCGTACTCCAAGCCGGAAGCACCGACCCGCGCGGTATAGTCTATAGCGTCCTTGAGATCGCCGACCGCGTCCGCTACACCGCCAACCCTTTCAACCTGGCCGCGCAGGTCAGCGACAGGCCCGCCAACACCATCCGCAGCATCTCGCGCTGCTTCCAGAGCGACGTCGAGGACAAGAGCTGGTATCACGACCGCGATCACTGGCGCGAGTACCTCACCATGCTCGCCACTCATCGCTTCAACCGCTTCAGCCTGGCCTTCGGTCTCGGCTACGATTTCCCACGCGACGTCACGGATTCCTATTTCTATTTCGCGTATCCGTTCCTGGTTGACATCCCCGGATTCAAAGTCCGCGCCGTTGGCCTTCCCGACGCCGAGCGCGACCGCAACCTCGAAACCCTCCGCTTCATCTCCGACGAAACCGCCGCGCGAGGCTTGCATTTCCAACTCGCCCTCTGGACCCATCAGTACGTTTTCGAAAACAGCCCCCACGTCAATTACCCCATCGAAGGTCTAACGCCCCAAACCCACGCCGAATACTGCAAGCAAGCGCTCGCGGTAGTTCTGAAAGCCTGCCCCGCGATCTCCGGTGTGACTCTACGGGTGCATGGTGAGAGCGGAATCCCCGAAGGCAGCTACGATTTCTGGCAGACGCTTTTTGAAGGCATCACCGGCTGCGGCCGCAAGATCGAAATCGACATGCACGCCAAGGGCATGGACCAGAAGATGATCGACACCGCCATGGCGACGGGCATGCCGGTCGTCATCTCGCCGAAGTTTTGGGCGGAGCACATGGGCATGCCGTATCACCAGGCGGCCATCCGCGAACTCGAAATGCCGCCCGAGGGGAAGGCCGATCAAGGCGTGTTCGCCCTCAGCAACGGGTCACGTAAGTTTTTGCGTTATGGTTATGGCGACCTGTTGGTGGAGGGACGCAAATACGGCATCCTGCACCGCATCTGGCCCGGGACGCAGCGCGTGTTGTTGTGGGGCGATCCGAAGTTTGCCGCGGCGTATGGGCGTGCGGCGAGTTTCTGCGGTGACCAGGGAGTCGAATGGTTCGAGCCGCTGTCGTTCAAAGGACGCAAAGGCTCGGGCAAACCCGGCGGCCGCTGCGGCTACGCCGACGCGTCGCTGAATCCGAAATACGACTGGCAGAAATTCAACTATACGTATCGGGTATGGGGCCGGTGCATCTACAACCCCGAAGCCGACCCTGAACAATGGCGCCGCTGGCTTCGCCATGAATTCGGCGACGGCGCGCTGCACGCGGAAGAGGCGCTGGCGAATGCCAGCCGGATACTGCCGATCGTGACGACGGTGCATGGCGCGTCGGGCTCCAACAATACTTATTGGCCCGAGATGTATACCAACATGCCGATTGTGGATGAGAACCGCAAGAACCCCTATAGCGATACGCCTAAGCCGAAGGTGTTTGGCAATGTCAGCCCGTTCGACCCGCAGATATTCGCTACGGCGAATGAAGATGAGGGCGAGAAGATTTCGGCCGAGGAATATGCGTCCTGGTTGGAGTCACTAGCCAAGGCCGCGCGGGACGCGATAGGTCGAGTACCAACGAGCAACTCGGCGGAATCGCGAAGATGGCGACTCGACGTTCAGATTCTAGGCGGCCTCGGCTTGTTCTTCGCGAACAAGATCTACGCAGCCCGATCCTGGCATGACAAGCGCGCGAAAGCAGCGATCACACAGTACTCAGCCGCGAGAAACGCCTGGGCTGAATTTGCAGGAAACGCAAAGGGCAAGTACTCAGACGACATCACCTATGGCGCCGTCGCGCACATGCGGGGGAACTGGCTGGATCGGCTCACGGCTATCGATGATGACATTGAGGACATGAGGAAACACTCGATACCCGAACCCGGCCCGCCGTGGATAGGTGATGGATCGACGCTCTTGACCGGCCACGTGGCGCCTCCCCACTTTCAGCGTGGGAAGGACTTGGAAATTGTGGCTCGGGGAAGCGGAAATCGCCTCTACTATCGGCACGTTGACCAGGCTGAACGCTGGCGCTCACTAGAACTGCGGACTCGTGGAGGGGGCACCTGCGGCGCAGTAATCCCAGCCGAATACACGAAGACGGAGTTCCCGATCCAGTATTATTTCTCCGTATTTCGATACCCTTACCCCGGCTTCGGCCCCGACCACGACGGCACGCCTTACTACGTCGTGCGCCCTGCATAGCGAAAGGCTTATTGGCCGCCGATAAACGCAGATGAACGCCGATTTTTCAAAATCGGCGTTTATCGGCGTTGCTCTGAAAATACAGCATGCCCCGGTCCCGGAAACTCAGCTAAAGCCTTGTGGGGCAGGCTGTTAGCCTGCGAGCTGGATGTTATCCGGGTCAGGCGCTTCAGGCGCTCTCTCGTGACCGAGCCGACACAGCTTTTCATGCTTCAGGGTGGCCGGCCCGGCCGGCCATGAGTGGTTCATCGGCGGCTGTTTTGAATAGCCGCCCATCCCAAACCACCCCCGCCGGTGGCGTACCCCGCACGTACCGGAACCCCGGATGATCCTGGTTGATCAGCACATTTCGCTCCACCCCGGCCGTCACTACCGAGGGCACCAACAGGACCAGGGAGTGTTTTTCCGCGTACCACTTATCCCCCAGCGCGCGGGTGCGGCGGATGTCGAAGCCATTCCAATCCGGAACTTCGCTCACCTTGATCTCGTGCACGCCAAAGCGCGCCGGGCAGGTAATCTCGATCCACGCGTGCGTCTTGGGAATCCGGCCGGTATTGCAGTGCACCAGCATCTCCAGCAGCGAGCCCGCATAGCTCTCCGCCGCGTGAATCACGCGACGCCCCGGTGAAACCCACCGGCTGCCCAGCAGAAAAGTGCCAGTGCCATCCAGGATCGGATGCCGCTGATCGGCAATCCGAAACGCGCGCAGAGCCTTAGGCCGGGAGGCCATAGTAGATGCGGTCGAGCAATTCTTCGACCTGGCGCGCGCCCAGTTCGCTCATCGACGCATCCAGCGGCTTCTTGCCATTCAATTCAGGGTGCGGAGTCAGCAGCCATTGCTTCGCCGCAGCCTCATCACCCCACGTCACTTCCGCCGACGCGATCACCCGCGCCAGCCGTTCGGTGCGCTCGCTCTCAGCCGGAGTCAACCGCGTCCGCCGCTTGTACGTAGCCTCGGGAACGATCCGGTACATCAGCTCGTTGGCCTCCGCCGGCGAATCAAAAAGGTGCCGAGCGATATTGCGCAAAGCCGCTTTGGGGAGCCCCTCAGAGACCCACGTCGCCAAATCCCCGACGGAGTTGATCTTCACCACAACCGTTCCCCCCATCAAAGTGCTGGTCCGCTCAATCTGCACCATAATTGCTCCTGGTATCAATATACCACGGGTATAGGCTCAATTGATACCAGTGTCCCTCCCAGCGTATACCGCCTCCACGTCCTCCTTGAAATTCTCCAGCACCTTCGCCCGACGCACCTTCATGGTCGCCGTCAATTCTCCCGCCTCAATCGTCAATTCCCGGTGCAGCACGCGAAATTTGCGCACCTGCTCAAAAGGAGCCAACTGCCGGTTCACCTTATTCACGATCTTCTGCACCTCCGCCAGCACCGGAGGCGCCGTCGCCATGTCCCGATACGGACGCCCCAACCAGGTGTCCATCCCCGGCAGCGTCTCCGCGATGGCCGGATGAATCGTAAACAGCGCCGCTATAAACGGCAGTCGGTCGCCAATCAGAATCACCTGGCTGATGAGCAGCTCAAATTTGAAAAGGCTCTCGAGCCGCGAAGGGAAAATCTTCTTGCCATTCGACGAGACGATCATTTCCTTCTTGCGGCCCGTAATGTACCAATAGCCGTCCGAGTCCACATATCCGACATCGCCGGTATGCAGCCATCCGTCGCGCAATACCTCGGCCGTCGCCGCTTCATCCTTGTAGTAACCGGAAAACAGGCAAGGGCTCTTGAGTAGCATCTGCCCGTCCTCATCCAGCTTGACCTCGACGCCGGGCAGCAGCGTCCCGATGCTCCCAGGCTTCGCCTTTCCAATTGGATTCAGCGTCGCAATGCCACCCTCCGTCAGCCCATAGCCCTCGTGGAGCGTCATTCCGATCGCGTCATAGAATTCCGCCAGATCGCTCCCCAACGGCGCAGCCCCCGACGCCGCCACGCGAATGCGTCCGCCGAATCGCTCTTGCACTTTGTGGAACACGATCCGGTTCGCCAGCTTGAGAGGTCCGCTGAATCGCCACGGCACTGACTTCCCTGCCCGCCGGTACTTCGCCGCGCCCAGCCCGAGCGCCACCGACCCGTAAAACAGCTTGCGCGCAATTCCCGGACGCTTGTTCACTTCCGTGCAAATCGTGGTGTAGATGCGCTCCCAAAGCCGCGGCGGAGCCAGAAAGATCGTCGGCCGCACATCCTTGATATCCTGCGGCATCTTCATCAAGCTCTCGGCAAACGACACCGGCATCCCGCAGCGAATCGGAATCAACTCCGCGACTATCCTCTGTGCGATATGCGCCGAAGGCAGAAATGCCACCGTGATATCGTCCGGCGTCAGTGCCAGAACCTCCGGCGCCATATCCAGGTTGGCAAGGATCGCCTGATGCGTAATCAGCACCATCTTCGGCTCGCCGGTCGCGCCCGACGTCATATACAGAATCGCGTAGTCGGAGGTCCGGACCGCCCCGGTTATGCGCTCCAGCAGTCCGGGATCAGCCGCCATGGCAACCCGTCCGCGCTCCCGCAACTGGTCGAGAGTGAGCGCACCCTCCACCGCGTCTTCTGCCAGCGGGGGCGTCAGCAGAATAAAATGCTCCACCGGCGCGTTCGCGAGATTCCTATACATCTTCGCGTTCTCGACGAACAGCGCCTTGGCATCGCACCCCGCGATGTTCTTCACCTGATCGGCCGCCGGATAGCTCGGATAAAGCGCGGCCGAGATCGATCCATTCGCCATCACCCCCAGGTCGGCCAGATAGAATTCAGCGCGCGTCTCCGAACACCCGGCCACGATATCGCCATGCCCAATGCCAATCGACCGAAGCCCAGCGGCAATTTCCTCAGCAGCCGCGCGGTACTCATTCCAATTCCAGCGCCGGTATTTACGCTCGCCTTTCTCGGTGTAAGGCTGTTGCAGAGCTAGTTTGCCGCCATAGAGACGAGACGTTTCCTCAAGGACACTGAACACGTTGCGCGAAGTCATCTCGCTCTAGTTTAGGCTACGCCGCCATCAGAACGTGACGTTAACCGTGTTCGACACGCGCCCTGCTGCCGTGATCGTCACCGGCACAGTGCCGGAGCCTTGCAGACTCGCCGGCAGCAGTATATTCACCTGGTCCAGTCCATCGAAAGTCCCTTGCGGACCCGCATACGCCACCGGCATCGCCGTCTTATTGATCGTGCATGTCACATTGGCTTGCGTCGCGCCTCGGATGCCCGTTCCGTAAAGCGTCAGATAAACCGGCGCCCCACCCGAAAAATCCACCGGCGCGGATGTCAACGGCGAAATCGCCCGCAAATCATTCGGCAGCACTCGCGTAATCAAAGCCGCCGGCAATCCCGACCCGCTGCCGTCCACCGTGAAAATCTCCGGCGCAACCGGCGCAATGACGACTGCGCCAGACGCCGTCCCGATCCGCACTGTCGCCAATCCGTTCGCCGCCTTCGCGGGAATCTGAAAATTCACCTGCGTGCCGCTGGCCGCGAAAATCTCGCCTTGCAAAACCTGTCCGGAACTATCCTGCACCATCACCGTCTGACCGGCGACGAGCCCCGTCCCATAGGCGCTCGCGATCCCCGCAGCCGTGAGCGCATCATTGCCCGCCGCCGCATCCCGTACAAACAGCGGAATCCCGCCCAGAATCACCACGCTCGCGCTCGCCGGCGGAACCGTCACACTAAAGCTTCCACCCGCCGCAGTAATCGCCACCGGGCTCACCGGATCCCAGGTCCCATTCGCTGCCACCGAAGCGCCGCCCAGCGTAATCCCCGTCGTCGCACTCGCCGATGCCGCGCCCAATTGCCACATATATCCAGCCGAATACCCAGCCGCTGTCAAACTGACATTCGCGGTCTGCGCCGTGTCTTTATTGATCAGCGTCACCGCGACACTTCCCTCCGGCCGCTTCACCGCATACACGGACATGTTCAATCCATCGTTCCCGCGCGTCACCGGCACAAATGACCCGCCGCTTTCGCCCGCTCCCAGCCGAAACAGCAGCATCCCGTAATACAACGGACGCGCCGAGCAGACGCCGCCCGAAACCGCAACCGGCGTGTAAGTGCCCGAGCCGCCGCCGTGGAAATTGATCCCCGACCCGCCATTCGCCGCCAGCGCGAACATATAATCCGCACCCCACAGCGCCGCCGCGAAGACATCGCTGACGCCCGTCTGCCCGCCGTTGTAAACCGAATTCGATTCCGCCATGCGCCACGGAATCCCGTCAGCCTTCGCCGCAGCCGTCAGCGTCTGGGCATCTGAAATTGCGGTCGTGATCAGGTTGCCGGCCAGCAGATGCGGAATCGATGCCGCATTCGACGCCGTCGCCGCCACCGCGCTCAACGGCGCCAGCGGATAGAGATGCTGCGTCAGCAAGACAATCTGCCCCTTCGCATCCTGCGCAAAAGGTACGGTCCAGGTAGTGATATTGCCCGAATCCGCCGGACCGGTGAATTGCGCATTCGACACCGCAGCCAGCATCGCTTGCTCGTACGTCAGCCACTCAGAATAGAAATCGCTCAATGAATAGGTGGTCGCGCGAAAGCCGTTGCTCTTAAACAAATCCGGCTCGTTGCCGATCTCGAATCCTAATGGCACTCCCGCCCCACCGGCATCGCCCTGTACGTACGAAGTCTCGTCGGCCGCGATCGCCGGCGTGGAATTCGCCAAGTTCACGGCCAGAAGCGCGCTGTCACCGGTCGGAGGAATGAACGCAAACAGCGCATCCACGTCGGAGGAAGTGAGCGTCGCGGAAGGCGTCGAACTGCTGCGCGGAGTGCGAGTCCACGCCGTTTCATCCGAACTGTTGCCGCCAAACCGCAACACTCCCGGACCTACCTGCGCAATCATCCGCTGCAGCGTGTAATTCGTCCCATAGAAATTCCCGCCGCCGACAACGGACGAAATCTCATAGCTGAACCCGGTAAACTGCGGAGGCACCGCCAGTCCCGGAGACCCCGCCTGCACCGTCAGATTAACCGCGACATTAACCGCAACCTGGGCCGGCAGCGCCGGCGCCAGGAGGGTGAGCAGAACCCATGCACGAAGTTTACTTGCCAGGCACAATCTCCACGTATCGATTGTAAGTCTGTTCCTTCACCATAGATCCAAACG
>Ga0326727_10020400_pt1 | contig 13162 bp, 7 predicted proteins | sample MB2enrmetagenome_FD_207643 | JGI IMG/M metagenome (GOLD analysis project Ga0326727, IMG submission 207643) | Lab enriched peat soil microbial communities from McLean, Ithaca, NY, United States - MB29MY | ecosystem: Environmental > Terrestrial > Soil > Wetlands > Peat | place: USA: New York...
GGCGTTTTGCGTGCGTGTCGTGTGGGTTTACGACCCATGCCGACGTGAACGCGGCGCTGGAGATTCGCCGACGCGCGCAGTCGGCGCGCACGAGTGGGCTATCGCAGGCGAGGAGCCTGCTTCTGCCGCACGACGCGGCAGAAGGGCGCACATGACGATATGTGTCGACGAAGGCGTTGTCGAGCGGTTCGTCGACCAGATCGGGTCCAGTGAAGTCGTGGAAGTCGACGGGATCGGGCGAACTCGACCAGCAGCCGCCGAAGAGATCGGGATAGGTGACTTGCGCCCAGAGCGTCGCCCAGCCGCCCGAGGAGTGCCCCCACAGAAAACGATGCGCCGGCGTGGCGTCGATCGGATAGGCCTTTTCGATGGCCGGAATCAGTTCGTGCGTCAGGGCGCGCCCCCACGGGCCGTTGGTCGCGGAGTCGGCGAACTCCGCGATGCCCGTCGGACCCGACGAATCGGTGACGACGACGATCGCGTGCAAGCCGTCGGCGGCCATCATCGCGCGCAGCCTTTCCAAGCGAAACGCGCCGCGATACGAGCCGCCGAAGCCGCTCATCGAATAGACGACCGGATAGCGTTCGTGCGGATCGTAACCAAGCGGCAAGAGTACCGCGGCCTTCAGGTCCACGGGCTTGTGCGCGAATTCGCTCAGCGCCGCGCTGCGCATCGAGAACAGCTTGACGGACGCGGTCGACACCGGCTCCGGCTTCTCGTATCGCTCCGACAGCGCGACGTGGAGCGGCCGGCCCGCGATCAGGCGAACGCGCTGCACCGGACCGAGGAGATCGCCGTTGCTTACGCCGTCGTAGGTGTACGTGCGGTTGACGTCGAGCAGCGGCTGGACGTCGTAGAGCCCGTCCTCGAGCGCGCCGAGCGCTTTGGGAAAGGCCTTGGCGTCGGCCGGCACGGCGACGGCGCTATCTGCCGGCGCGTCGACGTCGAAGCCGACCAACTCCACGGCGCTTGCCACGAAGCCGGGCTCTAATTTCGCGGGCGGGTGCGCCCCCTTCGCCGCCGCGATGAAGAGCAGCATCCGCCCCGCGACCGGCACGCGCGCCGCCGCGCCCGTCGGCTGAATGACGATGGCGCGCGCGTCCGGCGCCGCCGTTGCCGGCACGCCGCCCAGGGCGAACGCGAGCGCCGCCAATACGACGGTTGAGAATCTGGGCATGCGGTCGTTACTCCTTGGCGCGCGGCGGGGTTTCGCTCGACGCGGTGTCGAGCAGGATCGTGACGGGTCCGTCGTTCACCGAAAAGACTTGCATCGAGGCTCCGAACTCGCCGGTCTGCACGGTCGGCCCCAGCAGCCGCATCGCCCGTACGAACTCCTCGTAGAGCGCGCGCCCGAGTTCCGGCGCGGCGGCGGCCACGAACGACGGACGCCTGCCTTTGCGCGCGTCGCCGAGCAGCGTGAACTGCGAGACCACCAGCACGTCGCCGCCGATCCGAGCGACGTCGAGGTTCATCGCGCCCGCCGCGTCGGCGAAGATGCGCAGGCCGTGAATCTTCGCGGCGAGCTTGCGCGCGTCGTCGCTCGTATCGCCGGTCGCGACGCCGAGCAGCACCATCAGCCCCGGACCGATCGCGCCCACGATCTTGCCCCCGGTTTCGACGCGGGCCGAGGTGACCCGGGTGACGACGGCTTTCAGCGCAGCTCCCATTCGTGGGCGTTCCACGTCGGCGTCACCGGGTTTGGCGCGAAGCCGCGTAAGCGTGGCGTGAACTCCTCGGTATCCTTGGGCCAGAACACGAAGACGACGGGGACGTCGCGGGCCAGCAGCCGCTGCGTCCGGGCGTAGGCGCGTTTGCGCGCCGCGCGGTCGAAGGTGCGCAGCCCGTCGCGCTCGGCCGCGTCCATCTCCGGATTGCAGTAGCGCGAATAGTTTTGACCGTTGGGTGGAATCGAGGAACACGTGAAGCGCGTCGCGCTCTCCGGATCGGTGCCCAGCGTCATCGTATACCAGGCGAGGTCGAAGTTGCCGCCCTGATAGATGCCGCCCGCCGAGTAGCCCGCGAACATCATCGAGGCGGCATAGCCCTTGAGCTGCACGTCGATGCCCGCGCTGCGCAGATACGACTGCAACTGCACGGAGACCAGACGCGCGGTCACGTTGTCCTGGGCGAATGCGAGCACGGCCGTCAACGGCGCGCCGTTCTTCACCACGATGCCGTCGGGGCGGGGGATCCAGCCCGCGGCCTTCAGCAGCGCCCGGGCCCTGGCCGGATCGTAATCGTAGCGTTGCACGTTGGGTTCGTAGGCCCACATATAGGCGGGCAAGTCTTCGGTCGCGACGGTGCCGGCCCCGAAGGTTACGCGGCGGGCGATCGCGGCCTTATCGATCGCGTAGGCGATCGCGCGCCGGACGCGCACGTCCTTGAATTGCGCGCGGGTCGTGTTGATCAGCAGGTTGGAGGCGCCGTGAATGTCGACCAGCGCCGTCGCGATGCCCGCGACGTTCTTGGCCAGGCCGTACGCATTGATCGAGCCTTGCGTGAAGAGATCGAGTTCGCCCGTGCGCAGTTGGTTGACCGCGTTGGCCTCGTCGGGCACGAAGCGCAGGCTGATCCGTTCGATCTTCGGGCGGCCGAGATAGTACGCATCGTTGCGCACGTACTCGACCGACTGGCCGCGATCCCAGCGCACCACTTTGTACGGCCCCGTGCCGACCGGGCTCTGGTTGAACGGCACCTGATTGAGATCGCGATACTTGGCGAGCAGATGCGCGGGGATGATGCCGCCCGGCGTTTCGTCGGAGAAGATGTCGGTCAAGGCGGGCGCGTACACCGACTTCATCCGAAAGACGACGGTGTAATCGTCGGGGGTCGAGACCGAGCGGATCAAATCGTAGGCGTGCCGGTTGCCCACGTTGTTGTTGGGATTTTCGATTGCCTGGTACGAGAATTTGACGTCGCGGCTGGTGAACGGAGCGCCGTCCGACCAGCGGACGCCGCGCCGCAAGTGATAGGTCAGCGTCAGCCCGTCGGCGCTGATGCCGCCGTTCTCGCGGCTGGGCACGACGGCCGCCAAGCGCGGCAACAGCGTGCGTCCGTCCGCCGCCACCGTGACCAGCACGTCGAAGACGAGCCGGTCGGCGAGCGTCTCCTCGTCGAAGAGCGCGAAGATCGGGTTGAGCGAGTTGGGTTGCGCGGGCATGCCGATGCGCAGCACGGGCGGCGTCGCGTTCGCGCCGGCCAACGGCACGACGCAGGCGGCAAAGGCGATCGCGGCGGCAAACCGGCGCGGGGTCATAACGCGTACGGGTCCGCGTAGTACGGCGCGCGGGCGCCGTCGACCGCAATCGCGTGCCAGGGCACGCCTGGGCGCTTGTGTTGCAGATCGAAGTGCTGCCCGTCGCGCGCGACGTGCGCGACCGCAACCGTCGCGCGCAGCGGACGTCCGGGAGCGAGCGGCGCCGGCGCGTCGAGCCGCACCAGGTACGCGCCGGTGCTGTCCTTCGTCGTGCGGAGCAGCGCGCTGCCGTCGGGCTCCACGAGGACGACGCTGCCGCGGTCCACGGCCAACGCATAGTAGGGCGCCTTGCCCAAGCCGTCGTGCAGAATGCGCGCGAGGAACGCAACCGTCCGGCCGAAGCGGTTGCGTTCGTGGAAATGCGTGTCGGCGATCGTGTCGCGCAGCGGCGGCCAGGCGAAGAGCGCGGTGAAGCTGATCTCGGGCTCCAACGGATCGTGCAGCGCGTTGGCCGTCGTCACCGCGTAATCGTCGTCGCCGGGGTGCAGACGGTCGGCCGCGACCGAGTCGTAGCCGAGTGCGCCTTGGATCGCGAGCCCGGCGCTGCCGCCGCCGACCAACCCGCCGCGCGCGTAGAGCCGGCGCACGGCGTCGATCAGTTTGCTGCCCTTCCAGGCGGCGTAATGCGACTGGTCGCCGCCCGAGAAGAACACCGCGTCGGCACGGTCCACGTGGGCCGCCATCGCGTCGACGCCCGCGCGGTCGACGCACGGCGAGATCAAGATCTCCTCGACGAACGCGAAGCGGCCCAGCGAGTAGAATTGCTCCGTCGACTCCCGCCCGCCCGAGGCGCGTAGGATCACGACGTTGCCTGCGCGCTTCGCGCCGCGCGCGCCGAGATGCGCGCTCATCCATTGCAGCGCAGAAGCAGGCATGCTCGATTCGGCGCCGCCGCCGGCCAGCATCAGACCGGGGCCGCCGAGTTTGGTGCGCGGCGCGTAGGTTCCGGCGGCGTCGAACACCAGCGGCGTGCAGGGCATGGGCGAGTCGGTCGGCTGCGGCGCCGGGCTTGCCGCGCCGAGCAGCGCCGCGCTCGCGGCCAAGACCATCAGCGCGCGTCTCATAGTTTGAGCGAGAAGCGCAGATACATGCTCAGCGGCATCGCGTAGTTGTACGTGTTCGTATCGGCATAGCCCGCTACGAACGAGTGGGCGAAGTACGGGTTGAGCGGCACGCCGTTGGCGGCCACGTCGTTCGGGCTCGCGCCGTTATAGAAGTTGTCGATATAAAATGGATTGGCGTTGTAGCCGCAGACGATTCCGCTCGGCGGCGTCGCCTGGGTCCAGGCCGTGCTGCTCCCGCCGAAGCAGCGGTTGAACAGGTTGGCTACGGTGAGGTTGAAGCTGGCGCGCGGGGTGACGCTGTAGGTCACGCCCAGGCCGACGTTCAGTTGCCACGGCTGGCGGAACTCGCCGAAGGCGTCGAAGTGGCCGGTCTCGGGATTGGGAACGTAGAGACTACCCGTCGGCGTGGCCGCGAAGCCGCAGGACGTGTAATCGGCTTTGAGCGGATCGGTCGCGCTCGTGATGCCGGCTTCGAGCTGATTCTGCAAGCAGGTGCGCGGGTCGACGCCGGTGACGTCCGCCGGGTTGCCGTAGGTTGCGCCTTGGTTGAGGGTCACGACCGGCGTGAACGCCCACTTGAGCCGCCGGTAATTCAACACGACCGAGAAGTTGTTGGGCACGATGTACGGGTAGTCGAGCCCGGTATCGTACCAGCCGTTGCGATCGAAGAGCGGCTGCTCCTTCATGCCGTAATAGGGATTGCGGATCGAGGTCGGCGCGCAGGTGGGGTCGCCCGAGTAACTGCCGTCGCTCGAGGTGGCGTAGCAGGGCGCTCCCCCGCCGGCTTTGGTGAGCATGTTGAATTGGGTGATGTCGTCGTTGTAGAGGTCGACCGGGTTGTTGGTCGAGTTTTCGAAGTTGGCCCACTTCTCTTTCGAGAGCGTGTAGGTGTAGGAGAAGAGCATCGAAAGCCCGTTCTTGCTGAAGTCGCCCTTGACCAGTTCCATCTCGACGCCGCGCGTGCTCTCGATGCCCGTGTTGAGCGAAATGCTCGACTCGGCCGCCGTGGTGCTGTAGAGCTGATTGGTCGCGTAGCGGAAATACGGCGTCAGCTTCAGCGACACGTCGCTATTCTTGAAACGGTGCTCGAACGAAGCGTCGAAGTTGTTGGAGTACTGCGGGTACGCGTCGTGGCGCGGCGTGGTGAAGCCGTAGGGCAAGAAGCCCATCAGTTGCGCCGCGAGGTTCTCCTCGTTGCTGTTGTACTGCACTTCGTAGGCCTGCGGCTGCTGGACGTACCGTCCGGCGGAGACCCGCAGGACGGTGTTGGGGTCCAGCGTGTAGGTCGCGCCGCCGCGCGGCTCTGCGAACGTCTGCACGATGACCGGGTTGTAGACGTTGGAGAGCAGCAAGTGTCCGTCTTTGCCGTCGGGATGCGCGGTGCCCTGGGGGCAGGTGAGGGCGACGTAGGGCACCACGACCGAAATGTCTTGCGGCGGCTGCGGCACGATGACCGGCTGCAGCGTCGCGAGGTTGTAACAGAACTCATTCTGCGCCGCAGCGAACCAGAAGTTCTTGCCCGGCGTATCGGTGTTGGCCAGATCGTACTCGTCGCGTTCGAGACGCAGCCCGAGATTGACGTTGAGCCGGTCGTTGGGTTTCCACTCGTCCTTCAGCGCGAGCGAACTATTCTTGGGCACGACCTGGTTGAGCGGGCCCTGGTTGCCGGTGTAGGTGAGCTTCCACGCGGCGCCCGCGGCGCAGGCCGGCTGCGGAATTGCGTTGCTCGGGGTGTTTCCGGCGCAGTTGACCGGCTGGCCCTCCGTCTGCGCGCCGAAGAATCCCTGGGTGATCGGATCGTTACAGGGCGCGGGCGCGCCGGCGTTGATCAAGTTCGTGTCGCCCGGATCGCTCGACAGATAGCCGCTGTAATAGGCGAAGCACTGCTTGCCGTTGGTCAAGTTGCTGACTTGCTGGTTCTCGTCGTTGAGAAAATTGTAGTTGTTGACGCGGTTCGTGGTGGCGGTGACGAAGTTGGCCGAGCCGGTGAGCATGTTGCGGCTCGAGAGCTGGTCCCCGAACTGCAGCTCCGCGCCGCGCGTGTGCGTGTCCACCTCGTAGTCGTAATTTTCGACGGCGAAGCCGCTGCCGATGCCCAAACCCGACGCGCCGCCGCGCGCCGTATTGGAGTAGAACGTGTAGCCGAAGACGCGCACGTAGGCGCTCGGACTGACGTTCTTCTGATACTGCAGCTTGACGATGCTCGCCGTGTCCCACCGGCCGTCGCGATAGTCGTCGGGCAGCAGCGACGGGTTATTCGTCGCGCACGTATTTTGCACGACGATCGGGAGCGTATTGTAGCAGCGGTTCAGCGGCGAACCCGGATACGGGTAGGCGACGGCCGGCGTGTTGGCCGGGGCGAGAAACTGCGTGCCGGCCGGAAAGGTCACCGCGTCGGGCCAGATCGGCGGCCCGATCGAGTCGTTCCAGGCGGGCGTGTAGCCCGCGTCGTTGGGGCCGCTGTAGTATTGACGGAATTGCGCCGAGTTGGTGTAGAGCAGTTGGATGTCGTCGCTGAGCCCGCCGCTGCGATGGGGCAGATGGAGATGAAAGTTCGCCACCCAGTCGCGGTCCTCGATGTTGCTGATATCGGCGTACGCCGGGTTGAGCGCTGCGAAGCAGCCGGGAGCGGAGTAGATGCCGGCCGGCGGATTGTACGACGACGGCACCGCGAGGTCTTTGGTGCACGTCGGATAGACCGCGGGGTAGAAGTCGAGGTACGTGGTCTGGTTCGAACCGTAGTAGTAGGGGAACGTGCCGGTCAGGCCGGCTCCGTTGGAGTTGTCGAAGTAGCGATACGCTTGGTCGTAGCCGCTCGTGCCGACGTAGTAGGTGAAGAGCCGGTTGGTCGTGGCGCCGGAGATCTCGCCGGAGAGGTCGTGGTAGAAGGTCGGGTAGCCGAGGCGGCCCGATACGATCTCGTAGCCCGGGTACGTTCCGGACTTGGCCACCTGGTTGATGAAGCCGGCGAGGCCCGTCGCGTTGGCGTCGGCGTCGCCGCCGCCCGTGTAGAGCTGCAGTTCTTGCTCGCCGATGGTGGCGGCCGAGTGGCCGGGATAATTGTCGAACGACCGGTTGACCGGGACGCCGTCGTATTCGTAGCCGATCTGATCGTAGTAGCCGCCGCGGATGTAGACGGTTTGGTTTACGCCTTGTTGATTCGGCGGCACGAATAGCCCCGGGAGGACGGCGAGAGCCGAGTAGGCGCTGTTGAGCGAGCCGCCGCCGCCTGCCACCGCGGCCGCATCGGTCGTCGCCGAGTCGACGGAATAGACGTCGGTCGTCGTGCCGGGCTTGACCAGATCGAGCGACGAGCGCGCGGTGACCGTGCCGATCGTCCTGAGGCTGGGCTGCAGGGTGATGCCTTCGAGCGTTTGCGTGCTGTCGGCAAATACGGTGATGCCGGTGAGGCTATGCGATTCGAAGCCCTGCTTGCTGACCGCGATGACGTACGTGTCGGGCAGGAGCGAGATCAAGACGAAGCGCCCTTTAGCGTCGGTGATCGCGGTGGCGATCTGCGTCGGGCTGCTCGCGCCCACGACGGCGCCGGGCACCGGCGCGTGCGTCTTCGCGTCGACGACCGAGCCCGAAATCGAACCGGTCGTGCCCGCAACCGCGGCGGTGCGCGAGCCGACGATGCAGCCGGCCGCGAGAACGAATGCGAGAACCGCGGTCGGCGTAAGACGCATACCGGTCAACCTCGAGGGCGTATGGAGTTTGCCTGCGCGTTCGCGTGTGCGTCGAGGCGCTCCTAGTAGCAACGCCGTTCGAACCGCGCTGCCGGAAGGCTTCCGGCTTTCGAGGCGTTCGCTTAATTCCGGCGCGTTATTTCTTCTGCGCCGGGGCGAGTACCGCCGCGCTCGTCCGGCCGCCGATGAGTCTCCGCCACGGAAAGGCGAAGCGGTGGGGACGAACCGTCTCGAGCAGCGGCCGTTCGACGAAGTACGTCACGGCCGCCGAGATCAGGAAGCTCGACGGAATCGCGATGCCGAGATACCACGGCTTCCAGGCCTCGTCGGAGTGCGGATCGACGGCCGCCGTCGGCGGCAAGTGATGGTGGATCAACCAGAGTTCGATCAGCGTATGCCAGAGATAGAGATTGTAGGAGAGTACCGAGATGAAGACCAGCACCGGGTTGGCCAGCACTTGGCGCCACCAACGCTGCGCGAGACACGAACTGATGACCAGGACGGCGAGGGTCGCGGCCAACTCCGTGCGGCCGAGCAGATTCCAGCTATCGCGACCGCCGGGAGCGTAGAAGACCGACGATGCCGAGAGCAGCAACGCCCAGAGCACGCCGAGGCTGGCCAGCGCGGCGAGCGTAAAGCCGAGTCGCGCGCGGCCCACCCAGTCGAATCGGGTGCGTGCGAAGACGACCGCGTACGCGGAAAACATGCCGAGCGCGAAGATGTCCAAGAACGCCGGCACCTGGCGCATCACGGTCTCGGTGGATAGGCAGCAGCCGGCGAGCAGATGGCGATACGCCAGCGCCACGCCGACCATCGCGGCGAGCGTGATCAGCGGCCGGCGTGCGAAGGCGAAGGCGAGCAACGGGAAGATCAGGTAGAACTGGACCTCTACGCCCAAGCTCCAAAAGACCGAGTTCGCGCCGCCGAGCGGATCGTTGAACCAGTTGTTCAAGAACAGCGCGTGCGTCCAGAGTGCCGGGCCGCTCAAGTCGCTCCCACTGAGCGTCGGCAGCGCGACCAGCACCGTGACGGTCAAGGCCAGCGCGTACGAGGGCACGATCTTGATGAATCGTCGGTAGGCGAAGGTGCCCACCGACTGCCCCGCTCCGCCGTCGAGCGCCTCGCGCGCGTAAGGAAAGAATAAACAGAAGCCCGAGATCAGGAAGAAGAGCTCCACGCCCAGATAGCCCGTTTGCACGATTACCGCGAACGGCGCCGGCGGCGAGTAAAAGGAAAACAGCCAGCTGTGGAAGCCGAGGACGACGAGGATGGCGATTCCGCGCAAGCCGTCGACGACTTCGGTTCCGGCTTTGGCGTGTTCTCTCACGGGCGTTCCGTTCGACCCGGCGCCCGGCCGACCATCGCCGCGGACTCGAGCCCGAAGGTGGAGGTGGCGGGGGCGCCGTAAGAATCTGAAAAGGGTTGTCTCAATGAGGTGGTTTTATGAAGGTCCATCGGTCGTACCCCAATTTTGTATTGCTCTCGATGCTGACGGCGGCGCTCAGCGCTTGCGGCGGTAGCCGGGCATTCAGCCCTCAGACGAGCGGTCAAGCGGCCGCGCGGACGGTGCGGCCCGATGCGTTGCAGCAAAACAACGGCGCGCAGTTCGTCGAGTTTCCGACCTCGTGCGCGGTTCCGCTCGGTCAGATCGCGCACGGGACGACCACCGCCTCGATGTGGTTCACGGTTCCGGCCGGCTGCGGAAGCGGAAAGAAAAAGAAGGGCGCCGCCGGTGCGGTGGGGAGCGTCGGCATCGCCACGGGGCAAGTCACCGAGTTCGCGTTGGAGAGTGGCGCCTCACCGCTCGCGATCGCCGAAAACGCCGACTACGTGTGGGCGGCCGACCAGAACAAGACCAAGAAGGGCACGCGACTGATCTATCGCTTCAACGAGGACGGCACGTACTCGACGTTCGCCTTGCCCAACGCGATCGTGGTCGGCGGATTGGTCGCGGGTCCGGACGGTAACTTGTGGTTTTGCGGCAGCTACGCGCAGAAGAAGACGACGCTCGCGGGCGTCGGTTACGTGACGCCTGCCGGAGCGTCGACGCTCTACGAAGTCAAGGGCTCGTCGACGCCGATCCTCACCTCCATCGCCGCAGGCTCCGACGGCAACCTCTACGTGACCGACGAGAACGGGTACATCGACCAAGTCGCACCCGCGAGCGGCGCGATAACGACCTTCTCGGTCGGCGGCCACCCCCTCTCGATCACGAATTCTTCGAACGTGATGGTGTACTCCGACGCGAGCGTGGGCCAGCTTTCGGTGATCGACAAGACCGGCGAGTTCACCGTCTACCCCGCGCCCTCGGGTCAACATCCGGGCTTTCTCGCGCGCAAGAGCGACGGCACGGTGCTGTACGTCGACACGTCCGACGACAGCAGTTCCATCGGCACCTTCGATCCGTCGACCGACACCTACGAGGCCGAAGCCCAGGCGCCTCACTCGGGCCTGAGGTACCTCTTCAACGGCCCCGACGGCAACATGTGGTACACCGACAACGTCGGCTACGTCGGCGCCTATCTGAAGTTCGTCCTGACGACGGCCCCGGCGTCGTTGTCGCTCGAGTTACCGCCCTGCACGGCGAGCTTCACGCCGAGCGAGACGAACTACACGGGGTCGTTCAGCGTCTCTTCGCAAAGCTCGAACATCGCATCGGTCTCGCCGCCGAGCGGCAACGCCGGTACTGCGTTCACCGTAACCGGCGTTGCCGCGGGCTCGACCAGCATCACGGTTGCGGATTCGATGGGCAACGTCACCGGCGTGCCGGTCTCCGTCGGCGGTGCGTGCTTCGGAACCTCCGACGTGGTCTACGTCTCGGATAATTCGCAAGTCTTGATCTACGACTCGGCCACGCAAACGCAGATCGGTACGATCTCGCAGGGCATCGGCGGCCCGACCGGCGAGGACGTCGACGCGTCGGGCAACCTCTACGTGGCCAACAGCAACGACGGCAACGGCGTCGAGTTCCTCGCCGGCCAGAGCAGTCCGGCGAATACCTTTTCGAGCCCGGGCAACAATCCGTGGGACATCACGAAGTGTCCCGACGGCACGGTGTACGTCGCGCCGCTGGGCTCGCAGGACGTGGCCATCTACGCCAACGGTTCGTCGAGCCCAACCGGGACGATCGCAAACTCTGACTCCGGGGGCAACTTCGCGGTGCACTGCGATCCGTCGGCCAACGTGTACGTGCTCTACTACAGCGATCAGTACGGCGCGGCGCGGGTCAAGGAATACGGGCCCGGCGGCGCGGGCAAGGGAACGCTCTTGGGTCCCTCGGGTGGCTCGCGCAGTTCGATGACGATCGATCAAGCGGCCGACGTGGTCTTTGCCAACGACACTACCAACGGCATCGAGTTCTGGGCGCAAGGCGGCACGCAGCCCTACAAGGTGCTGACCACGTTCGAAGGCATCGGCATTTTGCAGTACGTCAAATTCGACGCGAGCGAGGCGTTGCTCTGGGTTCAGGTATCGCAGGGCGGCGGCACGTACGCCTATGGAATCGATCCGGGGAACGGCACGATCGTGTACCAACTGCCGTACGTGAGTGCGGGCGGTCCGGGCTTAGCGGTCTATCCGGCCGACTCGTTCACCCAGAACGACAAGAGCAAAGCCAGGCCCGCGTGGCGTAACCGGCCGCATTGGAATCCGCCGACGGAGTATCGTCCGCAACCTGCGCCGAGTCCGTTCACGCGCTAGGCGCGGGCGCGGGAACCGGTCGGGCCGTCAACGCGCCAGACGGCCCACGATGCTCGAGCTTCCGAGGATGTGGCCGTCGATCGCGGCGAGTAACTCGGCACGGGTCAGGCCGGGCGCGAGCGACGGCGCCAAGTCGAGCGCGTACACGGTCATCACGTAATGATGCAGCGACGAGCCTTTGGGCGGGCAGAAGCCGCGAAAGCCGAGTTGGCCGTACTGGTGCTTGCCGCTGGTCAACGTCTTCGTGTCGGGCGCGCCCTCGCCGAGTGCGACCGACGTCTTCTCCGGCGAAATATTATAGGCGACCCAATGCGCCACGCCGAGCCCCTTGAAGCCGTCGACGTCGAAGATGACGAGCGCAAAGCTCCGCGTCCCGGCCGGTGCGTTCGACCACGCGAGCGGCGGCGATTGGTTCTGGCCGCCGCAGGGCGTCTTGTCGATGCCGGTGCCGGAGAAGACGTAGGTGGCCGGCAGCAGGTCGCCGTCTTTGAATGCCGGCGAACTCATTTGAAAGACGCCGTCGGCGCTAACGCGCAGGGGCGCGGCGACCAGGCAGGCGCAGAGGACGATCCACAACGTGCGTTTCATGCGACGCTCACTTCAGGTGAAGAGCTTCCAGGTCTTGTCGCTTCGTGCGAGTTGGTCGAGGGTGCACGTGCGCGGCGCCTTGTCGGGGCGCCAGCGCAGCGGGCGCGTTCCGTGGCGGAATCGGTCGCCCGTCACTTGGTCGAAGGCCACCTCGAGCACGAGTTCGGGTTCGAGGGGCTGCCATGCGGTCGACGCGCCGCGGTTCCAGCGACTCGGACCCCCGGGCGCCTTCCCGTCGAACGAAGCGGCGGCATGGAGCGGCCGGAGCCGGTCGAGCAACGCGCGCTTTTCGGCGGCGGCGAAGCCCGAGGTGAACCCGACGTAATCGAGTCGCCCCTCGTCGTCGTAGAGGCCCAGCAGCAACGAACCGACCGACGTCCCGCCGTCGGCGACGCGGTATCCGCCGACCACACAGTCGGCGCTGCGAATCGCCTTTACTTTGACGACGGCATCCCGGGCGCCCGGCCGGTACGGCGCGTCGGCACGTTTCGCCACGACGCCGTCGAGCGCGCCGCCGACGCGGGCGTACCATTCGTCGACCGTGGCCCGTTCGCGCGTCGCGGGCGAGAGGCGCAGCGTTGCACCCGCGGCGGCGAAGTAACGCGCCGCAAAGGCCTCGAGCGCCGCGCGACGTTCGACCAACGGCGCGTCGAGCAACGAACGTCCGCGATCGTCGACGAGCAGGTCGAAGAGCAGATACGTCGCCGGAGTTTCGCGTGAAAGCCGGGCGACGCGCGACGCGGCCGGATGAATGCGCTGCAGCAAGTCGTCGAACGAGAGCGCGTCGCCGCCCGGCACGACGAGTTCCCCGTCGAGCACGAAACGCTCCGCATCGAGCGCGCTCAACGCCGCAACGATCTCGGGAA
>Ga0326727_10020401_pt1 | contig 13162 bp, 11 predicted proteins | sample MB2enrmetagenome_FD_207643 | JGI IMG/M metagenome (GOLD analysis project Ga0326727, IMG submission 207643) | Lab enriched peat soil microbial communities from McLean, Ithaca, NY, United States - MB29MY | ecosystem: Environmental > Terrestrial > Soil > Wetlands > Peat | place: USA: New York...
GTTAGATAGGTCAGGTCCTGTCCTGGATTGGGGAGGCTGGCGATCGTTTCAGCTTCAAGCGTGGTGGTGGTATTGGGGTTCTCCAAGGTGAGCATTGCCGGTAGCGCCGTCACCACCAACGTCTGCGAGGTTGCGGCCAAAGAAAGACTGAAGTTCAAGGTCAAGGTGCGCCCCACTGCCACGGCAACCGGGGACGAGGTTTGTGCCGCGAACCCGTCGGCCTTCACCATAACCGTATAAGTGCCGGGATCTACCTGGGAAAAGAGAAAGCGGCCGTCGGCATTGGTTTGCCCGGCACGGGTGGCGCTGGTATTCACATTGGTTGCAATGACCGCTGCATTGGGCAGCGCCGCGCCAGTCAAGTCCGTCACCGTGCCCGAGATAGCGCTCGACGTTCCGCTTTGCGCTTTGAGCAAAACCTGGTTAACCATAGTTAACATCAGAAAACAGAGACAGGTGTATCCATTCCTTCGACTACATTTCATGCGTAACCTCCGTGGGGAAGCGAGGGGTTAGCGGCCCATCGCGGTTTCGATTAGCAGCCAGGCATTCAATACGACAATCAATGCCGCCGTAAGCCACGCCAGCCCTTGCAGCCAGGGAGCATTCACAAACTCGCCCATCTTCTTGCGGCTGCCGGTGAAGATCACCAGCGGCACCACGGCAAAGCTCAGTTGCAGCGAGAGAATCACCTGGCTCAGGATGAGCAGCTTTTCCGTGCCCTGCTCGCCGGTGATGGCCACCACGATGATGGTGGGAATGATGGCCAACGAGCGGGTGATCAGACGCCGCAGCCACGGCGACAGCTTGAGGTGGATGAATCCCTCCATCACCACCTGCCCGGCCAGCGTGCCGGTGATCGAGGAGTTTTGCCCCGAGGCCAGCAGGGCAACGGCAAACAGCGTGCTCGCCCCCGCCGCGCCCAGCAGCGGGCTGAGCAGCTTGTAAGCGTCCTGAATGGCCGCCACATCGTAGAGTCCGCGGCGATGAAAGACCGCCGCCGCCACAATCAGAATCGCCGCGTTCACGAATAAGGCCACGGTGAGCGCCAGCGCGGAATCGATGTTGGCCATGGTGATGGCTTCGCGCTTGCCCGCCGGCGTGCGCTCATATTTGCGGCTTTGCACAATGGATGAATGTAAATAAAGATTATGCGGCATCACCGTCGCGCCCAGAATGCCAATGGCGATGTACAGCATCTCCGGGTTGGTGACAATCGACGGCGAGGGCACAAACAGGCACTTCAGAGCCAACCAATGCTCCGGCCGCGAGAGTATCACCTGCACCAGAAACATCGCCGTAATGGTGCCGATCAGCGCAATCACCAGCGCCTCGATGTAGCGGAAGCCCCAGCGCTGCAACAGCAGAATCAGCAGCACGTCCGTTCCGGTGATGAGCACGCCATAGAAGAGCGGAATGTGGAAGAGCAGGTTCAGGGCGATGGCCGAGCCGATCACCTCAGCCAGGTCGCAGGCGGCGATGGCGATCTCCGCGCCGATCCACAGCGCATAGCTCACCCTGGGGCCATAGCTCTGGTGGCACATCTGCGCCAGGTCGCGCTCCGTGGCCACGCCTAATTTGAGGCTCAGGCTTTGCAGCAGCACCGCCATCAGGTTGGAGGCCATGATGACAAACAGCAGCGTGTAGCCGAAGCGCGACCCTCCGGCAATGTCCGTGGCCCAGTTGCCGGGGTCCATGTAGCCCACCGAGATCAGGAATCCCGGACCGAGAAACCCCAGCAGCCGCCGCCAGTACCACGGCGAGCGCGAGACCCCCACGGTGGCATGAACCTCCGGCAGCGAGGGCACCAGGTGCTCGGGCCCCGGCGCAAGACCGGGAATCACTGGCAATGGGGTAAAGTCCGTCAGGCTCATATAAGAGAGTATGCCATATCTAGTTAACCATAGTTAACTATGGTTAAGTTTTTTTCGTATTTTTCATGATCACTGAAGTTCAGGCCTCAGCCAGACAGCTTCCGCTACCGGATGGCTAAGTATGGAAATGCCCGCAGGTAATTCAATCGAAACGGTTTGGTCGTAATTTTGACTGACCACGCGCAGGCTTTGGCCGGGACCGATACCATTGTGGTGCAGAAAAAGCAGGAGTTTTGGGTCGCGCTCATGGAGACTGATTACCGTGTAGCGCCGGCCCTCAATAGCCTCCGAAAGCGGCAACTCGCCACGTTTCTTGCGCTGAGCTGGGTTCTCCGGAAGCACCTGGTTACCGTGGGGGCAGACGCCACCCTCGCCCAGTTTTTCACTGAGTTTGGTTTCGAAGGCCGGCGAGACGGCGTGTTCCAGCCGCTCGGCCTCCTCATGGATCTCATGCCATTCCATGCCAAAGATCTCGGCCAACATGCGCTCGATGAGGTGGTGGCGCAGAGCGGTGCGATAGGCCGTCTCGCGGCCCGTTGCGGTCAGCCGCACAATGCCGTCCGCGCCCACTTCGACAAAGCCGTCGCGCTTGAGCCGCTTGAGAGCCATGGTTACCGCCGGCGCAGAAACCTCAAGCCAATGGGCCAGCAGAGAAGGGATCACCTCGCGCCCCTCGGCCTCGGCCTCCAGAATGGCCTTGAGGTAGTTCTCCTTCGAGACGTGGATGGAGTCTTTCATGGCGGTGCTGCCTCTAGCTTGCTAGCTTTTAGCTGTTAGCTTCTAGCTTAATGCCCGGGCGTAGTTCTTTGGCAAAGATTGTAACCATGATCGTGCACTATAAATAAAGCCCCCAGCCTATTTTCAAGGCTGAGGGCTGATAGCTGTTAGCTGAAAGCTGTTAGCTGCTTTTTTCACTTCACCTTCACGCTCGGCTCCACCGACAGCCCCGGCCGCAGCTCGTGCCCCGGGTCTTCGCTAGCCAGATCGGTAAAGTCGATGCGCACCGGAACCCGCTGGACGACCTTGACGTAGTTGCCAGTCGCGTTTTCCGGCGGAAACAAACTCAGCACCGAGCCCGTCGCGCCGCCGATCTGCGTTACCTTGCCGTGATACGTCTTGCCCGTCGAGTCCACTTCGATCTCCACCGCCTGTCCGGCGAACATGTGCCGTAGTTGCGTCTCCTTGAAGTTGGCCGTCACCCACAGCCCTTCCAGCGAAACCAGCATCAGCAGGTTCTGTCCCGGCGCAACGTTCTGGTTGATCTCCACGCTCTTGCGGGTGATGATGCCCGCCGCGGGCGCCACGATCTTGGTGTAACTCAGGTTGAGCCGGGCCATGTCGAGCTTGGCCTGAGCCTCCCGCACCATGGCCTGAGCCTGCCGGGCGCGTGCGCTCTGCGCGGCCACCTGCTCAGGAGCGGTCTGTGCAAACGTCAATCCCGCCTTGGCCTGGGACTCGCGCTCGCGGGCCACCTTCACTCCGTCCCTGGCAGCCTGCTCGGAGTGGCGGGCGGCGTCGGCGGCGGCCACGGCGGCGTCAAACTGCTGCTTGCTGATCACGTCTTTTGCCACTAGCGGCCGGTAGCGCTCCAGGTCGGCCTGCGCCTTGATGTTGTTGGCCCGCGCCGCCTCGAGCTGCTGCTCCGCCTGCTCCACGGCGGCGTGCGAGCCGGTCACGTTGGCGTCGGCCGCGCTTAAATTGCTGCCCGTGTTGATCGTGGTGATGGGCACATTCACATTGGCTGCTGCGGCGTTGGCCTGCGCGCTGGCCAGGGCCGCCTCGGCGTTCTCCACCGCAACCTTGTAATCGCTGGGGTCCAGATCCGCGATCGGGTCGCCCGCCTTCACCACCTGATTCTCATCCACGTACACCTTGGCCACCTGGCCCGCCACGCGCGCGCTCACCTGAATCAGGTGCCCGTTGACCTGCGCGTCGTCGGTGCTTTCGCTATAGGTGGAGCGCCACCAGAGGCCGGCGGCAACAAGCGCCAGAATCGCCACCACGACAACGATGATGCCCTTGCGGCGGGACTGCGGCGGCGCGCTCGCTATCTCTGCGTTCTCCTCGATCGGTTCCGGTGCTGGGATAAAATCCGCCACGTCTACTTTCCTCCTAAAAATTTCCTGTACTCCTCGCCTGCTCCCAGGGCGCGCGCCAAACTGAGCTTGGCCACATTATGCCGGTAGAGGCTGGTCACGTATTGATCGTTGGCCTGGGCCACCGATTGTTGCGCCTGGCTCACGGCCAGATTGTCGCTGACCCCGTTGGCATAGCGCTGCTGCGCCTCGCTGAGCGCCTCGTTGGCCAGCTCCACCGAAGAGCGAGCCACCTCCACCATCTTTTGCGCCGAGGCAATGTCTAGCAGCGCGTCGCGCACATCGGCGTCCACCTGGGCGTTTTTGTCGCTTAACCGTGCCTGTGCCGTATCCAGTTGCGCCTGCGCCACTTGCGCTTCGCCGCGCAATCCGTATTCCCTGAACAGCGGAACGCTCAGCGTGCCGGCGGCGTCGCCCGTGCCGTGCGATTTCTTCAGATTCACGCCGATGTCCCCGTAGTCCCCCATAAAATTCAGAGTCGGCAGCCGGTCGGCCGTGGCCGCCTTGCGCGTCTGCTCGGCCGCCTTGGCCTGCTCCACCAGCGCCGCCAGGTCCTTGCGGTTGGCGTGGGCCTGTCGTATCGCCGCATCCACGTCGATCTGGTCGAAGGCCGCGAAAGGTTCCTTGTCGGCCAGCGTAAAGCTCTGCTCCAGCGGCAGCCCAATCACCCGCGCCAGGGCCAGCTTGTCTTTGTCCAGGGCATTCCGGGCCACAATCAACTGCTGCTCCAGCGATTGGGAATCCACCCGGGCGCGCAGCTCGTCCAACAGCGGTGCCGTGCCCGCCTGGTGGTTGGCAACCGCCTGATCAAGCGAAACTTTGGCCGTGGCCGCCTGCGCTTCCACGCTGGCAATCCGCGTCTCATCGGCCAGCGCCAGCAGGTAAGCGTTGCCCACCACCAGCACCACCAGATCGCGCGCGTCTTGAGCTGAGAGTTGCGCGGCGGCAAAGTTGTGCCGCGCGGCCAGGTAGTTGCGCAACGAGGCCACATCGATCAGCGACCAATTCAGCGAAGCCCGCAAGTCGGTATATCCAAACGGCCCGATGATCTTGGGAAAACCCGGAATGCGCAGCCCCTCGGCGGGCAGGTCCAACTGCATCACGGTTTCCTTGAGGCTGCCGTCCACCGAGGGCAGCAAGGCTTGCAACTGGCTCAGCCGCTCCCCCCGCGCCGCAGCCGTCTGCGCGCCGCTCAAGATGACGCCCAAATTGGCTTTCAGTCCCCGTTGAATGGCCTCGTCCAGCGTGAGATTGAGCGGCTGCGCAGAAACCTCGCCAGTGGCCACGCTGCCCTGAAAGGGAGATGCGCTCTGCGCTTCCAGCCCGCAGGCAAGCAGCCCTGCCAGGCCCAGCGCCAGTGCGCAGGCCCAGGGCCGCGTCGTGTTGTTGCCTGTAGCAATGGAAAAGATCAAGTTCGTTCGACTCTCAGCGAAGCTCTGCGGCTCCAAAATCGCTGCGGCCCCAAAAGTGTCCGCATCCTCAATGGATGCGAAAAGCCGTCAGCGGGGTTCGTATCACTAGTGTATCGAATGAACGGGAGGGCGGGCTGTAGTCCGCTGCAAACAGTTGATTTTAAGGAAGGAACCGGGACGCGCTTCCCGCCCGTTTACGAGTACGGAGAAGAAAGGAGGTCGCGGAGAATCGCCAGCGGCTAATAGCTAAAAGCTGCCCCTACCGCGTCGCCGCGGCATGGAGCACTTGCGAGGCCAGCGAGCAGAGCCCCTGGCGGAAGACCTCACTCACCGCTGCCGGGGTCCATGCGGCGGCCTGCGCCCCGCCGTGCAACTTCAGCAGCGCAGCCGTCTCGGCGGCGTTAAAGCCGGCCACCGCGCGCAGCGCAAAAACCGTCCGCATCGCCGTCGGCAGGCTGGCCAGCCACTCCCGCACCAGCTCGCGCTCCGGCCCGCTGATCATGCCTTCCAGCTCCTCGGTCGAGAGGCCCGCCGAGGTCAGGTCGTCGCCCTCTATGCAGGTAGAGGCCGGCGTCAGCCCCTGCGGGGCGGCCAGGCAGCCGGGGCAGCGCGCGGCCAGCAGTTCCAGAGCCGCGGTGGCCAGCGCCCTCCGGCTGCACCGGCGCGCATTTTGCGGATCGGCGCAAGGTGATACCTGCGCTGAAGCGATCGTCTCCTCCACCAACCGCGCGCTCTCCTCGCCCTCGCCCAGCAGCATCGCCGCCAGGCTGTAGAGTCCGGATGCAACCAGCTCGAAGATCTCCATCAAGCTGTCGAAGGCCTCCGCGCCATCAGGGTTCGGCTGAATCGGAAACAGGCTCTGATTCGTCGTCGCTAATTCCGTGATCATACAGACAGCTCCTTCCCCCCGGTTGAATAGGACTAATTTAATCCTTATTCTCAACCCGCGGGGCCAGGCCAGTCAATGTGAATCGAAGGCCGGAAGAATCCGTCAGTCGCACAAATCCGCTAACTTACAGCGTAAAAGTAGCTGTCATCCTGAGCGAACGGGGCCCCAGGCGTACTCTTCAGCCTGGGGGTGGTGAGTCGAAGGATCTATAGTTATTCTTCAATGAACTTCTGACTCTCCACGCTTAGGTTGGGATACATCGAACCTCTACCGCCCCATTCCTCAACCGCGCGCCACCGCGCCCGCTTCCTGCTCTTGGCTCACGGCCACAGTCTCTCCGGATAAGCGCCGCCGCGGATCAGCCGGTTGATGTTTTCCACCACCTGCGGCCGGTCCTCGCGATAGGTGACGCCAAACCAGGAATCCTGCGTGCGTAAAACCTTCACCCGCGCCTGCCCGCCCGCCACCAGGTCATTCACCACGCGGGGAATAAAGCACTCCGACTTCTCCTCCGCGCCGTGCGCTGCAAGGAATCTCCGGAATTCTTCTTCCAGTTGCGGAAAGATGCGCGGCGTAAATCCCCAAAAATTCATCGAAACAGCCTCGCTGCCCTCCAGCCTGGTCGTCTCCCCCGTCTCCTCGGTGTTCTTTGCATGAGAGCCGTCGCGCTCGATCTTCGTCATCTCCACCACGCTGTTCAGATAGCCGTCGCCGCTCACCTGGCACACCCCGCGCGCCACCGTCCCATACTCCGAGAGCGTATTGCGCAACACAAACGCCGCCATGGCATACTCCTCCACGCCGGATTGCAAATGCTGCGCCAGCAGCCGGTAGCCCTCGGCGCCATAGAAGTCGTCCGCGTTGATCACCGCAAAGGGCTCGTCAATCGCGCCCGCGGCCAGCAGGATGGCCTGCGTCGTGCCCCACGGCTTCGTCCGTCCCGCCGGCACACTGTACCCTGGCGGCACCATCTCCAGCTCCTGCGAGACATATTCCACCGAAGTGCGCTTTTCAAAGCGCCGCCCGACGATCTCCTTGAACGCTTCCTCGATCTCCTCGCGGATCACGAACACCAGTTTGCCGAACCCCGCGCGCATCGCGTCGTAGATCGAGTAATCGATGATGGTTTCGCCATTCGGCCCCACCGGATCAATCTGCTTTAAGCCGCCGTAGCGGCTGCCCATGCCGGCGGCCAGAATCAGCAGCGCTGGGGACTTCGTAGGTTTCATTGCGGCAATCTCTTTCCTAGGCGCGCCCACCCTCCCTGCCGGTTTGCGCTCCAAAATCAGCTTGTGGAATCAACTTGTGCAGCCGATGGCCTCATTTTACATCGGCCCCCAAATCTCCCCCGTGGCGTGAGGAGATGGATACGGCCCGCTACGATGAAGCTCCGTGCTCCATCCTCTCCGCGCCTTTTGCGGAAAGAGCGGGAAACCATGCTCTCATTTTTCAGGGCCGGATCAACAACCGCAATGAATTCCTCCGCGTTATCATGGATGTCTATGGCTTTTCCCATCAAAACATGCGTCGTCTGCTCGGAGGAGTTCGAGCTCTATCCGGGCAAGCCCGGCTTCGCCAACCGCTGCCCCGCGTGCAGCGCGCCGGAGTCCGCCGAACCCGCCGCCAAGGACCGTCTCGACGCCGGCTCCCGCAAAGCCGACCGCGAGCTGAACGAAGCCCGCAAGCGCACCATCCGCGACATGCTCTACCGTAAGGAGAGCTGAAGTTTTTGAATGAATGGAGCAGACACTTCAGCCCCCTGATAGAAGCCCATGCGAGCGAATAGCGAGCGATTAGCCCCACCGCAGGTGGTCCATGGCGCGCAAGCGCCCTCTGCCTGGACGGCCAGTCCCCCCACCGCAGGTGGATGCGCGGCGATATTCACAGGCCGTTGAGCCAGTCATCGAGCGTCTTCAGATCTTCCTGCAAAACTGCTTCGGCGTAGCTGGGCCATTTTACCGTATCGAAGGCAAACTCAAACCCGTAGCGGCCGCCCTTAATAATGCCGATAACAGTCGCTGGCGGAAGCATGTCGAGGTTGGCCATGAGATTGGTGCGGATGTAGAGGAAGGTAAGGCGGTCGCGCACGCCCAGCGAGTGCTCCTGCAGCAGGTCGCCTTCCTGTGTCTTGCCCCGATTCGCAATCGCGTTTTGCATGATAACGTCGTATTGCCGGCGGATACGGCGGCTGGCCTCCTGGTCGCTGCCCTGGTAGCGCCGGACAATCGCATCCGGGTCGGGAGCCGGATTACCCATGCCCACTTTCAGTTCAAAGCTGAAGGCGTCGAACGGAAGTTTACTGAACAGTGGATGCTGCATGAGCCCGACATAGAAAAACGTTAACCCGCCGTCTTTTTCTGGATTCGCCGGATTGTATTTTGCTTTGCGGCGCAGTTGGTCGAGCACCGTGGCGCAGCCCGTGGCGGGGCTGGCCTTGAATGCCGCCAGAAGCTGTTGGAACTCCGCCGATGCGGGCTCGGTGCGATAGCCGCGCAGGCGCTGCACGGCAGCATCCTTTTCCCTGGCCTGACCGGCTTGCGCGCCGGTCACGCCGAAGTAAGGGGATGCCGGGCCTTTGAGGGCCGCAAATTCAAGCAGGTCGTCGCTCATCATGCGCGCTCCGTAAGGCACAGCTTGAAGTTGTCGGATTCCGCCTCGGTGGTGTTGTCGTCCAGCCAATCGTCAATGGTCAGAACCGTGATGTCATACACCTTGCGCGCCGCCGTCGGCCAAAGCGATTTCTTGAAGTCCAGCTTGGTGGTGGAAACCTCGAAATTGCTCTGCTTTTCTTTGACGCCCTTCTTGGTGGCCGACTCCATGTCCACGTGGCAGGTATACAGGTAGATGCTGTATTGGTTGCTGGCCGAGATCACGTTCTGCACAAAGAGGTCTTTGGTCTGCTTCGTGCTCTCCGAGTTCGCGGCCACTTTGGCCAGCCCGCCAAGCGCGCTCACCACCGCCTTCTTGTTCTCCTCCACCAGGCCCTGGAAGGTGTCGGCAATGGCATTGATCAGCTCGTCGTAGTTTTTTGACTCGCTCTTGATGGTCTCCCTCTCCGCGTAAGTGAGGGTGAAGAATGGCGCCTTCTGCACGCGGTTGAGGTAGTCGAGAAATTTCTCCTTACCCTTCGGATCGTCCGGCTTGGTGGGGTTATAACCGGCCTTCTGGCGTGCCATGTCCAGTATCGTGCTGCACGCGCAGGCGTAATCGTTTTTGAAGATGTTGAACTTGGCTTCGTCGTCCGCGGCCGCCTTCAGAGCTTTCGCGTTGGCCAGCGCCAGCGGGGCCTTGGAGCCGACCAGGATGGCCGATGAGACCAGCGGCGTATGGCCATCGGCGCCAACGTGTCGAGGAGCGGGCAGGGCTGGCGCGTGAAGCCATGCCTCCAATTGGCTGAGAAATTCCTGTTCTTTCATTGCAACCTCCTGATTTCCCGGGGGGGATATTTTTCGTAGGTAAACGGAAAAACATCGATTGCTTTATATGGACAATATTAGTCTTATTTAACAAAACCACGCAATAGATTTTCTCCTATTTTTGCCCTGGACCTTTGCGCCTGGATGAATCAACTGCGGGAAAACTTGAAATTGCGGGTAAAACTGTATGCGGAGACTGCGGAAAATCGCATCCCATGAATAAGCGAGCGAATAGCGGGTGCCCCAGGTCCGGGGTCCCCACGGACAGGTCTTCGTCCGTGGGGTGGAGGTCCCGCTTTTGGGACCTGGGAATCCACGAAACTTATGGCGCGCAAGCGCCGCCCGCCTGGACGGCTAGTCCCCGTGCCACAGTTACCTGATGGAAGCTCATGCGAGTGAATAGCGAGCAATTGGCCCCATCGCAGGTGGCGCAGGTGCTTACTGCTGCAACACCACCTGGTCGCCTTCCTTCAGCCCGCTGAGTATCTCGCTCACCGAGCCATTGGAAAGCCCTACCTTCACCGCCACCTTGCGCGTGCCGTCCTTCTTGCTTTTATCCGGGACATCGACCGAGGCATTTTTCTCTTTGTCGTAGTTCACCGCGTTTTCCGGCACGGTCAGCACGCCCTTGTGCTCGTCCAGCATGATCTCCGCATTGGCTGTCATGTTGGCCTTCAGCTCCCCGGTGGCATTGTTGATGGAAACCCGCACCTCGAAGGTGGTTACGTTGTCCTTCTCCACGCCCATGGGCGAAATCTTGGTCACCTTCCCGTTGAAGAGGCGGTCGCGGAAGCTCTCCACCTTGATGCGCGCCGGCTGGCCCATATAAACATGGGCAATGTCCGCCTCGTCCACCTTGCCCTGCACATAAACCTCGCTGGTGTCGCCCTCGGTCATCACCAGCGTCGCCGTCGAGCCGAGCACCAGAATCGAACTGACCGCATCGCCCATCTCCACGTCCCGCGAGAGAATTTCCCCGTCCATGGGCGCCACGATGGTGGTGTAACTGAGTTGCTCCTCCAGTTGCTTGAGGCTGGCATCGGCCTGCAACACCTGTGCCCGCGCCTGCTTCAGCCGGGCCGTGTCCACGCCGATCTGCGCCTGGGAAGAATCCCTCCGGGTGAGCGCCGCCAGGTAGTCCTTGTTGGCGTCGTCCAGCGCCTGCCGGCTCACCACACCCAATTTCTGCATCTCCAGATTGCGGTCCAGGGTAGCCTTGTACATGGGCAGATCGGGGGCGGCCGCGTTCACTTTGTCTTGCTGGATATTGGCTTCGTAAGTGGCCACATTAGCCTGGGACGCGGTCAGTTGCGCGCGCTGCGCGTTCACCTGCGCCAGAATCTCCACCTGGTCCAGTTGCGCCAGTAGCTGGCCCTTCTTCACCCGGTCGTTGATGTCCACATAGAGCTTTTCCACAATGCCCGAGGCCTTGCTTTTGACCTCGACCTTGGTGATGGGCTGAATCTTCCCGGTAGCCACCACCGACCGCGCTACGTCGCCGCGCGTCACCTTGGCCAGCTTGTTGGGATCGATGGACGGACCTTTGGCCAGCCGCACCAGCGCAAACCCCAGCACCAGCACCACCACGGCCGCTCCGCTGCCCAACCAGATCCAGAACCGCTTGCTCTTTCTCGATGCAGCCACAAATCCTCCCCGGAAGTGATGAAAGCCGCCGCTTTCTCTAACGCATGTAAATTTTTGATGCAAGGAACTGTAAATCAGACGGCGGCAGGGCAACACTGTCACCCTCTATTGCATCCTACGCAAGAGTCCGCCCGTTGGTTCCAGCCGCCCGGCATCTTTTGAATCCCGCACCGGCGTTACCGGCCCGCGGTGCATAAAACTGTAGCGCCGGCCTCCTGGCCGGCTGTAGCGTGGACCTCCCGGTCCACGCTTGTTTCTTCCTAGGGAACCGTAAGGCCGGCCGCCGCGTATCACTCACCAACACCCGCTCGCGGTGTCTAATCGCCATGCAGAGTTTCTCCGATACCCTCGGCCAGGTCTTCCGCGCCATCATGGCCAACAAGATGCGCAGCTTCCTGACCATGTTCGGGATCGCCTGGGGCGTCGGCTCGCTGCTTGTGCTGGTGGGCCTGGGCGAGGGCTTCCGCTCCGGCCAGCATAAGCAACTGGCCAACCTGGGCAACGACCTGGTGATGGTCTTCAACGGCACCATCCCCGCCCTGGCCAACCAGCACACGGGAATGCGCCCCTATGAACTGACGCTGGGAGACGAGGCCGCGCTGCGGCAACTTCCCCAGTTGCGCGCCGTCACCGACGAACTGACCCGCAACGACCTCTACGAGGTGAGCCAGTGGAGCAACACCTCCAGCCATGTGATGGGAACCGAGCCGAATTACACCATCGTTCGTTTCATCCCCATGGATCAGGGCCGCTTTCTGAACGATCGCGATCTGGCCGAAGACCGCCGCGTCGCGGTTCTCGGTTCAAAGGCCGCCCAGTTGCTCTTTCCCGGCCGCCCCTATCTGGGCGAAACCATTACCATCAACGACGTCAGCTTTACCATCATCGGCGCCGTGCAGTCCATCGGCCATGGCAACAACGACTACGACAACCAGAAGGTCTATATTCCCATCACCACCATGCAGGAGCTCTTCGCCTTGAAGGGAGACAACGTTCCCCGCGACGCGCTGACCTCCATTCAGTACCAGCCCACCACCAAGGGAGAAGCTACCGCCGCCAAAGTTGCTGTGCACCGGTTGATCGCCGCGCGCCACGGCTTCGACCCGGCGCTCAAAGACGCCTTCAACGAATTCGATTTCATCGAAGAAGAGAAGATGATCGGGGCCATCTTCAGCGCCATGGATATCTTTCTCGGCGGCGTGGGCATCGTCACGCTGGGGTTGGGCGCGGTGGGCATCATCAACATCATGCTGGTCTCGGTCTCGGAGCGCACCCGCGAGATCGGCGTGCTGAAGGCCATCGGAGCAACCAAGCGCAGCATTCTGTGGCAGTTCTTCTGGGAGGGGTTGTTGCTGACCGGCATCAGCGGCGGCATCGGCATCCTCGTCTCCGCGGGCTTTATGAGTCTGTTGCAAAGTGTACTCACCGGAAAGATGCCCGGCTGGGATCCGCCCAGGCTGGTCCCCTGGTCGGCCGCGCTGGCTCTCGGATCGCTGGTTCTGTGCGGCGTCGCCGCCGGCCTCTATCCGGCCAGCAAAGCCGCCGCCATGGACCCCATCGAGGCCCTGCGGAGAGAGTAAAACAGTTGTCAGTTATCAGTTATCAGATATAAGTTGTCGGCGCTTGGAGGTGATTTATGGGACAAGCATTTCGTGATTTGCAGGTTTGGCAAAGAGCAATCCAACTGACGGTAGCAATCTATCGCCTGACCCAGAGCTTTCCACGCGAGGAAATCTATGGACTTTCCAATCAGATCAGACGCTCGGCTGTTTCGGTTCCAAGCAACATCGCCGAAGGGCAGGGACGACTCAGTGTGGGAGAATTTAGGCAT
>Ga0326727_10020402_pt1 | contig 13162 bp, 12 predicted proteins | sample MB2enrmetagenome_FD_207643 | JGI IMG/M metagenome (GOLD analysis project Ga0326727, IMG submission 207643) | Lab enriched peat soil microbial communities from McLean, Ithaca, NY, United States - MB29MY | ecosystem: Environmental > Terrestrial > Soil > Wetlands > Peat | place: USA: New York...
AATGCATCAGGTAATCCTCACTCACGAACCCAAAGGATGGGTTATCGCCTTTACTGAGGAATTTCTTATTGCTAACTCCATATCCCAAAAGTTGATAAACGACATTTATCTCTTTAACAATTACGGTCAATCTCCACCATTACCTATCAACGAAAAAGATATTCCTGTTTATCTAAATCTGATTGACCAGATAGAACACTTTACTGCAGAACTCAAAAGCTACTCCTTGGAAGCGACTGGTTCGTTGGTAAAACTGTTCCTGATTCAAAGTAACAATCATTGTTCCCTTCACAAAAACAATAATCCGCAATTGGTGGAAACAAGCAACCACATTTTGCGTCATTTCAAACAATTATTAGATAAACAATATGCAGATGCCCATAAAGTATCAGAATATGCAAACGAATTAGCAGTAACGAGTGATTATTTAAATAAAATCGTGAAAAGCACCACTGGTAAATCGGCCAAAGATCATATTCAAAGCAAACTGATCGTTGAAGCCAAACGCGCACTTCTATTCAGCGACCTTAGTAACAAAGAATTGGCCTATAGCCTCGGATTTGAAGAATCTGCCCATTTCAATAACTTTTTTAAGAAAAGTACCAACCTCACACCCTCCGAATTTCGTGTTTTAGCACGTCACTTCTGATTTTTGCAATTATCCGCCTGATTTCATTACCTAACAACGTATTTTTCCGCCGTACCTTTGTCGCAGAGAATTGAAACAGTTTTCAATCTAACACGACACATAATGAAAACAATTATACATAAAGCAGAAACCAGAGGTCATATCAATCATGGATGGTTAGATACTTACCATACATTTAGTTTTGCTAATTATTATGACCCAGAACGCGTACATTTTGGCACGCTCAGAGTACTCAATGACGACCGTATAGCTGCAGGCGAAGGATTCGGACAGCATCCACACGACAATATGGAGATTATCACCATTCCGCTTTACGGCGATTTGGAACATAAAGACAGTATGGGAAATCACGGAGTTATCCATCATGGCGATATTCAGGTAATGAGCGCCGGAACAGGTATTTTCCATAGCGAATACAACGCAAGCAAGGATTTCGAAACACAACTGCTTCAAATTTGGATATTTCCAAATAAGAAGAATGTTACGCCACGTTACGATCAGATTTCACTTGCCGACATTGCCAAACCCAATGTGTTATATCAAGTTCTTTCGCCAAATGCTAACAAACCAGGAGTTTGGATTCACCAACAAGCTTGGTTTTACTTAGGTGATTTTTCGAAAGACTGGGCGGGAACATATTCCCTCAGAGGACATAACTCAGGAGTTTATCTCTTTGTTATAGAAGGAGAAATAACGGTAGCCGGACAAATGCTTACCAGAAGAGATGGTATAGGGATAAGTGAAACAAACTCCATAGATATCTCGATCAAAAGCCAAACAAAATTACTGATCATGGAAGTACCTATGTAACCATTTATCAATCACAAACAATTAAATAACAAAAAAATGAAAACAATAAAACGATTTTTCTCTACCGACCAACAATCATGGTCATTACTCATAGCAAGAATCGCCTTGGGTATAGTGGTTTTACCTCATGGTATGCAAAAAGTTCTCGGGCTTTTTGGAGGATATGGATTTAGTGGAACAATAGGATTCTTCGCATCAATTGGAGTGCCTTTTATCATTGCCACATTAGTTATTTTAGCTGAGTTTGCAGGGAGTCTTGGGGTACTTCTTGGTGTTGGAACCCGCTTCATGGCCTTTTCTATTTTCACTTCGATGACAGGTGCTGTAATATTAGGAGGACATATTCATAACGGTTTTTTTATGAATTGGTACGGCACTCAACATGGAGAAGGCATTGAATACTTTATTTTGGTTCTTGGATTAGCATTGGCATTGATCTTTGGCGGCAGTGGTAAATTCTCTATCGACAATTGTATCTATAAAAAGCTAAAATAATTGCCAATATAAAAAATGCGCAAGAGAGTTACTCGATGAAGTGATTCCCTTTTTACTGCTAAGGATTGCTCGTCACTATTTGTACACATAATTTATCGTTATGAAAGCACGTAAATGTATTCTTAATCATTTTCTTGCTTTGATTAAATAACTATAAATATTTCCCGAATGCTTGTTTGTTTACGAATTGTTCGTAGATTTGCGATGTGATAATAATAGCCGTTATATTACAAAAAAAGAAATGACAGGAGATTATGCAAGCTATCATTGACTAAGGAGGAGCTTTAATGTCGTTTACTCGTCAATTAAATTCAACGTTATGGAAAAATTAAGTCAACAAGAAGAGCAAGCCATGCAAGTGCTTTGGAAGCTGAAAGGTGGCGTAGTAAAAGATGTATTGGAAGCGTACACCGATCCGAAGCCTCCCTATACCACCTTGGCTTCAACATTGAAAAATCTTAAAAAAAAGGGTTTTGTAACCAGTCGTCGTTATGGCAACGTCTATTGGTTTGAACCTGTAATGAGTGCGGAAAGCTATTCCGAAAATATGCTTTCAGGCATTATTGACAACTATTTTCAAAGTTCATATAGCTCATTGGTGACTTTTTTTGCTCAAAAGGAGAAGATTTCGAGCAGCGATTTGCAGGCAATTGTGCGATTGATCGAAAAACAAAAGTGATATGGAACCTTTGATGTTGTTTTTATTGAAAGTAAATGGTGTATTTACGCTTCTGTTTGTCTTTTACCTGCTTTTGTTGCAACATGACGCGTTTTATGTCACCAAACGCATTTATTTGCAGGGAATCATATTTTGTTCCGTTCTTTTGCCACTACTTCACGTAGCTACTTTGATTCCACAAAAGGAGGCTATACAGTATGTCATAATCTTGATTAATGGGTCACTACCTGCAAGGAATCCGATTGCACAATCACATCTCGGCTTCGCAGTGATGGTCAATTATCTGTTGATGGCAGTTATAGCAGCTACTTTGTTTTGGGTAGGTATAAGGCATGTTCAACTGTTTCGTGTCATTCGAAAGTGTAGCGTGGTGACAGTGAACAGTATGAAGGTGTATGTTCCGGACAAAGAAATCAATCCATTTTCATTTTGGGGAAAGATTTATTTGAATCCGGCCTTATATAGCTCTGATGAATTGGTCAAAATCATTGAACACGAACGAGCACACATTGAACAAAAGCATGAGTGAGACTTATTGATGGCTTCTCTTTTTCAATCGCTTGTTTGGATGAATCCCCTGTATTATTTGTTTGCAGCTTCGGTGCGCGAGAATGTGGAATTTTTAGCCGATCAAATGGTATTGAAAACGGGAAGCGACCCGAAAGCCTATCAATATGCTTTGCTAAAAGTGGCACAAACCGCATCGATGCCTTTGACTCAACATTAAAGAAAACCCACGCTATGTGGACAAGCAAATATCTGCTAGTTGTACCGTTGTTATTGACAACAGTCTTATTAGTCAACGCCGGAGAGTTGAAAGAAGCCTGGACAAATGCTGATTTGTCAGATGCAAGCGCTTCGAAAGCCATGAGTATGGCAACTTCCGCTTCGACAAAACAAAAGGGAAAAAAGGTGGTTGTCGTGCAAATCAATAATGATTCGACGAAAGCACATCCACTATATCTGATTGATGGCAAAAAAGTTTCCGCAGAAGCTTTTAAAGCCATTGATCCCAATAAAATTAAATCGGTTACTGTGTGAAAGGATTCAGCAGCTGTCAGTAAATACGGGTTGGCAGACAAAAATGGCGTAGTCGTCATTACGATGAAAGAAAGGGGGAAAGAAACGACTGTGGTAAAAAGCGATCAACCACAAAACAGCAATACAACCCAACTTGCAGTGAAAATATCCAATTCGAAGTCAGGAGCTACAGTTCATGCTCCAATCTCACACCCATTGGTTTTTGTAGATGGAATTGAAAAAGAATCAAATGTATTAAACACGATAGATATTAAAACAATTGCTTCCTTAACTATACTCAATGATTCCGCTGCTACAAAAACTTATGGATCAAAAGGTAAAAACGGCGTGATACTGATTACATTGAAGAAAAAGATCAAGTTCAATTAAATGGCAAATACATCATTCTGCTCATTAAAACAGGCTAATTTTACAGTTGGCCTGTTTTTTTATGCTATAAAATTCCATTAAAAATAAATCTTCAAGAATAAACTTCAATCAACAATATCCTACTAAATCTCGAAGTAAATGGTATTTTTACGCGATTTTGACACTTCAGTATACTTTCAAATCACCTCATGTTTCAGAATTGATTTTATCACAAGTAGTATTATTTTCTTGATGATCTAATTTAGAAAAGATAGAATTCATACTTATAAACTCTGGCACCAATTCTTTCATTTTTAACACAACATGCTGCGTATCAATTTTTTTTGCTAATGCAATCAATTCATTGAGTTCCTTAATAACTACCCTAAGTTCAAATTGTCGTACAAGTGCAATCATAATTTTCGGATGAAAGGTTGGCTTAGTAAATTCTTTTTGAGCGAGCAATTCTTCGTAAAGTTTTTCTCCCGGACGAAGTCCAGTATAAATTATTTGAACATCTCTTCCCGGAACTAATCCTGCCAATCGTATCATGTTACGTGCCAAATCATCAATCTTCACAGGCTCACCCATATCAAATATATAGATTTCTCCATTTTCTCCGTTAACACTAGCTTCTAAAACTAAGCGACATGCTTCAGGTATAGTCATAAAATAACGAATGACGTTTGGATCTGTTACAGTGAGAGGTCCTCCTTTTTCAATCTGTTCTTTAAATCGAGGAATTACTGACCCACTAGAACCCAATACATTACCAAAACGAGTAGTAATAAAATGAGTTCTACAATCTCTCTCCTCAATGTACTTTGCTAAAGATTGCACATAAATTTCAGCGATACGTTTGGATGCTCCCATCACATTGGTTGGATTGACAGCTTTATCTGTTGAAATCATGATAAATTTTTCGGCTTTATATTTTAACGCATAGTTGGCAACATTACGTGTGCCTAAAACATTCGTGATGATGGCTTCGCTCGGATGATTTTCCATCATAGGAACATGCTTATAAGCAGCAGCATGATAGATAATTTGAGGGTGATACTGCTTAAACAAACGCTCTAATCTCTGTGTATTGCGAACATCACCAATAATTGCCTCAACACAAATATTAGGATGATGCTCTTTCATATACATGTCAATTTGATAAAGCGGTGTTTCAGCTATATCAAATAATAAAATCATTCCTGGTTCAAAAGAAGCAATTTGTCTGACTAATTCACTTCCGATAGAACCGGCTGCTCCAGTTATTAAAACGACTTTATCTTTTATTTCATGACATATCGCAGGTAAGTTAATCTGTATTTCCTCTCTTCCCAACAAATCTTCAATTTGGATAGGAAGAATTGTCATGGGATATTTTTTATCCGATAAGGGTGATTGTGTCCATGGTTGTGGTGAACGGGCTAATAATATTTTGATGTTGTGCTTAATACAAGCCTCCACCAACTTGTTTTTTTCTTTAAGCAAACTTCCTTGGGTGGGAAATATTACTGATTGAGGCCGATAGGTATCAACAAGTTTACCAAAACTATCATTATGCACAAAGAAAACAGGAAGACTCATTATACGTTGATTGCTCGTACTCGAATCAGGTGTAATGAACCCAATAATTTTGTAACCCGCCTGCATATTGTTGTTCAACATATTAGCTAAGCCCACACTGTTAGTGTCTATTCCATACATAAACACTGCTGATCTAGTATAGATACGAGATGAACGAGTTACAAATTGATAGAGACGAACAATAGTATATCGAAAAAAAACAAGACTAAAGAATGTCAACATGCCATTTTTTATCAATAACGATAGTAAAATAGTAGGCGATTGACGAGGATAAAGGAAAATAACAAAAAACCATAAAGCAAGATTCGAAAGGAAAACAGCAGCAGTTATTCTACCAATTTCGTGATATGTAGAATAGCGAATAACCCCTTGATAAGTTCTAAAAAGAAGGTAAGAGAAAGTGCAAAGTAAAAAATTCCATCCTATGAGTGTAATATCAGGCAATAAATTTGATCCGCGTGTATACACAATGACCATAACCCAATACGAAAGGGCAAATGCAAAAGTTGAAAGGAAAAGATCAATCAATAAAATGAACCAACGATTTGTATAACGAGAGAGAAGTATTCTAGCAACACGTTGTTTCAACACCTTACTTGGTAATTGCATAAAGGGCATCAATGTCTTAAAAAAATAATGTTATAACAGCTATTGTGTCTGATAATTTGATTACCAATTTATTATCAGTAACAATCAAACTTAATCATAATCAACTTTTAACGAGACCTAACATCATCATATCAAGTACAGATTCACATAATATCAATGAAGGACACGTATATTAAACTTAAACGAAAAAAAAATATGTAACCCGTATATTTAGTTCATAATGCTTTGACCAAATAAAAAATGACGGATGTCAAAAAAATGTCATATTTGATTTAATATTTTACATTTTAGTCCATTACTCAGTAAAAACATCCTGATGGTAAAAACACTACTTTAGACGTCAAAATTAATACATTTAACTCATATTGCAACAAAAATCCGTCAATTTGAGAAAATGCAACAGACATTGCGGGAAAATGTAACACTTGTAAATCACAAGTGATTGAATTTCAATAATGCCATAGAGAAAAAATCCGTTGCTCTACGATTTTTTAAAAAAACAATATTGTAAATAGGGGATTATCTTATTCATTCAGAATAATCGAATATCTGGTCAGGATTGAAAGTAATCTGAAAAGTCTGCTTATTTAAAAGCTATACTTCTTTTTATAAACACTTTACATATCTAATTTCAAAGGTCAAATAAAACACAATAAAATTACAGTTTAATACTAATCATGGAAACAATAGCACATTTAGAAGAATTCTTTTTACAGGCAAAGTTGAGTTTGTACCAACTTGCACAAAAAATATTGAATGCTAATTGTGAAATTTAAAAGACATTTTTTTTACTCTGATTCGATTATGTCACCTCAATTTGACGACTTCTTTTTGTGATGTGGAAGAAAGAGATAACCAAGATTCATTTATGAGATAAAAAACATCTAATTATCAAAATGATAAAGATTTGATTTTCCCAAATAAAACCAGGCAAAAAAACAGAATAGCAGTTGTAACAAAGAAGGTAAATGACTATCTTTGCTAACGAAATTCAATAGATGAAACTTTTCATGATCAGAATAACACACATAAAAATTAAGAAAAAGTCAGAAAAGATCATAGATAAATGATTGTAAGATTTCTTTCCCCGTTTCATCTTTCCATTCATTTCCCTAAATGGAAAAACTCATAAATTAATCTCGAATGAAACTATTTTCAAAAAATCAATTTGTATTTTTATTGATTATTGCATCGATGATCATTTCATGTGGTGCATATAAAAAGATTGTTTATGTTCAAGGGACTGGTCAACCCGTTAATTTACAAGGTACAATAATGGACTCTATACCGGCACCAATCTTAAAAATAGGTGATCTGTTAGTCATCACAGTCAATTCTTCATCGCCAGAAATTGCATTACCTTTCAACTTACCTTTAGTGCCAAGCCTTCAAAGCATGAGTAATTACGATCAAAGCAATTCATCAACGACTGGGACTAGTGGAGGACTTCAGAATTATTTGATTGATACACAAGGGAATATCACATTTCCTGTGATTGGAACTATACACGCTGTTGGAATGACAAAAAATCAGCTAAGCGAATATATTAAACGGCAAATCTATCCGCGTTACATGAAGGAAGAACCTATTATTTCTATTCGCTATGCAAACTATAAAGTATCAGTCTTAGGAGAAGTTGCACATCCGGGTGTTTTTTATATCAATAATGAAAAGATCAACATTTTTGAGACATTAGCATTAGCAGGAGATATGACTATTTATGGACAAAGGAAGAATGTGTTGCTGATACGTGAATCGGCAAAAGGAGAACGAAAAACATATCGTTTAAACTTAACAGATCCGCATATCATTAATTCACCTTATTTCTATTTGCAACAAAATGATGTTTTGTATATTCAACCCAACAATCCGAAATCACGTGCAACTGATTTTAGTACGGCAGAAAGTTTTACTGTTTCTGTAGTAGGAATTCTGATTTCGATGACATCACTTATTATCACAATTACAAAGATTCACTGATATTACATATACATATTTTATGATGGTTATTGTTTGCTCTATCTAACACAAGGGAACAATTTTTTTTGGACAATATCTGAACAAAATAGAAATTACGAAATGGACAAGAATCTGGAAGAACCGGAACAAAATAGACAAAATAATTTGATCAATTTGCAGGAGCTTTTTGAAAAGTTTATTGGATATTGGCGATGGATTGTTGCATCGGTAGTATTTGCACTAATTATTGGCTTCTTCTATATTCATTCACAAAGGAATATTTATCAAGTGTCTTCATCAATGTTGGTTATTGATCAATCAAAAAACGGTCAAATGAATGAACAAACAGTAGTTAACCAACTTGATGCTGTTAATACTGGGGTACCTTCAATGGTGAACGATGAAGAACAAGTCATTCATTCTACCGGACTAATGAAACGAGTAGTAATGAAACTTGAATTATATATCACTTATACACATCAGAGTTTTTTGAAAACAGAAGAACTATATACATCATCTCCATTATATGCTCATGTTGACAGTACTTTTCTGACTAACCTTCACGGATTGATAGCTTTGCAGGTTACTCCTGAAAATGGTAGATTATCGATTAAAGTACATTATATGAAGGCTGAGTTTGAACTACAAGTAAATCATTTACCAGCCATTCTTAAGACGCCAGCTGGCAACATTTTATTACAAGTAAGGCAAGGTAAAGACTTTCCTAATGGACCAATTGACATCACCATTAGTAACCCAGTAAGTATGACACATTCTCTTGACAATGGAGCACTTACTACAGACATCGATAAACTTACGGATGTAATTGAGCTTTCGTTAACTACTTCAAATGTTCAGAAAGGACAAGATATTCTTAATACTTTAGTGAATGTTTACAATCAGGAAGCCATTGAATCAGTAAATCGCTCAGCAATAAATACAGTCAACTTTATTGATGATCGATTAATTTTATTGACAGCTGAGCTGGGTAAAGTTGAACAAAATATCGAAAATTACAAACAAGCAAATGACCTCACAAATCTTGATGATGAAGCTCAGGTGTTTTTACAGAAAAGTGCTGATTATGAACAACAGAGAGCTACGGTAGAAACGCAACTACATCTTATTAAATATATAGAAGATTTCTTAAACAACCCAACTCATCGATGGGCATTAGTCCCAAATTTAGGGTTGACCGACGTAGGACTGGTGGGTGTAATAAATCAATATAATGAATTAGTGCTGACACGTGAACGTATTAGTCATGATTCTCCCAACAGTAATCCATTTCTCAATAATTTAACACTGCAGATTCAAACAGCAATAAAAGCTATTAAAGTAAGTATCGGCAATACAAGAAAAGGACTACTCATCACCATCAGTGATTTGGAAGCTCAAAATGCATTGATACTTGCTAAAATCAAATTACTTCCTCAACAAGAACGGGAATTTATAGAAATTCAACGGCAACAAAAAGTAAAAGAGTCTCTCTACCTCTTTTTGTTACAAAAAAGAGAAGAAGCATCTTTAAATACAGCTATTACAGTTCCCAAAGGACGTGTACTTAATGCACCCGATGACGCCATATTAATTGGGCCACATACTTCTCTCATGCTTTCTGTATTCTTTTTCTTAGGTCTCCTTATTCCATTGATAATCATTTATTTTAAAGATCTATTTAAAACTACACTTTCTAACAGGCAAGAAGTGGAACAGTTAACGTCAATACCAGTATTGGTTCAATTGGGACACAGAGAAGATGACGATATAAATTTTGAACATCGAAACAGTGCTAATCATAATGTTGAATTATTCCGCTTACTCCGAACAAAATTACAATTTGCGCTAGAATATCCAACTCAAAAAGTCATCTTAGTTACTTCAACGCAATCTCAAGAAGGGAAATCATACGTTAGCATCAATATAGCCAAAAGTCTTTCTGTGATTGACAAAAAAGTATTACTCATTGGATTAGATCTTCGTGGTCCAGCTTTAGCAAAACATTTTGAAATAGATTCTTCCATTGGAATAACTTCATATTTATCAGGGCAAGAATCAAATTATAAATCATTAATTCATGAATCTTTAGACTATCCATACCTAAGTATCTTACCGGCAGGAACTATTCCGCCAAACCCCAATGAATTGCTGCAAAAAAAGAGATTAGCTACACTAATTGAGCAATGCAAACAAGAATATGATTATATCGTTATAGATACTGCTCCTGTAGGTATTGTTTCAGACTCTTTTCATCTCGACCGTTTTGCTGATATTACATTATACATTATACGTGCCGGTTATTCGAATAAACGCGTACTTGAATTTCTGAATCGTATGCAGAGTGAAGGTAGTTTATCTCATATATACTTAATTCTAAACGATGTCAACTTAGATAATTTGAGCTATTATCATCGGGGTTATAGTTATGGTTATGGCAATCATCGTTATATACATCATCATAAATAATAGCTTGGCGAATGGTTCATATTTTTAATTAAAATTATGTCTTCTATTAAATCAAATAGCAAAATCTTAGTTACCGGAGGTGCAGGATTCATTGGATCAAATCTTTGCGAATATTTACTTCAAGAAGGTCATGAAGTACGATGTTTGGATAATTTTTCAACTGGAAAAACAGCAAATATACTACCACTTCTATCAACATTCCCAGATTCTTTTCAATTGAATGTTGGAGATATACGAAACCTGGATGACTGCTATAAAGCAGTGGATGGGGTTGATTATGTATTCCACGAAGCAGCATTAGGTTCAGTCCCAAGATCCATTAAAGACCCAATCACCACAAATGAAGTAAACATCAGTGGGTTTCTAAATATGTTAGTTGCCTCGAGAGATGTAAAAGTAAAACGCTTTATTTTTGCTGCCAGTTCATCAACTTATGGCGACAGCCAAACACTTCCAAAGGAAGAAGATATAATTGGAAAACCACTTTCTCCTTACGCTGTTACAAAGTATGTAAACGAAATATACGCTGATGTATTTGCTAAAACTTACAATTTAGAATACATCGGATTGCGTTATTTCAATGTATTCGGTCGTAGACAAGATCCAAACGGGGCCTATGCGGCAGTTATCCCATTGTTTGTAAAAAAACTGTTACAACATCAATCTCCGGTTATCAATGGGGATGGTGAATATAGTCGTGATTTCACATACATTGATAATGTCATACAAATGAATATACTAGCTATGACAACAAAAAACCCAAATGCAATTAACACAATCTACAATACAGCATGTGGAGGACAAACCTCATTAAAACAATTAGTGGATTATTTAAAAACATATCTAAGTGAATTTGACACAACAATTACAACGATTGATGCAACTTATGGTCCAAATCGTGTTGGTGATATTCCACATTCTTTGGCATGTATCGAAAAAGCAAAGACGTTGTTAGGGTATGAACCTCATTTTTATTTTAAAGAAGGTCTTCATGAAGCTGTAAGATGGTATCATGAAAATTTAAAGTAATAAAAACATGTACCTCCTTGGTTTCTTTAAAAAATAATGAATTAGTATATGTAGTTGAACCCTAAAAATATTCTTTTATAAGACATTATGAAAATTAAAATAGCAATTATTGGTTTAGGATATGTTGGCCTCCCTTTGGCACGTCTTTTTTCTACAAAATATCCTGTAATTGGATTTGACGTCAATCAAGCACGTGTGAATGCATTAATGAATGGAGTAGATACCACATTAGAAGTGGGTTGTGAGTTGCTTAAATCTTCGTTGGTATCTCAAATACCTGAATTCGAATCAAAAGGTCTTTATTGTACCTCTTCTGTAGAAGACATTCGTGGATGCAATTACTTTATAGTTACAGTTCCAACGCCTGTCGATGCACATAACAATCCTGATTTAACGCCATTGATTAAAGCCAGTGAAACATTAGGCAACATAATTCAAAAAGGTGATATTGTTATTTATGAATCGACGGTTTATCCTGGCGTCACAGAAGAAAAGTGTATACCAGTGGTCGAGAAAGTTTCAGGTCTTGTATTTAATAAAGATTTCTTTGCAGGGTATTCTCCTGAGCGCATTAACCCAGGTGATAAAGAACATACAGTAGAAAAAATAAAGAAAGTTACTTCAGGTTCAACACCTGAAACAGGGCAAAAAGTTGATGCACTCTATCGTTCGGTCATCATTGCTGGAACGCATCTGGCACCTACCATTCGCGTAGCAGAAGCAGCGAAAGTGATTGAAAATTCACAACGCGACATCAACATTGCGTTTGTGAATGAGCTAGCTAAGATATTCAACCGAATGGGTATCGATACGCAAGATGTACTCGAAGCAGCCGCTACAAAGTGGAATTTTCTACCTTTCAAGCCTGGGTTAGTTGGTGGGCATTGCATTGGAGTGGATCCTTACTATTTAGCACAAAAAGCACAAGAGTATGGATATCATCCTGAAATTATTTTAGCTGGACGCCGTATGAACGATGGTATGGGAGAATATGTTGCCAGTCAAGTTATTAGATTAATGTTAAAAAAAAGAGTTCAGGTATTAGGTTCGAATATCTTGCTTTTAGGATTTACATTTAAAGAAAATTGCCCTGACGTACGAAACACAAAAGTAATTGACATTGTTCGTGCTCTGAAAGACTTTCATGTACATGTTACAATTTTTGATCCTTGGGTAAATCCAGACGAAGTACAAAATGCATATGGCGTTAATGTTGTTACGGAATTTCCGACAGCACAGTATGATGCTATTATTTTAGCTGTTGCTCATGAGTCTTTTGCATCAATCAATCTGACCTCTTTTATAAAGGGAAATGGAGTTCTTTACGACGTAAAAGGAATATTAGATCCTCATATTGTTGACGGACGGCTATAATAAATATACTGACTTGTGAAAAACAAGTCAAGATACTCTACAAAATGTAAGACCCCTTCCAATGATCTTCGGAAAGGGTCTTGCATTTTAAACATAATACTGCTAAAAAATCTATATTCGTA
>Ga0326727_10020403_pt1 | contig 13160 bp, 28 predicted proteins | sample MB2enrmetagenome_FD_207643 | JGI IMG/M metagenome (GOLD analysis project Ga0326727, IMG submission 207643) | Lab enriched peat soil microbial communities from McLean, Ithaca, NY, United States - MB29MY | ecosystem: Environmental > Terrestrial > Soil > Wetlands > Peat | place: USA: New York...
TAAAAAACTTTTATTGTCTTTAAAAGAATCGTGAAGAATTTCCTTGACAAAACTGATTAAATCACGCTCCGTTTCAATGTAGCTCATTAAAACTTTATTGATTGTATCTCTGTCCATTGTTACTCCTCTGGGTTATGATAAAATGATAATGGTTTGAACATGTTAAATAATTCTTCCGCAAGTTCCTCGCTTTCGTGAAAAGCTTTTGAAAAATTTCTATTAAAGTCGTTTTGAAGATCAAAAGAGGTTCTACCCTTTCCGCTGATTACCTTCAATGTTTTGGGGGTTTTAACAAAACCCAGCCATTGCTTTTCCACGTCATCCCATAATGTAGGGACACGTAGATAAACATTTTCTTTGCCATCTAATTAGAGGCAAAGCTCCATGTATGATTTGTTATCAGTCATTGTTACTCCTTTTTTTAATAAACTATTTCTACTTTTTCCACGCTCCACATACTATTTGTGCGATCGGAAAAAGTTGTTCTTTTTAATTGCCGAAAAGCTTTTTCAATTGCTTGTTCAGAATCTATAGCTAATACATCAATAGAGCCATCATATTGCTCATAAAAGCCAGGAACACTTCTTAGATAAACTTTAAATTTTTTATATTCTTCAATCATTTAAAACACTCTATATCTGTTACATCTACCAATTCTAATTGAGGAGGAACGCCAACGTCTATACAATATTTTTCATATTCAGCTATTGTTTTTGCTCCACACACATCATCTATATATTTGAGAGAAGCTTCTTTTTCGTTGATTGCTTCATAAATCCAAGATATTCCTAAATCATTTATCATATATCTTCTTATTTTCATTGTACTAATCCTTTATAATCGCCAAAAACTATATCAAACATTTGTTTTGATAATATTTTTGCTTCTTTTTTAATTTTTTTGTTTAAAACTTTCTCCGATTTTGTAGGAGAGTAAATATGTTTGAACCTTTTATTTTTATCAATCAATTGATTTAACTCGATATCAATATACGTATTTCTGTAATTGTAAATATAAAATTTAGGATACTTCCTTAAAATTGTTGACAATCTTTTCAGCTCTTTTCGCATTGGTTTTGACATGCAAGCCATTTATTAAATCCTTTTAATTAAAGCCCCCTTGCGAGGGCGACGTTTTTTTTTAAGCTATTGCCGTGTGACCTTTAAGGCTAGATATCACTTGGCGACCGTACTTATCTCTTATCTCATCGAGCGAGTAAGTAGAGCCCCAACGCTTGAACTTATCTTGGGGCTTATGCCAATACCAAGCGAGTTTCTTTTGCGCCCACATAAAGCCAGCAGACTTAAGAGCGTCTTTAACTGGCTTGGTATCGCCTGTTACCCATAGCCAAGATCCACACATTTCGACGATGATACCGGGGCAAATGAGGATCTCGCAAAGCTTGTCTCGAACAAGCTTAGAATCAGCTAGTAGATCTTCTATTTCAGTGATGGATTTGCCAGCTTTTTGATAGAGACCCTTCATTACCTGATCGTATTGATTGTTAATCTCTTTCATTGTCTCGACACAACCACCTAAATCGGGGTGGTGAGACTTGGCAAGTTCTTTGAAACGATCTTTGATAGATTGCTCATCAGTGAGCCCTTCAAAATATAGTGTCATTGTGGTAGTTACCTTTTTATTGTTGTTGTTACGCAATAAGAATATCATAATCACGATTATTTAGCCAATATAAAATTCAATATCGGTATCATAATATGGTTGCCCTTGGGAATAACTAATTTCCTCTAGCTCATCCATGTATTCGTAAATATCCTCATCATGTTCTGATATGTATTCATCCTCGTCAATAAAATCCTGTAAACTTTTATACATTTTAATATTCCTTTTTGTTGTTGTCGTTTAAAGCTTAAAGAAGCCCTAGAGACTCTAGAGCTTGATAAGAACTAAACGCCAATTTTATATTCAGGCTCACGCATTGGCATTAAAACAATGCCATTATGAGTTATAAAGATATCGGTAGGACTGTTGCCCTCAATAGTTTTTATTTCAAAATGATTGATATAATCCTCATTAAAATAGGCTTTCTCCTCGCCACAAATAAACTCTCGAACTAGACAATCAGCAAAAGAATACAGTCTATTTGTTCTAATAAAGGTTTTTTCAGTTTTTTGAGGTATCACACGGTTTAAATCAGGCTGATTTTCGCATGGATGGCAATACCTAAAACTTTCTTTAACTAAAGTTTTGGGTACCATGAAACGACCGTTAGTAATGTAATTTTCATTATGAAAGAAAGGAATACCTCTACCTTTTGCCTCAAATCTTTTAGGTAATGTTTTTTGTTTCATTCTGTTAGTCCTTGTTGTTGTTATGCAATCAATATATCATAACCACGTGAATTTACGCAAGCCATAATTTTTCTTTCAATTAATTAAAATAAAATGTATGAAGAGGATATGTGTGAGTTAATAGTTATTTTGAAAGACGATGAGAGAACATATCGCAAGAAATACCTTATATATGAGGCGATAACTACAAGCGAAAATGACCCTCAAATACAACATTGCATTGAAGATGCAAAAAAAGACTTTACAGGTCAAACAACTGACATTCAAATAAAGATTACGATTACGATATAATGGCTCCTTTAGGCAATAAATACGCTCTTGGTAATGAAGGCGGAAGGCCAAGAGAACGAGACAGGAAGCAATTAGCTAAACAATTAATAGAATGGGCACAATTACCCACTAGCACTAACTTATTAGGTTTTGGTATATCTCTTACACCACCATTATCGCCACAAAGACTAAGCGAATACTCAAAAGATGACCCAGAGTTTAAGGAAGCCGTTCAACTTGCAAAGGCAATAATTGGGCAAAGAAGAGAGCAATTGGTTTCCAAAAACCAATTACATTCAAAGGCTTACGATTTAAACGCACCTGTCTATGATTATTATTTAAAAGAAGAGCGACGCGACGAATTTGCCTATCAACAAGCTCTCAAACAACAAGCAGACTCGCAAATAATAGATGATGTAAAAGACGGCCTACTCGCCCTTATGAATCAAGTTAAGTTACGCCAAGAACTCACTAAAACTCAAGACGATAGCCGTATCACACTCGATATCAAGCCTAATAATGACAAATAATCCCTATGCGTGATAGGCGAGTCAAGAGCGTGTGTTGGCAATCCCTCGATGATTTTGATTAATTGCTCAATATCAGCTAGTATTTGTTCACGTTTATTTGTTGGTTGTATAACGTCGCTCAAAGTTGTATCAGAGGGCATTTTATCATCTACTATTTTAGTTATAATTTCGTTGCCCTTATCATCTACTCTAACAAAATCATCCCAAGCGAGCGCAAAACAATACATAGCGTCGCCACCGTCAAGGGCGATCGCCCCACAAGAACATGTCACATAGTCTGTGGGGTGAAAGCTCTCTATTATGTCATTGCATTTTTTACATTTAGCTCTATTTTTCATTGTTGTCTTTAACTATCCGCCAATAGATCCAATTGTAAAAACAAGCTACAATTTCGCCATCTAATTTAAACATTAATGGCCCGTCCATGCTTAACTCGTCTGCCTCTATGTCAATATGACAATAATTCGCTCCAATAAAAACCTCAAACTTTCTTTTCATGATATCACAATATCGGCTTGTGTAACAGGGACAAGTTGGGGATAGGCATAAACCTGTAACCATTCCTTTTTTTCTTTATGACACTCAAAGGCTTGCGCCACGACGATTTTGTCGTCAGTAATCTGATCAGTTATAAGATCCTCTCTTCCTAAACCCATATTGTTAGGCTTCCATCTAGTAATAATTTGATATAGTTGCTTAGGTTGTTGTTGTTGTTCTTCCATTCTTATTCTTCCTTTTGTTGTAAAAATATCTTCTTTTAATGTATTGCCACAAGCTGATGTGGTAAGGGTCGCCCATGCACCCTATTTGACTTTCTAAAGCCTGTACCCTTTCTAACATTTTCCCCTTTCTGAATTCAAGGTTTTTGTTGTATTGGTTCAGGTTTTTATTTCGTTCATCCAAGTCTCTATTCGATTTTTTCAGATCTGATAATGCGTTTAAGAGATTGCTATTATTAAATTTAAGTTGTCCAATTTCAATATTTAAGGTAGATATTTCATTCTCAAGTATGGCAATTTTTTGTCTAGCCATATCTAATTCAACAAAAATATTAGGATAAATTGATCGTTCCCTAGAGCCATTAGTGAATCCGAATTTAGGTTTACTTTGGCTATATCCCGATGATTGTTCCCAATCGGTTTCTTGGGGCACAAAATCATCATACTGTTTATTGATTTCGGCCATTGTCTCTTTGCTACCGCCCACATCGGGATGATACTTTTTAGCCAATTCACCCCTTCTTTGCCTAGCTTCCGCCATTGTCTTACAGTCTCTAAAATAATATGTTTGCATAAAATAAATAATTTCCTTTATTTATAGGCTTATGCCTGACCCCCTATCAAAAAGACAATTAGAATTTATCGACCATGCAACACGGAAGTGGAATCTCGCCCACGGTTCAGTACGTAGCGGAAAGACTGTGGGATCTTTATTCGCTTTTCTCACTGCCGTGGAATTTTGCCCCGATTCCCAAATATGGATGATAGGCCATACAAGTTCAACAATTTACGATAATGCCGTTAGATTGATATTAGAGTCGCCTCAATTTATTGCATTCCGCCCCTTTTGCACTTGGTTTGAGGGTAAGAGAGAGCTGCGCTTCCGCAATAAAACTATTTCGACGCTAGGGGCAAAGGATAGCGGATCAATAGGTGCGATTCAAGGTAAAACCATGTCATTGGCTTATTGCGACGAAATGACATTGTACCCTGAAAGTATTATTGATATGATCGACACTCGTTTATCCAACCCTCATTCAATGGGCTTTGCGACCATGAATCCTTCCCATCCCAACCACAAGTTGAAGCAATGGATAGACAAAGCCGAACAAGGAGACCCTAATTACTATTCTCTACAATTTACCCTCGACGATAACCCTTACCTTGAACAATCCTATAAGGATAGGATTAAGCATAGCCTTTCTGGCTTATTTTATAAAAGGAATTATCTTGGTTTATGGTGCTTGGCAGAAGGTGCGATTTTTGACTTCTTTGACAGAAAAATACACGTGGTATCTCGTCCGCCTCGTGCTGCTGAGTATTACGTGGCTGGTATTGATTACGGTACAAGCAATAATTTTGCTTGTATGCTTATGGGGATAAATACAGGCCATAAAACCCAGCAAGGGGTGATGAGGTGGGTAGAGAAAGAGTACGTATGGAATAGCAAGAAACAAGGTCGCCAAAAAACAAATTATGAGTATGCCGTCGATGTCTATAATTTTCTTGAGCCTTACGGCGTTCGTTCTATTTATGTTGATCCTAGTGCTGCCAGCTTCAAACTGGAATTGCGTAATCTTGGTATGCATGTAGTTGATGGTGATAATGATGTATTTAATGGTCTTACATATATGACTTCTGAAATGTCGCAAGGCAATCTTTTCATTTTAAATGATTGTCCCAATATGATACGTGAGCTTGAATCTTACGTGTGGGATGAGAAAAAGGCTGAAAAAGGGGAAGATGAGCCTCTTAAAAAAGACGACCATTGCATTGACGCAGTTCGATATTGTTTTTACACTCACAAAGTGCCGAAATATAACCCCTATGGCGATGATCGTAGCCCCGATGAGTATTTAAAGGGTAGATTCAATCCGCCAAGAAAAGGAGGATTTTGATTCATAGCAATATCAACTTTCTCTATAAGTTCTACATTTACATGAGTTTACGCAATCCCACAACCTTTACCCGATTCAATCAAATTGCAAGACAATTTTTGAAAAGTTATAAGGAAGAAAAAGGCAAGGAGGTGATACAAGATGAGCGATGAGTTAAATGAGGCAGCAATTGTTGACACATATTTAGGTTTTATGGAAATAGCAATTAAAAATGAACTAACTCCTAGAGAGGTCGCCCATTCCGCGATGATTGCTATTGTGTGCGCTTCAATTCAATCTAAAATCCCTCATGAAAAGTTTGTTGGAGCGGTAAAAGAAATAGCCGATTCATACAAGGAAGAGTGGCCTATCGGATGAGAATATATAATGAAGAGGTTGCGAACGACCTCGCAGCAAAAATAGGGGAATTGTTAAACGAAAATCAAGCCCCCACCTTTGAGGCCATTATTGCCTTGACTAAAGTAAAGGCTTCTGCATGTATGAAAAGAGGTATGATATTCGAGGAATATAAAACCTTGGAGGATGTCTTGAATAAATGTTTAGAAGAAACTTGGCCAACGGGATGATTGTCTAAATGACAAAAATTAAATGGAAAAATCTTAAAGAGGAGGGTTTTAATAAATCTTTTGAACAATTGATAGCAGAAAAAGCAAATTGCTTAGAATTCGCTCTTAATGGATTTATCAGACTATATGAAAAAGGTAAAGAATGTTTTTGTTCCGATTGCATCCACTGGAGAGAATTGCAACGTCTGAATTTCGATAAAAACGACCCAAAATAACATAACGTATCTTATCAGTCGCAAATGATAATTCTAAGTCCATATTTTTAAGCCGTGTTTTTCGGGGTCATAATTATCTTGTCTGTACTTATAAATTTCAGTTGATAGCCCATCTATCTTTTCTTCAACTTCTTTAATTCTATCATTTAAAATCATCAAGCATTGTGTTATAGCAGCAGTATCATGAGTTAATTTATAATTAATATTATCAATACAAACTTCTACAGATCGTTTATCTTCATTTAAATCATCTTGGCATATAGTCCACTCAATATCACTCATTTTTTTCCTTTTTCAATTTACAATAACTTTTTAAATCTTTACGAACATCCCCATAAGTAATTGTATAATCTAATTTCTTTTCTTCCTTATCATAATTTCTTTCACATTTGCAATGAGGAGCTTTCCCAAATTCATATTCACCACAAACAGAACATGTATATTTATAATTTTTCAATCCACTCGTCCATATTTAAAACTTTTTATCCATTCTTCACTTATCCTTTTTTCTTCTTCCGTTTCTGGTGGTTTTTTCACAAAAGGAGGAGAAGGAGGAAGTTCTCTCCATGCCTCGATATCATCTAACCAATAATGTTTCATCATATTAAAAGACGGGCACCATGAAGGAAATAAGTGATAAAGTTCGATAAACCCTGTATAAAAATCCCCATTTTTTAATTTTATCAAAACTTCATGTAGTTCTCTTTGATAAGGATAATTGTCGGCATCGAACTTAATCCATCTATCATCTCTCGGTATTTCCATCCAATGAGCATTATAGCCATGGCCAATTGCCGGGCAGATTGAATCGAATACGTTTAAGGCAGCTCCATTCGGTATTCCGCACCAATAAGATTCAAAAATAGGCAATTCGCAAGCTGCTATTCTATAATCAGATTCTTTCTCGCCGATATACCAGTCGCACCCTAAGACAAATCCCTTTTTTTGCAAGGGTGGGTTTTCTTTTAGATTGATCCATTTCATCATTTCTCCTTATTGCAATCCGATTCGCTTTTTGGAGGTTCAGGTAATGGCATCCAATGAGATACATTCTCTATTTCATAATAACGTATGTCACGCCATTCTGCGTCTTCATATAAAAGAAATCCTATATTACTTCCCTCACCATCCCAAGCCAAAACTCTTTCATCTAATTTTGGCAATCGCACTTTAACATCAATCCACTCACTCATTTAGGTGCCTCCGGTAATTCCATCCAATGGGTAATAATGTGATCGTGAAGGTATTTCCATTTGTGATGCTCATAATTTTGTTCTTCCTCATATCCATCATATCGTGACATATTGGCTCTTGAAAAGCCATCATACCAAACTAAAAACCATCCATTATTTTTTTCACATTCTTTTTTTGTCGGGAGGCGATCTTCGACATTAATCCACTCGTTCATTTACAAGCCTTTACTATAATAAAAATTTTTAATATAGAGCAAATTAGAACCCTTTGGGGTTTTGAAGGTAAGGAAATATTTCATTTTACTACCCACCTTGGAATAATGCCCTTGAGCCCAATCAAGGTAATATTAGACAATGGTTAGATAATTTGTACAGCAAATTTCAGCCGATCGAACAATCGCGCTGGAACCAGAGTAGAAATGTTGCTCTGGCTAAATCTTCTCTGATAGACTTAGAACTCCTTTCAATATAGCAAAAAGGACAATAAGGGGCAAGATATATGAAATATGAATACGACGGTATCAACGAATTTGAGGGATATAAACTTAGAAGTGATATTCCTAAAGAAGAATGGAAATTTGGTACTGAAGTAAATATTGAATTATATCAGCCTGAACGTAGCAAGCGAGAAGACTCAAAAGATGATCATTGTCTTTTTTGTGGTCGGATTTATACAAATATTCGAAATGAAAAAGATTGTTGTGATTATTGTTGAGATGCGGTGCTCTGAACACGACGGTAACGCCGTGAGGGAAGTGCAATAGGCTTCCTCGCCTAACTGAAAGAGAAAGTTAAGAATTCGTTTCTTAACCTTAAGTAACCTCTCTCTTTTATTTTAGGTCTTACAAGTAACAGAATATAAAGAACATAGATACCTTATTTTACGCAGGTTCGCAAACCTTTGTAAATAGATATTTTAATTTTGCGCCAACTACAAGTTATCAACAGTATTATTTTAATCTTTGCCAGCAGCCGATCAACTGCATAACTGGCTATGAACGTCAACACCGTAAAAACTTCAGTTACGTTCCATGCGAGGGCGCCGACCCTCAAACTACCGATCAATACACCAAAATCATCACTCATGAAGCAAATGCCGGATCTATTCATGAGCAAAAGTCTAAGGCTAAAGAACTAGCAGCAGTTTCCGGAATGGTTCTCCTTCAACCTTATTTAGATTTTACAGGCCATGATCAAGCCCAAGGGCAACTCAGGGTTAAAATTTGGGAATATAATGCCTTTCTCGTTGATCCTTATTTCCGTTCCCCTGACATGTCAGATTGTCAATTTGTCTGGTGTCAAGAATATATATCTAAAAAAGAGGCCGAAAACCGTTTTCCTGAAAAATTAGATATCATTGCCCCGATGGCCGGCACTCCTCAAAGATATGGTTCGTTTTATTTTCTTCCCGAAAATTACAATATGGCTAGAAACGACTTAATGGTGCTCTCTTATGTATGGTACAAGTGGAAAAAGCGTAAAAAAAGACTTTATAGTAGCTCTCGCAATCAGTTTTTTGATTATGCTGGCGGGGATGGGAATCTCGAAGCTATCCTCTATAATATCCCAGACCTAGAGACTGTCGAAGTCGAAGTCCCCTGTTGGAAATTAGCAGTCGTTCTGAACGATCAATTGATGTTCCAAGGCGAAAATCCCCTTGGTTTTGACGATTGCCCTTTCATCCCTTATTATTGGAATTATGAGCCTCATATTAACTATTATGATTTACGTGTCCGTTCTCTTATCCGTACTATGCGTGATCCTCAGTTTCTATTTAATTACAAAGTTATCACTAATAATGACATTGCTTCCGCTACTATCAACGCAGGCTGGAAGAGAAAAGTTGGAGCAGTTGCTAATGAAGATAATTTGAAAAAAGCTGGCCAAGGGTGGGATGTAATTATCAACGAGGGTTACGAAATGACTGACGTTGAGAAGATTATACCATCAGCGGTCCCGGAATCCGACCTCGCTTTAGCCCAACAAATGGCCGACCTTATCTATCAAACTTCAGGGTTTAACTTAGAGAATTGGAGCGGTCAAAACGATAAGCAGATCTCTTCCCTTACCATGCTATTAAAACAAGCTGCCAATTTGATGGTTTTCCAGAAATATTTCGACCAATGGGATTTTAGCGATAAGTTATTAGGCGAGAGATTGTTACAAATCGTTTTGAACAATTGGAGCGCCGAAAAGATAGCCCTCATTATCGGCGAAGAACCATCGCCTTATTTCTATAGCAAGATTTTCTCTAAATTTCAAGTAATTGTCGAGGAATCTGACCTGACTCCAACACAGCAAAATCTTCAAGCCCAACAGATGCTTGACATGAATCAAATGTTTGGGCGGGAAGTCTTCCCCCCTTCTATGATTATTCCGAAATTGAATATCACTGGCAAGGGTGAGATTATTCCTTATCTTCAGCAGCAAGAGCAGTCAATGCAAGCAGCTCAATCAGAGGCGCAGAATATTCAAATGGCTTACGACGAGATGAAGATGAAGGAGTTGATGGCTAAGATCCATAATCAGCTCTCTCAAGCAAGAGAAAGGGATGCTAGAAGCGAGTCTAATGTCGGACTCTTTGAGGAACGCATGTCAATGATCTCTAAGAATCACGCTCTCGCCACAAAAGAGAAGATGGCAGCCCTTGCACAGCTTTTGGAGACCATTCAAAAGTTTGGCGAAGTAGAGACCTTCTTAAAGGGCAATCAACTAGAATCAATCAAATATGACGAAGAGGAGACAGAAAAAAATGCGAGAAAAGATGTGGAAACTTCTGAGGCTTCCAAGAGATTTGTTGAACAAATTATGTCTAGTAGGCCAATTCATCCTAATCAAAATCAGCAAGCACAACCCCCTCAAGTAGGAATGATGCCACAGTAAAATTTTTTATTTGATTAAAAAAATCCATATGGATTAGCTTAAAATTTATGCTAAACCAAGGGAAAATATGTCAGATATTGTAAATTTTATTCATGGATCAACGAATGATTATTCTAAATTTAAATTTTTAGAATGTAATCGTCCCATTAACCAAAGCCATGTTGAAACATTGATAAATGATAAAACATTTCGTCAAAAATTCGTCATTCATCCGGTCATAGTTACACAAGATTTTGAAATTATAGATGGACAACATCGTTTTTGTGCAGCTAGGGAAATGGGAATTAATATTGAATATATTATCGACCCAACGGCAACAATAGATGATATTCGCTTATTAAATGCTCAGACTATTTCATGGCACTTAAAGAATTATTTACATAAATATGCCGTCTTAAAGAAAAAAGACTATTTATTTTTAATAGAAATGATGAATATTAGTAACTTTAATCCAAGTGCTATCAATATTATAATGAGGCTTCTTCTTAATTATAGATGTAGTGAATATAGTAAAGATTTTAAAAATGGAACTTTAAGTATATTGAAAGAAGAAACTAAAATTAGAGATTTTATAAATAAAGTATCATTTGGTGTAAATGAGACTGTTTCAATTAGAGGTAGAAAAGAAGCAAGAGCATTATTTACGAGAGAATATTTAGGAGCTTTTGTTTATTTCTATAATAATGAGCCTCAAGTACTTGATCGGATCATGAAGAAAATCTACATGGTTGCTACGCCATTTCCTTATTTCTCAAGAATAGAAGACTGTAAGGATTTTTTAGTGAGAAAAATTGCCAACTCAAGGATAAGTAGAATTTAAAAAAAAGATTTTTTCTTGCTTTTATTTGATTCTAATAATATTAAGAAGTTAAATGAACAATTATTGCCAAGGGTGGCAAAAGAGGTAATGATGGCTGGTGGCCAAAAAATTAACGATCACGGATCATGGATCGGTAAAGGTTCAAAAGGTTCAGTTTTCCCAATGGGAGTTAAACTGAAAAGTGAATCTTCAGCCGAAGGTGCAGGTGCAGAGATGGATTACGAGGATACAACCGAAGCCATTAAGCGTCAGCAAACTATGGGCGAGAAAAAAGCAAAATCTCATCCATTGAAACCATCGTTTAGAAATTAAGTTTTACGAACGCTTATAGGATTGGGGGTTCTCGGTCGGGCGTTCATATCGCCGGATTAGTTTAACAAGAAAAACCCAAGGCAGATTCCTTGGCGTTGGAGGTTCAAATCCTTCATCCGGCGACATTTTATAAAGGACAAGTATGAAATCAGGTTTTAACGACCCAATTGCAATCAAAAACCAAAAGCCACAAAATTCGCCCAAAGACAAAGGCAAATCTCCTTGGAATTGGGAGGCGCCGGAATATGATCAGCGGTCTAGTTGTTTTATTAATGCCGGGACTCACTATGGAGTCGGTCATAAAGCACCTGTGGGACACGAAGGGCCCGCAAAACAAAGAGTTCCTACTATGCCCTTTGGAAGACCTACAACAATGCAAACAGATGAAGTCGGTTAATGACCCACTCTCCTAATGCTTCAAATATCAATCGTGAACCTGAGCCAGTCTTAAAGGGCAAGAAAAAGGGTAAGCCTAAAATTAAGCAATGGCACGTCGCCAATACCAAATTCGGCATGGGTGACAATTATGGCACAGGGATTAGGCAAAACCTAGGCAAGATGAGGAGCAGTTATACCCCTCCTGTCAATACTACGGCTCCAAAAAGTTTAAAAAAGCCACCTAAGAACCTCGCTTAAATTTAGCATTTTGGCTAATCTCCGTGTAAATCCGGTTTACTTCTTCGTCGCTCAAGTCGTCTTCTTCTTTCGCTTCTAGTTCTTTTCTGTTGGTCTCGAATAAGTGAATTGATCGTGAAACATCCTCTTGTTCAGTCATATTGCCTTTTTTATATTGTCCCCACATTGATCTATCGGGGATGATCCAAATGATCTTGATCTTATCAGTAGGAGGATAGGCTTTAAATAGCATTGAATTGGTCTGTGCCGTTGGCTTTACAAGTCTCGGCTGCCAAATATATCGATGGGTTGGGACATCTTCAACTTTCCAATACTTCCTCATCTGCAAGGGATCTTGTAAAGCCATCATCAGATCTTGATTATAGATTGAAGTTCTCTCGTCGAGCCCTATCTCTCTTTTATGGGCGAAAATATAGAATGGTAAATTACCAAACTCTTCAGGACGGTTTTTGATACAGTCAGTGCAACCCTGTGAAATATAGTCGCCCTGTTTCTTAAATTGGATAATTCTATCGTGTGCATCAGTTCTTTTAATTTTCATAGTCTATTAATTATTTAATTACTATATTTTGACATAATAATCAAATTTTTAATATTGGGACGGTAAATCGCCATCCTGCGTTATGGGTAAAGGATTTACATGTCAGCACAACCAAATGACAATCAAACTCAAGTACAAGAAAAGACTAATACTAAAGAAGACAATCTTGTACTAATGAGGCAGAAATATGAAAGGGAACTCGCCCAAGAAAGAGGAAGAAGAGAAGAAATAGAAAGACAACTACAAGAAAAAGAGAGAAGCAAGC
>Ga0326727_10020405_pt1 | contig 13159 bp, 6 predicted proteins | sample MB2enrmetagenome_FD_207643 | JGI IMG/M metagenome (GOLD analysis project Ga0326727, IMG submission 207643) | Lab enriched peat soil microbial communities from McLean, Ithaca, NY, United States - MB29MY | ecosystem: Environmental > Terrestrial > Soil > Wetlands > Peat | place: USA: New York...
TGCATCGCTTCTCGCTACTCACCATCGCCAACGGCGCCATTCAATCGACTGCTTCAGTCGACGAAATCAAGCGCGTCCTCGCCACCGCTGCGCAGGCCGGCATTTCCGAGGTTGCCATCGACGGCGACCTGACCTTGGCCGCGCGCGAGCGCATGAGCGTTGCCGCGCTGCTCAACATCGTGGACACGGGCACGCTCCGCGATCTCTTTGCCGCGGCGCGACCGCAAAACGTGCGGCTCGTCTATCGCTATCAGGTGGATACCGACTCCGCCGCGCGCACCATCTGGACCGGCCTGCACGCCGCACGCTCCTATGGATTCACCGCCGGCAAATACGGCCTGGTTCCACTCGCCCTCGAAGAGCAGGAACAGGTGGTCGCGCTCGTCAGCCGATGGACCGCAGGCTGGACGGCGGTTCCGGCATTCTATGTCGACACGCCGCTCGTTACCGGCGACGACATCTTTGACGAATCGCGCTGTGTTGAAGCTGCGCTCTTATGGATGGAAAAGGTGCGCGCGGCCGGCGCACGCCTCGCGCTCTTCGACTGCCCCGACCGCATCGCCGCCCGTCACCTCATCCGCGACGCGCAACACGCCGAAGGCGTTCTGACGCTCGACCAGATCGCCGCCATCGAGCAGCACGCCAAAGGCCTCGGCCTGAAACCCATGTGGTCGGGCGGAATCACCGCTCGCCTCGCGTTTGCCCTGGGCGCGCAGCAGGTCTTCGCCATCTTCTCCACCGGTGCTGCTTCGCGGCCGGTTCCCGTGCACGGCAGCTTTGCCGATGATCCGGATCTGGCCAGCGAAGGCGCGCCCACGGAGCTGGGTGTGCGCCGCGTTCATGCGGCGTTGCAGGCCGGCTTCCTCTCCTCGGTTCTACATGAACGGAATCCGAAGATCGCGGACGAAATCGCCAACCTTGCCCAGCAGCTTCTCGCCGCCATCGACGCCGCCAGCAACGTCGAGCACACGTTGGCTGCGCTCGACGACGCACTCATCGGCGGCTGGACCACACATTGGTCGAAGGCGTAATCGGCGCGACGTCACGCCAAGTACTTAGCTCTTGCCTTCCAGCACGTCCCTGAGCGCAAAGCTCGTCTCCAGCCGGATCACTCCCGGCAGGCGCGAGAGCTCATTTTGGTGCAGGCGGTTGTAGTCGTCGATGCCCGCTACGCGCGCTACCAGGATGTAGTCATACTGGCCGGCCAGGAGATGGCAGCTCACAATGTCGTGGCAGTGCCGCACGGCGGCCTCAAACGCGCTCAACACGGCGGCCGACTGCCGCTCCAGCGTGACGCGGATGTAGACCGTCATGTGCTTGCCCAGCAGCCGGTCGTCGATCAGTGCGCGGTAGCCGCGGATGGCCCCCGTTGCCTCCAGCGCCAGGATCCGCCGCGACGCCGCCGAAGCCGACAGCCCCACCGCCTCGCCCACCTCAAAATTCGTCGCCCGGCCGTGGCGCGCCAGGTAGCGCAGGATCGCCCCATCCAGCTCATCGAGATCCGCTATTTGGCCCGCCGCGGTTTGCAGGCTTTCTACGGATTGCAACGTGTCAGGCGATTGTTGCGCCAAGGGCGTATCTTGTTCACGTTTTGTTCCCATTTTGCTGTTCTATCACGAAGTTTGCACACATTGGAAGCCGCCAGCGACGTAAAATTCCCTTCAGTTGGAAAACCGGACATCGATGCGCTCGGATTGCGCCCTCCCCAAAAGCACGGCCGAGCGCCCCGGTTTTTCAAGTGCAGCCCTCCCCGCGCGCAAGCAAATTGGGGCCATCGTGAAAGAGGAGAAACCATGATTGTTGGCGTACCCAAGGAAATCAAGGACAACGAATCCCGCGTCGGCATCACCCCCGCTGGAGTAAAAGCGCTCACCGAGGCCGGTCACACCGTCCTGGTCGAGACCCAGGCCGGCGCGCAGTCCGGCTTCCCCGATGCCGAGTATCAGAATGCCGGCGCCGAGGTTGTGGGCGATGCCGGTTACGCCTGGGGCAAGGCCGACATGGTCGTCAAGGTCAAGGAGCCCATCGAAAGCGAGTACCCCTACTTCCGCGAAGGCCTGGTTCTCTTCACCTATCTGCATCTCGCCCCGTTGCCCGCACTCACTGACAAGCTGCTCGAATCCAAAGTCGTCGGCATCGCCTATGAAACCGTGCGCGACCGCCAGGGAAATCTCCCGCTGCTCACCCCCATGAGCGAAGTGGCGGGACGCATGAGCGTGCAGGTCGGCGCCAGCTATCTCGAAAAAGAGCGCGGCGGGCGCGGTATCTTGCTGGGCGGCGTTCCCGGTGTGCCCCCGGCGCATGTGGCCATCCTGGGTGGAGGCGTGGTGGGCACCAATGCGGCACGCATCGCCCTGGGCTTCGGCGCCAAAACCACGCTCATCGACGTGAACCTGAACCGTCTCCGCGAGCTCGAAGACATCTTCGGCGGCCGCCTCTCCACGCTGGCTTCGAACAGCTACAACATCGCGCAGGTCACGCGCGAGGCCGATCTGGTGATTGGCGGCGTGCTCATTCCCGGCGCCACTGCGCCCAAGCTGGTCACGCGCGCCATGGTCTCGCAGATGAAGAAGGGCGCCGTCATCGTCGATGTGGCCATCGATCAAGGCGGCTGCGTGGAAACCGCTCGGCCCACCTCTCACTCCAATCCCAGCTATGTGGTCGATGGCGTGGTGCACTACTGCGTCACCAACATGCCCGGCGCGGTGCCGCACACGTCCACGCTGGCGCTCACAAACTCCACATTCCCTTACGTTTTGCGCATCGCCAACCAGGGCGCGCGCGAGGCAATCCGCCAGGATGCGGGCCTCGCCGAAGGCCTGAACACCTGGCTGGGCACACTCACGTATCGCGGCGTTGCCGAAAGCCAGCACCGGACCTGGACCGGGGCTGCCAGCTTGCTTGGTTGATGGGTTTCGCTGAGCAATTCCCCCAATACCGCTGCACACACGTGTGCAGATTTTTCTTGACACGTATATTTCCTATTTGTTAGTTTCCTCCCGCGGAAAAGACGAAGAGAAATCCACCGCCAAATGCAGCTTTTTCGATACTGGTCGTGTGTGCAAGTAGGGCCGGATGAACAAAGCACGTGTTTGGGGTGGATTTTTGTCTTTAGTTGATTTTTCACAGAGCATTCTTCGAAACGTAACGGATGTGACCAAGGATGGCAGTGACATCGTTGCTTACCATCATCTCGGCATCTTCGAAAATTTCGAGTCTTATTTTGATCGCACCCGCCGAAGCGGATGACTGCGGGCTCCAGCCCTCAGACGCATCGTTGTCTTCGCGTCCGGGTTCGACCTTCGCCCTCCTTTAAGGGCATTGAATTCCGAAATTGGATGCTTTCGAAATGCGGCAGCCCTGGCCAACAGGGAAGACACTTAACCGTTGTTGAAACGAAAACATTGGGAGGCAATATGCATTCGACAATTCCATCTGTGGGGTTCCAGACCAGAACATTCTGCGCGGCAAAGGCGGGAATGCTTGGATTCGCTTGGACCTTTCTGGCCATGGCGCTTCTGTTGATGCTTCCTTCGCGCACGGCTTTTGCCCAATACGACCTGGGTAGCCTGGTCGGGACCATTCACGACTCCAGCGGCGCCGCGGTTCCGAACGTGACGGTGACCGTCACCAATGACGCCACCGGCATCGCCACGGTGGTCAAGACGAATCAGTCCGGCGACTATGAAGTTCCGACACTGCGCGTAGGCGTTTACACCATCTCTGCCAGCGCATCGGGCTTCGCCATCGCTGAAGCCAAGTCCATCACCGTCTCCGTCGGCGCGCGCGTGCGCATCGATCTGGTCTTGAAGGTGGGCACGGCCCAGGCCACCACCGTCGAGGTCAGCGACGTCGCTTTGCAGCTGCAAACCGAGTCCAGCCAGCGCGACCAGGTCATCACCAACTATCAGACGCAGTCTCTGCCGCTGGTGAGCCGCACTTACTCCGACCTGGTGAATTACGTCGTGGGCGCTCACCAGGCTCCGGCCGACGCCACCACCACCGCGGTCACCTCGTTTACGCGCGCCGGCTCCTTCAACGTGAACGGCCAGCGCAGCATGTTCAACGACTACATGATCGACGGCATGGACAACAACTCCTACGGCGAGAGCAACCAGGGCTTTGACAACCAGATCATTCAGCCCCCGCCCGACTCCGTCGCCCAGTTTGAGGTGATCACCAACAACGAGAGCGCTGAGTACGGCCGCTCCTCCGGCGCCACCGTCAACGTGGCAAGCAAGAGCGGTACCAACCAGCTCCACGTCACGTTGTATGAGTTCCTCCGCAACACTGACCTCAACGCCTTCGGCTATATCAAGCCGATCTCGACCAACGCGGTCACGGGTGCGGTGTATCCGTTCTTCAAGCCCATCTTCAACCGCAATCAGTTTGGCGCCAACTTTGGTGGGCCCATCATCAAGAACCGATTCTTCTGGTTCGTCGACTACGAAGGCTTCCGCCAGAAGCTCACGCCCACGGTCATTGACACCGTGCCCACTACCAACGAGCTCAGCGGCAATTTGGCCGTAGCCGTTCAGGATCCGTGGAGTCCAGGCACCTACATCCCGGCAGGCACGCCGTATGCCAGTTGGCCTACCCAAGCCAAGGCCGACGCCGATCCCACGGCCTTGAAGATTGCCAGCCTGTATACGAGTGCTCTCCCCGGCAAGTGCACGGTCACCAGCGGTACCTCCTCGGGCGTGGCGACCAACGACTGCCCCTTGAACGCGCCGTTTACCGACCACGCCGACAAGGGCGACCTGCGCCTCGACTTCCAGCAGAACGCGAACACTTCGTGGTTCCTCAAGGTCAGCGATCGCAAGGAGATTGGCCATAACTACAACCTGCTGCCCGAGCCCATCGATATGCAGACCAACGGCGACATCCTTATTCACGATGAACAGGTCGCCGCGGGCTACAATCATGCGTTCAGCGCCAACAAGTTCCTCGATGCGCGCCTGGCGCTCTCAGAGACCAAGGCCGGCAAGTGGACCTACGCGATCGGCAGTACTTCGTTCCCGGCGGGCACCATCCCTGGCTTGCCGACCATCGCCGGCGTTTCCGGCGGCCTGCCTTCCATTGCCATCTCCGGCGGCTTTACCTCCTTTGGACGTCAAAGCACCAACCCGCAATGGCAGAACCCCTCCCTGGTCGATCCCAAGCTGAACTTCTCCTGGGTCCACGGACGTCATTCGCTCAAGTTCGGCTATGAATGGGAAAAGGTCTGGCAGGAGATTGAGGACTCGAACCCGCTCTACGGCTCTTTCACCTACGGCGGCGGCTACAGTGTCTGCCCGACCTCGGCTGGCAGCAGCTGCCCCAGCACCAGCAAGGTCGGCGACACCTACTTCGCCGACTTCCTCTTCGGAACCAGCAGCGCCTATTCGCTGGCCACGTACTTCATCACCCACGTCTACCAGGAAATGGACAGCTTCTACGCGCAAGATGACTGGAAGGTCAGCTCGAAGTTGACCCTCAATGCCGGCCTGCGCTGGGAGTATGGCTCGCCCTGGTGGCAGCGCGATAACTTCCTCTCCAACTTCAACACCACCACCGGAACCCTGCAGACGCTTGAACCTGGCTGGACCACTGCCCAGTCTCCGATGTGCGGCAGCGTTGCCTGCATCACTCCTTATAGCGGCAAAGGCGTATTTGGCAAGTCGCTGGTCAACCCCAATAAGAAAGACTGGTCGCCGCGCTTTGGATTCGCTGCTGCTATCACGCCGAGCATCGTACTCCGCGGCGGCTACGGCACGGCCTTCATCCACTATTGGCGTGCCGGCTCCGGCAACAATCTTGCCATCAACGCACCCTTCGCTCTCTACACCGTGGTCAGCAACCCATCTACCACCGGATCCACAACCGGCCGCACAACCACCCCCGGAGGCTCAACCCCCGCGAGCACGAACGGCTTCGTAGGCCTGTTTCAGGGCTTTCCCACGGGACTGGCCTCGGTCTTCAGCGCCGGTACGGACGACATCGACTCCATTCCGACCAACACCAAAGACGGCTACGCCGAGAGCTGGTTCGTCGATGTGCAGAAGAGCCTGGGCAAGAACACCAAGGTCGACCTCGCCTATGTGGGCAACCACGGCGTCCATCTACAGGGCTTCATCAATGCCAACCAGAGGAATCCTGCCCTGCCGCTCACGACCGCCGGACAGTATCCTGGAATCCCGGCAGGCCAGTTTCAACGTCCCTACATGAGCTGGGGAGGTTACCTGCTCAATAATTCAACCCTTTATCCCACCTTCAACAACGGCGATATCACCCAGGCTTTGAGCGAGTTCCACTCTGCCTACAACGCCCTGCAAGCCCGCTACGAGCAGCGCTACACTGGTGGCTTGACCCTGCTGAACTCCTTCACATGGTCGCACGCGCTGGATAACGCTTCTTCGACCCTCGAAGCCAATACGCCCTGCCCGCAGAACGGCTACAACATTCAGGGCGACTACGGCCAATCGGACTACAACCTGCCTCTCACCAACGTCACCACGCTGATCTACGAACTGCCGTTCGGACAAGGGCGGCGTTGGCTCAGCGGCGCCAACCCTGTGACCGAGGCCATCCTCGGCGGGTGGCAGATCAGCGGCGTGAACACGATGGACGCCGGAACGCCCTTCAACATTCAGTATTCGCCGGCCGCAGCCAATGCCGTTTCGCCTGAGCTGACCCAGAATTGGCGCGGATTCGCCGCATACCGTCCCAACCTCGTTCCCGGCGTTCCCTACATTCAGCGTACGCAGCTTGCCAACGGCACGGTCCAATGGATCAACGCCGCGGCTTTGAACATCCCTGAAACCTATACCACCGGGAGCGCGCTGCTCACGGGCGGCACTATCTCCAGCCCGTTCGGCACTCTGCCCAAGAACTACGGCCGTTCGCCTGCCTTCTACGAAACCGATCTGGACTTCAACAAGAAGTTCAACACCCCCATCGAGCGGGTCAAGATCGAGTTCCGTTCGGAGCTCTACAACATCTTCAACCACACCAACTTCTACCTGCCGGGCGGTTCCGGCGGCGGCACGGTATCCGGCACTGACAATGGCTCTTCCGCTCCCACTAGCCTTGGCGGCGGCACCATTACCGGCACGCTAGAGCCGCGCATCGTCCAGTTTGGCTTGAAGGTCACCTACTGACCTGCACGGAACGGATGCGCCGGCTGTATTATGCGGCCGGCGCATCCCGCTTCCTAAGTCATGTGCAGCAGCCGCAGTGCTAAACTGAACTCGACAGCGCATCCGCTTCATGCGAGAGGCGCTCAACCCATCGAAACCGCGGCGATTCGGCTCGCGGTTCCACGCCCACATAGAGACCAGAGTCTGGGCGGAAAAACAGCAATCCAGTTGATGCAAGGCGAGGTGTGTCGGCCTGCCATGTTTTCACTACGTATCCACGCAGTGAAACGCGCTGCGCCTTGGATCGTGTTGAAGTCCAGACTCTGGTAACCATGAAAGGAATGTACCGGCGTGATCAAGCGCAATGAGATTCTGAAAGAACTTGGCGGCAATGCGCGGCCCTGGGACGTCTTGGTGATTGGCGGTGGGGCCACCGGTCTCGGCGCCGCCGTTGAGGCCGCATCGCGCGGCTATCGCACCCTGTTGGTGGAGCGCTCCGACTTCGCCAAGGAAACCTCCAGCCGCAGCACCAAACTGGTGCATGGCGGCGTGCGCTACCTGCAGCAGATGAACGTAACGCTGGTTCTTGACGCCCTGCGCGAACGCGGCTACATGCTGCGCAACGCGCCCCACCTGGTCCACGATCTGAGCTTTGTCATCCCGGCCTACAGCTATTTCTCTCTGCCTTACTACGGTGTGGGTCTCAAAGTGTATGAACGGCTCTCCGGCAAACTATCGTTCGGCCGGTCTCAGGTCCTTTCGCGCAAGACGGCTCTCGAAATGCTTCCGGGCGTCAAAAGCGAAGGCCTGCGTGGCGGCATTCTCTATCACGACGGCCAGTTTGACGATGCCCGGTACGCTATCGCGCTCCTGCGCACGCTCGAGGACCTCGGCGGCGTGGCCATCAACTACGTTGATGCCACTGGCCTCATCGAGCACGGCGGCAAAGTCATCGGCATCCGGGCTCGCGACCAGGAAGACGGCGCCGATTATGAACTCCAGGCCAAGGTGGTCGTCAATGCCACCGGCGTCCACGTCGAGCACATCATCGACCTTGACGCGAAGTCCCACAAGTCCCTGCTCGCTGTCAGCCAGGGATCGCATTTCGTTCTGCCGCGTTCCTTCCTGCCCGGCAACACTGCATTGATGATTCCCAAAACCGCCGATGGGCGCGTCCTCTTTGCCATTCCATGGCACGGTGCGCTCATCGTCGGAACTACGGATGTGCCGGTCGATTCCTCGTCGCCTGAGCCGCGCGCCCTGCATGAGGAAAAGGCCTTTCTGTGCGAACATATTGCCCGCTACATGGGCCACGCGCCGCAGCCGGAAGAGATCCTCAGCGTTTTTTCGGGCCTGCGGCCGCTGGTTCGCAAAGGCCATGCCAAAACCTCCAAGCTCTCCCGCGACCACACCATTCTGGTTTCGCCCACAGGCCTGGTGACGGTCACAGGCGGCAAGTGGACCACCTATCGCCGCATGGGCCAGGACACCATCGACCACGCCGCGCAGGTTGCCGCATTGCCGAAGAGTCCCTCGAGAACACAGGATCTGAAACTGCATGGCTGGATGCCGGAGCCGACGACCGCGGCTTCTGCGTGGGAGTACGTCTACGGCTCCGATCTTCCCGCCGTTCAGGCTCTTTCCAGCCAGGATGCCAGCCTTGACGGCCTGTTGCACCCGCGTCTGTCCTTCCGCCTCCGCGAGGTGGTGTGGGCGGCGCGTTATGAGATGGCGCGTACGGTCGAAGACGTGCTTGCGCGGCGCACGCGCGCTCTCTTTCTCGATGCGCGAGCCGCCATTGAGGCTGCGCCCACAGTCGCCAATCTTCTGGCGCGCGAGCTCGGCCGCAGCGACGACTGGAAGTTGAACGATCTCAAAAATTTCCTGGAAACTGCGAAGGGCTATCTCTACACGGAGTGAGATGCCGGTCGTTTTTCTGAGAATGTTTCCGCCCGAGCGCCTTGATGTTGGCGTCTGGCGGAAAGGGAATTGTGTTGCTGGCGCCGGCTGTTTATTCGTAGCAGACGCCCCTATCCATCAGGGCCACTGGGAACCATCATGAATTGGAATTCGCCATTGCTTCAGCCTGCGCCGCACATCCCACCGGTTCCCAAAGAGCAGGCGCAGCGGCTTTATCCGAAGATGCGCTGGCAGATCCTCGAATCCACCTTCATCGGTTACGCCACGTTTTATTTTGTCCGCAACAACCTTCCCATCGTCTCCCGCGAAATGGGCATCTCCCTGCACTACAGCATGGAACAGGTGGGAAACATTCTGGCCGCCACGGCCATTTCCTACGGCGTCGGCAAGCTCTTCATGGGCGCGTGGTCCGATCGCAGCAATCCTCGCTACTTCATGCCTCTCGGCCTCGTGCTCACCGCCATCTGCAACTTCGCGTTTGGCGCCGTGAGCAGCTATCACGTGCAACTTGCCCTCTGGGCCTTGAATGGGCTCGTGCAAAGCATGGGATGGGCGCCATGCGGCCGCTCCCTCGGCCACTGGTACAGCGTCAACGAGCGCGGCACGATGTTTGCCTTCTGGAATGTCGCGCAGAACGTCGGCGGCGGATTGACTGGGCTCCTGGTCGCTTACAGCACCGTGCTGCTCGGCTGGCGCTCGGCCTTCTACGTCCCCGGCGTCCTGGCCATCCTCTGCGCCATCTATCTCCTCATCCGGCTCAGAGACACTCCGCAATCGGTGGGCCTTCCCCCCATCGAGGAGTGGCGCAACGACTATCCTGCCGGCACCCGCAAAGACGCCGAGCAGGAGTTGGGCACTCGCGACCTGCTGACCAACTACATCTTCAAGAACGGCTATCTCTGGCTCTTCGCCTTCGCGAATTTCTTTGTCTATATCGCCCGCTATGCCATGCTCGACTGGGGCCCCACGTATCTCAAAGAGGTCAAGCACGCCAGCCTCGGCGAAGGCGGCGTCAGCACGGCCGCGCTCGAGTTTTCCGCCATCTTCAGCACCATTCTCATGGGCTGGCTCTCTGACAAGTTGGGCGGCCGCCGCGGCATGATCAGCGTCCTGTGCATGATTCCCGTGCTTCTGTCTTACCTGGGAATCATCTACGGCCCACCGGGCAAACTTTGGATCAGCCTCGGCCTCTTCGGCGTGATTGGATTCTTCGTGTATCCCACGGTGCTGCTCCTCGTGGTGAGCGCGCTCGACTTCACGTCGAAAAAAGCCGTGGGCACAGCCGCCGGATTTCTGGGCTTGTTTGGTTATCTCGGCCGCACCGTCGAAGGCGAGGGCATCGGCGTGCTGGTCCAGCACTATGGATGGGCCGTGGCCCTCCATGCGGTGGTCATCGCGGTGGTTCTGGGAATCGCGCTGCTTTTGTTTACCTGGAAGCTGTCACCGCACTCGGCCGGCAGGAGCGGATCGCGCTACGGCTGTGCGCCGGGAGGAACCAGCAGGGTCAGCGAGTTGTGCACGACCTCCAGGCGCACGGGCAAGGAACCCAGCACCTCTCCATCCGCTTCCACCAACAACGATTCGCGGGCGCCATTGTGGGCACGGCACTCGATGCTGGGAGTCTTCAGCAGCTCAACTTTGCCGTTAAAGGTGTGTCGCCCGGCCAGCGCCGCGAGCAAGAACTTCAGATAGCTCAGCCGGCTTTGCGTTTTGAAGGCCAGCAGCCTCAGGTTGCCGTTGTTCAAGCTGGCGCCCGGAGCCAGCTTATTCAAGACCCCGCCGAACGAGCGCACCCGCACCGCCAGGATCTGCGACACATCCACCACGCGGCTGTCGCCGTTCCCGTTCTCCGGCAGAATCGCCTCAAAGAAGGGAAACGAAAACGTAGCCCAGGTGCGGAAGCACTCGACGAGGTAGAGCACGTAACCCAGCCGCCGTTTCAGCGCCGCGTCCATGCGCGCCATCACCAGCGCGTCGGCGCCGATTCCAGCCGCCACGACGAAGTAACGCGAGGCGGGGTTCCCCGCCTGGTCCTGGTAGTAGATGCGCCCCACGGAGATGCGTTCTGGCGTTGCTTCCAGCAGCTTGCGCGCCACTTTGGCTGGTGAGCCGATCAGGCCAAGGTCCGAAGCAAGCGCATTCGCCGTGCCCAGCGGAATCACGCCCAGCGCCACATCGCTGCCCACGAGGCTCTGCAAAATCTCGTGCACCGTGCCATCGCCGCCGCAGGCCAGGACCGTGTCGCAGCCATCGTTCAACGCCTGAAGGGCGTGCACGGCAGCTTCTCCGGCTTCGCTGGTTTCGTGCGCCTCGACGGCAATACCCGCCTCACGAAGCACGGCCAGAGCCCGATCGACGGCTGCCTTGCGTCGCCCAGAGTGCTGGCCGGATGCCGGGTTGTAAATGAGCGCCACTCGGCGCATGGCGGGTTTCACTTGGACGGTGGTTCCTATCTCTTCAACTTGCCCTCAGGCGCATCTTGTTATCATCTCAGATTTTTAACAATAATGGCTGAAAACATTGCCCCGCCGCAACATAGTTTTGCTTTAGCCGGCCACTGCTGTTGCCGTCCCATCGCGGTAACCTGTGCTTCTCACAATCGGTCTATCATGGCTCTTGGAGAGACATGAACGCCATGAATCTTAGCGACAATACCATCCTCATCACCGGCGGCGGCTCCGGCATCGGCCGTGGGCTTGCAGAATCCCTGCATGCGCTCGGCAACCAGGTGATCGTTGCCGGCCGGCGGCAGCGCGCGCTCGACGAAACCACTGCCGCCAACCCCGGCATGAAGTCGCTCCTGCTCGACATTCAGAATCCCAATGCAATCCGCGATTTTGCCGCCCAGGCCGTGACCGCGTTTCCTGCGCTCAACGTCCTCATCAACAACGCCGGCATTATGCGCGCGGAGAAGTTGCTTGCGCAGCAGCCCGATCTGGCCGATGCCGAAGCCATCGTCGCCACCAATCTTCTTGGCCCCATCCGCCTCACCGCGGCCCTTTTGCCTCATTTGCAAAAGCAACCGCGCGCCGCAATCATGAACGTCTCTTCCGGCCTGGCGTTTCTGCCTCTCGCGCTCACGCCCACCTATTGCGCCACCAAGGCCGCCATCCACTCCTACACGCTTTCGCTGCGCTACCAGCTCCGCAGCAGCGGCATCGAGGTACTGGAACTGATCCCTCCTTACGTGGCCACGGACTTGATGAGCGGCGCCGACGATCCGCGCGCGATGCCTCTCGATCAATTCATCGCCGAAGTCATGGAGATCCTCAAGCAGCAGCCCGCCCCGCCCGAAATCTGCGTGGAGAATGTCAAGCGCCTGCGCTTTGCGGCCGAATCCGGCAAGTTCGACCAGATCTTCAGCGGCCTCAACGCCTCCATGACGGATCTTCACTAGGGCGTATCGACATATACGCATCGGCTCGGTGCCGGTTTTTGGGCAATATCTGTGCAACGCGAAGACAAATGCAGGTCCTTCGACGCGATTTGGCGCGCGCAGCACGCCAAATCTTGCTCAGGATGACCATCCGGCTGCTTGTAAAGTCAGTAGCTTTGCCAGGCGCTATATGTCGATACGACCTAGGGAAGTGCAGATGCGCGCGTGCGCCTGACCGATGCTCGTGCGCCAACCCGTTCGCATCTGCCCCCGTCTGCGTCCCGTCGTTTTCTGATCCCTGTTCCCTAATCCCTAGTCCCTGTCTTCCCGCCTTGACACCTCCCCAATCCCCTCGTGTAGGGTGGTTGGCTGGACCGGTAACGTTTCCGAAAAGGGGCCAAAATCATGTTGAATCGCAGAGAGTTTCTGGTGAGCGCGGTTGCCGCGCAAGTACTGGCTTCTTCGCGGCTGAGAGCCGCCGCCGGCGGCGCCGCGCCCGAGGTCCCGGCCTTCGATCCCTCGAAAGTCAAACCCTCCAGCTTCTCCGACGCCGACCTCGACATGCCCTACAACCTCACTTACCTTCCCCGCATCGCCAACAGCATCGAGACCGAAGGTCCCGATCGCGGCTTCATCAACATCTCCGTATGGCGCGGGACGCAAAACCTCCATCCCTATAACGCGCGCATCATGGAGAGCATCCTCACCCTCGCCTGGTTCTACGCGAGCCGCCATCCCTGGAACC
>Ga0326727_10020406_pt1 | contig 13159 bp, 6 predicted proteins | sample MB2enrmetagenome_FD_207643 | JGI IMG/M metagenome (GOLD analysis project Ga0326727, IMG submission 207643) | Lab enriched peat soil microbial communities from McLean, Ithaca, NY, United States - MB29MY | ecosystem: Environmental > Terrestrial > Soil > Wetlands > Peat | place: USA: New York...
CCTTGAGCATCCTGGGACGTCGGATAGCCAAAAAGCCGAGATATTCAGCAAGGTTTCCACCAATGTGGTCAAGGGAGCCTTCGAGACGTCCCTGGGATTGGGCAGAATGGGGCCGGACGTCGTACAGCGGACGCAGGCGATGATCGAAAAGGCCCTGATATTCATCGCGGAAGCGAAATCGCTCCAGGCCGTGACCAAGATGATCGGTCATGACTACAAGACCTATGAGCACGCCACCAAGGTGCTCTGGTTCACCGTAGCTTTCCTCGGGCATCACCCGGAGATCCTGGAACGGGTCCAGCCTGGTTATCCGACATTCGATGAAGACCGCCGGACGGAGGTCCTCCGGCAGTGCGGCGTGGCCGCCCTGCTTCACGACATCGGCAAGGCCTGCATCTCGCAGGAGATACTCAATAAGGACGGGCCCCTCGACCAGGTGGAGTGGGAGATCTTGAAGCGCCATCCCAGCGATGGCACGGCAATGCTCCTTGACTCGGACATGCCCCTTTTCGTCAAGAAGGCCGTGCTGCATCACCATGAAGATTTTGGCGGCGGCGGCTATCCCATGAACCTGGAAGGGATGAATATCACCATCTTGGGCAGGGTGCTCAGGATTATGGACGTCTTTGACGCCATGACCTCCCGCCGGCCCTACAAGGAAGCCGTGCCTCCGCTGAAGGCGGTGCAGATCATGGTCGGAACGCCGGAAGAGAAGAAAGACGGGGAGCCGCCCGGGCAGGATGATCGCGATCGGGGCATGAGACGATGCTTCGATGACGAGCTGCTCCGAAAATTCATAGTCTTTCTCGGCAATGCGAAGCTGAAAGGATAGGGCGTTCGAAGGGGAACATGGGGGTCAATACCGCTTTTCGTGCTTCACCTTTCCTTCCTGAACTCTCTCCCCTTCCAGAGCATGTAGATCGTGGGGTAGATGACCAACTCCAGGATGGTGGATGTGACAACGCCGCCGACCATGGGGGCGGCGATCCTTTTCATGATGTCCGAGCCCGCACCGTGGCTGAACATGACGGGGATAAGACCTGCCAGGATCACCCCTACCGTCATAATCTTGGGGCGTATCCTTTTTACCGCGCCGTGCATAATCGCGTCCTTGAGGTCGAGTGTCGTTTTTAATGTGCCTTTTCTCTCCCATTCCGCATGGGCAAGCTCCAGGTAGAGCAGCATAATGACCCCTGTTTCCGCGTCGAGGCCGGCGAGGGCGATAATCCCCACCCAGACGGCGATGCTCATGTTGTAGCCCAGGAGATAGAGGAACCAGAAGGAGCCGACCAGGGAGAAGGGCACGGCGAGGAGGACTATTATCGTCTTCGTCACCGATTTCGTAGTGAAGTAAATGAGGACGAAGATGATCAGGGCGGTGAGGGGGATGACAAGCTTGAGGCGCTCATGGGTCTTCACCAGGTATTCGTATTCCCCGCTCCATTCCAGGCGGTAGCCTTCCGGTATCTTGAGGGACGCGACGCCCTTCTTCGCCTCGTCCACATAACCGCCTACGTCCCGGCCCGAGAAATCGACGTAGACGTACTCCGCGAGGAGCCCTTCCTCGCTCTTGATGTTCGTTGGGCCGCGGACGACACGGATGTCGGCAAGCTGGGCGAGGGGCACGCGGGAAGGCGGGGCGCCCCTTTGCGGGTCGGTTGAATTAGGAGACGAGCTGCCTCCAGCGCCCATACCGGCCGGTGGGGGCGTCTGCCGGCTGCCCGTCATGGGCGCGAGGGGCACGAGCACCCTCTTGAGCTGCTCGATATTGCCTCTCAATTCCCTCGCGTAGCGGACGTTCACGGGGTAGCGCTCCCTGCCCTCGATGGTGGTCGTCAGGTTCATGCCGCCGATGGCAGACTCGATCACCTCCTGGACGTCCTGCACGGAGAGCCCGTACCGCGCGGCCTCCTCCCTCCGCACGCTGATGTCGAGGAAGTAGCCCGTCGTCACCCTCTCCGCATAGACGCTCCTCGTGCCGGCGATAGGCTTCAGGCGCTGCTCGATCTGGAGTCCTACCTTTTCCATTTCTTCCAGGTTCGGCCCGAGGACCTTGATGCCCACGGGGGTCCTGATGCCGGTGGCGAGCATATCGAGCCTCGCCTTTATGGGCATGGTGAAGGAGTTGGAGACCCCGGGGATGGTCAGGGCGTCGTTCATCTCATCCTTCAGCTTCTCCACGGTCATCCCCGGTCGCCACTGGGATTCCGGTTTCAGGTTGATCACGGTCTCGAACATTTCGAGGGGCGCGGGGTCGGTTGCCGTCTCCGCCCTCCCGGCCTTACCGAAGACGCTCTCCACTTCCGGGATCCCTTTGAGGATCTTATCCTGCAATTGAAGGAGATCAGTGGCAACCGATATGGACGCGGCAGGGGCTGTCACGGGCATGTAGAAGAGGGTGCCTTCGTACAAAGGCGGCATGAACTCGCTTCCGAGCTGCACAAAAGGGAAGATCGTGATAATCAGAACAATAATCGCCAAAATTATGACCGTTTTCTTGAAGCGGAGCACAAAGGCCGCAACCGGCTCATAAACCCACCGGAGAAAGCGGCTCACGGGGTTGCGCTCTTCGGACCTTATCTTCCCCCTTATAAAGAGCGTCATGAGGACGGGCGTCAACGTCACGGCGAGGAACGACGAGAAGAGCATGGCGAAGGTCTTCGTGTATGCCAGGGGCTTGAAGAGCCTCCCTGCCTGGGCCTGGAGCGTAAAGACCGGGAGGAAGCCCACCGTGATGACGAGGAGGGAGAAGAAAAGCGACGGCCCCACCTCTTTCGCCGCCTCGATCACGACGTCCGTCCTGCTCATGGTCGCGAGGGCCGCCGACCTCTCGTCTTGCCCATTTCCCGCTTTTTCTGTCTCCCCGCTCCCATCTCCCCTCGCCCTGCGTGCCTCTTCCCACTCCTCCAGCTTCTTGTGGGCGTTCTCGACCATGATGATCGACGCGTCCACCATCGCCCCTATGGCGATGGCGATGCCGGAGAGGCTCATGATGTTCGACGTGACTCCGAGATAGAACATGAGAATGAAGCTCATGATGATGGCGGCGGGCAGTGTGAGGATGACTACCAGCGCACTCGGCAGGTGAAAGAGGAAGACGACGCAGACCACACTCACCGCAATGGCGAGCTTGACGATCTCTTCCTTGAGGGTCGCAATCGAGCGGTTGATCAGGTCGGAACGGTCGTAGGTGGTGACGATCTTGACGCCTTTCGGTAGTGACGGCGCTATATCCGTCCTGATCTTCTCTTTGACGCGGTCAATCACGTGTGCCACGTTTTCGCCGAAGCGGACGATGACGATGCCTCCCGCCACCTCACCCTTGCCGTCAAGTTCTGCCGCCCCCCTGCGTATCTCGGGACCAAGCTGGACATGTGCCACGTCTTTCAGGTAGATGGGGGTCCCTGCGGCCGTTGCGCCGACCGCGATATTTTCCAGGTCCTGGACCCGCTTGATGTACCCCCTTCCCCGGACCATGTACTCGACGCCGGAGAACTCGATCACCCGCCCCTCCACGTCGAGGTTGCTTTTCCTCACCGCCTCCATCACTTTCGTGATGGGGATGTTGTAGCCGAGGAGCCGGTTCGGGTCGACGGTGACCTGGTACTGTTTCACGAACCCGCCGACGCTCGCCACCTGGGAGACGCCGGGCACGCTCTCCAGGGCCAGCTTCAGGTTCCAGTCCTGAAGAGAGCGCAACTGGGCAAGGTCGTGATTGCCGGACCCGTCGATGACGGCGTAGGAGAACCCCCAGCCAAGACTGGTCGCGTCAGGGCCGAGCACGGGGTTGACGTCGCCGGGGAGCTTGTTCCTCACCGCCTGGAGGTATTCGAGCACCCTGCTCCTCGCCCAGTAGATGTCCGTGCCTTCATCGAAGATCACGTAGATGAAGGAACTCCCCAGGTAGGAGAAGCCGCGGACGGCCTGGACCCTCGGGGCCGCGAGTAATGTGGATGAGATGGGATAGGTTACCTGGTCCTCCACGAGATCCGGGCTTCTGCCCGTCCATTCGGTATAGATGATCACTTGGGTGTCGGAGAGGTCGGGGATCGCGTCAAGGGGTATGTGCGTGAGGGCATAGTAACCCCAGGCAAGGGCAAAAAAGACAAAGAGAAAAACAATGAACTTGTTCCTGGCACTATACTCAATGATTTTCGCTATCACTGCGGGCTCCCTTTCGTGCGCATTACTTAGTCGACTGCGTCGTCGCTCTCCTCGACGTTTGCCACCCAGCCCTTTGCTGCGGAGGCTGGGTACCCGGCCTATGTACGCCTTCGTCGGCTTCTCCTGGTCGACGTCGTCCTGCACGCGAAATCGAGCCCGCAGGATAATCCAGGAGTTTCAAACCTTACCATCAAAGAGCCTAGTGCCTGTGCGCGGGCGGCGGTGCTGCGGTTGCCTTTCCCGCCGGCGCTTGCATGGGCAGCGGCTCGACGCCTTTCAGCTTCGCCTCGGAGTCGATGAGGAAGTTGGCTGAAGACGATACCTTGTCCCCTGCCTTGAGCCCCGCCGTGATCTCCACCAGGTTCTCGGCCTGCACGCCTGTCACCACCTCTCTCGGCTCGAACATGCCGTCCCCTTTGTCAACGTAGGCGATTTGCCGCAAGCCCGTATTGATGACGGCATCGGCGGGGACCGCGAGCTTCCGGCCGAGACCTATCTTCAGCACCACGTTGACGAACATCTGGGGCTTCAGGCGCCCCCCTTCATTAGGCATGGTGAACCGCGCTTTCAGCGTCCTTGTTTCTCCTTGAAGAGTAGGGTAGATATAGTCGATCTTTGTTCCGAACTGCCTTCCGGGGAAATAACTCAACTGCACTACGGCCGTATCTCCTACCTTGATGAGGGGCATCTCGAACTCGTAGATGTCGGCCGTGATCCAGACGGTCGAAAGGTCGGCCACATCGAGGAGGTCGGCCCCCGGCATCACGCGCGTGCCCTGGTTCACGTTCTTCTGCAAGACATAGCCGCTGTACGGGCTATAGATAGTGAGGTCGCGGATCGGCTTCTCGCTTTCCTCGATCCGCCTGATCTGGCCGTCGCTGATATCGAAGAGCTTCAGACGCTGGCGGCCGGCCTCGACGAGCGACTGCGCGTCCCCGCTGATCATGGCGCCGATATCCGGCGCGACTTGCCCATCAGTGGTCCTGCCGGCAGCGGCGCTGTTTTTTGCCCCCGCCCCTTTTGCCCATCTCACCACGTTGATAAATTCCTGCTGGGTCGCCCACAGCTCCGGGCTGTAGATGTCGGCAACACGATCACCTTTCTTGACGTACGTTCCGGTAAAGTTGACGTAGAGCTTTTCGACCCAGCCCTCCACCTTTGTCGTGATCGTGTTGAGCCGCCTCTGGTCATACTCTACGAGACCGACGGTCCGGATGGTCTTGGTGAGAGGCATAACCTGCGCAGTTGTCACTTTCACCCCGATCAACCGCTGCTTCTCCGGCGGGATCTCGACCATTGGAGCTTCGGTTTTAGCCGCCTCGGCGGGCGGCGTTTTCGCGACCTGTTCGGCAGGCACCCCCGGCATGGACCCCGGTTTTTCCTGGGCGGACGTAGTCGAAGCCCGGACAGGGCTCATGCCGCCTTTGTGTACGAATCCCGATTTTGAAAAATAGAATAGAAGTGCGATAAGCGCAATCGCTGCGACAATAATGATGGTGCGTTTCTTCATCGTGCCTCTCCTCGTAAGGAGCCATTTTCCCCATGCCCCCGGTCCGCCTGCGGGGTCCTTCGGGCCGTCTCTTCCACGCCGGTAAACGCATGGAGTTTGGCTATCGCCTTTTCCCTCTCCACGAGCCGGCTCCAGTAAAGCAGGTCATAGTCGAGCAGGTTTTTGATCCTCGTGATCACGGTGAGGGCGTCGACCTTCCCCGTCACGTAACTGGAAAAGGCAAGCTGGACATCCTGGTTTGTCTTCGGGATCAACCCTTCCTTATAGAGTTTCATGAGCCTGTCTGCCGCCTGCACCATGGAGAAGCTCTCTCTCACGTTGGAGGCGAGCATCAGCTCCGTTGCCGCAAGCTCCCGCCTGGCCTCCGAAAGTCCGGCCTCTGCCTCTGCTTCGGCCTGCCTCTGCTTCGTTTTTTGGTAGATAGGGAGGTTGACGGTAATCGTGAGGTTCCACATGTCAGGCAAGCCCATGGTCCGGGGGAAGTAGCTCGCGCCCACGGCGTAATCCGGATAGTACTCCTTCCTCGCCAGTTTTACCTTTGCCTCCGCCCCTTCCACCATCTTCTTCTTCGACCTGACTTCGGGTGAGTGATCCGCCGCCATACGCAGCATTTCCTCCAATGTCACGCCATAGGGGGTGGGGGCGGGCTGGAGCGGCCGGCCGAGCGGCGCGTCCACACGCCTCCCCACTGTCGTATTGAGCATACCCTGGAGCGCCTGCATGCGCTGCCGTTGCATCTCTTCCTTTTCGAGGATCATATACTTCTCTGTCTGCGCCATGATGACCTCCTGCTGCATGCCCGTCCCGGATGCGTACCTGCCTTGCGCGGCGTCCTCGATCCTGGAAAAAAGCTCGCTCCTGTCTTTCAGGACGTCGAGAGTCTTGTACGTGAGAAAGAGGTCGTAGAAGAGCAGCTTAATCTGCGCGACCAGCCTCAGCTTCCCCGCATCGTAGAGGGCAGCGAGGCTCTCGGCGTCCCTCGTCGCCATTTCCCCCTTGAGCGCCCGCTTTCCGGGGAAATAGAACTGCTGGGAAAGGCTGGACATGCCCATGGCATTGGGGTTGTCCGGCCGGCCTATGGTGAGGGCTTGAAAACCCTCGTTCTGGTAGCCGAACGTAAACATGGGGTCGGGCAGGCTTTTGGCCTGCGGTATGTGGTACCCGGCAGCCTCCGCCCTCGCCTGGCTCGCGAGGATCTCCGGACTGTTCCTTAAACCCTCGGCGATCAGGTCGCCGAGGCTCACCGTCTCATCGGCGCAAAAGACCGCACGCGGCGCCCCCAAGGAGACCAGGAGCACGAGAAAGCAGATGGCTGCGGCAGCGCAATTCCGCGTCCCTCGCAGAAAGAACGGCATGGACACCTCCCGGACGGGCTATTTCACGTCGATGGTGAGCCTCGCGGTGTCCGTTTTGCCACCGCGGGCCACCTTGATTGCCACGTTCCACGACCCAGCCATGGAAGGCGAGATTACCGCCCTGTAGGTCTCGCCCTTCAGCTCCGCGTCGGATTTATAGTTCATGGCAGGCATCCCCGACATGGGAGGCATGGAGTACTCCACCGTCACCTTCGCGTCGGTCACGGCTTTGCCCGTCTTATCCTTCACGCGTACCTCGACGCTATTTTTGCCCGTCACCGGCGGGTTCCTGTCCATCGTCACGTCCACCGTGTAATCTCCGGCCTTTTTTGTCATGGCGCAGGCCGTTGAGGCAACCACTGCCGTCAACAGAAGTGCGATCCCTATTAGTGCCAACTTACGCATAACCTACCTCCTCACGTGTTGTTATCCTGTTTTCGTTTCATGAAACCGTCCGTCTCGCTGATGTCATGCAACCTGAGCCAATCCCGTCCTCTCCTGAATTATAAGTCTGTCTGTGCCCAAAAACCCCGTCTTTCGCACGCATCCCGCCGGAGGCCCGCTCACGTCCCGAGAGTGCGTACTCTGAACTCGCCCCTCGTCGCTGCCTTTGATTTTGGCCCGCCGCTATGGTACACTTGACACTATGATTGCCAATTTATTGAAAAAGATAGTCGGCACGAAGAACGAGCGCGAGCTGAAGAGGATCGGGCCGCTCATCGAGGAGATTAACAGCCACGAGCAGAAGATGCGCTCCCTTTCGGATGAGGAGCTAAAGGGGATGACGCCTCTTTTCAGAGAGCGGCTTGAGAAGGGTGAGGAGCTCGATTCGATCCTGCCCGAAGCTTTTGCCGCCGTAAGAGAAGCGGCGAGCAGAACGGTAAACATGCGCCATTTCGATGTCCAGCTCATAGGGGGGGTGGTACTCCATGAGGGGAAGATTGCCGAGATGGCGACCGGCGAGGGCAAGACCCTGGTGGCGACCCTCCCTGTCTACCTCAATGCGCTCAGTGGAGCGGGGGTCCACGTGGTCACGGTAAACGACTATCTTGCAAAGCGGGATGCGGAGTGGATGGGGCCCATTTACGCTTTCCTCGGCATCTCGGTGGGTGTTGTCGTTCACGGTCTCGATGACCCGGAGCGCAAAGAGGCATATGGCTGTGACGTGACCTATGGCACGAACAACGAGTTCGGCTTCGATTATCTGAGAGATAATATGAAGTACACCGTCGACGAGTTCGTCCAACGGGACTTCCACTATGCGATTGTGGATGAGGTCGACAGCATCCTCATCGATGAGGCGCGGACACCTCTCATTATATCCGGTCCCGCTGAAGAGTCAACGGACAAATACTATAAGGTCAACAAACTCATCTATCAATTGAAGAAGGAGACGGATTTCAAGATAGATGAGAAGGCCAAGAGCGCGTACCTGACGGAAGAAGGCGTTGCAAAAATCGAAAAGCTCCTGAAGGTGGATAACCTGTATGATCCGAAATACGTCGAGTTCCTGCACCACGTCAACCAGGCGCTCAAGGGGCACCACCTTTTCACCAGGGACGTGGACTACATCGTGAAGGACGGCCAGGTCATCATCGTCGATGAGTTCACGGGCAGGCTCATGCCGGGCAGGCGCTTCAGCGACGGCCTCCACCAGGCCCTGGAGGCAAAGGAGAACGTCAAGATCGAGCGGGAGAACCAGACTCTCGCCACGGTGACCTTCCAGAACTATTTCCGCATGTACAAGAAGCTCGCAGGCATGACGGGCACGGCCGATACAGAGGCAATGGAGTTCAGGAAGATATACAATCTCGACGTGGTTGTCATCCCGACGAACAAGCCCCTGATCAGGACGAACTATTCCGACGTGATCTACAGGACCGAAAAGGAAAAGTTCAAGGCCGTCGTCACAGAGATTGAAGACCTTTACAAGAGGGGAAGGCCGGTACTCGTCGGGACTTTTTCCATCGATAAATCGGAGCGGCTGTCGGAGATACTCAAGAGGAAAGGCATACCTCACCACGTGCTGAACGCGAAGATCCACGAGCGCGAGGCGGAGATCGTGTCCCAGGCGGGAAGGTACAAGGCGGTCACCATCTCGACGAACATGGCCGGAAGGGGAACCGATATCCTCCTCGGCGGCAATCCCGTTTTCCTGGCCCGTATGCTCGCCAAAGGCAAGGATGACGAGGAGACTTACGGCAAGGCGCTCGATGAGGCGAAGCTGATCTGCGAGAAGGAAAAAGCGCAGGTGATTGCGGAGGGGGGCCTCCATATCCTCGGGACTGAACGGCACGAATCACGCAGGATCGACAACCAGTTGCGGGGTCGTTCCGGGAGGCAGGGCGACCCGGGCTCATCACGCTTCTATGTCTCCCTTGAAGATGAGATCATGCGTATCTTCGGCTCCGACCGCATCTCACCCTTACTCGGCAAACTGGGGATGGAAGAAGATACGCCCATAGAGCACCGTCTCATCACAAAGGCCATTGAGAACGCCCAAACCAGGGTGGAAGGGCATAACTTTGAGATCAGAAAGTACCTCCTGGAATACGACAACGTGATGAACAAGCAGCGCGAGACCATCTACGGCATGCGCAAAGAGATCATCAATGACGGCGACATAAAAGAGCGCGTCGTCGAGATGGTGGAGGGCGTTGTCGAAGGCTTCGTGGACGAGTATGCCCCGGAGAAAGTGTACCCGGAAGAATGGGATTTGACCTCTCTCAAGAATCGGATCTATGAAACCTTTTTCTTCCCTATGGACTTCGACCATCTCGACTTGAAGTCGATGACGAAGGCGGGTCTTCTCGATATGGTAAAGAACTCGGTGTCTTCCGTCTACGAGGCGAAGGAGAAGGAATTCGGCCTGACTACCCTCCGGAACATCGAGCAGTTTATCGCCTTGAACTCCCTCGACAACCACTGGAAGGAACATCTGCTTTCCCTCGATCACCTGAGAGAGGGCATCGGCCTCAGGGGGTATGGACAGAAGGACCCTTTAAGGGAGTACCAGCGGGAAAGCTTCGAGCTTTTTCTCGATATGCTCGAGAGGATAAATCTGGATACGGTCGGCAAGCTCTTTGCGATACAGCCGGCCGGCGAAGAGGATCTGAAGCCTGAAGGGCCCGTGATCTTCATGAACAGGGGCGAAGAAGAGGCGCCCTCGCGAGCGGGACAGAAGATAGGCCGGAATGACCCCTGCCCCTGCGGGAGCGGAAAGAAATATAAGAAATGTTGCGGCAAGGGTTGATGCCATGGTAAAGGGCGTGCGCTTCTCTGGCATCGCGTCGGGCATCAAGGCAGCAGGGCTCGACCTCGGTCTCGTTTCTTTTGACGAGGCTGTGCCGCATGCGGCCCTCTATACGCGCAATAAAGTCAAAGCTGCTCACATCCTCTACAACGAGAGAAGGGCAGCGCAGCGGGTGGCCGCGCTTCTCGTCAATAGCGGGTGCGCAAACGCCTGCACGGGAGAGAACGGGATCGAAGACCTCGCGACCATTGCAAAGGAGCTGGCCGGCCGCCTCAATATACGGGAAGAGGAGATTCTTTTTGCTTCTACAGGGGTTATCGGCAGGCGGCTTCCCGTGGAGACCGTTGTCGCCGGCCTGCCCGCTCTTGTCGCCGGTCTTGGCGAGGGGCGCCTGGACGTCTTTGCCCGCGCGATGATGACCACCGACACCTACCCGAAGATCGTGGAGGAGCGCGTGCCGAATGATGAGGGCTGCTCTATTGCGGGTGTCGCGAAGGGCGCCGGGATGATAAACCCTCTATTTGCGACGATGCTTGCCTTTGTCTTCACCGATTACCCGCTGGACCCGATCCGGATGAGGCGGCTTCTGTCCACGTTGAGCAGGAAGACATTCGAGCGCATAAGCGTTGACGGCGACACGAGCACGAACGACACGGTTATGCTCTTCTCCACAAGGCCCGGGGCGCCTGCGCAAGCCGGGACGGGTTCGCTTACACAGACTCTCGCCCGCGTCATGAAGGCCCTTGCCCTTCTGATTGTCAAGGATGGAGAAGGAGCGACCAAGGTAATCCATCTTACGGTAAAGGGCGCACAACAAAAAAGGGTTGCCGAAGCGCTGGCCAGGAGGATAGCCGGCTCCCCCCTCGTCAAGACGGCCTTTTTCGGTTGCGATCCCAATTGGGGCAGGGTGATCGCTGCCGCGGGAGACGCAGAAGTGCCCCTCGACCCCGAAAAAGTGGAGATCGCCATACAGGGAGAGGTGCTCGCGCGAGAGGGTATCGAGGCACCCTTTTCGGAAGAGAAACTGAAGGGGCTGATGGCCGCACCCGAGATCGAGCTTGTCGTCGACCTCCATGACGGCAGGGCCTCCTACGATATGTACACGACCGATCTTACGTATGACTATATCAAGATAAACGCCTCGTACCGCAGTTAGGGGCTGGCAGCCGGGCGCCTTTCGCGCCTGGCGCGGTCGCCGGGGCGTGTCCGGGTCCTCACGTACGCGCGAACATCCTCGATATACCTCTCCGTCAGCCACGTATGACGCAACACCGGATGGATTTCGAGGGGATAGACCACTACTGATACCCATTAGGCCTTGTTCATTGTCAGAGTGAGAATATTCCGATCTCCTTCACGCACGTAGCTTAGCTCGTCCGTCATCCGACGCATGAGGAAAACCCCAAGACCTTTCGTCTCCAAGTCTTCGAGAGGACCGTCGATGACCGGCGCGGACGTGGCCAGCGGATCGAAGGGTATACCCCTGTCCGTCAGCTCCACGGAAAATGAATTGTCGTCATTTCTTATACGTACGGTATAAGCATCCCGATCCTGGTAAGCATAGCTCATGGCATTTACCGCAGCCTCCTCCAAATAGGCATGACTGCATACATTGGAGACTGCCTCTTCGATAGCAAGCTCCAGACGGAAAATCTGATTCGAAGCAAGGCCGGCTTTGGCGGCCCACGTTTTGACGAAGTCGAGCACCTCCGGAATCCGGCCCATATTCAGGTCGCACGTCTTTTCGGCCGGATAGTCCACCTTTTCATGGGTGGCGACGGCTCTTATCTTCCTGATATCGATTCTTGCCGCCATGGAGATAATAAAGGCGATCACGAACAAGCCGAGAAAGATTGTCAGGACACCCGAATAGCTGCCCGACATCTGCCGCACCCAGGCGACCAGAATAGGGCCGGTAAGACCGGCCGCTGCCCAGGCGGTCAGGGTATAACCATGGATGGCGCCTAGCTGCTTCGTTCCGAAGATATCGGCAATGTAAGCGGGAATGCAGGAAAATCCTCCTCCATAGCAAGTCATGATGAGAAAGATCAGCGCCTGAAAGGCCAATGGGGCGGGCATCCGCATGAGCAGGAAGAACATGACGATCTCAAGAAGGAAGAACAGCGTGTACGTATTGGGCCTTCCTATGTAATCGGAGACAAAGGCCCATGCTATACGGCCCCCCCCATTGAACAATCCCATAATGCCGACCATCGTGGCGGCCTGCAGGGCAGTCATGCCGACGGATTCCTGTGCCATCGACGAAGCGACGGAAATTATAGCGATGCCGCATGTCACGTTGATGAAAAGCATCGACCATAGCCAGTAAAACCTGCGTGTTTTCACCGCCTCGGCGGCGAGCAATTGAGCAAGATCGGACCTCGGTTTCCTCAGTCCCGAAGCCACGCTCGCCTTCCACCCTTCGGGTGACCAGCCGGCCGGCGGAGGAGCGAGGTACTGGGCAGATGCGAACATGATACAAAAATAGACGAAGCCGAGCGAAAAAAATGTATTCGCTATACCGACGTGCACGATCAGCCTCTGGATGACCGGCCCCGCGATCAGTGAAGCGAATCCGAAGCCCATGATGGCAAGGCCGGTTGCGAGACCCCGACGGTCTGGAAACCACTTCACAAGCGTCGAAACAGGGGCGATATAGCCGACCCCGAGGCCGATGCCTCCCAGCAGGCCGTAACAGAGGTAGAGGGCGTAAATGTTCCTGGCCGTAACCGCCAGTCCCGATGCCGCAATACCGATGCCGAAAAAGAAGGCTGCGAAAGTTCCTGCCTTTCTCGGTCCGTATTTTTCGACGTAGCGGCCGAGCATCGCAGCCGACAAACCAAGAAAAAGGATGGCTATGCTGAAGGCAAGCTGCAC
>Ga0326727_10020407_pt1 | contig 13159 bp, 10 predicted proteins | sample MB2enrmetagenome_FD_207643 | JGI IMG/M metagenome (GOLD analysis project Ga0326727, IMG submission 207643) | Lab enriched peat soil microbial communities from McLean, Ithaca, NY, United States - MB29MY | ecosystem: Environmental > Terrestrial > Soil > Wetlands > Peat | place: USA: New York...
ATCTTCAAAAACATCAGCCGACCCTTTTCTACTGGGCGCCATCCGAAGGCTTAACGGAAAGAAAAATGGACGGCGAGTAGCTGCGCGTCGACTCCACGGTGGAGCAGACCGACATTTTCGGATCAAACGGCGACCGGCGCACCGAGCCCTGCCCTCAGGCAATCTCGTGCATCAACGCAGCTCCAATCCGCTCCAGCGCCCAGTCGACCTGATCGCTGGTGATCACCAGCGGCGGGGCGATGCGGATGGTGTGTTCATGGGTATCCTTGGCGAGGATGCCCCTGCCCTGCAGCGCCTTGCAGTAGCGACGCGCGCCGCCGGCTTCGGGGTGAAGTTCGACCGCGAGCATCAGCCCGCGCCCCCGCACCTCGCGGATGGTATTGGCGCGGATGCTCTTGAGGCCGTCGAGGAAGCGGGCGCCCTGATGGGCCGCGTTCTCGATCATGCCTTCCTCGACCAGCACGCGGAGCGCGGTCCGCGCCACCGCGCAGGCGAGCGGGTTGCCGCCGAAGGTCGAGCCGTGCTGGCCGGGTTTCAGGGTGCCCAGCACGGCGTTGTTGGAAAGCACGGCCGAGACCGGATAGAAGCCGCCGGACAGCGCCTTGCCGAGCAGCGTCACGTCCGCCTCGATGCCCTCGTGCTGTTCTGCCAACAGCTTGCCGGTGCGGCCGAGCCCGGTCTGGATCTCGTCGAGGATCAGCATCACATTGTGCGCCGTGCAGATCTCGCGCACTGCGGTGAAATAGCCAGCCGGTGGGATGATGACGCCGGCTTCCCCCTGGATCGGCTCGACCAGGAAGGCGACCGTGTTAGGCGTAATCGCCTCCCGCAGCGCGTCCGCGTTGCCGAAGGGGATGATCAGGAAGCCCGGCGCGAACGGTCCGAAATGATCTCGCGCAGCGGCGTCGGTGCTGAAGCCGATGATGCCGAGGGTGCGTCCATGAAAGTTGTCGGCGCAGACGATGATCTCGGCCTGCCCATCGGGCACACCCTTGACCTCGTAACCCCACTTGCGCACGGATTTGATCGCGCTCTCCACCGCCTCGGCACCGCTGTTCATCGGCAGCACCTTGTGGGAGCCGGTCAACTGCGCGATTTCTTCGTAGAAGAGGGCCAGTTGGTCATTGTGGAAGGCGCGGGAGGTCAGGGTCAATCTGCCCGCCTGTTGCATCATGGCGGCGAGGATCTTCGGATGGCAGTGGCCCTGATTGACCGCCGAATAGGCCGAGAGGCAGTCGAGGTAACGATGGCCTTGCGTGTCCCACACAAAGACGCCCTCGCCGCGCGATAGAACCACATCGAGCGGCGCGTAGTTGTGGGCGCCAAAGCGCGCTTCGGTCGCGATCAGATTGGAGGTCGGTGGATCCATCAACCTGTTATTCCGTAGCGATCACGGCCGGCTTCCCGGACCGCAGTCCGACGATCTGCAACGGCGTGTGCGCATGGTTGTGGTCGTCGGGAGCGTAAGTACCCCCCAGCCGCGAGGGCATAACTGTCGTCTTCAGCGCCGCCTGGATGGCGCCGGGTTGGTCGGACCCGGCACGTCGAATGGCGTCAGCCACTAGATAAGTTGCCTCGTAGACAAAGAAAGAGCGTTGCGTCGGGGTCAGGCCATAATGGGCCTGATAGGCCGCGACGAAATCCTGCACTTCCGGCCGGTTCAAAAACGGCGTGAACACGGCGATCCCAGAGAGTTCCGCCAAGCCATCGGCCTCGCGAAATTGCGGCGAGACCGCGGCCAGCGCGCCTGCGATATCGAAACGGCCGGTCACCGGGACCTTCCACCCCGAGGCCTCATAGGCCTTGAAAAATCCCTGCGTCGAGGGGCCCAGGATCGCGACGATCTCACCGGGCGCGTCAGCCTTCAGTTTGTCCAGCGCGCCCTTGAAGTCCGTGCTTCCCTTGGCAATGGTTTCCTGGTCGGTCACGCGCAAGCCGGCCTCCTGCGCGACCTTGGCCATGGCCACCGCGTTGGCCCGCTGAAAGTCGCCCTCATCCGCGATGATGGCGATCGACGCAATTTCCCGCGATTTCAGCCAGCGCACCAGACCGCGCGCGATATCCAGCTCTGAGGGAATGGTCTTGAATGCATAGGCGTTGCCGCCGGCCCCGGAGGCGTCGACGAAATCCTGTCCAGCCGAGGTCGCGATCACCAACGGAATCTTGGCCTGTTCGATCACGGGCATGATGGCATGCGTGACCGGGGTGCACAGCGCACCGATCAGGACGGGTACATGCTCCTGCTCGATCAACCGCCGGGTCGCCGGTACGCCGACATCCGGCTTGCAGGCATTATCGGCATAGAAAGCTTCAAGCGGTCGCCCCAGTACGCCGCCGGCCTCATTGATGCGGTCCAGCGCCAGCTGCGCGCCATACTGTTCGGACTGGCCTCTGTCAGCCAACGGACCGCTCAGAATGGTGGTGATGCCGATCTTGATCGGTTCGGCGGCCTGCGCCGCCGTGGCTCCGAGCAAACCAACGAAAAGAACGAGGTTGCGTAGCGTCATGATAGCCCCCGAGAATGCCGGTCGCGGCCGGCGCAAAGACGAATGGGACGTGAGGAGCCTGCGGTTGTCCATTCACGACCCGGTGTAGCTCCTTACGCAATCCCCTCAGCGATCACAAAAGCAGCCTAATACAGAACTGACAATGGCTCCGATGTCATCGAAAGGGCTCGCCGAGCGTAATATCTTGGTCTAGATAACGCATATACCGACCATGAGGTGACAGCAGGGACTTTCGGACATGAATGTCATGCGTAAACAGCGGCGCCTGCAAATGGCTGCCTGCTGTCTGATCGGCATGTGCCTGCTGGTCGCGGCGCCGGCGCTGGCGCGCAGCGTCACCGATTCCGCTGGTCGCACCGTCGAGATACCCGATAGCATCCATCGCGTTTTCGCGGCAGGGCCGCCGGCATCGACGCTGCTCTACATCCTCGCGCCGCAAGACATGATCGGATGGGTACGGGCGCCGCGCGATGCCGAGAAGCCATTTCTGCTGCAGGCGGTACGCGAGTTGCCGGAACTCGGCCGACTGACGGGTCGAGGCGATAGCCTCAATCTCGAGCGCTTGATCGCGGCCAAGCCGGATCTGGTGATCGATTTCGGTACCATCAACGATACCTACCGATCGCTGGCCGACCGCGTCCAGTCGCAGACCGGGATCCCTTATCTCTTGATCGATGGCCGTTTTGAAAACACGCCGGCGGCGCTGCGGCTTGTGGCTGATTTGCTCGGCGTCAAGGAGCGGGGCGAGATGCTGGCGCGGGGCGCGGAAGAAACCTTCGCGCAAGTGGACAAGGTGATCGCCGGCATTCCCGCCGAGAAGCGTCCGCGTGTTTATCTCGCGCGGGGCGCGGAAGGGCTCGAGACCGGCTCGCGGGGTTCGATCAACACCGAGATCATCGAGCGCGTCGGCGCCATCAATGTGGCGGAGGGGCCGCGGCCGAAGGGCGGCCTTGTCACCGTGTCGCCCGAGCAGATTCTGGCGTGGGCGCCGGACACCATCATCAGTCTCGACAAGCGCTTTCGGCAAACGGTGTCCCAGAAAGCTGAATGGAAGGCGGTACCAGCGGTGGCCGCGGGCCGGGTATTCCTGGCTCCCAGCCTGCCCTTTGGTTTTATCGATTCGCCACCGTCTCTCAACCGTCTGATCGGCCTGACCTGGTTGCTCCACACCTTCTATCCCGAACAGGCGCCAGGCCACCTTCGCGAGCAGGTGCGCTCATTCTACCATCTGTTTTATCAGGTCGATCTGACGGAGCCGGATCTCGACACCCTGCTCGACAATTCCGGAGGCTGATTTACGCCTTGCGCACGGCAACCATTCTTCTTTCGCTGGCGGTCCTGCTGTTCGCCATGTCCGTGATCGCCTGTGGCATTGGCCCTTTTCGCATACCGCCGCTGGACGTTCTCAAGGCGGTTCTGCATCGCGTTACCGAAGGCAGCGACGCCAGCGCGATCGACACGGTGCTGTTCAGCATTCGCCTGCCCCGCATCGCCGCGGCGGCCTTTGTCGGCGCCGCGCTCGCCGCCGCGGGCGCGGCCTACCAGAGCCTTTTTCGCAATCCGCTGGTTTCGCCGGACATTCTCGGCGTGTCGACCGGGGCAGGTTTGGGCGCGGTGATCGGCATCCTGCTGGGATTTCCGGTGATCCTGATTCAGGCCCTCGGATTCGGCGGCGGCCTGGTGACGGTCGCCGTTGTCGCAGCGCTTGCCCGCGGCCTGCGCGGAAGCGGCGACGTTCTCGTCCTTGTGCTGGCTGGCATCGTGGTCGGCGCACTGGCGGGAGCTGCGATCTCGCTGGTCAAGGTGCTGGCTGATCCCTACGACCAGCTTCCGGCCATCACCTTCTGGCTGCTGGGCAGCCTGGCTGGCGTCAAGGCCAGCGATGTCGCGGCAACGGCGCCGGTGGTTCTCTTCGGTCTCGCGCCGCTGATCCTGCTGCGATGGCGGATTGGCGTGCTCTCGCTCGGGGATGACGAGGCCCGCGCCCTCGGTGTCGAGGTCGGCCGCTTGCGGGCGATCGTCATCGCGGCCGCGACGCTGGTCACCGCCAGCGTCGTTGCGATCTCCGGAGTGATCGGATGGGTCGGACTGATGGTCCCGCATATGGCGCGCCTGCTGGTCGGTCCGCGCTTCGACCGGCTGTTGCCGGCGGCGATCCTTCTCGGCGCGGCCTTCATGGTCAGTGTCGATACGCTGGCGCGCTCGGCGGCGTGCATTGAGATCCCGCTGGGGGTCTTGACCGCTGTCATCGGAGGGCCGGCCTTCGTCTGGCTGCTGGCTCGAAATCGCCGGAAAGTCCTGCCATGATCTTGATCGCGGCGCGCGGCCTCGCCATCGGATACGGACGAACCCGGATCGCCGGCGATCTCGACCTGTCAGTGATCGCAGGCAGCGTGACCTGCCTGCTTGGCCCCAACGGCGTCGGCAAGACCACCCTGTTCAAGACGCTGCTGGGCTTGCTTCCGCCGCTGTCCGGTGCCGTCGAGATGGACGGCGACGACCTTTCCCGGCTCGACCGGCAAACCATCGCCCGACATATCGCCTATGTACCGCAGGCTCACATCGCCGAATTCCCCTATTCCGTGATCGATCTGGTGGTGATGGGCCGAACCGCGCATCTCGGCGCGTTCGGCGGTCCGCGCCGCATGGACTACGAGGCGGCGATGGCCGCCCTCGACCAGCTCGGCATCGCTGCGCTGGCGGAACGCGATTCGACGCGGATATCGGGCGGGCAGCGACAGCTCGTGCTGATCGCCCGCGCGCTGGCCCAGCGCACGCGCATCATCATGATGGACGAGCCGACGGCGAGCCTCGACTTTGGCAATCGTATCCGTGTGCTCGACACGATCCGCGCCCTTTCGCGCAGCGGGCTCGCCGTGGTGCTCTCGACCCATGAGCCCGAGCACGCCTTTGTGGTTGCCGATCAGGTCGCAATCCTTGGTCAAGATCGCTTCGCGACCGGGCCGGTTGAAGCCGTGATGACCTCGCAACAACTATCGCACCTCTACGGCATCGAACTGAAGGTTGAGCGGACGCCATCGGGACGGTTCGTCGTGGGGCCGGCGTAGCGCAGCTTCCGAAGCCCTGATCATATCGACGCTTCCGGTGCTGCGCTTCCTGTCCCGCTCTTCGCGGGGGAGCAGGGCGCCCACGAGGGGCGCCCCTCCGTCGTATCCATCCGTGTAGGGGGGGCCCTTGTGGCCGCCCTGCTTCGGCGCTTCCGCCCTCTCGAGGAGAGGCGGATCGATCGGCATTTTACGACGGTCCATTTGCCTGGCTAATATGTTCATGATATGTTCCAAAAACAACCGAGCCCTTACCGTAGATCGCCATGGCCGAGCAGATCGTCATCACCGAAAAAACCAGCCAGGCCAAAGACGTCCGCAGCGCCGTGGGTCACCGCTATGGGGACATCCTCCCGGCTGAAGGCCATCTGCTCGACCTCCTCGAACCAGAGGAGGTGGTGCCGGCCTGGAAGCGGTGGTCGCCGATCCTGCTGCGGCCTGACGGTCTCTACGGCACCCGCCCGGCCAAGGGCGGCAACAAGGCCGCCAAGCTGAAAGTCATTCGCGAGGCCCTGCGCCGCGCCAAGCGGGTTTGGCTCGCCACCGATTGCGATCGTGAAGGTCAGCTGATCGGCCAGGAAATTCTCGAGCATTACCATTACCGCGGCGAGGTCATGCGGGTGTTGTTCACCGCGCAGGACTTAGAAACCATTCGCACCGCCTTTGATCGGGCAAAGCCGAATTCTGAATATGCCAGCCTTTACGCCGCCGCCGTGGCGCGCCGGCAAGCCGACCAGATCTATAATCTATCCCTCACCCGCACCGCGACCGTGATCCTGGGCCGCGGCGCGCGGGGCGTGATCGGGGTGGGTCGCGTGAAGACGCCGACCCTGGCCATTGTCTGCCGGCGCGAACTGGAGATCCGCGACTTTGTGCCCGTTGCCTATTTCGAGGTGGTCGCGTCTGCGACGGTGGCGGGAGGCTGCTTCAAGATGCGGCATGCGCCTCGCGATCGCATCGTTCGGCGCGAGATCGCCATGGATGTGGCCCATGCCGCGCAGGACTTCGCGGGCCCGCTTGCCGTGCGCGTCGAGGATAAGCGGCAAGGGCCGCCCAAGCTGCACGATCTGCCGTCGCTGCAGAAGTTCTGCGGCTCGCGTTTCGGCTGGCCGGCCAGCAGGACGCTTGAGGTGGCGCAGGAGCTCTATGATGGGAAGGATAAGAAGATCATCACCTATCCGCGCGCCGAGGTGCGTTATCTACCGGTGAGCCTGATTTCCGACGTGCCGCGGATCGTGGCCGGCCTGCGGGTGGGCCAGTCGCTGGGCGCGATCCCCGTGCCCGAACCACCGGTGATCCGTCGGGGCGCGAGCGGCACCTTTTACGACAAGGGACTGGAGGGCGCGAGCCATCATGCGGTTATTCCCAACGTCAACACCATCGACAGAATCCCTGAAATCTGGCCTCGGCTATCCTCTGACGAGAAGAAACTCTTTGACGTCATCGCCCGCGCCTATCTCGCCGCGCTGATGCCGGACTTCCGCTACCGGCAGACGACCGCGACGCTCGACGTGCGCGGTTTCGAATTCCGCGCCGCCGGCCGTCAGCCGATCGATCTCGGCTGGCGAGCCGCCTTCCCGGATTGGCAACCGGCCGACGAGAAGGGCGACGAGGCTCAACTGCTGCCGCCGCTGCACGACGGCGAGATCGCGCAATTAAGGGATCCAGAGATCGAGGACAAAGAGACCCGGCCGCCGCCGCGTTACAGCGAGGGCACGCTGATCGAGGCCATGCAGAATGCCTGGCGTTTTGTCGACGACGACGTTCTGCGCGAGCGCCTGAAGGAGGCCAAGGGCATCGGCACGCCGGCGACGCGCGCCGAGATCATCGGCGGGCTGAAGAAGCAGGGTTTTCTGACGGCGCAGGGCAAGAATATCGTGCCAACCGAAACCGGGCTGGCCCTGTTCGGCATTCTCAAACAGGCCGATCCCGTGCTGGTCGATCCCGGCATGACGGCACAGCTGGAATGCCTGCTCGACGAGGTCGTCGTCGGCAAGCAACAAATGATCGGGGCGATCGATGCCGTCTGCGATGTCGCTCAACGCATCATCGGCAGGCTCACGCAACGGACCGCTGCCGCTGCGCCGGACTCGCTTGGCGCGTCATTGCAAAGTGGCGCAGGCACCTATCCACCCACTCCGGCGATGAAGCGCTTTGCCGACAGCCTGGTCCGGCAGAAGGGCATCAAGCCACCGCCCGGCTACAAGTCTTCGATATCGATCTGCCGCGCCTTTCTCAGCGAGCACGCACCCAACAAAGCCGATGCTGAATTATCTGCGACAATTGCCCCCAAATCGGTTAGTCCGGCACAGCTGTCATACGCCGCCAAGATTGCGCTCAATAAAGGCATCCTCATTCCCGATGAGGCCAAGGCCAATGGGGTTGCCATGGCCGCGTGGATCGACGCGAACAAAAACAAGACGCGCCGGAAGAGCGGTCGCAAGACCGCGCTCAGGCCGGCGGGATCGATGGCTCCCCAATCGGGGACGCCGACCAGGAAGTCCAAACAACGCAGAGCTGATGCTGTTGCCATGCCATCTGCTGCTGCTCAACCAACGTTCGTAACGGCGACGCCGTTGCGGATTCCTTATGGCAACAAGGAAGTCGCCATGAAGCTCGGCGCCCGTTATGGCTCGGCGGGATGGTACGCTCCACCCGGGGTTGAGATGGGTCCATTCGAAGAGCGCGGGTGGTTGATCCGCGATGCCGATCCGCGCGTGCCCCCGACCCAGGCTCCGCCCACCGCCTCGTGATTGCCGACTATTCCGGCTGAAATGGAACCCCGTTGGAAACGGAACTAGACGACAGCCATCGATCTGTCATCAGCCGCGGACGCTCGGCGCCTCGCAATGGCTTCGTCAAACAAGATCTTCTCCTCGCTCTTCTTCTGAGCCGAGAAACGTACGGCGATCGCACAAAGCGACGTCGCGGTGACGACGAAGCCGAGCAGCATCAGGCATTCCTGCGTCGACGCCGCCGCCTTGTTGAGGAAGCCCGCCAGCACCGCGCCGAGGTTGCCGCCCGCGCCGATCAGACCAGCAACACCGCCGAGTGCCTTGCGGTCGATGAAAGGTGTCAACGCATAGGTAGCGCCGCAGGCCATATGGGTGAAAAGGCCGAACATCGTCATGGCCGCGATCGCCAGGCTGACAGAACTCGCCTTGCTGAAGAGCATTAGCCCAAGACCTTCGCCGAGCATCAGCGCGAACAACAGCAATGTGCGGCCGTCCAGCCCCTTCAGAAGCGCGATCCGGTCGCTGGCGATACCACCGAGCGCGCGCGCAAATAAAGCCAGCGCGCCGAAGATGCCAGCGGCAAAGCCCGCGCTTTGCAGCGACAGCCCGAACTGGTCGACGTAGTAGCTCGCGGCGATGTTGTGGATGAAGATCTCAACACCAAAACAGGCACCGTAGGTGAAGGCCAGCATCCAGGTTCGATAATTGGCAGCGGCCTGAAGAAATATGGCCCAGCCGCCCTTTTTCCCGCTGTCGACATTGACGCCCTTGGCGCGCAGATCGCCGATATCGCCCTGCGGGGTATCCTGCGTATAGCGCGCATACACCAATGACATGATCAGCATGGCGATGCCTGGCACGAACATGGCCACGCGCCAGCCGAGTTCCTTCTCAACGCCGAGACTGACAACGGCCGCGACGATGAGTGGCATCAGGCTTTGGGCGGCTCCGCCACCGGCGTTGCCCCAACCTCCGACCGTGGCATTGGCCGTTCCGACGACATTTGGCGCGAACATCACGCTGGTGTGGTACTGGGTGATGACGAAGGATGCGCCGATCGCGCCGATGCAGAGGCGGAAGAACAGAAAGCTCTCGTAGCTCTCTGCAAAGGCAAGACCAAAAACCGGGATCGAGCCCAGTGCCAACAGCCACGTGTAAGTGCGACGCGGGCCGTATTTGTCGCACAATGGGCCGATCATCATCCGGACCAGGATCGTCACCGCCACCGATGCGATGTTGATGTTGGCAATCTGGTCCTTGGTCAAACCGAATTGGTCCCGGATCAGCGGCATCAACGGTGCCGCGGCGAACCATGCAAAAAAGCAGACGAAGAACGCCAGCCAGGTGATGTGAAAGGCCTTCATCTGAACCGTGGACAAGCTGAACAAGTCGATGCGCGTGGCCTTGGGTTCGGTTGCGTTGATGGCCGGTGAAGCGAATAGCATGGCAGACTCCCTGAACAACCTCCGTCTCAATCATGACGGAGGGTCATTGCTGGTGCCTCACTGCGGGACTCCAACCTCGATCCGAGCGGCAAATCGGCAGCTGTCGAGTGCCACACGCTACGTGCGCAAAGCGCGGAATTCGTAGGCCCGCATGGGAAGCTTCGATGAGGTTTCACGCAAATGGTGTGCCAGAGACCATGCCGCTTTTTCGCGACCGCCACTGATCGATCGTGCCACTCTCGAAACCACTTTACCGGCTGGCTTTCCGACGCCTGGCTCCCGCCTCGTCGTCCAGAACCGGCGCCGGTTCCAGGTTTGGTTCCGCTCGATGATTTGCACAAACCCAAGGCGTGCGTAGACCTAAATATAGGCATTGCATTTGGATGGCTCGGACTAAAATCGCTGTTATGACGATCGGCCGGCTGCCCTTCGCGCCGATCTAACCAGGTCGCAACAAAGCGGCGTTGACGGATGTTAGATTGATAGACACCGGCATCTCGCGTTCCACGGAAACGCATTGCCCCTATTGCGCCATGCAATGCGGCATGAGCCTGATCGAAGCGGATGGGCAATGGTCTGTCGCCCCGCGTAATTTCCCGACCAATCGTGGAGGACTATGTCGCAAGGGTTGGACCGCGGCTGAATTGCTCAATTCGCCCGAGCGACTCCAATCACCTCTGATACGCGATGACAAGCAAGGCACACTTCGCGCTGCAAGCTGGACTGAAGCGCTCGACCTGATCGCCAGCAAGTTGCGGGATTTTGCGATCTCACATGGTCCTAATTCCATCGGTGTATTTGGCGGCGGCGGCCTTACCAACGAAAAGGCCTATGCGCTTGGCAAGTTCGCGCGGGTGGCGCTGCGGACGGCGAACATCGACTACAACGGACGATTCTGCATGGCCTCAGCCGCGGCTGCCGGGGTGCGTGCATTCGGTATTGACCGCGGCATGCCGTTTCCCATGCAGGACATCGCGCAGACCGACGCGATCTTCATGATCGGCAGTAATCCGGCGGAAACGTTGCCGCCGATCATGCAGTATTTCGAGCTACAGCGCGACCGGGGCGGCCAACTCATCGTCGCGGATCCGCGCCGCACCGCCACTGCCAAGCTCGCCACCTTGCATCTTCAGCTTACGCCGGGCACCGATGCGGCGCTTGCCAATGGACTGCTTCATATCGCAATTCAGCGCGGCCTCATTGACGAAGCGTTCATCGCCGAGCGGACCAGCCATTTCGAACGGGTGAAGCGCACCGTTGCCAGCTATTGGCCCGACCGGGTGGAGCGTGTCACCGGGGTTCCGGTCGCCCAGCTCGAAAAAGCCGCTCAGATACTGGGTGAAGCCAACACCGCGATGCTGCTGACCGGTCGCGGCCCCGAGCAGCAAAGCCAGGGCGTGAATAATGTGCTGGCGTTCATCAACCTGATGCTGGCGCTTGGCCACGCCGGAAAGGCCTTTACTGGCTATGCGTGCATGACCGGCCAAGGCAACGGTCAGGGCGGTCGCGAGCACGGCCAGAAGGCCGATCAGTTGCCCGGATATCGCAAGCTCGACAATCCCGCCCATCGCTCGGAGGTCGCAGCGATCTGGAATATTCCGCCCGAGCAATTGCCGCAGCCAGGTCTTTCGGCGGTCGAACTTCTCGATGCACTGGGCGAGCGCATCCGGTGCCTCCTTGTGTTCGCCTCCAACATTGCTGTTTCCGCGCCGAATGCAAACCGGGTGATCGCCAAGCTGAAATCGCTCGACCTGCTGATCGTGGCCGACATCTTCCTGTCGGAAACGGCGGAACTCGCCGACGTCGTTCTTCCGGTGGCGCAGTGGGCCGAAGAAGAAGGGACCATGACCAACATCGAGGGCCGCGTCATTTTCCGGCGGCGCGCCAAAGAGCCGTCGTCGGAGATCTGGACTGATCTACACATCTTCAAGGCGCTCGCCGAGCGGCTCGGCCGTGGCCAATACTTCAGTGCAGACAATAAAGAGGTTTTTGCGGAGTTTTGCAGAGCAACCGCCGGCGGCGTCGCGGATTATGCGGGGATCTCGTATCAACGAATCCTCGCCGAGGACGGCGTGTTCTGGCCCTGTCCATCGATCGATCACCCCGGCTCGCCGCGGCTGTTCCTCGATCGTTTTGCCACCGACGACGGCCGGGCAAAATTCAATCCGGTCGAACATGTGTCATCGGCGGAGATGCCCGACCGGGATTTTCCCTATATTCTCACCACCGGCCGCGTGCTTGCACAATACCAGTCGGGCACGCAAACCCGGCGGATTGCGGATTTGAACGCCATCGAGCCGGAGCCTTTTGTCGAAGTGCACCTGGAGACGGCGCGTGGTCTTCAGATCAGGGACGGCGACATGGTCGTGCTCACGACCCAGCGCGGACGCATCATCGTCAAGGCACGGTTATCGCGCGACATTCGCTTTGACACGCTGTTCGTACCCTTCCATTGGGCCGCCGCGGGTAGCGCCAACAGCCTGACCAACGCCGCGATCGACCCGGTTTCGAAAATTCCGGAATTCAAGGTTTGTGCCGTTCGGCTTGAAAGGGCGTCGACGCTGATCCCGGCTTGCGGCGAGCCGAGCGAAAGACGCTATCTAAATTGAGAGGTTAGAAGATGATCGAGTCCAAGCCAAAATTCCTCAACGGCCTGTATCCGTTTCAGGGTGTGGGTTACGACAAGGCGGGTCCCTTCAGTGACAAACTGGTCTATTCGGTCCCGTCCGATAAGCGCGCCCAATTGATCTATTTCCGTGGCGGCAACTCGTGCGCTGAGATGGTTTGCCTGATCCTGATGCGGGACGGTCAACCGATGCGCTATTTTCCGATCGCCGCCAAGGGCGCCGAGCACGTGCCGCTGGCCGTGGTCGAGGATCTGGAGCCCGACACTAAACTCGAATTGTTCGTGGCGGCGCCGGCCGGAGCCAGCGGCATGCTCGTCATCGATGTCGGCTTGTTGGAAATCTGACCGGAGCGCTTAGGATGGTCAAGCAGAGGCTGGTTGTCATCGGAAACGGCATGGCCGGCGCCCGCGCGGTCGAGGAGGTACTGGCCCGGGGAGGCGCCGATCGCTTCGATATCGTGATGTTCGGCGATGAGGTCTACGGCAATTACAACCGCATCATGTTGTCCAATCTCCTGAACGGCACGCAGGCTGTCGACGACATCATGATCAATCCGTTGAATTGGTACGCCGAGAACAATATCAGGCTCCATGCCGGCGAAATGGTCGACGCGATCGACCGCGGCGCAAAGGTCGTGCAATCCAGGAATGGCATCCGCGCGCATTACGACAAGCTCCTGATCGCGACCGGCAGCCGGGCTTTCATTCCTCCGATGGCTGGGGCCTACCTCGGCGAAGGCAGGCTGAAACCGGGTGTATTCGGATATCGCACCATCGACGA
>Ga0326727_10020408_pt1 | contig 13159 bp, 12 predicted proteins | sample MB2enrmetagenome_FD_207643 | JGI IMG/M metagenome (GOLD analysis project Ga0326727, IMG submission 207643) | Lab enriched peat soil microbial communities from McLean, Ithaca, NY, United States - MB29MY | ecosystem: Environmental > Terrestrial > Soil > Wetlands > Peat | place: USA: New York...
AAGGGTTAGCAGGTTAGTTGAGGATTGCATTGAGAAATCAGGGGATGAATAGTTGAAACTCAATGTCACACGAGCAGTATCATACCCCGGCTTGTCCGCTACCATGTAAGCCGTGTAATTGCCAGCCGGAGAGTCGGGAGCAATTCCAAAACTATCCTGAAAAGTTCCATTCTTCGCAGAGTAAGCTACGGCGACGTGGATACTCGTAGCTTGGGGGTTCGTGACCTGAATTGAGATTATGGCGTTAGAGATCGGTGAACCGCTCGTGTCGAATACTTTGCCCGTAACCAAGACCAAAACACCTTGGTTGATGCGCGTTGGGTTGAGCGTAGCTTGCATGAACATCGTTTTGTTAGCGAACACAGAGTAAGGTGAAAGTAGAGTCAGAAATAGGCCGACCAGCAGGAACCCACGAAAAAAAGTGCTAGGTAATGTCAATTGGCCCGTACATCTCGACTTAATTGCGCTTATTGTGCATTGTCTATGGGAGACAGCTGAATTGAAAGTCTTTTTCATTCACGGTGCGGGCGGAACACCAGCAGTTTGGCGCCTGCAAACCTCACATTTCAAGGACTCCGTCGCAGGTGAGCTTCCGGGGCATCCAACGGGATCGGGGTTCACCACCGTTGAGGAGTATGCCGGGGCGGTCCGTGACCGAATCGGCCAGCAGGAATGGCGTAAGACAATAATCGTGGGGCATTCTATGGGCGGAGCGATTGCGATAGAACTTGCATTGAGCAATAAGGAACTTCGAGGGCTCGTCCTCGTCGGGACCGGAGGTCGATTACGAGTACGTCCTGAGTTTATTTCAATGGTTAGGGAGAACTATAAGGAAGCTGCAAAACTGCTTGCGTCCTGGTCTGTATCGTCCCGCTCTGATCCTATGATCATAGATAGACTCGCCGATGATCTCCTGAAAGTGAGGGCCGAGGTCACGTTAGGTGACTTCTTGGCTTGCGACAAATTCGATCGAATGAACGAGCTAGGTCAGGTGAGTTGCCGAACGCTGATCGTTTGTGGGGAGGATGATAAGATGACGCCCGAGAAATACTCCAGTTGTCTTCACGAGAAGATAAGGGATTCAAGACTTGAAATTATACCCGAAGCAGGCCACAGTGTAATGGTCGAGAAACATCGCGCGTTCAATCAGGCAGTTGAGCGTTTCGTTGCTTCACTGTGAGCTTCTGCGTTCGCAATCTATTCTCTATCACAGATAGAAGCACGCCGACATTCTGGCCCGACTTTACGCTTACTGGAATAATCTCTTCTCCTGAGAAATATTTACGAATAATTCCTTTCGACACCTCGAGTTGTTCAGGTGAGACCTCATCTATCTTATTGGCGCAAATGATTATCGGCGCCGTAATATCCACCTCCCGTAGAATTTGACTGCATGACCTGACTTTTCTTTCAAGTGGAAATTCATCGTCGGTTGCGTCGACAAAGAGTAACACGAGGTCAGCAGTCGCCAATTCGCCCAGGGTCGCATGGAACGCTTTCAAGATGATAGGATGCATATCTTCTATGAACCCGATCGAATCGACGATTATGAAGTCGGATGAACTTTCGCTAGGGCCTGTACTTGCGCGACGGGCGAATGTGGTCAGTGTCGTAAATGGGCCAAGCCCAACGGTTTTTTCTTCATGAGCAACTAGGTTGAAGAAGCTAGTCTTCCCAGCCTGCGTGTAACCTGCGAGAGCAACTATCGGAAAGCCAAGCTCACGCCTATGATCTCGCTTTAGCATTTTCTTACTGTAAATGTCTTCGAGTTCATCCTCGATTCGGCTTATACGATTTCTCGCGGCTCGGTAGTATTCTTGGTACGGGTAATCTCCAGGGCCCATCCAGCCAAGTTGCTCGCCCATTATGCCGCGGAGTTTGATGAATTCTCTGCCCCAAGACAAGGTATACTTCAACTTGGCAAGGCGAATCTGAAGTTTCGCCTCATTCGTAAATGCCCTCTTATCGAATACCTCAAGAATCAGTAAATTTCGGTCAATGACTCGAACGTCGCCGCCCAAATGCTGTGTCAGGTTGAAAACGTGGCTGCTGGTGAGAGGGTTGGAGAAAATGACCGTGTCTGCATGTTCATCCTCAACCAGGCGTTTGAGGTCCTTTAAACGACCCGGCCCGATAGTGTACGAATGGTGGACGCTCTTTCGTCTCTGAATGAGCGTACCAACCACCTCATAACCGATGCTCTCAGCCATCATCCGCGTCTCGGCCGCCAAAGACGGGAAGGCCGGTACTTTGAGCTCTGCGATTACTGCTCGCAAACCTAACCGATTCACTCTAACCCTTTCTAGTACTCAACCATAACTTTCCGAAGCCGTTATTTAGACATAGATGGGCCTCGGGGACATGAAAATTAGAGCGCATGTCTACGTGAGCGGTAAGGTTCAGGGAGTCTTCTTCAGGTCTGAAACCGCAGATCTAGCCCAAAGGCTCGGGATCAATGGGTGGGTCAGAAACCTATCTGACGGGCGCGTAGAGGCTCTGTTCGAAGGTGAGAAGGAGCAGGTTGAGGAGGAGATAGGATTCTGCCGACGTGGACCACCAGGAGCCTATGTGCAGGACCTCGACGTTAGATGGGAAGATTGGAGGGGGGACTTTCGAGAATTCAAAGTGCTGTACTGACGAGAAAGAACTTAATGCATGGAACCGTTGGTTTGCTGCTGTGCTCCGGTGGTGTAGCCCGGTTAACCGGTGAACGAAGCCGGACCGACAGCATAGTGGCCTTTCGCGCCTAAGGGCAAAGAAAGTCACTGATCGCGGGTTCGAAATAGCGCATTAGAAGCGCTACGAGATTCCCGCCCGGAGCACCAACCTAGTTCCGCAAAACACACCCTGTCGACTATGTTACAGCCGGCAAAGAACCTGAGGGGGAAGAAACATTGCATGAAACTCCCTGCTAGTCGATTCGTAAGACTTTGTCGTGGAATTGGACTGTACTTGCAATAGGCCCCTTTGTTATGTCGTCGTGAAGCGAGAAGAATACCCCTCGAATGTTGTGGGTTCGCACTCGGCCTGAGATGGTGTGAAGGAACCTCGCGACCACGTTAGCGTCATTATAGATCAGGAATGTCGAGATTGAGTCTAAGAATAGGACCGTCTGTGACTCCTTACCCTTCAGCTTATCGGATGATAGTAGCGTTGAGAGCGTGATGCTGAGTTCAGTGAGGTTTGTTGGGCCGCTGAGGATGTAAGTTCTTTCGAGTTCTTGAGGTGTTTTTCCCATCAGGCCAGATGCGCAATCGAGAAAGTACATGTTCTGGGTGGGGATTTTCTGGGCTTCCATTATCTCGGTTAATGAGAAGTATGGTTTATTGACGGAAATGTAGACGCCGATCGTTTCTGGCATTACGACATGTTGTAGGACGGAAAGTATCGTTGCCACGTAGTCCTCTGGCGGACTGGTTACCATAATCAAGTAATTTGAAGGAAGCCCGTTGAGCCCTTGCCGTACGGCCTCGTCAATCGTGACCTGTTGTGCCGTGGCAGTCATCGTATGACCAACGCACCCTTCAGGAAGCACGCGACCGCAGCGATGTCGAAAACTCGGTCGGCAAGGGTGATGGAGAGAAGGTCCATTTGAAGCGGGAACGCGATCCAATTGAATACGGTCAAAGCCAACATTGCACCGAGACCCAAAGAGTACCAGAACATTATCTTTCCAATTACCCCGCTAAATCGCCGCCTCACTCGGAACTGATAGAAGTTCGCGAGAATGATCAGGACGAGGATGATCGCCCCAGTGACGAGGTTCAAGAGGTCTTCCATTAGAAACATGAAACTCAGTGAAGGAAACTTCGCGTGGAGATAAATGCCTATTGCCTCACCGGCCTATCGCCAATGTACACGTCGTGTGAGCGCTAGGTTCTGAAGCGTTAAACCTCGTGACTTTGAGATTGTTGGCTAAGGCGTTTGACGAGCATATCATTCTTTGCAGGTTGCCAGTAGATACTTTCCAACTCTGTGGTTCCGAAGGACTTTAGCTCCGAGTCTGGCCCACATGACGAATGATCCCGGCGTCTTTCGGATCTTCTTCAAGACTTCACCGAAGGCTACCCACTTGTACCCATAAGCTACTTTTGGATTGGCTTTCACTTTTCCATCATACTTGCCAACGATTACTGCGCAATGTTCGTTCTCGCATTTCTTCCCTTGTGGGACTAAGTAGTTGAATGCCCCGATCTTTCTGAATGATATCCCTCGGACTCCGAATTCCTTTCGCACGCATCGTGCGGCCGCTTCGGAATAGGTCTCATTTCTCGATTTCAATCGTAAGGGATGGCTTGCTCCGGTTAGGTCCCACTTGTTAGAGAATAGATCATGTTTTCTTCGTTGCAGAAGTAGCTCGCCTCTATCATTGTATAATGCAACCACAAAGGCCCTGTGACGCCTTCCCTTTCCGGTGTGGCAAAGACTACGAGGCGCGTACCCCAATATCCTATCCTTATTGTCAACAACTATCAAAGTTTGTTCCAAAAACTACCACGCTTAGCAAAGCAAGTTCGGCGCGGTAAGCAGCCAAGCGAATATTAAGATTGCCAGACCTGCATGCACTGAAATTTCGATTGTTCTTACGCCACGACTTCCTTCGGTGGAGGAACCATTGGAGTATCTTCCCTATTGGTTCCCAGCTTACCCTTCATCTTTCGACGTGGCAAGCAACTATCCCCATCCAACAATCCGCATCTTTAATTGCGTCTCGCAAAGGAAGTAACGTGAATCCGACGCGAACCGGAAAGCTTCAACCTAACCAGGATTTTGAGCATGGAGAACTAACTTGAAACTTGCACACTACGTTAGGGACGGATCAACTCGAGTCGGGGTCGTGCACGAAGAGTGCCTCTTCGACTTTCAAGACGTTGCGAAGAAATTGCAGATGACTAGCTTCGGCGAAATGATGACAGTTGACGCGATACTCGCAAGCGGTAAACTCTCTCCGCTACTTGCCGTGGAGAATCTTACAGCGAATTTGCCAGGTTTACCCGTTGAATCAGTAACGTTGCGCAGTCCGATCCTTAACCCGGAGAAAATCCTACTGATGGCCGTTAACTATCATTCCCACAGCAAGGAAATGTCGCAGAAAGATAGTCCTCCGAGGGAACCTTATCTTTTCACGAAATTCAGAAATAGCCTAATTGGGCCAGGAGCTCCGATTCTAATTCCAAGAGTATCACAGAAAGCCGACTGGGAAGTTGAACTCGCAGTTATCATTGGCAAGACCGGTAAGAACATTCCGAAGAAAGACGCGATGAGCTACGTTGCAGGCTACGCGGTCTCAAACGATATTAGCTTCAGGGATTTCCAGTTTTCCACCCGCGAACCCGACGGGACGACTAAGCTTGGGTTGAACTGGGTGAAGGGAAAGGGAATGGACTCGTCATTTCCCCTTGGCCCTTGGTTGGTCACGGCCGACGAGGTACCGAACCCTCATGAACTGGAAATCTCCCTCACCGTCAACGGGAAGACGAGACAGCGGTCAACTACCGGAGACATGGTCTTTCACATCGACTCGATAATTGAATACGCTTCAAAGGGTATGACTCTAACACCGGGGGACATAATCTCCACAGGAACTCCCGAAGGAGTCGCAGCGTTCACCGGAGGCCCTTACCTCAAAGACGGCGATATTCTCGAAGGGACCATTGACCGAATCGGAACTTTACGCAACCCAGTACGGGCAGAATAGGCCCGTAAAGGTAAGTTTTGTCGCGAGTACTTGCTCAATACTTTCGCCGTTAAGTTGTCATCTTAAGCGAGGAACTTAAGGGAAATACCTACGGCCGATCCTTGACATATCTGCAGCATTTCTCAGACCCTTAGAAAACTTGGCACGCTGGGGGCTTGCTCAATCGCCGTCGTCAATATCGATTCAAGCTGTGAGGTGCTACTCTATTCCTCTCCGAAGTCGAGCACTTTCACACATGTCTCCAGGTTATCGTCAACGGTGCTGTAGTTCTTGGTTGGTGAATGGTTTGAAACAATTCGATGTCGTAAAGGTTTGCAAGCACCCGAGAAAGGTTCGTTTTCTTTTCAGGAATGATCTTTACGAATTTCTCAGGTGTGAGGGATGCGGACAGATCGTCCGCCTACCCCTCTAACCCGGCTCCTCCACCTGACTCCGATACTAGGGTGGATGTCCCCGTTTTCTAACCTGGTTCGTTCGCAGTAACGCGTAAAAGAGGATGTGCAGATCTAGTTTCTGGGCAATATTTCTTGGTAGAGGTCGAGTTAGGTGACCTCAAAAAGGTCGGCAAGGAGATCGCCGAAGTCCTAGGTAAGAGATTGAAGACTGAGGTCCAGGTGAAAGGAAAGAGGCTCCTTATTCCTGATGCGGTTAATGGAAGAACTTGCGGCGTGAAAGACGTAAAGCTTCACGTAAAGCACGCATTGCACCAACTGGGCCTCTCAGAACAATATAGAGTTCTAACGGAGCACCACCTCGTGCATATCGTGAAAGTTGAAGAGAAAGCACGTTATGAGGGGCGTGAGGGTGCAGCGCCACCTCCTTCGCAAAGCTTACCCTACTTCTTCCCTGGCTAAGAGGATTGAGCGGCTAAGTCGGCTAGCGTAAGTTGTATTGCCCCTTTCGAAACCATCTCACTCACCGCAAGTTTCGAGTCCTCGGGCTTCACATTCACACCCCTCGAAGCGTCGTCTAAATAGTAAACTTGGAAGCCGAGCCTCAATGCATCCAGAACCGTTTCCTTGACACAGTAGTCTGTCGCAAGCCCTCCCACAAAGAGCGCCCCGATCCCGCCTCTCAATCCAAGGCGGAACTTCAACCGCCTCAACCGGTGCGCCAAATCCGTACCTTGGAAGAAGGAGTATGCTTCATCCTTCCTATCTGCCTTGGAGACAATTTCCCCTTCGGCGGGCTGCAAAAGATCGTCGCGAAACTTGGCTCCCGTGCTACCTTGAACGCAATGAGGAGGCCACGGTCCGCCTTGAGATTTGAATGAACTATGGTCGGGTGGATGCCAATCCCTAGTGTAGATGACTGGCGCGCCTGCGCTTCGAAATAGTTGAATATACTTGTTGAGCACAGGAACTACTTTGTCGCCGTCTGAGACTGCGAGGGCTCCGCCTGGGCAGAAGTCGTTCTGGACGTCCACGACGACCAGAGCCGTGTGGCTGTCGATCTTGATGGCCAATTTTGCTACGTTGTTTCGTGGAATTCGATGTAGAAAATAAGGATTCCTTGAATTGAATCAACCTAAGCCATAATCCTAATCTACCGTCACCGATTTCATCAGGCGAGTCTCAAAGACAGCTCATGGATCTCCTCTCTTGGTGTTAGCTTGTGGATTTGTTTGATGCGATCATACTCGCTGTCGTTGAGGGGCTGACGGAGTTTTTGCCCGTTTCGTCTACGGGCCACACGATTCTTGCTGCTGCCCTACTGAACATCGCTCAGACGCCGTTTGTGAAGAGTTTTGAGATTGCTTTGGAATTTGGTTCCATATTGGCTGTAGTAGTGCTCTATTGGAGATACTTTTTGGATTTCGACGTGCTAAAACGCCTAGTCCTTGCCTTCATTCCGACGGGCATAGTGGGATTGCTGATTTACAGGTTCTTCAAAGACGTACTCTTCGGAAACGAGCAAATTGTTTTGTGGGCGCTCCTTCTGGGTGGCATATTCATTATTCTGTTCGAGTGGCGGTACAAAGAACGCTCGAAAGTGGACGACATATCCAAGATTCCATACCAAGACTGTCTGCTTATCGGCCTATTTCAAGCGGTCTCTGTAATCCCCGGAGTTTCCAGGTCGGCCCCGACAATTATGGGTGGATTAGCTTTGGGTATGAAGCGACAGACCATTGTTCTATTCTCCTTCCTCCTTGCAGTACCGACTATGATGGCTGCTTCGGGGTTTGACCTTTTGAATTCATACAGCGAATTCTCGTCCGGCCAAGTGGACCTGCTCCTGGTCGGGTTCGTCGCCTCCTTCCTCGTCGCTATACCCGCGATCAAACTATTCCTAGGCTACGTAAGGAAACATAACTTCATTCCGTTCGGCATCTACAGAATTCTGTTGGTCGTCGCGTTTTTCTTCTTCGTAATCCTCTGACCGATTTGGCGTTATACGATCTCATTCGGTACGCTAATCTATTCGGTTTGATATTCGTCGCTCGGTTTGCGGGGGTTGCCAAACCTCCAGCCCACACCTGGGGGGGTGAAGCCAGGTCAAAGGCGCAGAGCATAATTGCGCGGAGGGCTTAGGACCCTGTCCCGTAGGGGTTCAGGGGTTCGAATCCCCTCCCCCGCACCATTCACCGAACCCCCCGTTATCTTCTGAAATTTCAGGTAAGATATTCCAACACGCATTATGGCTTAGACGTGAAGGCTATAGGCCATCCACAATCAGGGCCGCAGTTAAGACACTCAAAGCGGTAGGCCGACAATGCAACCCTCTGTTATCTGGTAACCCCCGTTAGTTGTATTAGTCCAAACGTGTGCAAACCGGGTGTAGATGAGTTTGAACGCTGTCGATCCGGCTCAACTAAGGCAACTAATGCCTAGGCGACCTTTCGTTCCTACGGTGGTCGACGTGGCGGGAGCTGCGACGTGTCCACGGATTTCATTACTGAAACTAATCTATGGAGCCTCCGGCGAGTACAACGCAGGGCTAGCTATCGGCACCGTTACTCATTCGGTGCTAGCCGAACTTGGACGAATTGAACCAAGAGTAGTCAAAGAGGCTAATAGAAACTCCACGTTGGATGAGATTGCGAACCAAGTCTACGCGACCTGGGTGGATGCCGCTAAGGTTAAGATCAATGACTCATGGAGGATTTTCGCGGATGCTCAAATCAGCGCACAGGAAGGACGACGCGCCGTTCTGGAGAACCTCCGCGGATTCTCCCATCACTTAGCCGAAGAAATCCAAGAAGGTTACCAACAACCCGACGAGATCATTACGGGGCACCACATAATCAACCTCGACCTCCCTCTCGAAGGCGTCCCAGACGAATATCGTATCTTTCACAGCCCTCTGAGGATTGAAGTTCGAGAATTCAAAAGCTACGGGGGTGTCAAAGTGAACGAAACCAGCAAGCTTCAAGCATGCGGATACCAACTCCTTCTCGAAACCCTGTACCCCAAGGCCGACTTCAAACTGAAAGTATACGCACGCGACGATGTCGTTAAAGTTCGAATGACCGACATAAGACGACAACACCTCCTAGAAGGGATTCAAGCAATTACCGAAGTTTACGAGCATGCTCGAGGTCGTGCCAAGCTAATCCCACAATTATGTGCCGTGTGCGGGGTGAACCAGGCGTGTCAATACTACTTCAATGATTCCCAGTCACCGACCGTCCGGAAATATCTTTGGAGGTTGAGAATGGAAACCTTGGAGGAGAAGGGGCAGAATCAGGGATGGAAGTGGAAGAGCAAGCTGCTGCCAATCGAGACCAGAGCTGAACTGGGCATTACTGATGGCGGTTACAGGATGTCCGAATTAACCTCTCAAAGGGTACGTTTGCTCAAAGACGGACGACCGAATGTCTTGCCAGGAGACACTGTCATTGTGAGCGCAGGGAACCCGTTGACTACTCCTAGCTTTACGGGTGAAGTTTCAGAGCTGGGTGAAGATTCTGTGACAATTGTGCCGTACGGCGATCTACCAATGGGGCTTCCAGACCATGATCTCACAATTGACCAATATGACGTTGATTTGACGCGCCGTCAGCTCCGTTCCGTGGACGCAGTACACCGAGCACAAGGTAGACCAGGAGAACTTGCCCGCCGCATTCTGGGAATCGAGCCTCCGAGACCCCCAACCGAATTGGCGCAGGTTCAATTCATGGGGAATTTGAACGCTGTTCAACAGGGCGCCGTAAGGGTTGCCTTGAGCGCACCGGACTACGCGGTCATACTTGGGCCTCCGGGTACGGGCAAAACGGCTGTCATCGTCGAACTCCTTGTCCAGTTTGCACTTGCAGGGAAACGCGCTCTCGCAGTGTCAATAACGAACACAGCAGTCGACAATATTGTGGAACGCCTGCTAGATCAGGGTCACAAATTTGAAATTAGATTCGGCAACTGGTTCAAGATACGAGAACGGGCGATGCAGGTTGCGCTGATTAACCTTCTGACCGGCGAGGAAGACCTCGCACTGGCGGCCGTGGACAGGATGCGGACCGCCGCCGCTATTCTGACGACGTGCAGCAGCGCGTCATTAGACCTGGTGAGGGCTGGGCACTTTGATGTCGTGATCTATGAAGAATCCAGTCAAATCAGGATGCAGGATGCCTTTGCGGCCTTGACACAGGGCGAGAAACTGGTGATAATTGGAGACGACAAGCAGCTGGCACCAGTTTCGCAGCTGAACAAGCCCATAAACAGCCTTCTCGACATCGCAATGGGAACGCTTCGAAGACACAACCTTGGATCAGCTCTCGTCCGTGATCTGAGACTCCAATACAGGATGCGTGAGGAGATTTGCAATCTCATTAACGGCACCTTCTATGAAGGCAAACTCGAGTCTTCGCCTGAAATTCGCAACAGACCCCCGCTATACACCAACTTGACACGAGACGAACCATCCCAACTCAACCGCATCCTAGACGCATCAGTTGTGATCGGGCTCATCGATGTAGAAGGAGTCGAAGAATACCGCGGCATGAGTACCTACAATCAGACAAACCTTACGGTCGACCTACGCTTACTTGAGGCGCTCCAATCGGCTGGACTCACGCTAAATCAGATTGGAATAATCACGCCGTACAAGGAGCAGCAACGCCTGCTTTCGAAGGCGATTGGGCGAACCGGATGTGTTGGAACGGTCGACAGTTATCAAGGTCAAGAAAGAGACCTAATCATCCTCGACTTAGTAAGAGCCAATCCACGCAGGGAAGTTGGCTTCACACTTCAACCAAACCGGCTAAACGTCGCCCTCAGCAGAGCCCGCGAGAAACTCATAATCCTAACAAACATGCAAACATACCAAGGCCACGAAAAATTCGACGAAATCGTACGCCGAATTCAATCACTCCCACACACTCGAGTAGAGCATGTGAGCGCAGACGAACTGGAAATAACGCTTCCAACATACCGGAGACGAGAAGAAATCCAAATCACCCCAGACCTCAGCAACGTAACTGAACCAGACGAACAATCCCCCGCACCCATAGCCACACCATCAGGAGACTACTTCGACGTCTACTAAACAGAAACCAGACCTAAAATTCATCCACCTAGCCGACACCCACCTCGGCCTAAACTGGCCCCCCATCGGCAGACAAGACAGGATTCAAATCCCAGTTTACGGGCGGGTTTTCGCTTCGATTATTGAGGCCGCATTAGAGGAAGAGGTGGATTTCGTTGTTCATGGTGGGGATTTGGTTGATCGTCCTCGTCCCTCTACAGCAGCTTGGAACAGGCTTCTGGAACAGTTGCCGAGATTGAAAAACGCGGGAATACCATTCATCGTAACCCCTGGTTCACACGACCGACCCGAGTCCTATTTTGACAAGGCGGGTGGGGATGTGCTTGAGATTCTTGACAAGCGGGCGGGTTTGGTTAAGCGGATTGATGCTGACCGTGAACCCTTCCACAGCTTCACCACAAAATCGGGAAAAGCCGTAACAGTCTATGGACTGGGAGATCATGGGTCTGCACAGGAGCAGCTCTTACAGTCTCTCAAAGTCAAGATGACGACTCAGTCAGATTTCGGAATTCTACTGATGCATGGCTCCGTCTCGAATATGCTCACCATGAAGGGACCGACCGTGAAAGAGGATACGGTGAGCGACCTGCTCACTCAAGGGTTCGTGCATTATGTTGCGCTCGGTCATAATCACAAGAGATGGGAGCATAAAGACCTTCAAATCTACAATCCAGGTTCACCCGAATACACAACCTTTGCCGATGCACCGACTATATCCTACGAATTCAACGGTGCGACGCTTGAAGAGAAAAGCCGGAACAACCTCCAGCCTGGATACTATCTAGTGGAGATTACCGGCGAGATCGCTAACGTCAAGTTTCAAGCGATGCAGGTGAGAGACGTAAGGAACATCGAAATTCAGTTCAACGGAGCTACGTCTTCTCAGGTCTCCGAAGCCGCGAAGACCGCGGTTGCCAAGAACGCATCAGTATCAGCCATCGTGCGCCCCATTTTGAGAGGCCGCCTACATCCCTCAACATCTCGAGCTGATATTGACATTAGGGATGTCTTAGCTCTCAGGAGCAAGTTTCTCTACCTTGACTACCCGCTGATGACTTTCAAAGGAACAGAAGACGAGCTCCAACCCACTGAAGAAGCGGATATTCAACAACTCCTGAAGCAGCACTTTGCCACGCGATTAGAGAAGCCAGAAGACGTGACCAGCATTTCCACCCGTCTGTTGGCAACCTATTCCAAGAAGACCAAGACAGCACACCAAGAAGCACTCAGCATAATCGACGAGTGGAAGCCCAATGATTAGACGAATAGAGCTCCACAACTTCGCAACGCATCCAGACACGGAAATCGAATTCGGAAACGGCAAAAACATCATAATCGGCCAGACCGGCTCAGGAAAAACAAACCTCCTTCAGGCAATAGACTTCGCATTCCTAGGCGAAGTACAAGGAGCAACCCTACCAGAACTCATCGCTGACGGAGCAGAAAGCACAGAAGTCTTCCTAGACTACGTGGATTCACGAACCAGCCAAACCTACAGAATCCACAGAACCCTATCCAGAGACGCCGACGACAAAGTCGACCATGCATGCTCAATCACAAACCTGGAGACCAACGAGGAAATCAAGAGACCTGCTCCTGTGCGCACGACGCTAGAAGCATTGGGTGTAGAACAATCAGTATTCAGGTATGTTGTGCACGTGCCACAAGGTAGATTCGCTGATGTTCTTCAAGAAACTGTCGACCGCAAGGCGGTACTCGACAGACTCTTCAGGATATCTCAACTAGAGAATGCGTATCATGAGTTAGGAGTACGCGAAGGTCCGATCACTCAGATAGAGAAACGAAGACAGAACAAACTCCTTGACAAAGCTAAACTGAAGGAGACGGCATCCAGACTAGCACAAGAACAAGAACAGCTCCGCAAGCTGACCCAGGAGCGACAAACGAAACAACAACAAGTCGACGAGACCAGAAAGAAACACGACGAACTCACGGCAATTGCACAACCAATCGAAC
>Ga0326727_10020411_pt1 | contig 13158 bp, 11 predicted proteins | sample MB2enrmetagenome_FD_207643 | JGI IMG/M metagenome (GOLD analysis project Ga0326727, IMG submission 207643) | Lab enriched peat soil microbial communities from McLean, Ithaca, NY, United States - MB29MY | ecosystem: Environmental > Terrestrial > Soil > Wetlands > Peat | place: USA: New York...
GCGCGTTCGGCGTCCGCTTGTACAATAATTTCCAGGCGCTCCTCCTTGTGTTAGCCTTGGGCTGTTGCCACGTCTGCGAATGCGTTGGCCAAGTTGAATGGACATATGGGGGCGTAGCGCACGACCATAATGGCAGTGTATAAAATGCCACCATTGGTGGCCGTCACCTGACGCATCTCGTCTGTGACAGTAATAATATCGGACACCGCATCGACCAGTAGGCCAATCACGCGATCCCCGGCTTCGATCACGACGATCACAGATGTCGTGTTGATCTCCGCGCTCCACAAGCCCAAACGGGCCGCCAAGCCGATGATGGCGAGGACACTGCCCGGCAGATTAATCACCCCTTTGATATAGGATGGAGCATACGGAATGGGGGGAGGAAGCCCACCCCCGGAGTTCACGAACGAGTTGGATACTCAGGGCAAATTCCTGCTCTTCGACACGTACGCACAACAACTGAATGTTTTCACTCACGGGGTGATCGGACAGTTCATTAGCCCTGATTAGAATTCATCCCAATTTTGTGACGTATTGGCAACTTCCAAGCGCGGAGTATTTTTTTGCTGGAGCGGCTTGACGATCTTGCCCGCGGAGGCGGCCGCGATGGTACGCTGCTTCGACAACGACTTGTGCGAGGCTTGCTCAACGACCTTGGCTGCAGCGATCTCGCCGATGCGGAACTGCCCGACCAGACGCGCCAGCTCGTCGGCCTCCTCTGCCAGGCTATGGCTCGCTGCAGTCAATTGCTCGACCATCGCGGCATTCTGCTGCGTCGTCTGGTCTATCTGGTTCACGGCCGTATTCACCTGATTGAGCCCGGTCGCCTGCTCCTGCGCGGAGGCGGCGATGTCGCTGATCAGGCCGTTCAGCTTGGCCACCTGCTCGACGATGCGACCCAGCGCCTTGCCGGTCTCACCCACCAGCTTCACACCTGCGTCGACCTGCTGGCTGGACGCCGAGATCAGCGTCTTGATCTCTTTGGCGGCATCTGCGGAGCGTTGCGCCAGCGCGCGCACCTCGGTGGCCACCACGGCAAACCCCCGTCCGGCATCGCCCGCCCGCGCCGCCTCGACCCCGGCATTCAGCGCCAGCAAATTGGTTTGGAACGCGATTTCGTCGATCACGCCGATGATGTTGCCGATTTGTTTGGACGATGCCTCGATCCCGCTCATCGCATACACGGTCTCGCGCACAACCTCGCCGGAGCGCTCCGCATCGGTCTTCGCCGCTGCCGCAGTGCTGCGGGCCTCGTTCGCGCCTTCGGCGGTCTTGCGCACCGTTGCGGTGATCTGATCCAGCGCGGCGGCGGTCTCCTCCAGGCTGGCGGCCTGCTGCTCGGTGCGGCGCGAGAGATTGTCCGACGCCTGGGTGATCTCCCCTGCGCCGGAGTGTACACCTTGCGCATTAACCGCGATGGCTTTCATCGTCCCCTGAAGTGTTTCCGCGGCAGCGTTAAAGTCATGTCGCAACCGGACAAAATCTTCCGGTATATCGTCGCCGATTCGGGCTGTAAGGTTGCCTTCGGCAAGTGCCGTCAATGCTACACCGACTGTCTCGCCCACTTTTGCGCTGATGGTCGATTTAGTTTGAGCAACGTCTTGTATCCGAGCCGCCTCCAGAGCTTCGAGATAAACGGAAATGGCAATATCCATATCGAGGAATGTTGCCTTTGCAAGGACGCCAAGCTCGGCGGCAACGTCGCTTACATCTTTACTTTTAGACGAATTTAAGAATTTTCGCCAAAAACTGGTTTTTCTTTGTAAGCGAGCTTCTAAAACGCCTGCAATAAGCCGCTCAAAGATGAGCGCATAACCCGCGATATACCAACGCGGCTCTAGCCCGATGGCTGCATGAACATTTCCGACTTTCGTGACCGCATTCAGGTAGCTTTGGTCAAATTGACCATCAGATATCATGTCCCAATGGGAACGCTGCTGATCCTTGGCATGGGCAATGGCGGCCGGGCTGGAGAAAAGGCGATTGATACGCGGCTCGGTTGTTGCTTTTGCATAAAAAATTTCGAGCGCCTCCGGCAGCGTCTGCATGAGAGTCCGCTTCATCTCTTTGAGCTTTGCCAAAGCGCTGTTGTCTAAACCAAGAAAACGGCGCCTTTCAGAAAGCATAGAATTTTTTTCCATATTTATCTCTCATTTCTTTCTAGTGGCATGGACATTGGCGCGCCGAATGACACCATTCTGGTCGGTCAAAATCGCTGCGATCGAAAACAAGTCAAGTCTCATTCACCAGCTCCAGCGGGCCGTCAGAAGCAGCAAACCCCGCCGTTTAGGCTAGCATTGACATTATGTATTCAAAGTTATTGATAAAAGTTTTCCCGATCGCCTCAGCCCCAGTTTTGTCTGCGCCTGTGGCGCGATTCCTGCGCTTTCTCCATCTCCTCGATCTGCGGCAGCCTCGCCCGCTCGGCCTAGGCGGCGCGCAGCTTCTGGCTGGTGGGATCGGCCTCCAAGCCGTGATGCGTGTTTTCGGATAGGAATCACTGGTGCAGAATTCTTAAATGCGTTCTAGCTAGAATGGGTAAATGTCCGCTTGTGGGCAGGCGACAAAGGCGCTCGAGTGCCCAGCTTGGGTGCGTTGCTGTCGAGAGGTGCTATGGTTCCTAAAGCTTTTCTTTCGTGGAGTTCTGGTAAGGACTGCGCATTTGCGTTGATCGAGGCTCACCGCCTGGGATTGGTGAATATTGTCGGGGTACTCACCACCATCAACGAGACTTACGACCGTGTTGTGCAGCACGGAACCCAATCATCCGTGCTGGACATGCAGATCGCGGCCCTGGGCCTGCCGTGCGTGAAGGTCGGGTTGCCGCCAGATTGTACGATGGCGCTATATGAACAGCGCATCACGACCGCCTTGAACCATATTAAGGCCCAAGGCGTTGAGCACATCGTTTACGGAGATCTGTTCCTGGATGACGTGCGCGCCAGCCGCGATGCCCTGCTTGCCAAGGTTGGTATGTCGGGGATTTACCCGCTGTGGAAGCGGGACACGGCGGCTCTCGCTGACGCGATGATCAACGCGGGTATAGTCGCTCATGTTGTCTGCCTTGACCCCCGCCACCTGTCGCGAGACTACGCCGGGCGGCAGTTTGACCGGGCGTTTCTTCGAGCCCTGCCACCTGGTGTCGATCCATGCGGAGAAAATGGTGAATTCCACACGGCCGTCTCAGCCGGCCCGATGTTCCGGCATCCCATCGCCATTGAAGTTGGCCCGACCGTTGAGCGAGGGGGTTCGTTTTCGCCGATTTGGCTGCGCCAGCAGCCATGGGGTGAAAACTCTATCAGTTCAGTCATTTCCAGGGTTGAGTTGGGTGGATTCCCGTCAGTCTTCTGTCGAGCAGTCCGCCACGAAGTCGGACATTCGGCTCAGGGCTGAGGCGGTGCTTATCAGATGTAGCCGCCTCCACTTCGCCGGGTGGATAGGACCGCCGCCGCGCCTGGAGCGAAATTCGCGAATTCTGCACCAAGCATTGCCATCCTTCCAGCACGTCAAAAATGCAGAATTAAACTGCACCCGCAATTGAAATTAATTATTTGTCTATCTTTTGTTCTCTTTGTTTTGAAGTCGAACTGTATGGCACGTATTCACCATTTGTTCTGCGCCCCACCACATGGCTTGCTCCTGGTCGTGGACCTGAAACGCTGACGTTATGCCGTGTCCAAAATGAACTAAGGCCAAATTGAATTTCTTCGGCCCAGCGCCGCCTTACGCGGATTTTTTGACCGAGGTCGCAGCCACCGGAGAGACCAAATGTGACGAGCTCGTCATTGTCTTGGTGGCAAAACTACGTTATTCCAAATCAACAAAGAGCGGGGCAGCCGCTCATATTGGGGAATGTCGTCTAAGGGAAATGAGCTATGGAAATTTGTTCGCGTTGTGTTTCTACCGATACCTCAAGCTCCCACAATCAAGCCCTTATAGACGATCTGCTGTTTTTTGAAGCTTGGCAGAATGCTCGTGTTCCTTGGTCAATCGCCGCGCACGTCGTGCGTCGGGTCCGGCAAATTCGCCGGGCGAACTCTGCGATCAGCGATGGCTATCACGCACAGCACTGTGAATCGGCCTCCAAGTAGGACCTCATCGGATTTCGCTGCCAACATATTGATATTAAATATTAAACTCGTCATTTGCCGGGGGCTTATTTCGGTTCCAATTCGTACCAAGAGCCATATGAGGCTCGGAGGTATGACTGCTTCCAGGTGTTCGGCCAGGAGCCCGGAATGACCACCATGGGCGCTGATCCGCCGGGCGGAGTGTAACTACGTGCGGCTGCGTACGGGGCCGCACATTCTGGGCTCAGGCTTAGTGAACCCAGCCGCCGCCAGGGCCGTGTTCTGGCGTTGGCGACGGATCCGCGCCGCCCGCATGCCGGATCAGCGCCGCGACCTCATCGCCGGTCATTCCCGTGTTGGCCAGCAACTGCCAGGCCAGCCTGCTGACCAGCGGGGCCTTGACCCTGATCAACTCCCGCGCCCGGGCATACGCATGATCGAGGCGCTCCCGGACCACCCTGTCGAGATGCACAATCCAGTTGGATCAGGCCGCATGATTACGCTAACCTCTCAATCGCGCGGTTACAAAATATCCAGCAGGCCACTGCCATGAACAATACTGCCCCCCTCCCGAAGCCTCCGCCCGTCATGATCGAAGAGATTGGCTCCTTCCATGTGGGCGGACGCATGTGCAAACTCGAACGTCTGCCGTTGCGCGAACGGGTGAGCACGGCCGGCGGTCCGGTCCACCATATCGATCCCAACGGGGAGATCATGGCTGGCCAGATGTATGTGCAATACACTCGTCTTGCCGTTCCAAAGGCGTTGGGGCCGCTTCTGATGTGGCATGGAGGCGGCATGACCGGCGCCGCTTGGGAGACCACGCCTGACGGGCGGCCAGGCTGGCAGATGTTCTTCCTCCGCGCCGGGTTCGACACCTATGTTTCAGACGCGGTGGAGCGCGGCCGCGCATCGTTCGCACCTTGTCCGCAAATCTATCCGGAGCCCCCCTATTTCCGCACCGCCAAGGAATTATGGGAGGATACGTTCCGGTTCGGCCCCTCGGGCTCCTGGCACCCGGATCCGGCGCTGCGGCGCATTTATCCGGGCCTGCGCTTTCCCATCGTCGCGTTCGAGGCATTCCTGGCCGGCAGTGTTCCGCGCTGGGGCTGCAACGATGCGCTCACCCAAGCCGCCTATGACGCGCTCCTGCGCCGGCTCAACCCCGGCGTCATCATCCTGACCCATAGCCAGGGTGGCAATTTCGGGCTCACTGCCGCGTTGAACGCGCCTCATCGCGTGCGCGCCGTCATCTCCCTGGAACCGTCCGGCGCGCCCGCCCCCGCGCATGCGGATGCGGGCCTGCTGCGCGACATCCCACATCTTTTCGTATGGGGAGACAATTGGAGGGACAACGCCTTCTGGGTCCGGTCGCGCCCAGCCTGCGAGCGCTGGCGCGACGCCCTGGCCGCTGCCGGCTGCGACGTGACCTGCATCGACCTGCCCGGACGCGGCATTCATGGCAACAGCCATGCCCTCATGGCTGACGATAACAGCGACGACACAGCGGCCCTGGTGCTCGACTGGATGGCCGCCCGCGGGCTGGTGCGCCACTGACCAGCGCTGCCGCCCAGTGCGGTCCGGTGCATAGGCAAGCCGGACGACGATGAAGGGCGGAACGCCGGACAGAGACGCCCTGAACGAGTCTGGCGCTTGCTGGCGGTCAAAGCCGTTGCCGGCGGCTCCGATTGCCTGAAGAGTTGCGGCCGCGATCATCTTTCTTTTCGGCAAAGGCTTATTAGATCGGCAAATCATGAAGATGCCGAAACCATCCGGCGCCAGCTCATGTGGATCTCGGAGGGACGCATGACCTTGAACCAGAGCCGCCGCGTCGCCTCCCTGGCGTCCTGCACGCGCGTCTGCCTGCAGCGCGCGGCACTGCGGCTGGAACGTATCGATCCCGGTGCGCATCGCCGCATTAAGGGGCTCCGGCTTATCACCGCCTACGGTATTGCCGCCATGCTCGGCACGATGGGAGATATCACCCGCGGCCTTCGGGACGGGCCGTCGCTAAGCATCCTCGCCGGCGGTTTCGCGCTATGGGCCAGCGTCTCGGAAGGGCGCGGCACCAGGAGGGAATCAAGCCGGGATTTGGTGCTTCTCACCGCTGCCGCCGCAGCGGGCGCCGTGAGTTTCGCGCTTCTTGCGCCGCTGTTGGCACAGCTCGGCCACGCGGGCCCTGAGTTGGTGCTCGTCTCCGGCGCCTTTTGCGCGGGCTATATGCGGCGATTTGGCCTCACTGGCACGGGCGCCGGCTCGCAGATCTATATAGGCCAGTTGCTTGCCTATGGTGCGGCATTGGGCCCTGGTAATTTATATACGATCGCCATCGCGGCGGCTATCGCAGCTACCGCGTCGGTCGTGCAGCGACTCCTGAGCGGTCCGGGCGAGCACCCGCCGCCACCGCCGCCCGCCCTGCCAATCCAGCCGGGGGCGCCGCCGCCGGAGCTTGCCATGGGATTGCAGGCTGCGGCCGCCGCCTTGACGATCGTTGGCTTGAACGCGGTGTTTGGCTTGGTCGAATCTGCTTGGGCGATTACGGCCTGCACCTATGTCATTGCGGGGTCCGCGAGGGGCACCATCCGGCGTGTGACGCATCGGATTATCGGCACCACTATCGGCGTGCCGCTGGGCCTTGTCTTTCTACCCCTGGCATCTACCATGCCTGTTCTCGCCTGGGCAGCCGCGGCGTTGGCCATGGTGATACACGCGATGGCGCTGCCCGAACGCTACGATATTGCCTGCGGTGCCTACGCCTTCACCTTAATCGTCACGCTTGCCGTGACCGGCGAACACTCCGCCGCCATCCTTGGTGCCCGCGCCTGGGAGACGCTGTTGGGCGGCGCCTTTGGGCTTGCCGCCGCAACCTTGCTGCTGCCGTTGCGCCCCGTTGCTGAGGGCGATGCTGCGGACCGATCGCGCCCGTCCACCAGAAACGAAAAAGATTAAGGTGTCAATTAGCACCCAACTTTGCTCCCGCCTTCGACGGCCATTAAGGCATCGAATTTCTGTAGGAAAAGAGTGTTCAGTGGGGGGGCGGTCGGCGTCGGCCGGGCTCCTGCCTCGACCCCATTTTATCAAATCATATCCGATGACTACGACGCCACGCCGGGGTCACGATCGGAAGCCGATTTACAAATCAAACCAAAATCCCGCAGAGCAACCCGCAAAGCGGCCGCGTCGGTGAACAAATAGCCTGCCAACCCAGCCGCAACGGCACCATCCACATTGGCTTTCGAATCATCGATGAACAAAGTCTCTTCAGGCCGACCGCCCGCCGCAGCCACACAGCGCAAATACACTTCCGGGTTCGGCTTTGCGACGCCGAATTGCGCCGACACATACGCGTGGTCCCCGCACAGAGCAAAAAGTTCCGGAAACAAAACATTCAAATGCTCTCGCACGAGCGTATGATTGTTGGTGAGCACCGCCACCTTCACCCGGCTTTTCAACGCCGCCATAATTGCCAAAACCTCCGGCATCGGAACCATCGCCAGCTTGCGGTTGGCCACCCATTCATCCAGCGTAATCGGGTAGCCCAACCGCTCTCCGAAACCCTTTAAATACGCCACCCTGTCCAGCTTCCCGGCGTCCGCCTCGGCTTCAAAGCCTGCTCCCCAAATCGCCGCAAAAATCTCGTCCGCCGGTTTCCCCGAAATCCGCGCCAAGTCCTCAAGCCGCTTCGCCTGATCAAACCGGCAAAGCACGTCATGCATATCAAACAGCACGAGCGAGATCTTTTGCATTGCACAACATTGTCGCTAAACAATTCATCCGGCAAACAAAATTTGATCGCGGCCGCCCTTGAGCAAGCCAAAAATCATCGAAATAACTATCTGTGAGTTTGGCTGCTCATTGGAGGCTTGCCGCCGTTCTAGATCCAACCATGGGGCGGCTGCTTTCAAGCAGCACGTGGTGGTTCGGGAACGACGGGCATGGGTGCACGGCCGCCGACACCGGGCGCCGCTGAACGTCCGGCTCTGGGATCGACAGTTTGCCGCTCCTATGGCTGCAATGTCCAGGCTGTGTAAAAACGCCGATTTCATCTAGGGAGCCAGTTGGGCGCTGATTCACATCTCACGCGCTCAATGCCGGTACGACAATGCATGGGAGCTGTCGCCCGTTGAGCGTTGCGCAGGCGTTGGCGGCCGCAGCCGCTGACAGGTTCGTCAGCCGGGCACGGTACAGCACCAGCCCGCCGAATGGGGTTGTTGCAGGCAATGAGATGGTGGCCGCACCAAGCTCAGCCGGCGCTTCGGCGCGCGCACCCTCCGCCACCGCGCGGGCCAGGCCGAAACTGGAAAACGCGCCAACTTGAACGGCCCAGGTTCCGCCACTTGCCGCTGGGGACAGCGGCGGAGCGGGCTGCGCAACGGACACCGAAGCCGTAATTTGATCTGGCTGAGCTGGGGAACTGCTGGCCGGCTGATAAAGGGCTGAACCCGCGATGGTGACCGCCTGAGAAGCCGGCACAGGACTTTCCCCCTCAGGCCCCGTCTCGGCGACGCGAATTGGCGCCGGTGCCGTCTCGTTCGCAGGTGTGCAAGGGCTATCAGGATTATAAGCCATGTCCGCGTCACAACTACCGGCGGCAGCGGATCCGCCTGGTGCCGATGTGCAAGGGCTATCCGGATCATAGGCGGCGTCCGCATTGCAAACGCCGGCCGAAGCCGTTTGCACGGCTTGGATTTGCGTGACGGCTGGCACCACCGCCGCTGGGGTCTGTATGGCGGAACAGGGATGGTCGGGATCGTATGCCGCGTTAACGTCGCACCCCATGGCGAAACTGGCGGCGCTTGGGCCGGTGACCGGGGTGGTTTCGGTACCGCCGGCTGACGCATAGACTGAAAGCGGACCTGTCATCGGAATGCTGTCACCAAGGTTCGGCGCTACCGCCGCCAGGTAGTTCATGGTTTCCGTCGGCAAATCGCCATTTCCGGCGAGATAATTATCGAGGTCAGCTGGCCCAGCATTATAGGCGGCGAGGAAGGCAGGAGCGCCATATCGGTCGTACATCTCGCGGATATAGGCGGTCCCAGCCAGAATATTGTCCTCGGGATTAAACGGGTCCTGGCCCAAGCCATCCTCTTCGCGCAGCTCCTCATAGGTATCCGGCATGACCTGCATCAGGCCCATCGCACCGACGGAGGATACGGCCTGTTCCTGCCCGCCAGATTCCTGGGCCATGACCACCCGTATCCACTGTTCCGGCACATTGTAGCGGGAGGCGGCCTCCTTGATATACGGCCCCCAAGGATCGTCAGGCGGCCCTGGAGGCGGATAATATTGGGTCGGCGCAAATGCCAGATTACCATAAGTATTGCTTTGCGACATGCCGCCCGGTCCAAGATTGCCCTGCTGGGCGCAAGCGGTGGCCAGAAGAAATGCCAAAGCATGAAAAAACGGCGGGAATAACCGGCGTTTTTGGTCCGCCTTACGGTTCATCTTCCACGATTTGCCCTGAAAAATTTCCGCCATTTGCCTCCGCGGCGCGAGCCGCCCATGCTCCTCACCGCCAGCAGGTAGGCTTGTTACAACAAATTGCCGCGACATCAGTCTATTACAACCAGTTGCCGCGTCGCCAACCTTACCTCAAGATATTTCGGCTATCCGTAAAATCAGGTTGACGCACTAACGCGCATCGCCCCGGTCGTTACGGGTTTCAGTGCCAGGCCGGGGCGATGTTTGTGCCCGATCCTGACAACCGCGTGGCCGGACAGAGCGAGCTCTGTTGTGCGGCCTGTGGGATCACGACGCAGAGTGCCTGCATCATGATGCGGTCGGCGGTAGCCAACGCGACGTTCCCGAGGGATCGCCGCCTGCGCCGTTTTGATTCTCCCATGAGCCTCCACCCATGTTGTCGCCAACTGCACCTCATCCTTCCATGGGATCGATACGGTCTCAGGCTCAAACACGGGCAGAAGCCCTTGTTCAGGCGGGATCGCTCCCGCCCGTATCGCCCGCAGGGCGAGGCCCCGCCGGCCGATCTCAGCTGCCGCGGCACAAGCGTCCGGGGCAGGAAATGTCAAATTCCCGATCGTGGTCGAGTATGCAGACCACACGAGTTCCAGCGTCAACCCAGCGAGCGCGCAGCGCCGGCGCAGCATCTGTTCGAAGACAGTGCGTGCCCAGAAATTGAGCTTGCGGTTGAGAGCGCGATTGCGCCCGCCGGAGCGCAGCTTCCCAAGCCCTTGCTCCATCGAGATCACACCGCAATGCCAAGCCCGGGCCAGGGAGATCAGCTGATCGCAGATCTTGGCGAGCATCTCGCGCACGGATTCGTCGGAAGCGTCTGATTCAAGGCCAAGGTGAAAGAGCTTATGGGTTAGCAGTGTGGTCGCGGAGAGCTTTGTCAGGTCGACTCGATTCTCAACGACCGCTGCACCGATCCAGTCTGGATTCAGATCGATGCCAAGCACCCGCGTGATCACCGCACCAATGGGGTTGCGCCACTCCGGGTGGACAAAGCGCTCCCCAATGCTCGTCAGCTTCGGCACCACGTAATTGTCGCTGCGCGGCCGGCCACGCCGCAGACGCGTGCCGGCCGCGATCTCAGCATCCTTGGTGGCGCGCAGCGTCACCCCAGGAGCCAGTTTCCGCAGATCCATCTCATCGAACGAGATGTCGAGCATCTTCGAGCCAATGCGGAAGGTGACGTTCATTTCCTTGGCGGCGGCGCTGCGCGCCACAGCCGGAAGGATCTTCGCCCATTTGCCGACCAGCGCCGGCAGCGCCAGCACGAGTTTTGTGCCAAGCACCATCAGCTCGCAGCGTCGGCCATCAGGCGACAAGCGAAAATGACGGTTCCCCTTTTGGAAGGAGTCCCCGAGCGACGTCATCGGACGCAGGCGCAGCGCCTTCCACTCTGCATTTGTGATCAGGCCCTTGCGGCGGCGCTCGAGGTTTTTCTTACCACCGAACACCATGGAGCCGTCGGGGACGCGCTTGCGCAGTGCCAGCGCTTCGCGGGTCGCGCAATGCAGCAACCAGGCGTCGATGCCTTGGCCGGCGAAGCGCTGCTTCAAGCCATCACGGATGTCTTTCTCCGAAGCTCCTGAACCCGCCGCGCGATAGCCCGACCGCACCGCTGCGGCATAGAGCCGCCGCCACAGCGTCAAATGCTCAGGATCTCCGTCAACAATGCCGTATGGAATGGAGATCGTTTGCATGGTCGTTAGAGAACATATAAGGAACAAACAACAGAATCAACCCAATTTTACGAATAGCCGATATTTCTAGATGCGCGAAATTTTACTCTGAATGCCAGAAATTTTAGGTTACGCATAATGATTGACCGGCTGGCAGGCCAGCGAACGACCTGATCGTTCTGGACACGTTCAAAGCCGTGGAGCCCCTTTGCGGCTTCACGGCTTTCTTTTTGAAACGTCACCCGCAGTCGCCGTTCCGGTTCCGGCCCAGTCCTCCAGGAGTAACAGTGCTCCGGGTGGCGGCTTCGGCGGCCTTGCATGCCGGCCAAGCTTCAGGCCGCAACGGTTTCAGGCTAGATATAACGCAGTGACCATCCGTGACATCCTGAAATTTCCCAATCCACGTTTACGGCAGCCCGCGGCGGTCGTCTCCGTCTTCGATGGCGCGCTGAAAGCCTTGTCCGGCGACCTCCTCGACACCATGCGCGCAGCACCCGGCATTGGCATCACGGGTCCGCATATCGGCGAATCGTGGCGTATTACCGTTCTTGAATTAGTACCGGGCGAGGTGCGCATATACGTCAATCCTCAGATCATCTGGCAATCCGCTGAGCTGAAAGCTCATGAGGAAGGCAGCGTCTCCATGCCCGGCGCCATCGAGACAGTCGAACGGCCGGCGCGCGTGCGTGTGATGTACCAGGATATTGACGGTGTCCCGGCAGTAGAAGAAGCGGACGGGTTGCTCGCCGTCTGCCTACAGCACGAGATCGACCAGTTGGACGGCATTTTCTGGATTCATCGCCTGTCACGCGTGAAGCGCGACAGGCTGGTAAAAAAATGGGCGAAGCAGCGGAATCGTTGATTGCCCGCCGCGCACGAGCCAGTGACAGACGAGTGCCAACGCCCATCCATTTATCGCAGGCTGATCTGTGGAGAGGTCATTTCAGCTTGCGACGGACGGCGTGGTTTTCCGCCCGTCCGCTCCCGGCCCTCTTCACCGCAAGGTGCCGACTTAACGAGCCAGAGTGGGCGCCTTACAGGGAGCCGGGCTCATAGATTGACCTGATACACACTCCCCCGGCATTCCTGCGAGTGCTCCGCCCAGGCGCCTGTGAATGCGTGGTCACCGCACAGCCGGGTCGAGCGCGTCGACCTGCCAGCGCTCGCCGGCGGCGCGCCCCCCCTCCCGGGTCGTCGTAGCAATGGCAGTCTAAACGCCCGCTATCTGCCATCGCGATTCCGGCCCATCCTGGCTGATTTAACCCTTTGTCAAAGGGATAGAGTCAAAGGGATAGATGCGAATTAAAACAGTTAGGGATAGTTTGGATAGTATATTTGATCGCCGTTGGCGTCATATGGCGGTGGTGTGAAGTAATAGAAATACGGCGGTGCAACATAATATGGTGTGGGTGGGTAGTAAACGTAACTTTCACCAAAGCGCCCATGGTTGCCACCGCCGTAGTAGCCATTATATCCGCTGTAGTAGCCACCGAAACCGACAAAGCCACTGCGTGCCTCGGCGACGTTCCCGATGATCGCCATGGCAACGGCCAGAAGAATGATCTTTTTCATGGTTTGCGAATTCACGCACCACACAAGGTGCGACTTTATGAAAGTGGCTATCTCTACTCCTTGTATGGAATTTTGTCAAATTGTTTACAATCTTTGTTATAATTATTAAAATTATAGAAATTTGAGATGAGTATTTTGAAGCAATCACCAATGTCCCTCAGCCACTTGCCACCCTCGCCGATTTGCACCAACGCGAATGGCCGCTTCTCTATCGCGGCCTGTGTCAAGCGGCGCACGTAATCTTCTACCAGCATTGAGGCTGGTAGGGGTGGTGATGCCAAAGGCCCTTCGATCGTGGGATAAGCTGTACGGGTTCAGGTCGTTATTTTTTAGTCATGAGGTCGTGCCACACGAGGCTCGCGCTT
>Ga0326727_10020413_pt1 | contig 13157 bp, 9 predicted proteins | sample MB2enrmetagenome_FD_207643 | JGI IMG/M metagenome (GOLD analysis project Ga0326727, IMG submission 207643) | Lab enriched peat soil microbial communities from McLean, Ithaca, NY, United States - MB29MY | ecosystem: Environmental > Terrestrial > Soil > Wetlands > Peat | place: USA: New York...
CCTGCCGCCAACGTCGAAGTCATCAACACCTCAACCAACGTCAGAACCGCCGCCAAAACCAATTCCGAAGGACGCTTCGTGCTCCCCTCGCTCCAACCCGGCGGACCCTATTCCGTCGACGTAGAAGCCGCCGGCTTCAAGCGCGAAGAGCGCTCCGGCATCACCCTCGAAGTCAACCAGGAAGCGCGCATCGATATTCAATTGCAGGTCGGCGCCGCCAGCGAAACCGTCAAAGTAACCGGCGAAGCTCCGCTGCTGGAACCTACCTCCGCAGCCATGGGACAAGTGATCGGAACCCAGAGTATCGTCAATCTGCCGTTAAACCAGAGGAACGCCTATTCCCTCGTCTTTCTGGCGCCTGGGGTGAATGGAACCGTCGGAACCAATTTCAACAGCCAGAACATTTCCATGAACGGCGGCCGCGCCGGAAGCTCGGAGATCCTGGTGGACGGAATTCCCTCCGCTCCTGGCCTGGTCAATCCCATTCAGGGCTTCGCGGTGTTTCCGTCCGTGGAATCGGTGGAAGAATTCAAGGTGCAGACCAACGAGTACTCGGCCGAATTCGGGCGCAGCGGCAGCGGAGTCGTCAACCTGATCTACCGCTCGGGCACCAACCAGTTTCACGGCAGCGCATTCGACTTCCTGCGCAATTCGGACCTCGATTGCAATGACTTCTTTTCCAACCGCAATGGAGCGGCGCTTCCCAACTTCAAGCGCAACCAGTTCGGAGGCAGCCTCGGAGGTCCGCTGGATATCCCGAAACTTTACCATGCGAAGGACAAAACTTTCTTCTTCATGGCCTATGAAGGATTGCGGCAGGGCACCGGGTCCACGCTGACCACTTCGGTTCCAACGGCACTGCAGCGCGCCGGCAATTTCACTCAAACCCTCAACACCGCCGGCCAGGAAGTGATCATCTACGACCCCACCACCACCGTCGCCTCAGGTTCCGGCTACGTGCGGTCGCCTTTTCCGGGAAACATCGTCCCGGCAAGCGAGATCAACCCCGTGGCCGTGAATGTCATGAAATATTACCCGCTGCCGAACCGTCCTGGAGCAGTCAATACGGGCTTGAACAACTACTACGACGCCACCACTAGCGTGATCAATACCGACACCGGCGACGCCAAACTCGACGAAAACATCAACGACCGGAACCGCTTCTTTTTCCGTTACTCGCAGCGCGACCTGCTGCAGCCGCCGCCGTTCTATTTTCCCGCCGCCGACGTGGTCGCGCTGAACAATGCTGAAACCGCGTCGCAAATCTCCCACAGCGCCGCGTTCGACTACACCTTCACCATGAGCCCCACGTTCCTCATGGAGTTCCGTTGGGGATTCTCCCGCATGGCCGTGGACCAGGCTACCGTCGGCGACGGATTCAATCCCACTTCGCTCGGATTCCCCAGCTACATCGCGGCCAACGCCGATCACCTGAATTTTCCCGGCATCGCGCCGGCGAACTACTATAGCTTGGGACAGCCCGGCCAAGGCACCTGGAAGAAGAGCGGATTCGAAAGCCATCTGTTAGGCGCCAACTTAACCAAGGTCCTGCAGAGCCAGACTCTGAAATTCGGCTGGGAGGGCCGCCTGTTACGCGTCAACGACGTCGAAGCCGGTTCTTCCACCGGGGCCTTCACGTTCAGCCCAGCCATTACCCAAGGCCCTAATCCGAACGCGGCAACTTCCACGGGCGGTAACTCCATCGCCTCGCTGTTGCTGGGAGTCGGCAGCGGCTCTATGATCCAGGACTCAAAGAATGCCGCGACGCAAAGCTTCTACTACGCGCTGTATTTCCAGGACGACTGGAAGGTAACCAGGAAGCTTACGCTGAACGTCGGGCTTCGCTATGACCTCGACATCCCGCGCACCGAGCGCTACAACCGCATGGAGACATTCGATCCGTTCGTGGCCTCACCGCTGGCCGCGAAGACAGGAATCGCCGGGCTACGCGGCGGGCTCATATTCCCCGGAGTCAACGGGAACAGCCGGGAGCAGTTCAACCCCCGATATGACGACTTCAGTCCGCGCGTCGGATTGGCGTACCAGGCCTTCAAGAACACCGTGATACGTGCAGGGTATGGGGTCTTCTTCGCACCCTCCTACCGCGAGGCGGGAGCGACCATCGGCAATGAGGGATTCAGTGCGGTTACCACTTATACCGGAAGTCCCAACGGACTTACGCCGTCCGTGTATCTCAACAATCCTTTCCCCAATGGTTTCAACCCGATTGTAGGCAGCTCGCAGGGATTGCTCACCGGGTTGGGCACGTCTTTCGAGAACCCGATCTACGGCGATAACAAGGTCGCCTACACGCAGAATTGGGATTTCGAAATCCAGCAGCAATTGCCGGGCAACCTTCTGGTCGACGTGGCGTACGTGGGCAGTCACGCCGTGCATTTGAACGAATCCGGCGAGAACGATTGGAACATCGATCAGTTGCCTCCTCAGGCCTTGGCGTTGGGGACCAAGCTGCAACAGAGCGTGCCCAACCCCTTCTACGGCATCATCACCACCGGACCCGAATCCGGCGCTACCATTCCGTTGAGCTACCTCGAGTCGCCCTATCCGCAGTTCACCGGACCGGAGGCGTCTTATATGACCGGCGGCTACTCTGTCTACCACGCCTTTCAATTGAAGGTGGAGAAGCGTCTCAGTAATGACCTCAGCGTGATTTTGTCCTTCACCGGCCAGAAGCTCATTGACGACTACGCCATCATCTCCAACGTGGGCAACAACACTGGAGGGATTCAGAACATTTATGACCTTCAGAACCAGCGGGGCGTCTCTTCCAACGACATTTCCAACCGGCTGGTCATCAGCGGTATCTACAGTCTGCCTTTCGGCCGGGGCAAAATGTTCGGGAAGAATTGGAACCGGGCCGTGGATACTCTCCTGGGCGGCTGGCAGGTGAACGGAATCGCCACCGATCAATCCGGCTTTCCCCTCTCCGTTACCACTCAGGACACGTCAAGTTCCGGGGGTAACGTTTTGCGGCCTAACAATAACGGCCAGGATCCCAACCAGAGCACACCAGTTTCCACCCGGCTCAACCAGTATTTCAACGCTTCCACGTTTTCACAGCCGGCGCCCTTTACGTTCGGCAGCTTGACCCGGACGCTTCCCAATGTGCGCGCGCCCTACACCCAGAATATTGACTTCTCGCTGTTCAAGAATTTCCAACTCTATGAGCGGATGAGCTTGCAGGTTCGTGCAGAAGCCTTCAACCTGCTGAATCAGGTGGTGTTTGGAGCCCCCAATACCACGCTGTCCTCCGGACAGTTCGGCGTGATCTCGAGTGAAGCCAGTACGCCCAGGGAGATCCAGTTCGCCCTCAAGCTGCTGTTCTGACCCCCGTGGGGCAGACCATCGTTGTCTGTGGTCTGCCCGCCTGCGGAGAAGGCGCTGAATTCCTTCTCAACGCTCGACAAAAGTATTAGAATGGAGTGCATAGGAGGCCAATATGGTTTCCGTCCGGCCAACTCTCTCAGGATTCCTGCTTGCCGCGCTGCTGTGCCCGGCCCTCGCCCTTTGCCAGTCGACGCTGCTCGATTCCACCCGGCTCGGTAAACCCGCGGAGCCGGAAGTTAAAACCCAACTCCCTCCCGAGGCGCGCGGCGACATCTACATGGCGCGCAAGATGTATCGGGAGGCCATTGACGCGTACCGCGAGGCGCCCGAATCCGCGATCATCTGGAACAAGATCGGAATCGGCTATCATCAGATGTTGCAGCTGAATCTGGCCAAGAAGAACTACCAGCACTCGCTGAAGCTTGACCCCAAGTATTCCGAAGCGGTCAACAATCTCGGCACCATCGACTACGCCCAGAAGAAGTATGGCTCGGCCATCAAGCGCTATCGTACGGCCCTCAAGCTAAAGCCCGATACCGCTTCCTATTACAGCAATCTGGGTACTGCCTACTTCGCCAAAAAGGATTACAAGGACGCGTCCGCAGCCTATCAGACCGCGCTCAAACTCGATCCCGATATCTTCGAGAACCACAGTACCTTCGGCACCACCCTGCAGGAGCGTAGCGTATCGGAATTCGCCAAGTTCCATTACTACCTCGCCCGCAGCTACGCCAAAGCCGGACAGAACGACCGGGCCCTGCTCTACATCCGCAAGTCGTTGGAGGAAGGCTTCAAGGACCGCAAGCTTTACCTGGAAGAGCCTGAGTTTGAAGCGCTGCGCGCAACCCAAGAGTTCAAAGACCTCATGACCCTGGAACCCCGTGTATTGTAATGCGGGACGGACGCTCGTCTGTCTGCCTCTCGCCTATCTCTCTATCATTCTGGCCGCCTGTTCCCATCAGCCCTCCGGTGCGCCTTCGCGAATGGCGGTTCTGCGCTTCGAGAACCTGACCTCGGACGTGTCCCTCGATTGGATGGGCCGCGCCGCCAGCGAAATCATCTCGCGCGAGCTGGCGGGCGGCAAGACCGGCGCGATCTCGCCTTCGGCGCTGCACGCCAATCCTCTAGCCCAGCAAAGGCCTCTCGATGCGCCGGGCGAATCCGCCGAGCGCTCCGCGGCCATCGCCGAGGGCGCCACCCGCCTGCTGATCGGACAGATCTCGCGCGCCGGCAACCGGCTGGAACTCGACGTCACGGAACGGGATCCCGCAACCAACAAGACCGTCAACCACTTCGTTGTCGGAACGCCGAATATAAACGACCTGTTTTCGCTGGCCGACGCCGCGGCCCGGCAGTTCTCTTCTCAAGTAGCTCCCTTCGGGACGCGCAATAATGACGCCATCGCCGCCTGGAGCCGCGCCCTGGAAGAGACGGACTATAGCAAAGCCGGAGAGGATTATTCTCACGCAGTCCTGGCCGATGCAGGGTTTGCCACCGCGTGGCTCGATTGGGCTTCGACGGCAACGCAGCATGGCGATCGCGCCACCGCGGCCCATGTTCTGGAATTGGCTGCGCAACATGCCGGCCAGTTCAGCGACCTCGAACGTGCGCGTCTCAAGCTTGTCAGCGCGCAATTCACCGGCAACCGCGCCGCCATTCTTGCCGCGCTCAATGACCTGGGCCGTCTGACTCCCGACGACCCATCGACCATTGCCGCCATCGCCCAGAGCAATTACCAGGCGCGGCAGTATCCAGCGGCCGTGGCAGCATACCGGCGGTTGACTCAACTCGTGCCCAATAACGGCCTCGCGTGGAATCAACTGGGCTACGCCTTGATGGGTTCCGGTGATTACGATGGCGCGATCTCGGCGCTAAAGACCTACCAGCGCCTGCTTCCTAAAGACGCTAACCCCATCGATTCGCAAGGCGATGTCGCGTTTGCGTTCGGCCGGTTCGCGGAGGCGGAGAAGCTCTACGATCAGGCCACCGCGGCCGATCCGGCGTTCGCCAACTCCGCGCCGTTATACAAAGCCGCCTTCGCACGCCTGATGACCGGCGACGTCCCCGGCGCGGATAAGAAACTGGAGGCGTGGGTGACCGCCCGCCGCGCCGCCAAGGACCCGTCGGTCGACTTGCATAAGGCGGAATGGCTGTTTATTTCGGGCCGGCATCCGCAGGCGTTGTCGCTTCTGGCGAGTCTCGAATCCGGCGTCGCGCCTCAAATGAAAGCTGTGATCCTGACCCAGACGGCCATCTGGGATCTGCAACTGGGCGCACGCGACCGCGCGTTGCAGGCCAGTGATGCCGCGCTCAAGACGGGCACGATTACGGCTCCCATGCTGATTGCGCGTTTTGCTTCGGAAGACGGGCGTTCTCCGGCCGACTGGTCAGCCCGCGCCGACCGGGCATTTGCCGCCCCGCAAGTCGCGCAATTGAAGCCGGTAGCGCTCGCCTACGCGCTATACCTGGCGCACCAATGGGAAGCTGCCGAACCCCTTTGGAAGGACTTGGAGCGCCAGGCAAACGCCGAAGATCTCATTACGCCGGTCATCTATGGCCAGATTCTGGTGGAACTCAAGCGCCCCCACGACGCCGAACCCTTCGTTCGTTTGTTCCCCATTCCAAACCCACAAGCCATCCGCGAGTTCCTGTCCCTCGCCATCCCGCAAATCTTTGAAACTCGCGCCATCGTGCTGGCAAATGAGGCGAGTCAGAAGGTCTTTAAAACGCTCTCCGGTACGGGTATAATGGCCCGATGAGCAGCGTAAGGGTACTCGTCGGCACGCGCAAAGGCGCGTTCATTCTGACCTCCGATGGCAAGCGCGAAAAGTGGGAGGTGTCCGGCCCGCATTTCGGCGGCTGGGAGGTTTATCACATGAAAGGGTCACCGGTCGATCCCGACCGGCTGTACGCGTCCCAATCGACTGGCTGGCACGGACAAGTGATGCAACGGTCGAACGACGGCGGCCATACGTGGGAGCCGGTGGGCAACAAGTTCGTCTACGATGGCGTCCCAGGCACGCACCAGTGGTACGACGGAAAGCCTCATCCGTGGGAGTTCAAGCGGGTCTGGCATCTCGAACCGTCTCTCACCGATGCGGAAACCGTGTACGCCGGAGTGGAGGACGCAGCTATCTTTCGCTCCACCGATGGCGGCAAGAACTGGCAGGAGCTTCCCGGACTGCGGGGTCACGGCACCGGGCCGCAATGGCAGCCGGGAGCAGGCGGGATGTGTCTGCACACCATCTTGCTCGATCCCGCGAATCCCCAACGGATGTACATCGCCATTTCAGCCGCGGGGGCTTTTCGCACCGATGATGGCGGCGTCACCTGGCAGCCGATCAACCGGGGATTGGTGTCGCCTTTCCTCCCTAATCCCACGGCCGAAGTCGGCCATTGCGTGCATCACGTCGCCATGCATCCTTCGCGCCCCGATGTGCTCTTCATGCAGAAGCATTGGGACGTGATGCGCAGCGACGATGCGGGCGAAAACTGGCGCGAGGTCAGCGGCAACCTGCCAACGGATTTCGGCTTCGTGATCGACGTCCATGCGCACGAGCCGGAAACCATCTACGTCGCGCCTATCAAGAGCGACGGGGAGCACTATCCGCCCGATGGCAAACTACGCATCTACCGCAGCCGGACGGGCGGCAACGAGTGGGAAGCGCTGACCAACGGTCTGCCGCAATCGAACTGCTATGTCAACGTGCTGCGCGATGCCATGGCGGTCGATTCGCTCTATTCCTGCGGTGTGTATTTCGGCACCACGGGCGGGCAGGTTTACGCATCAGCCGATGCCGGAGATCACTGGGCTCCCATCGTTCACGATCTGCCGGCCGTGCTTTCGGTGGAAGTTCAGACGCTCTCATGATCCGCGTAGTATTGCCGGCCCATTTGCGGACGCTGGCGCGAGTGCCGGGCGAGGTGGAATTGACGGTCGAAGGACCGGTCACGCAGCGCTCGGTGCTCGACGCCCTGGAGGCACGCTACCCCATGCTGAGCGGTACGTTGCGCGATCACGTCACGCAACAACGCCGGCCATTCGTGCGCTTCTTCGCCTGCGAGGAGGATCTGTCGCATGAGTCGCCGGATGCACTGCTGCCGGAGCGCGTGGCTTCCGGTGAGGAGCCTTACCTCGTAGTGGGGGCGATTGCTGGTGGATAGGCGCCGGCGGATAATTGGAATTCGTGCCCATTGATCCTTCAGCCCTCATCGCGCCCACCGCGCGAGTTCATCCCGATGCCGTGATCGGCCCTGGCACGCGCGTCGGCGAGTTCTGCGTCATCGAGCAGGACGTCGTCATCGGCGCCAATTGCGCGTTCGAACCTTACGTGTTCGTAAAGCGATGGACCGAGATGGGCGATGGCAACGAGATCTCGTCCGGCACGGTGCTCGGGACCGATCCGCTGGACAAGAACTTCACCGGCGCGCGCAGCTATTTGCGGATCGGCAACGGCAATAAGATCCGCGAGCACTTCACCATTTCGCGCGCCACTAAGCCGGAGGCCGAGACAGTGATCGGCGACGGCAACTACATCATGACGTCCGGCCACATCGCGCACGATTGCCGCATCGGCAACCACACCGTGATCTGCAGCTGCGTACTGGTAGCGGGCTATGTCGAAGTGGAGGACCAGGCCTTCATCTCCGGACCGCTGGGGATTCACCAGTTCTCCAAGATCGGACGTCTGGCGATGATCGGCGGGATGACGCGGGTCAATCAGGATGCGCCGCCCTTCTTCATGTACGTCGGCTCGCCCATGGAGCCGAAGGGGCTCAATCTGGTGGGGCTGAAACGCGCCGGATTCAGCCAGGCCGAGGTGCAGCGCCTGAAGACAGCCTACGCGCTGCTTTACCGCTCCGGGTTGAGGTTGGCGGACGCATTGGATCGGATCGAAAGGGAATTGCCCTCCGACGCGACATCTCATTTGGTAGCCTTCATCCGCCGCAGCCAGCGGGGCATCTGCCGCGAGTAAGGCTAAAGTATCTACGTCCGCGTGCCGATAGTCTTCACGAGTGGAGACTATGACAACATCGACTGCCGAACCCAAACTCTTTCCCCAAGGCCCGAAGCCCGGCGAGGCTTCTTCCGCCGACCCGAGATGCGGCAAATACCTGACCTTCCGGCTGGCGCGCGAGGAGTTCGCGATCCAGGTTTTGCGGGTGCGTGAGATAATGGGATTGCAGGACATTACGGCCGTTCCCCAGACGCCGCATTACATGAAAGGCGTCATCAACCTGAGGGGCAAGATCGTGCCGGTGATCGACTTGCGGGCGAAGTTCGGTTTTCCAGAAGTCGAAGCGACTCCCGCCACCTGCATTATCGTGGTGCAGTTCCACTCAGCCCGCGAAACGCTCATGATGGGCCTGCTGGTGGACGCCGTATCGGAGGTGCTGAATTTCGCGCCCGGCGATATCGAGGATACTCCGGATTTTGGCGAGGGAGTGAGTACGCCTTATCTTCTGGGCATCGCCAAGATGAAGGGGTCCGTCAAGATTCTGCTGAATATCGATGAAGTTTTGAGCACCACCGAGGTGCAAAATATGGAGAGCATCCTGCAGTAGGTGTACGCTGTGGGAGTTGGATACTTCGAGCGAACTCTTTCTAGGCGTTGACGGCGGGCAGTCGAGTACCAAAGCCCTGATTGGAGATGCACAGGGGCGAGTGGTTGGCCGCGGAACGGCGGGGCCTTGCAACCACGTGTCGGCCGATGAGGCGAGAGCAAAGTTTCTGCGCGTGATCCGGCAGTGCGTGTCGGCGGCCTGCGCTGAGGCAGGCATTGGGGCGGACGCTCGCTTTCGCGCAGCGTGCTTCGGCATGAGCGGGGGTCCGGAAGACAAGGCTGCATTGCTAAAGGAGGTAGTCAACGCGGAGCAGTGGTTAGTAACGCATGACGGGATGATTGCCCACGCCGGAGCGTTGGCTGGCGAGGACGGAATTGTCGTGATCGCGGGAACTGGGTCCATGGCCTTCGGGCGGCGCGGAGAGAGGACCATGCGCGCGGGTGGCTGGGGCTACATCTACGGAGACGAAGGCGGAGCCTTCTGGATCGCCAAACAAGCGGTGAGGGCCGCATTGCGTCAGGAGGAAGGCTGGGGCAACACTGTCCTGTATTCGATGCTGCTCGAAGCTACTGGGACAGCGAGCGCTAATGAAGCGTTGCACATACTCTACACTCCCGAGTGGCCCCGTTCACGCGTGGCCCGTTTCGCGGTTGAAGTCAGCCGAGCAGCCCAGTCGGGCGACGAGATAGCGGGCGTCATTCTGGGTTGGGCCGGATATCAGTTGGCGACTCTTGTGGCGCACGTGCGAGAAGCACTTTGGGGGCCCGGGAAAGACGACTCGGTGCCGGCCAGCTACATTGGCGGAGTGTTCCGAAGCGCCCCCGTTCTCGCGCGCTACACCGAAACGTTGCGGGAAGGCTGGAATGTTCACGTCCGCCCTCCGGTGTTCGGCGCGGATGCGGGTGCGCTGATCGAGGCCTATCGACTGGCTGGAATCCGCGTGACTTTGCGGGAGGGCTGAATAGCTCCTGTTAAGCTCATAGTTTCATATGGCGAAACTATCGATTCAAGATCTCGACCTGAAAGGCAAACGCCTTTTCATCCGGGTGGACTTCAATGTGCCACTAGCGCCCGGAGGCAAGGAGATAACCAGCGACAAGCGAATCAAAGCTGCTATCCCGACGATTCGCTACGCTCTCGATCAGGGTGCGGCCGTGATTCTGGCATCGCATCTCGGCCGTCCCAAGGGTAAACGGAATCCTGAAATGAGCCTGGCGCCGTGCGCAGCGCGTTTGGGCGAACTACTGAAAATGGAAGTGAAAATCGCGCCGGATTGCATCGGGCCGGAAGTCGAGGCGATGCTGCCCAAGCCGGGCGAGGTACTGCTGCTCGAGAACCTTCGCTATCACCCGCAGGAGGAAGCTAACGATCCTGAATTTTCGAAACAACTCGCCGCGCTCTGCGATGTTTATGTCAACGATGCTTTCGGCACCGCGCATCGCGCTCACGCGTCCACGGTCGGCATGATCGCTTACGTGAAACAAGCCGGCGCCGGTCTGCTCATGGAGAAGGAACTCAAATATCTCGGCATGGTCACGAAGAATCCGCAGCGGCCATCGGTGGCGATCCTGGGCGGCGCGAAGGTGTCGGACAAGATCGAAGTGATCGAGAACCTGGCCAAGATCGTGGATAAGCTTCTGATCGGCGGCGCCATGGCCTACACGTTCCTCAAGTCGCAGCGGCAGCCGGTGGGCAAATCGTTGGTCGAGGATGACAAACTCGAACTGGCCAGCAGCCTGCTCAAACAGTTCGGCGACAAGATCGTGCTGCCGGTGGATCATGTGGTCGCGGCCGAACTGAAGGAAGGCGCCGAGAACGAAACGGTCGAGACCGTTCCGGATGGAAAGATGGGCCTGGATATCGGCCCGAAGACCATCGCCAATTACGCCAAGATCATTGCCGGCGCAAAGACCATCATCTGGAACGGACCGATGGGCGTGTTCGAAAAACCGCCGTTTGACAAGGGCACGGTGGCACTGGCCAAGGCAGTGGCGGAATCCGGTGCGGTATCGGTGGTCGGCGGCGGCGATTCGGAAAAGGCTGTCAAGAGCGCTGGCGTAACCGACAAAATTACCCACGTATCCACCGGCGGCGGCGCGTCGCTCGAATTCCTGTCCGGAATGGAGTTGCCCGGCGTGGCCGCTTTGACCGACAAATAAGTCAGTCCATCAGAACGAGCGCGTCCTGCATCTCTCCGGTCACCGACGCGCTCGTTTCATCGACGAACATATCGATTTCCGATCGCACACCGAAGTCTTGCAAATAGATCCCAGGCTCAATTGAGAAGCAAAGTCCAGGCACGATGCGCCGTTCGTCGTGCGTTTCAAAATTATCCATATTCGCGCCGGCTCCATGGATCTCCTGGCTGATGGAATGCCCGGTCCGATGCACGAACGCCTGACCGAATCCGCGGTCCTTGATGTAATTGCGCGTGGCATCATCCACCTCGAAACCGCGGATCGGTTTGCGGTCCCGAATAGCCGACTGCACTGCACGAATACCGGCATTGCGAGCATCTCTGACAATTTCGAATACCTCGCGAATTTTCTCCGGCGGTTCCGGACCGCAAAAGCCTGTCCAGGTGATGTCGTAAAAGACCGAACCGGGCTGATCGAGTTTCGCCCACATATCAAGCAGCACGAAATCGCCATGGCGGATGGGCAGCGATAGTTCGAGCGTCGGCTCATAGTGCGGATCGCCGGAATGCGCATTCACGCCCACAATCGGGCCGGAGTCGGTGATCAGGCCGCTTTCAGCGAATCGCCCCTTGACGAAATTGTGAACCTCGATCTCGGAGATCGATGCTCCCGATCGCAGCTTTTCACGAATCAAATCGAAGGCTTGTTGGCGGATGGGATCCACTCGCCGTCCGGCTTCGAAATGCGATTTGCGGCCTTGGGCGTCCACACGCGCTTCGAAATATTGAACCAGTTCGGCCGAACTCACTATTTCCGCGCCCGCGGCGCGCACCAGTTCAACCGTACCCGCATCGACCAGAGACACATAAGGAATGGCGCAATCCGGCGAATACTGCATCGCAATTCGCCGCGCCGATCCAAGAAGAGTCTTGATGCCTTCCGCCTGCTCCTGCCAGGTCGAATAGCGAGCCTTCTCGCCGGGAATCTCATCCAACATCCGGGATTCGATGCGATGGACTAATCCGCGCGCTTCGCCGTTCGCCGGAATGAAATAATACCAGCGCCGGGTGACGTGGGTACGGGTAACCCCAAGGATGCGATACGCCAGCGGATCGCGTACATGGTGATCGAAGAAAAGCCAGCCATCGAGCCTGGCTTCGCGCAACTGCTCTTGAATTTCGGCTAGTTTCATTTTTCCACCTGCTCCGGACTCTGCACGTGCCAATCGATTTGGGCGCGGAAATTCACTAGTCCCGCGGCGTGCCGCTCGGAGACCACATCGAAGGCGAGCACGTCGTCCAACCAATCGTGACTCGATCCATCGGGATTCTGCGTCGCGACGGTCAGCGTATACTGTTGCGGGGTCAGATCGCATTTGAAGCGGAAAGTGATTTCCACTTCTTCGCCGGGTTCAACGATGCCGGTATCGAACTTCTCGACTCTGGTATTGGTGCCATAGACGTCGGTGCCGATCCGCGTGCGGATCAGGATACCCACCATAGGCTGTTCGGTCCGGCGATGATAGCGGGTGCGAATCCGGATCTCCATCGTTTGGCCGCTCAAAAAGGCCAGGGACGACCGCCCTTCTTCGTCGAGCAACTGGACGTCGAGAACCTCGCTCGAACCATCGCCATGACGAAAGCTCGACCGCAAGGACGTCGCCCGCTGCGATTTTTCGCGGTCGCTTTTCTGACGTTCCAGCACCATACCGATATACCGGTCAATCACCTCTTTAGGCGACCCGATCGCTTCGATTTGGCCATTCAAAAGGAAGACCGCGCGGTGCGAGAGCTGCTTCACGAGTCCGAGATCGTGCGACACGAATAAGATCGTTACGCCCTTTCCTTTTAGCTCTTCGAATTTGCGGATGCAGCGGTTGGCGAAGATAGCGTCCCCCACCGCAAGAGCTTCGTCGACGATGAGGATTTCGGGATCGACGTGAATGGCAGTGGCGAAGGCTAGCCGGACATACATACCGGACGAGTACTCTTTCACGGGACGATCGATGAAATCACCGATGCCGGCAAACTCTTCGATCCCGGGAAGCATGCGGGCTATTTCCGGCGGACTGAATCCCAGGATTTCGCCATTCAAAAACACGTTCTC
>Ga0326727_10020414_pt1 | contig 13156 bp, 12 predicted proteins | sample MB2enrmetagenome_FD_207643 | JGI IMG/M metagenome (GOLD analysis project Ga0326727, IMG submission 207643) | Lab enriched peat soil microbial communities from McLean, Ithaca, NY, United States - MB29MY | ecosystem: Environmental > Terrestrial > Soil > Wetlands > Peat | place: USA: New York...
TCATTGCAAGCGTGGCGTGTCCCGATCGCGGGGAAGGGTCTTCCCAGACAGAAGCCTCTCAGCGACGGACATGTGCAACGGTGGGGCTGGTTCCCGTGCCGGTCTCTTTAGTCTCGTCCAGCCTCTCTATCTATGACGTTGGTGTCGGTTTTTGTGCGGACGCGTTTGTCTCGGGTCTGAGAGGACCACCGCCCTTATATATCTATGATAAGGGGTGGGAGGGTCTGCCATCTTTGCTCTGCGAGGCAACCAAGGGGCATTTATGAGACTGCCCGAAATTGAGACTCAAAGCCTCGCTGTCGGCTCCAAGTCCCTCTCTCAACAAAGCTTCCGCCAAAGCCGCTCGGTCTCATTTCTCACTGTCTCACTCCAATCTCATGCCTACTGCCCGACACCATCGGCGAGGTCGTGATCAACACCACGACCCACCGGAGAGCAGACATGGCGATCGACTGGAATAGGGAGCATGAGAAGTTCATGCGTATTGCCTATGCCCGAACACTGACGGCGGCAAGGAAAGCGTTTCGTTCCTGGCCCGAGTGGAAATTCGACGATGCCCTGGCTGAGACGATAGCCAAGTGCTGGGATTCTTATTTAAGAGTGCTCCTGCGAGGACGTGACCCTGAGCCTTTGCTCGCAGGCATCGTTCGGTTCTCGGTCCTCTGGACTAGGTATGATAGAAAGGTGGCACACCGGTCCAGAACTCCGGACGTGTACGACTACAGGGCTGGGTTCCGACGGCAAGACTTGTCAGGCCAAGGGCAAGCTACCCCTAGCGAGAGGAGCAGCCGAGACAACGGCTTCATAGAATGGCAGACTGACACCGGCGACGATCCCAGCGAACTCGCCGGCGCCTTGGAGGAGCATAGGCTGACTCTTGAGGACTGGCTGGACAAGTAGGTCTCAGGTGAGAGGGGGCAGAGACCTGCCCCCTCGTTTCCTCATGTCAAAGGACCGGCTGGCGTCTCGCTAATGAGGCGCAGACCCTTGGCTCCGTTCCGAGCAGATAGAACGGCAAACGGCGTCAGAAGATACTCGGTGCGCCCACTCCATTGATAAACGAGGCAGTCCTCCCCGCTGGTTCGCACCACCCTTGCGCCATTGGGAGCGCGGATTTCGTAGCACAGCCCTTCGTAGAAGATGCGTATGAGCATGGTCGGCTTCTCCCATAAGAAGGTATCAGGCTGGCCCGCGCCTCGTCATGGAAAGCATCGACACCGCCGGTTTCACCGTTGCGAACGATGAGACCACATGAGAGCGTCAGGGCCAACTGGAGATCAGGAACATGGACAACCGAGGCAACAACGCGGCTCTTGCACCAGTTGAAGTGACACCAACGATCAGTACATAAGCAATGCATTGTCCCAAACAGCGGCGACTTCATGATTCTGAATGAGACCTGCCGCACCAGATTCAGCCTCGGTCAGGTTCTCGTTACACCTAGAATCTTGAAAGGCCTCAAAGACAGGGGGCAGACTGCCTCCGGAATGCGGCAACCTCTTCTGACCTTCTTCCCCGGTTCCAAGTCCGTCTCAACGCTTGACACGGCCGGGACTGGCATGAGATCAAACGCAGCCTTCGTTGCCGACCCCGGTTTTGCTTCGGTACTGACCCACGCCAGGACTCACAACTCATGGGGTGAACGGGAAGGAAGCCCCTCCTCACGATTTCGCAGAAGGGTGAGTCCACGAAATCTTTTGCCCCAATCGACTTGTTTGGTGACCCTGACGCGGCTCAAAACCCGCCCTATTGCGGATCACAGAACACAAAGGCGAAATCGCACAAGCCTCGGCTTGGGGAGGGAGACTCAGGTCTTCGGGTGACCGGCGGGATCGGCGGGCAAGTACAACAGTCGGAGGGCTGAGCATCGCTCACAGTGGGAACTCTTGCTGGGCTGAGAAGACACCGGAGGATTGAGCGGGGACGGCAAGGATAGGTCGGTCGCAAAGTAAAGAATCCAACATTTTCGGGTCATTTCTTGATAATGAGTTCCTCAAGGGGGGTGGGTGGAACAACACCGAGGTGGTTGCCTTTTTGTATCTCGACAACTTTTCGGCTTTCCCTGTAGGGCTGGAAGAACTTTCAAGAAAGTCGGAGTCCCTGAAAATACGCCGCCGGGAAAACCCTGTGCGTGGCAGGGTTGGATCTGATAGAGATGGCGAGGGTCCATCCCGTCCGCGTCGCGACCGCGCGGCGGGCGGTCTCCTACGTCCTCCTGCTCATGGCCAGTTCCCTGGTGTCGCCCGTGTATCTGCTGCTCTGACGGCGGGACGCCGGGAGACGGACGGCCCGCTCAATGCAGCCGCTGCGGCTCCGGCCGACACGGGACCAGACGCCATGACGGCAGTCTATGAGCAATGCGGCGGCCGATAATACGCACTTATGTTGCGTTGGCCCGGACGATAGGGTGTGACCGCCCGCAATCGGGCTGACACGGCCGGAAACGGTCACGGCACGCTCATCAGCTATCGTCAGGCTCCCCCGGCGAGCGGAATCCGATCCGCCGTTTCTTCTGCTCGGGCGTCGGCGGGGCCATCAACTGCCGAATCGCTTCGAAGACGACCCGGAACTGCGCGTCGTACTTTTTCTCCAGGGCGTCGAGCTTGCCGGCCAGTTCCTCATGCGAGGCCAGCATCTGCCGCAACCGGACGAACGCCCTCATGATCTCGATGTTCACATCGACAGCCCGCTCGCTGTGCAGGACGCTTGACAGCATCGCCACTCCCTGCTCGGTGAAGGCATACGGCCGCCGCCGCAGGCCCATCTTCGCCGCGGGATTGGACATCACAAACTGTGATCTCCATCGTTCGAGCTCTTTCGTCGAGAGTTGGAACATGAAGTCCGTGGGAAACCGGCCGATGTTTCGCTTGACGGCCTGGATCAGCACACGCGTCTCAACCTGGTAGAGGTCGGCAAGATCGCGATCCAAGAGGACTTTCTCACCGCGGATGAGAAGGATCGAGCGTTCGATCCGCTCGGCGGGGATCAGGGCCGTACTGGGGTTTGTGGTCTTCTTTCGTGCCATCGCGGCATCCTAGCCGACCTCTCTCCGCATTGACAACCGGTTTCTCCGGCCCCCGGAAACGGACTTGCCAGGGCGGCTGGAATGACACGAAGGAAATTATTTCAACATGTAAATTCAATGCCGCTCGGCCTCCCGGACCCGGAGGTCTACGATCGGCCCGCCGCCCTCCAGCACCAACGGCGCCACGATCAGGGCTCGGCGACGATCTTCGTTCCGCGGGTCTCCGGGAGCGTCCAGACCCACAGGCCGGTGAACACGGCGAAGAACGCCGCCAGGGAGATGCCGCCACCCAGCCCGTAGCGGGTCGCCACCTGGGTGATGATCAGCGGCGTGAAGAACTGTACGCCACGGGCCAGGTTGAAAGCGGTGCCCATCGCCGTGTTTCGCACCTTGGTCGGGAAGATTTCGGAGAAGATCGGCCCGTACCCCGAGAAGTTCCCGGTCCCGAAGCCGACCATGAACATGAACGCGAGGGCCAGCCAGGGCCACGCGGCGATACGGCTCCAGAACAAGGTGATGGCCACCAGCCCGACCGCCCAGATGAGGGAGAACCCGGTGTACGCCGGCCTGCGCCCCTTCCAGTCGGCGAAGACGCCGAACGAGAGGTAGCCGAGGAGGCCGCCCGCCTGGGCGACCAGCATCCACAGCCCGGAGCGCGCCATCGAGAACCCCAGGTTGTCGTACAGGTACTTTGGCATCCAGCTGTAGGTGAACCAGTAGGCTGACATGTCGGTCAGGGTGAGGACGAGGCCGAGCAGGAAGAGCCGGCGCAGTCCCGGCGTGCGGAGCAGGTCGGAGAGGTGGCCCCCCTCGGGCTCCGCGGCCAGGCGTCGGCGCTCCAGCCACACGTCGGACTCCGGCATGACCCGGCGGATCACGACCACCAGCAGGGCAGGCAGCACCGAGAGGAAGAAGCACCCCCGCCAGCCCCGGTCAGGACCGAAAGCGCTGGCCAGGGCCGGCTGCGCGAAGCCGCCCACCACCGAGGCGAGGGCGATGCCGAGCGGGGCGCCCGTCTGCATCACCGCGGCGAAGCGGGCGCGCATCTTGGCGGGGAAGGTCTCCCCCACCAACGTCTGACCGGTCGCCCATTCGCCGCCGACCCCGAGGCCGGTGATCACACGGAACACCAGCAGCCACCAGACGCCCTGCGCGAAACCGCAGGCGAACGTGCCGAGGGAGTAGACGAGGATCGTCCAGGAGAGGACGGTCTTTCGGCCGAAGCGATCGGACAGGTATCCGAAGAGAATGCCGCCCAGGGCCGTCGCCGCCAAGGTCGAGCCGAGCAGCAGGGAGAGCGAGGCGTCGGAGAGCCCCAACGTCTCCTTGATCGGGATGAGGAGGAAGGAGAACATCATCAGGTCGTAGAAGTCGAACAGCCATCCCGCCCACGACATCCCGAGGATGACGTAATGTTTGCCCGTCGGCTTCTCGCTCTCGTTCAGGAAATGCGTGGCCGGAATGGTTTCCATGTGGCCCTCTCCCGTTTCATCCGGGATTTCCCAGATGGGCCCCGACCGAGCCAGTCGATCGCCTCATCCGGTCGGTCCCGACACCAATTCGAGCCGATCGCCCAAACAGACTCAAGATAATAGGGACGGAACCATGCCCGGATGGGAGAGGATTCGTCACCGCAGGTGCCCTCGATCCCGCCGATCGCCAGGGGTCGGACCCTCGGGACGGACCGTCCCCGTCCGGTTCGCCGCCGCGTCGTCACTCCACACCTTCCCAGTTGCTCAACCCATCCCGGGGACCGCCCCTAGCCGACCGATCCGGGGTTCCGATAGCAACGGAGAAAAAAACAACGATCTTCCCGGGTGATAGTTCTCCCAAACGATGGTTTCCGAGAACTGCCAAGCCCTTGCGTCGCGATCGCGAGATCCCGCGGGATCTTGATTCTCGATAACCGTTCTCGAATGAGATTTCTCGGATCAGCCCATCGGAGACGGGTTTCGAGAAGACAAACCGCGGTGGACCTGGAGCCTCGGACCAAGTTCGTTGTTTTTGGCTCCGTTGCTATCGGAAGCCCACACCCTGTTTTCCTTGCCCTTCATGCTCCCGATGCTCTACACGCTCAAGACGATGTTGCTCTGTGCCCCGGTATTCGGCCCGCCCGCTCCGTCCGTCACGGATACCTTCCAGAGCGATCTCGAATGATCCCCCCTCGCGGTGAACTCCCCCAACCCGGCGGGGTTACACGCCGCCGTTGAAACCTCGTCCCGGCCTTCCCGCGCGTCCTGCGGGAAGGCCGGGTACTCGGCTTGTGATGCCCCTACCTGGGGTAGAGGCCCTGACCCATCCCACAGCAGCGTCGACAAGCCCGGGGTCGAGGAACTGGCGAGGTGGCTGAAGAAGGGGGGAATCGAGCCGTTCCTCGACAAGTGGAACCTCATCCCCGGCCAGCCCTGGCAAGAGGCCCTCAAGGAGGCGATGGGCCAGAGCGCTTCCTGCGCGGTGATCATCGGGTCTGGCCCGTTCGGACCCTGGCACCACGGCGTCTCCAATCCCCGAGCGATCATCGGCGTCGCTGCTCGGTCAGATACCGATAGAGTGTCGCCTTCGAGACCCCCAGCGTCCGGCAGATGTCCCGGACGGAATTCGTCGGGGGCGCTGTGGAGCGCCACGGCGTGCCGCTTCTTCTTGTCGTCGAGGTTCCGGGGCCGACCGCCCTTCCGGCCGCGGGCCCGGGCTGCCTGCGGGCTGAACCAGGGCGCGACCGATGGCATCGTGATCGGACTGGCCGACCACGTGCGGGATGACCGGGACGAGTTCCTGGTCTGGCCCTGGGATGATTGGAAGTCAGGTGTTAGCTCAACGCGGCTTTTCGGGACCCGATCCGGCCGCTTTGTCCCCTCGATCCGGGACGACCGGGCGACCTCGGCGGTAAGGGCCCGCCTCTTGCGCCGGCGCGGCCACACGGCCCTGACGGCCGGCAGCCTCGCCGCGGCCTTCAAGGCCGCAGGCGCGGAAGACCTCGACCGGCTCATCAGCGACCTCGGCCGGCCCGACGGCAGCGGCCTGGAGTTGATGCGCAGGCGCCGCGCGCGGCGTGCCGTCACGGGGATTGCGCCGAGTGGGTTCGGGAGAGACGAGGACATCCGGCGGAGCCGGGAGGCGGGCTTCGCCGGCCATTTGACCAAGCCCATCGACCTCCGGAGGCGGGAGGCGATGAGCCGGCAGGTCGCCTCGTAAGGGGATCGGCGATGCAGGAAGTCCGGTGCCGCGGAATGAAAAAAGCCGGCGCCGGGCCGGCTCCTCAGTGAGAGGGGCGACATCGCTCAGGAGAACGTCCGCAGGTGCTGCGGAGAGGTCTGGGCTTGCCCTGTTTTAGCTTGCCGGGTTTGGCCGTAATAATACGGCCATGCCCCTGTCGTCAAGTTCACGGCTCGCCCTCGCCAGGCCCAAGTCCCTGTGTCCGGGACTGAGCAACATCACTAAAAACAAGAATATCAGCGTTTTCCAGTCCTGTCAATCCAGTATATCAGAAATATTTTTCCAGGGCCTACGAGGGGAGCCGGTCAGATCTCGGTCGGGATGGGTTGGAAGAAGTGGAGCTGCGCGAAGAGATCGGCGAGAGGGGGGGCCGGTTTTGAGACGCCCAGGCACGTCCGATAATCGTTATGGTGTTCGGCTTGTGCGTCAGCTCAAACGGGGCAGGGGGTGGCCAACAGCCGGGATACCCTGGCCCGGGCGCGCCGGAAGCGGCCGCAGGCGATCCTGAGGGACATCATCATAGTCGGCATCGAGGTGACGCTGGCCCGATGCGGCGCACTGACCCGAGCACCCGGCACGGGCCGATCTTCGCCCGGACTGGTGACGTCAGCCCGGCGTGACGTAGCACTCGCAGACGAACTCGACGTTGGTCCGCTGATCGTTGGACCCTTCATCAGAGAGGCGGGATCGGTCCCGGGCTTACAGGAGGATGAGCTGCTGGGCGAGCACGTCGAACAGGCCCCGATCGGTGATGCGGATCTCAGGGATCACCGGCAAGGCTAAAAATGAGAGGGTCCCGAACGGCGAGGCCAGGCCGCAACCCAGCGCGCGGGCGGCCTGATTGACCTTCTCAAGTTGGTCGCAGACGGCGTCGGCTCCGTCGAGCGAGAGCAGCCCGGCGAACGGCAGAGGCAGCCGGGCGCGGACCTCCCCCTCCGAGGCGACTACGAACCCGCCCCCGCTCTCGGCCAGCCACCGGATGCAGGCCAGCATGTCCCGCGCCGCGGCGCCGGCGACGATCAGGTTGTGCGAATCGTGGGCCACCGACGAGCCCAGGGCTCCGGCCCGCACGCCGAGACCGCCGACCAGCCCCAGGCCGATCCGCCCGGTCGCCCGGTGCCGCTCGAGGCTGGCGATCAGGACGAGATCCCGGGCGCGGTCGAACGACCAGCAGCCATCCACTCGACGAACCGGCTGCGCCTCTCGGCGGGTGACGACTTGATCGGGGACGACCCGGATGACGGGGCAGGTCTCCTCGCCCAGGGGGAGCCGGAACGCCGACTCATCGAGGGGGGCCAGGCGGACCGTGTTCGCGGTGTCGAGCCGCGACGGCGAGCCCTCGGCCAGATACTGCCCATCGCGGGCCACGATCTGCCCGGCCTTGAGGACCAGGTGGGGGCGGAAGGCGCGCAGGTCCTCGACAACCACCAGATCGGCCCGGTAGCCGGGCGCCACCGCGCCCCGATCGGTCAGCCCATAGTGACGGGCCGGGACGAGCGTGGCGTGGCGGACCGCGCAGGCCGGCGGGACGCCGCCGGCAACCACGCGCCTCAACAGGCCATCGAGGTGCCCCTGATGCCGGAGTTCATCGGCGAAGATGTCATCGGTGACCAGGCACCAGTTGTCCCCCAGCTCGCCGGCGGCCAGCGCGGGCAGGATCGCGTCGAGGTTGCGGGCGATCGAGCCTTCGCGGACCTGGACCAGCAGGCCGAGGGCAGCCCTGGCGCGGCCCTCCTCCGCCGTCGTGGCCTCATGGTCGGAGCGGATGCCCACGGCCGCGTAGGCCATCAGGTCCCGCCCAGCCAGGGCCGGGGCATGCCCATCCACGACGCGATCTCGGTCCAGAGCCGCCCGAAGCTTCTCCAGGATCCCGGGGTCGCCGGCTAGGACCGCCGGGACGTCCATCACCTCGGCCAGCCCCAGGACCCGTGGCCGGGTCAGGAGCGCGCGCACCTCGGGCGGGCCCAGCACGGCCCCGGCATCCTCTCCCGTCGTGGCGGGGACGCACGCGGGGGCCATGAAGAGGAGGTCCAGGGGGAGGCCCCAGCTGGCCGACAGCAGCAGATCGAGGCCGAAGACGCCCAGGACGTTGCCCACCTCATGGGAGTCGGAGATCAGGGTGGTCGTCCCGTGGGGCACAATCAACCGGGCCAGCTCCGCCGGGGTCAGCAGCGTGCTCTCTAGGTGCATGTGCGGGTCGATCAGGCCCGGCAGGATGGCCCGGCCCGCCAGTGCGATCGTGTGATGTGCCGGCCCGAGCTGGGGCCCGACGCCGGCGATCCAGCCGTCAGCGACGACGATCTCCGCCGGTTCGACCCGCTGGGTGAAGACGTTGACGACCTGCCCGCCGGTCAGGAGCAGGTCGGCGGGCTCCAGGCCCCGGGCCACGCGGATGCGCCGCTGGAGCAAGTGCAGGTCGCTCGCGGCGGGGGGATGGTCGGTTGGTGGATGCGGCTTCAGGTCGCGGTTCATGAGGGGTCTCCGATACGGTCCCTCGGACCTCAACAGCTCGCCCCTGGGCCCCCGAGCGAAGGGTGCGGCGCCTTGGGTCCTGGAGCCGCCCGCCCTCGTCCCCGAGTGGGCTCCGGCCGATCTTGGTCCGCCTCAGCGGGTCGCCGGGCCGCCCGGGGCGGAGCCAGCTGCCGGTGCGGAGATCGTCGAGATCGGCGTGGGTGATCGTATCATATCCCGCCTGATGGTATGGTCCACTGTGGCCAGGATGGCCGTGAAAGCCGGCAGGTCGGCACGCGGCCCGCTGCGACGTCGTCAGGCGCTGACGACAGCAACGTGGACGTCGTGAGCCATTCTCTCGAACCTGGTCGGTGTGCGGAATGTCTGATAAGCCGCCTTTATGATCGGTTGGACTAAGCAGGTAGACAAACTAATTTTGACATTCTGTAATTAGCCAGCATTCCGGGCCCTGGAAATCAGGCCGTGGCCTAGCTCCCTTCAGTGAAGTATCCGTTGCATAATTATACGTTTTCTACAGTCCCGTAAAGGCAAAAAAATGCAGGGAAAACAAGGTGGCTCATGTCGGGTAAGTGGTGGGGGAGGGACCCACGCCCTCGGAGGGCCGGCCCAACCCGCCTCGCATCCTACCGCTGGACAAGGACTTGAGGTGGAGAGTCGCCCTTGCTTCGTGGGGCTCGGCCAGCCAGACGCACCAGTTACCCGACATGAGCCAACAAGGTTCGGTCATAGATTAACGGCTCTCGATGAGCCATGCGAGGCGGCTGGGTCGTGCGCTCGTGACACAACTTCAAGGTGCGCAAGGGCTTGAGTCATAGAACCTGCCAGAGAGCCGTTGTCAAATTTAGTCTGCCTACCTGCTTAGATCACCCGGTTAGTGCGCTCGAGACCGCTCCGGACTCCGGCGCTAGCTCAAGGCTCTGCCAAGTGCGGGTCAGCCGACTGACAGGATTCTGAGAGGGGTACGCGGGGCCGTGATTGGCCTCGTCGGAGGCTTCAGGAGGCTCCCAAGGATTCAACTGGGCGGCCATGGTAGGGCTGATCGAGGTAAGCCTCAGTCCCGGCAACGGCAGAGGAAGCAATTCCGTTTGGGGATCTGCTGCGGTGGGACGAACTCGATGGGATAGCGGTCCAGGCCAAGGCGCGGGATCAGCCAGGAGTTGTCGCCTTGCCATTGGTCGAAGATGCTCCGGGTCATCACCTGGCGGGCGATGAACCGGCTGGCCGGCTTGCCGATGCGGATCAGCGGGTAGTGACCGCGCCCGAAGACGGGATCGACCGCGGCCACCGCATGGATGCAGTCGCTGATCAGTAGGTTCCGTGGTGTGCTGATTGCCCGGTACTGCGCCACCCCGCTGTCGAGGATTCCCGCCACCTGGAGCGAACCCCACATCGTGACGTGTTCGCGATCGCGGTAGACGGCTTCGAGAGTCCGGTACAGGTCGAGGTTGACGCCGGGCCCGGGGAGCAGGCTCCAGGTCCGGACATCGAGCGATTGCGGCAGCCAACTGATGGTGTGCTGGTAAACGGAGTAGTTGTTCGCGTCGGAACCGTCCCCGACGGCCCGGATGAACGTCGCCCAGGTGTGCGTGTATTGCAGCAACTTCGGCTTCGACTGCGACCCGAAGATCATCGCATAATAAGATTCATCGCCTTTCGTCTCGCTCGCGGTCATCGCGAAAGCAAGGCCGAGGAGCGCGATGACAACCGGCCGAATCCGTAGCCCCATCGGTGTCCCCCCTGACATTCGATCATCGAGAAGGCGCATCGCCTAGATTATGCCACCGCATCCGGCGCGCGGTGCGGAAGCCGGCTGATCGGGGGAATAGGTTGTGCGGCGCAGTCGGATTCCTCCGAGTTTTTTTACCTAATCAGACGATCATCGCAACGATGGATCGCGGTCCAGTCGGATCTCGATCAGGAGTTCACGGACGAGGGCGAGCGCCGCGGGTAAGGGAGACCTCTCGGCGAGCCAGACCACGCCTCCCCGCAAGCATGAGGACGGCACGTCGATCTCGCGCACGGCGAACTCGCCCCTGGCAACCCAGGGGCCGATAGGGATATGCTGGACGCCTGGGCATCGACGCCCGGGGTGATCGCAGCCCACGTCGGCGGGCCGGTCCGCCGAGCGGTCTCGCCGGGCGTGTGGTGACGACAATTTCGGAGGGGTCATCCGGATGGAATTCCTGTGGTTCATCCTCATCGGCATCGCGGCAGGCTGGTTGGCCGGTCAGGTTATGAAGGGCGGCGGGTACGGCCTCGTCGGCGATCTGATCGTTGGTGTGATCGGCGCTTTGCTGGGGGGTTTTCTCTTCGGGCTGCTCGGCATCTCGGCCGGCGGGTTGCTGGGGAGCTTGGTCACGGCCACGGTCGGCGCCATCGTCCTGATCGCCTTGCTTCGAGCGATCAAAAAGTGATCCTCCAACGCTCGCCTGATCTGGCGTGATACCGGTCCCAGCTTGGCAATCTAGTCAACGATTTTTGAGTCCGACGATCTGAGCGTTCGCGCACGCCTTTGCGTGCATGAAGCCAACCTTGTCGGGGAATACAGCGGAGGGGTTCATTTGTTATGTCCCAGAATCGTTTGAGGGGCCAGGAGACCTTTCCGTATGGTCGCGGTACCTACGCTGAAACTCGTGTGCGAAAGCAAGATTTGCGACCTGATGCCGTGCGACCAATTGACCAAACGCTGGGAGGCCAGTGGCGTTTTGGTGAAAGACCGGCATTTTTTCGTGGTCTTTGACGACCGCACTGAGATCGCCCGCTTCTCAGACGACCTGCAGCCCAACAGTACAAACGGACTGTTTGGAATGGCACATGCGGTTTGTGGCTACGAAGGCATCACCTACAACGCCGCCAAGCAACGGTTCTATTTGTTAGTCGAATCACGCAAACAGACGAGCGGTTGCTACCAAGCCTCGATCGTTGAGTACGACGACGAATTCAGATATCTCAAGGAGCGGCCTGTCGACTTCATATTCAAGAGTAGCAACAAAGGATTTGAAGCGGTGGCTCACGTGCGGCGCAACAACAAGGACTATCTACTAGCGCTTTGCGAGGGCAACAAGTGCAAATGTGGCCATAAGGGCAGGAAGCCTGGTGGTGGGCGTGTGCAGGTATTCGAGAAGAAAAGAAAACAATGGCTGCACTCACGTGCCATCGCGCTGCCGACCACTCTTCCATTTGTCGATTATTCGGGCATGTCCATCGATAACGGTTGCGTTGCTATCGTCTCGCAGGTGAACTCAATGCTCTGGGTGGGCCAGTTCGACGAAGTCGGCTGGACGTGGCGCACCGCAGGACAGCTATACGAGTTTCCAAGATCCGACAATGGCACCATCCGATACGGCAATATCGAAGGGGTAGGTTGGATCACCCGGACACGCATCTTGGCGGTATCCGACAGGCGCAAGAAAAAGAATCAGCCTGACAAGGGCCTTTCTGAAAAAGATCAATCGGTCCATATCTTTGACATTCCCGGTTTGTGAAAGCCGTCGAGTCAGGAATGGGTGAAAAGCCGACCAGCGCGGGCGCTGTCAATCCTGGAGGCGGTAAGCACATGAGCGACAACCAGGACACGCAGGTTTCCGAGTCGGACGCCGAACTCGAACGGGAAATCCGTAAGGAGCGAAAGTTCACCCTTGCTGAAGCCATCGGGCGATTGGCCGGTCCCGGCGCAATGAAAGGGGAATCGCCGGTCACGCGCTTGCAACAGGCCGAGGCTCAGATCGAGTCTTGGCTAAGAAGCCACCTGGCGGATGCTGGGGGAGCATTACGAGTCGTGTTGTACCGTCACGTTAAGGGGAGCGAACTCCTGCTCAACAACTTTGATCAACCGCTGGTCGTCCTGGCCAGACTTCGAGAAGGAGGGCTCTGCACACAACCCCGACGACCCCTATACGGTCGAGTCCGTCCGCATGGCTTTGTCCGAACTCCTCAAGCAACTGGCTGTGGGCGAGGGATAGGACCTGTGGTGTTCGGCAGCAGACCTTCGGCAACAGACACCGAGGGGCAAATGGACATTCCCACTCATTGGCTCCACGGACGTTAGATCGACCACCTGAGTTCGTGCTTCCAGGCGGCTCGGAACGGCCGAGCGATTCCCTGCTGAAGGTCGCTCGATCGGAAATGAAGGTCGCCCGATTCCAGCAATGCCGCCCCGTGACCGGCTACCGGCGCGGAGGACAGGTCAGAACACCTTCAGCAGTGCGACCTGCAGCGTATAACAGTCGGGCTTATTGCCCGTGACGGGGAAATCCCAGTCGGCCAAGAAGAAGTAATTGTTGGCGATGTGGAACCGGGAACCCGGACCGACGCTCACCACCGTAAACCTCGACGCCCCGCCGTCGAGCGGCACGAGAAAGTTCGATTCGCAATAAAATACGAGGTCGCCGAACGGCACGTCGTGTGGTGTGAAGTACCGGCCCACTGCAATTCCACCCACGAACG
>Ga0326727_10020415_pt1 | contig 13156 bp, 12 predicted proteins | sample MB2enrmetagenome_FD_207643 | JGI IMG/M metagenome (GOLD analysis project Ga0326727, IMG submission 207643) | Lab enriched peat soil microbial communities from McLean, Ithaca, NY, United States - MB29MY | ecosystem: Environmental > Terrestrial > Soil > Wetlands > Peat | place: USA: New York...
TTGTAAAGGGTTGTGAATTTATGGGATGTGGTAAATTGTCAGAAGCAAAAGAGGTTGTCCCATTTGATGCAACCCGAGATTGGGGCGGGTATAGTTTACCTATGGTTCCTTATTATGTTGCTACCCCGGATTATTTTTTTATTTTTTTTCCATCTCAAGTACATTTGACCAATTTGCAAGTAGGGGATAAAGCTCCGGTACGTAAACTTGTTTTCAAAATCAGAGTAGATTAGATTTTTGTCGATTTATTGTGTGTGAAAGCGATATTTATTTTGGTTTCTTGCTATATTTGTAACAGTTTTAGTAGTACAATAACTGATTCATTTAACCTAATAAACTATTTTTGAATGAAAAGTATTAAAGGAACACGGACAGAACAAAACCTGCTGAAATCTTTTGCAGGTGAATCTCAAGCTCGTAATCGCTATACCTATTTTGCAAGTGTGGCAAAAAAAGAGGGCTACGAGCAAATTGCAGCTATTTTTGAAGAAACGGCTAATCAAGAGAAAGAACATGCTAAACGCATGTTTAAATTTTTGGAAGGCGGAATGGTTGAAATTACAGCTACATATCCGGCTGGTGTTATCAGTTCAACGGAAGAAAACCTAAAAGCAGCTGCCGGTGGAGAACATGAAGAATGGAGTGAATTGTATCCGTTCTTTGCTCAGGTAGCAGAAGAGGAGGGCTTTCCTGCAATTTCAGCTATGTATAAGATGATTAGTATTGCTGAGAAAGGTCATGAAGAACGTTATTTAGCTCTTTTACATAATGTACAAGAGAATGAAGTGTTTGATAAAATTGATGAAGTAACCTGGCAGTGTCGCAATTGCGGATTCATTTACAAGGGAAAAACGCCTCCGGAAACATGTCCCGCGTGTTTGCATCCCAAAGCCTATTTTGAGATACTCAAAGAGAACTATTAGTTTCATGCAATGAAACTATTTGCAAGAGAGAGCCCTGAAGTGGCTCTCTTTTTTTATGACAGGCATGATAATGAAAATTAGTTGGGAAGTCAGTGACTGATTGCAATGCAAAAAATAGATCAATTTTTAGTTCTCTGAAAATAAAATAGGATGTAATTCAAAATAGTTTTCTGATTAGGGCAAAAAACAAATTAAAAAGTCTATTTTTGTAGAGATAATATAGCATTTATAAAGCAGAATGAATTTTATACTATCAATCTGTTTTCCTAAATAGCAGAAACTTCTCAGATTATGATGAAAGACCTATTTGTAAAAAAGAGCTTGGCACAACTTGATGAGCAAGCCGATAGTAAACATAACGAATTGAAACGTCATCTTGGACCTGTCAATCTGACATTACTGGGTGTCGGCTGTGTAATTGGTGCGGGAATCTTTGTCCTTACAGGTACAGCTGCCGCCTTACATGCAGGTCCGGCTGTGGCTCTTTCCTTTATTGTTTCAGCCTTTGGTTGCCTGTTGGCGGGTCTCTGTTATGCCGAATTTGCCTCTATGATTCCTGTATCCGGGAGCGCCTACACGTATGGTTATGCTACTATGGGTGAGTTTGTGGCATGGATTATCGGTTGGGATTTGATTTTGGAATATCTATTCGGATCGGCTACGGTGGCTGTCGGATGGTCGGGGTATGTCACCAGCCTTTTACAAGACTTCGGACTTCAATTGCCGGCCTCTATTTGTCAAAGTCCTTTTGTCTTTGATGCTTCGGGTTGGCATACCACAGGCGCAATTGTCAATTTTCCTGCTGTTTTTGTTGTGGCATTGATGACTACGTTATTGGTAATCGGTATCAAAGAATCGGCTAAATTCAACAATATCATTGTGTTGATAAAGGTTGTCGTGATTTTGCTTTTCGTCGGATTCGGTATTGCTCATATTAACGTACATAACTGGACACCATTTGTTCCTGCCAATACCGGTATATGGGGACAATACGGATGGTCGGGTATTTTAACCGGCGCCGGCGTGGTTTTTTTTGCATATATCGGATTTGATGCGGTGTCGACGACAGCACAAGAAGCCATTAATCCTAAACGGGATATGCCCATAGGCATACTTACATCATTAGTTATTTGCACGATTCTCTATATTGCCGTTAGCCTGACATTGACCGGAATCGTAAACTATAAGGATCTGAATGTTCCGGCTCCTATTGCACTAGCGATCGATACGGCCGGTGCAAGCCTGATATGGTTGCGTCCCATCATCAAAGTAGGTGCTATTGCCGGATTAAGTTCTGTGGTTTTGGTATTGTTGCTGGGGCAATCTCGCGTATTCTTCTCCATGGCTAGCGACGGGTTATTGTGGAAAAGCTTTGCCAAAGTTCATCCGAGATTTAAAACTCCTTATATCACCACCATCGTTACCGGTTGTTTTGCCGCATTATTTGCCGGCCTTTTTCCTATCGGCCTTTTAGGCGAATTGGTATCTATCGGTACCTTGCTTGCATTCGTTATTGTCTCCGTCGGCATCATCATTCTTCGTAAAACAGAACCTGATGCACCTCGCTCTTTCAGAACTCCTTGGGTGCCGGTCATCCCTATTTTAGGTGCTTTGGTTTGCTTTGCACAAATGGCTTCATTACCACGCGATACATGGGTTCGTCTTTTTGTCTGGATGGCCATCGGATTTGTTATCTATTTTACATACAGCAGAAAGCATAGTAAAACAAGGCGACGTAAACACGATATAGGTTAATCACTACCCACATAAAAAAATTCCGGAAGGATGTTTCTTCCGGAACTTTTTCTGGCTAAGAGATGTATTTTCTTCGCTCTATCTTATCACTTTCACCAATCCCATGTTTGTATTATGTCCTAGTTGTACATTGACAACGCTCGTATATGTAACTCTGGCACTGTCGAACGGCATAAATTGTACCGTATAGGTTCCCGGAACAAAACCGCTTAACTTAAAGTAATTGCAACGGGTGGAATCCGAAGCTGTAGCAATAGTATCCGAGCCACAAACAACAAATACTTTGGTGGCTAATTTAAGCGGCAACACATACCCTTGAATACTGGAAGTAGCATCCACAACAAATCCACGCATAACAGGAATTAAGTAGTAACTACCTTTAACGTCCATTACGACGGAATGCGGAATATCAAAATCAAGCATGATCGAATAATTGCCGGTTGAAGGAATTGTTTCGTGCACACACACCACAAGAGAGCTGTCACTTCGAGAGGGAATGATTAATGGTTTGGTAATCCCATTCGCCAAAATGACATCGTTATTTTTACCCAGAATAAAACGTATTTGACGAATGCAGTCACCATTAGGAATCTGGATTTTTGATAGCAAAGAGCTATCTCCATTTGCCAGTAATTTTATGTTAAAAACAGCTTCTGTAAAATTGGCAGCTTTCCATACAGAATCTTTTCCAATGTATTGAATACCTTTTACATCCAGATTTACAGCAGTGTAATGCTGCCAAGGTGTTGCATTGGGTGGAATAGGAGCATCGGTCAGGTATACTGACACATTTCGAGACGTGGCTGAACTGGAATCATTAGAGCTATTTGTGCATGATGCAAATAGAGTGATGGTAGTCAACAGAACAAAATAAGATAGTTTCTTCATCTTTGAAAAATTTAGTAATTAAATTCTTATTTGATAACTATAACATGGCCCATATCAATGTCGTATCCGTATTTGATATGGATGACAGTACTGTAAGTTACTTTCGCACTGTCAACAGGCATAAATTGCAATGTGTATTTCCCTGCTGAAAGGCTGCTTAATTGAAAATAATTATTATTGGCTACGTTAGAGACCGTAGATATCGTATCCGTACCATTTACCACAAAAACTTTTGTAGCTAAAGTTCGGGGTAATATATACCCAAAAACACTTGACGTGGTATTCACACCATAACCCTGCAAGAATGGATAAAGGATATAATTACCTGACGTATTTTTGTAAATTGAGGTAATAATATTGTTATTAAGCAGAACAGAGTAAGTGCCTTGTGATGGAATAACTTGATTAATAGCAATAGTGACAATTGAATCTGAATTTGATGGCAGGCTTAAAGATTTATTTGAACCATTATTCAACGCCACACTACTGCCTGTTTCCAGAATTAATTGTACTTGACGAACATACCTGCCGTCAGGTAAATGAATTTTAGATAGCAAAACACTATCTCCATTCGAATTTAATGTTTCAGTAAATGTATTTGCTGTAAAATTGGCATCCTTCAATACGGAATCTTGAGTAACATATTGAATAGCCTTCACTTTCAGATTGACGGATGTAATTCCATACCACGCAGCAGTATCGGTAGATGAATATCCGGGGCGAGAAAATCCTCGGATAAAATCATCGTTGCTACACGACAAGAGCAGAAATGATATTGCTGCTAAAACGAGAAAAAAAGTTGGTTTTTTCATACTCTTTTATGTTTAAGATATCATTTATATATATAGACATTCGAATGAGTGAATAGTTTAAACGTTACTGCTCAGCTATCAGTAGTTATCCCGGACATTGTGTTAATAAGCATTCTGACTAAGGAGTGTAACGCAGGAGTCTGGTTTTTTAGGGGTACCCTAATAGTGTTTTATGTCTATTGGAATAGAGACATTAGCTCTTCAATGCCCGTAGTCTGATGAAAAATCACTACCTTTGCACCCCAATTGACAACCGTATACAATGACATTTAACGAATTGAATCTCAACACATCTTTACTCAACGCATTGGGCGATTTGGGTTACGAGCATCCTACTACCATTCAGGAAAGAACTTTTCCTGTCGTGATGTCGGGGCGCGATGTGGTGGGTATTGCCCAAACGGGAACCGGTAAAACGGTCGCCTATCTTTTGCCATGCTTGCGCCAATGGAAGTTTACAAAAGAGAAACATCCGCAGATTCTTATCATCGTTCCTACGCGCGAATTGGTGCTGCAGGTGGTCGAGATAGCTGCCAAACTGGCTGTCTATACCAATGTCAAGGTGCTGGGAGTCTATGGAGGCGTTAATATTAATACACAGGCTGCCGAAGCAGTCAAAGGAATGGACGTATTGGTTGCTACTCCCGGACGTCTACTTGATTTGACCTTGAACGGAGTCATCCGCCTCAAGTCGATCAAACGACTGGTGATTGACGAGGTAGATGAGATTATGGATGCAGGGTTTCGCCCGCAGTTAATTCGTATTTTTGATCTATTGCCAACTAAACGTCAAAATTTACTTTTTTCGGCAACGTTGAGCGAAGAAGTGGAACTGTTGATGCAGGAATTTTTTAATTCACCTGAAAAAATCGAGGCGGCACCTATGGGCACTCCACTTGACAACATTGTGCAAAGCGGTTATGCTGTACCCAATTTCAACAGCAAAATCAACCTGATGAGGTGGCTATTGGCTGATAAATCAATTTACTCACGTGTGTTGATTTTCACGGCGACTAAAAAACTGGCTGATGATGTTTATGAGCGTATGGTTGAAATTTTTCCGGAAGAAGTAGGCGTGATTCACTCCAATAAAGCACAAAACAATCGCTTTGAAACGGTAATTCGCTTTCAGGAAGGTACCTACCGGATGTTGATTGCTACCGATATTATTGCACGGGGTATCGATATTTCTAACGTATCGCATGTCATTAATTTTGATATGCCCGATGAACCTGAAAATTATATTCACCGTATTGGTAGAACAGGTCGAGCAGATAAACAAGGTATCTCCATCTCATTGACTATTCCCGCAGAAGCGGAATATCAGGCTCAAGCAGAAGCCTTGATGAATTATACCATTCCGATGTTATCGTGGCCGGAAGAAGTGGAAATATCGACACTCCTTACTCCCGATGAAATGCCCAAGGCTACAACACCCAACGTGCGGGTTAAACTGACCAAAGTCGAAGAGGGTGGAGGTGCTTTTCATGAGAAAAAGGCAAAAAACAAGAAAGTAAACAATAAGATACGTTACTCCGAATTAATGCGTATCAAATACGGGAAACCGAAAACAAGGGGACAAAAACTAAAATAATAATATGCAACTATTTTAATATGCTAATGTGCCAACGAGCATTGATGCTTATTAGCGTATTCTAAAATTGATAATTTAATTGAATGATTACTGTTTCAAATTTAGCCGTTCAGTTCGGCAAACGTGTGCTTTTTCAAGATGTGAATCTCAAATTTACTGCCGGCAATTGCTATGGAATTATTGGAGCTAACGGTGCAGGGAAATCGACTTTTCTGCGAGCTATCAGTGGTGATCTGCCTCCTACGAAGGGTAATATACTCATGCAACCGGGAGAACGGTTGTCAGTTTTGAAACAAAATCACCACGAATTTGACGAACTAACAACTCTCGATACAGTGATTCAGGGGCACGATATCCTTTTTGACATTATGAAAGAAAAGGACGCGCTCTATGCCAAACCTGATTTTTCGGATGCTGATGGTATTCGTGCCTCGGAATTGGAAGAGAAATTTGCCGAAATGGAAGGTTGGAATGCTGAGAGCAATGCTGCTGCTTTGCTGAGCGGACTGGGCATTAAGGAGGAATTTCACGACATGAAGCTGAAAGATCTCAGTGGTAATCAGAAGGTAAGGGTGTTGCTGGCACGTGCACTGTTTGGAAATCCGGACAATCTTTTGCTTGATGAGCCTACCAACGATCTGGATCTCGAAACGGTGATGTGGCTTGAAGAATATTTGGCGAATTATGAAAATACGGTTTTGGTAGTTTCTCACGACCGTCACTTCCTCGACTCGGTTTGTACTCATGTGGTGGACATAGACTATGGTAAGATTGAAATTTTTACTGGAAACTATACCTTTTGGTACGAATCAAGCCAGTTGGCTTTGCGTCAGCAGTCCAACCAGAATAAGAAAGCTGAAGAAAAACGTGCCGAATTGATTGATTTTATTGCTCGTTTTAGCGCTAATGCTTCCAAATCGAAACAGGCTACAAGTCGAAAGAAAATGCTGGAGAAGATTAATGTGGAGGAAATTAAGCCCTCTTCGCGTCGTTATCCCGGTATTGTTTTTACTCCTGCTCGTGAACCGGGGAACGTCATCCTCGAGGTGCAAGGTCTCTCTAAAACAGTAGAGGGCGAAGTGCTTTTTGATGATGTGAATTTTATGATTGAAAAGAATGACAAAGTGGTCTTTCTTTCGCGAGATCCCCGTGCCATGACTGCCTTGTTCGAAATATTAGACGGGAATGTTAAGCCCGATCACGGTAAATTTTCATGGGGCGTAACCATCACTCCGGCTTATTTACCACTCGATAACTCTTCGTTCTTTAATACCGACATTAATCTGGTGGACTGGTTGGCCGGCTTCTCCGAAGATACACATGATTTATATCTAAAAGGGTATTTGGGTAAAATGCTTTTTTCCGGTGAGGAAGTGATGAAAAAGGCATCCGTACTTTCAGGAGGAGAAAAAGTGCGTTGTATGATTGCTAAAATGATGCTTAAAAATGCCAACTGTCTAGTTCTGGATTCTCCTACCAACCATTTGGATATGGAATCAATACAGGCTTTCAACAACAATCTGCAAAACTTCAAAGGTAACGTATTGCTATCTTCTCACGATCACCAGTTTGTGCAAACCGTCTGTAATCGCGTAATTGAACTTACTCCTTATGGAGTGATAGATAAACAGATGGAATATGACGAATACATAACTCGTGAGGATATTAAAGAATTGCGCGACAAGAAATATAAAGGAAAATAGATAAGTTGGCATCCGGTGTTGTTACTCATTAGGCACACAGAATCGAAGATCCGAAAAGCCAAATTCACGAAATTGTTGCAGATATTTACTTGTAATCAGATTTGTTCCCCTCCTTCGGAGGGGTTAGGGGAGGTATCGGTTTTGCCCAAAACAGGTCAGGATTATTTGTTTTGTATTTTACATAAATAGTTTCTGTTTTCTTACCTGTATATTCAATTCGTTGAGGTGTTTGATTGTAAGCATTCAACGGTAATAATTCCACATAAGTACTTACCCTGCCTTTTTCGCGGGTTTCGGAGTCATACTCACTTACTACGGAACATTCCATTCTATATAAATTCTTTGCCATATAGCTATATAGATATTCTTTTTTATTGATGGAACATCTGTGATTCCAATTGGCATCGGGATTTAAAAGCAACGGTTTTCCGTTGATGATGCGTTCGCGCACTTCCTGGATGCTGAGTAATTCTCCTTTTTCATTCATAACATAAGCATCGTTAGTCGGATCCATCCACAGCCATTTATTCAAATCTTTAGAAAATACCATGTTAATGACGTGGCAGTCTTTGAATACGGTATCCTTTTGCATACAGGTTACGAAGCGAGACTGAAACCCCATCGCAAGATAACATTCGTTGAGAATTATAGCCAGCCCACGACAATTGAGACCTCTATGCTCTTTCTTGCATACTGAGATCATACTTTTCGCATTTTTTATCTCCGGATTGCTCTTATTTCCATCGTGCTGGATCAGGTTGTGCACCCAATGTAATAGATTCAGCATTTTGGAAACTTCATTACCTTTTCCTGCAATCGAATCGAGATTAAATGTTGTGCGCAATGTTACCAAATTCGGATCATTTGATGACTGGTAGGTAAATTGTGGAATAGTACGTCGGTCGGAAGTATTGTATTTTGCAGCCTTCTTCAGTATTTTCAGATAATCGGGAGCATCATTGACTAAAGTATCACCATCCTTGATACTCACAACTTTCGTTATCTCTTTTATAACAGGGAGCCTATATTGGGCATTTAGGTAACATCCTAAGAGTGCCCAAAGTAGAAGTGAAATAGATATGTGTTTCATGTGCATATGTTTATTTTCTTGCAAAGAAACCTATAAATCTCTTTCTTATTATCCAATCACAATAAAATGGTCATCATGAATTTTTTGACAGCAATGTTTGCATCCATTGATTTTTGGGAAGTATTTTTCTGCAGCTTCCATTACTTCTTTACAATTGGAAAAATATCCCAAATGCAACAAATGAGAAAGATCGGGTAAGTAAAGGCATGTTGAGATATGTACTGTGTGTTCTCCTTTTGCGTCTGCGTTCAAATCAAGGTAATATGAGTTCATTGCTATTATTTTTTCACAAAGATAATATAACAATTGTCCATTTATTCCCTGAAATCATATTTTTTGCTTAAACCATTCAAACTATCCTGACTCACACCTTTGATCAGCTCTGCGTAGCCTACGAAACTCTTTATGCATCTTATCGGATAAAATTAGTCATCACTTTGTTGACGGTATCAGGAGCCGGAATGGATGTTTTGGTTTGTTCCTGCATCTTCAATATCCAGGCGATGTTTTGGCCTAAGACCTCCATTATCTGCATACCTTCTTTATCTTCAAGTACTTCGCCGGGAGTGCGTCCGTGTGCAATGTTCCAGTAGTTGGATGTTGCTAATATCATTTCGCTATATGTCAGGTAATGATTCAGACTGTCGAAAGTCATAGACCCTCCTGTGCGTCGCGCAACTACGATTGCTGCAGCTACCTTGTGACGAAACAATCCACCGTTAGTTCCGGCTACGTAAAAAGCCCTGTCAAGAAAGCTCTTCATGGTTCCGGCAATACCTGCATAATAAACTGGTGACGCGATGATAATGCCGTCGGCATTCTTCATCTTTTGAATCCATTCATTTAGCGGATCTGTGGTAATTGTACATTTTTCATCACTGTTTCTGGTACATCCGCCGCAGGCCAGACAGCCTCTCACTACTTTGTTTCCAACATGGATAATTTCCAGGTCAATATGATTTTCCTGTAATGATTTGCCCACACCCATCAGTGCCTGATAAGTATTTCCCTCTTTGTGAGGACTTCCGTTAATTGCTACAACTTTCATACGTGAATAATTTGTTTTTAAAGGTCATATGGAACTCGCATGTCAACCATTCTTATGCTATTGGATGTAAATAACTCACATGCTCGTTTTATTTTGTGATACATTTTTAGGTTACAATCCTTTTTAGTTACTTTGTTGCTGCAAATTTCGTCTATTAATGCTAATATAGCAAGTACCTACCAAAAGGTTGTATAGTAACTAAAAGAAGTAAATTATGGGAAATGAGGGATGTATCAATAAATATATTTTTAAAGAAAAGGAATATTTCTGCTCTTTGGAGCTGGTGATGGATATGATTGGCGGAAAATGGAAGCCTCTGGTACTGTTTCATCTCAAAGATGGAGTGATGCGCTCCGGTGAATTGCAACGTAGCCTGAAGGGTATTGCCAACAAAATGTTTACTCAAACAGTAAGAGAATTGGAACTGTCAGGGTTAGTAGAACGCATCGTTTACCCTACAGTTCCACCGAAGGTGGAATACAAACTTTCTGCAATGGGAGAGTCGGTAATTCCTGTCCTTGACAGTATGAATAGTTGGGGACACAAAGTGAGTAACACAAAATAATGATAGCATTACTGAAAGAAAGCTGTCGTTATTTTATTGTGCCGCATATTTTGTTGTACGGGAATTGTGAATAACACCCTTCCAATTCGAATCGTAGTCAATGTTGACTATGATTCATTCTCAGTTGTTTTGTCGCTCTTGCAAATTTTTACTATCTTTGTTTGATAAATGACGCAATAACAGATGAATAGATTATTCAGGGAGTTTGTTTTTTTTAAGTCTCAATCGCTAAATATACGTACGCTTTTGATTACAAACCTGCTGTACGCGTTCATTCTCCCTGTGATAATGGTTTTTGCCGGAGCTTATATTATGCGTAATACCGGGAAATCTTCGTATGTGGCTATCTATCAACTTTGTCTATACTTCGGTATTGCAAGTACATCGGTTGTAAACGGAATACTCCTTAAAATTTTCAAGGTAAATTGGCTTTATGGTTTTGGAATAATGCTTTCGGTTATTGCCTTAATGGTGATGATGTTTGTCCCATCACTCAGTGTGGTTGAATTGGGAATTGCCGGTTTTGCTTTAGGTGGATCGACCGGTTTTTTTTGGACAAATCGTTATTTGTTGACATTGACCTCGACAAATGATGAGAACAGAAATTATTTTTTCGGGATGGAATCATTTTTCTTCTCTTTTTGTAGTATTCTTGTTCCGCTCTGTGTCGGCATCTTTTTGGGAACTGTTGAAGGTAAAGTCTGGTTCGGTCATCATCTGCATGCCAACACAGGATATCAAATAGTAACCGTTATGGTGGCATTTATTGCTATCGGTGCCTGTATTTCACTGTCGAAAGGAAATTTTAGCAATCCCGCTCAAAAGAAATTTATTTATTTCCGATTTCATTCTTTATGGAGAAAGTTTCTTGCATTAGCTTTTTTAAAAGGCGTAGTTCAGGGGTTTATGATCATGGCACCTGCTGTTTTGGTCATGCGTTTAGTCGGTAACGAACGCTCACTTGGATTGATTCAAAGTGTAGGTGGGGCTATCACTGCGTTATTGGTCTATGTTTTGGGACGTATTGCAAAGCCCAAGCACCGGATATGGATTTTTGGATGTGGATTATTTATTTTCTTTGCAGGAGCACTTGTCAATGGTCTCCTTTTTTCGGCGGCCGGTGTTATCTGCTTCATTCTGTGCCAAGTTACTTACCAACCCTTGTATGATTTGGGATATTTTCCCACCATGATGAAAACCATTGATGTGGTATCGGCTATTGAGAACAGGAACGAATACACCTATATCATGAGTCACGAAATAGGTTTGTTTGCAGGAAGAGCTGCAGGAATGATCCTTTTTTTATACTTGACTTATTACGTTTCAGAAATTTTTGCTCTCAAATACGAATTAATGATTGTCGCAGCATTGCAATTATTGTCGCTTCCTTTGGCCTCACATATTACAAAAAGATCAAGTTAGTTGTCAATTCTGTGTCATAGTAGTTTATAACTTATGTTTCGCACTTATTATTGTTATGTGAGATACAAAGCATTAGATTTTAACTAAATTGTAATTAATTGATTGCGAGATAAATATAGAATTCATTTTTTAAGTCCCAAAATTCAGCTTTATGAATTGAGTGCGGGATAAGAATTTTATCAAAGAAGGCTAGTCAGTCGGTTTTTAGGTGCAGCGCACCAAAACTATCATGTAATATATCTTCTCGGTTCCGGTGCTCTGCACCTGACAAATCTGCTTATCAACATTTTTTCCACAAAGGTTTCGGTGCTCTGCACCTACTCTATAATCACGACAATGAATGTTTCTTATCCTGAACTGAGATTATAAAATAAGCTATCCGAGAAAACCTCAGATAGCTTATGAATGCAAGTGATCGTTCGAATTTGTTTGATTCTTTTGTTGTGATGGTTTCTTATTTTTTGTGACTAAATAACCAAGTGAAGACTCCGGGCTCTTTGAACACATTGTCCCAACTATTGTGATTTACTCCCGGATATTCGGTGTATTTAATTTCCCGTTTACCATCATTCAACCGTTTGTATGCATCACGGGCATAATTCACGGAGACAACCTGATCGACCGCCCCGTGAAATAACCACAAAGGAGTCTTTTTGTTGTGAGCCGTAAACCAATCGAGATTTACAGCCCCGCAAATAATAAACGCTGCCGCGAAAGTATTTGGCATCCGAGTGAGTAATTCGTATGTTCCCAAACCACCCATCGATAGTCCGCCGACATAAACCTGTTTCTTATTGACTTTGCCGGAGTTAATCCACTCTTTGGTCAATCCTATTAATAATTTCATGGAAGGATTAGCTACACTATCCTTGTAGAAGGTAAATTTCAGCATCATCGGACTACCTTTAGGTAAGACTTCTCGTTTAGCATGTGCCCAGTAATCGTTTTCGGGGCACTGCGGGGCAATGACTATGGCAGGATAACTGCTTTGCAAATTATCGACTAACCATTGACCTCCATTTTTTAGCTGCTTTTCATTATCATTACCGCGTTCACCCGAACCGTGCAGAAATATAACCAACGGGTATTTTTTGTCCGGATCATAATTTTTAGGAAACATAATGCGATAGGGTAATGATTGAGCACCATCCGTGTAAACCCGCTTTTCGAATGCTGACAGATCTTGAGCCGATAGTGGCAAGGCAATCAGCATCAATAGAAAGCAAATGATTTGTTTCATACGTAAATCAATTAATGTTTAAAACTCTAATAAATAGAGCTATATAAGTTTTTATTCAGAATAGAACTTCAGTTAAGACAAAACAAGAGAAAGCACTTCTCGTAAAGACAAATGCA
>Ga0326727_10020416_pt1 | contig 13155 bp, 10 predicted proteins | sample MB2enrmetagenome_FD_207643 | JGI IMG/M metagenome (GOLD analysis project Ga0326727, IMG submission 207643) | Lab enriched peat soil microbial communities from McLean, Ithaca, NY, United States - MB29MY | ecosystem: Environmental > Terrestrial > Soil > Wetlands > Peat | place: USA: New York...
TTTGCGAAATGCGATTGGGCATTTACTCTGTGTGCGCGGCCCCGGGCTTCCTGGGTGCGCTTTAATCGCAAGTCGGAAATCGCAAATCACAAATTGACCTTCTGCATGCCTGACTTGATTAGGCCAGTGCCGCGACCGGCGCCTCCGCTCTCGAAGTCCAGGATCTTCTTGCGTCGCCTGCTCAGCTTCGTGGTGCTGTGGACGATTGTCCTGACGGCGTTGTTCTTCAGCAACCGGCTGGTATCCAATTACGTGTTTCTGGTGATCATGGTGTTCCTGGCGGTAACGGGGCTCGCGGAATTCTATGGACTCGCAGCGAAGCGGGGATTGGTCTGCTTCGAGCGCTGGGGGATTTTCGGTGGCCTGCTTCTGATGGTGGGGACTTTTCTGAATCTGACCGGTCAATTGGGGACTTCAGGCTCGCCCGCCCGGGTGAATGACTTTGAGACCAGCTTTCTTATTCTCTTCGTGCTGGGCTTGTGCCTGCGGCAATTCTTCTCGCGGAGCAATACCGCGGGCATCCTGGCTATTTCAACGACCTTATTCGGCCTGATGTATGTGCCCTGGCTGCTGAACTTCATCCAGAAGATCAATTTCTTCCCCGGCGTCGAAGGGCATTACTACTTGCTTTATTTTGTCCTCATCACGAAGTGCAGCGACACCGGCGCTTATGCGACCGGCTCACTGATCGGGCGGCACAAGATGAGCCCGCGGATCAGTCCGGGCAAGACCTGGGAGGGCTTTGCCGGGGCCGTCGTGGTCTCGACCCTCGTCAGCCTGGTGTTCGTGCATTTCCTGGGTTCGAAGATGGCTGGCATGAATTGGAAACACGCGATTATTCTCGGAGTCATCCTGAGCATCACGGCGGTGATTGGGGATCTGATCGAATCCCTCTTCAAACGTGAAGCCGGGGTCAAAGACTCGGGGAGGTTCTTCCCTGGGATTGGCGGGATACTCGACTTGCTGGACAGTTTGCTCTTTAATGCACCGATTATGTATTTGTACCTGCGGCACGTCCTGACTCATACCTCGCAGCCGCATTTGCCTTAAGATGAAGAACGTCGTTTTGCTGGGCAGCACCGGGTCAATCGGCACGAGCACGGTCAAAGTGGCCGAGGATCTGCCAGATCGAATCCGCCTGCTCGGCCTGGCTGCCGGAAACAACGGGGATTTGCTTCTGGACCAGACCCGCAAACATCGGCCCGCGGCGATTTCCATCAGCGATCCGGCCAAGGCGCGCGACCTGCGTGACACGCTCGGTGCGAGCACGGAGGTCTTCTCGGGCGCGGAAGGGCTTGTTAAGCTCGCCACGCTGCCAGGTGCGGACATCGTGCTCATCGCCATTGTGGGCACGGCAGGGTTGGAGCCGGCGCTGGCGGCAATTCGCGCCGGCAAAGACATCGCGGTCGCGTCGAAGGAAATCCTGGTCATGGCCGGCGAAACGGTGATGCGGGAAGCGCGGAATCACGGCGTGAATGTGCTGGCAGTGGACAGCGAACACTCAGCGATCTTCCAATGCTTGGATGGAAAACCGCCCGGGTCAGTGCGCCGGCTTTGGCTGACGGCCTCCGGCGGCCCTTTTCGCACGACACCCAAAGCGGAATTCTCTGGTATCACAGTCGAGCGCGCCTTGAAGCATCCCTCCTGGGTCATGGGCCGGAAGATCACAATTGATTCGGCAACGCTTTTCAACAAAGGGCTGGAGATGATTGAGGCGCGCTGGCTGTTCGACATCGAGATGGGCCGCGTGTCGGTGGTCGTCCATCCCCAGAGCGTTGTGCACTCGATGGTTGAGTTTGTGGATGGCTCCATCCTGGCGCAGCTCTCGACCCCCGACATGTGTCTGCCGATTCAATATGCCCTGACCTACCCCGAGCGTGCGCCCAGCGAGCGCGTCCGAACCAACCTGGCGAAACTGGGCAGTCTCACCTTCGAGGAGCCTGATCCCGAGCGGTTTCCGGCCCTGGAGTTGGCCCGCGAGGCCGGGGAGATTGGTGGGACCCTGCCGGCGGTATTGAACGCCGCGAATGAGGTCGCCGTCGCAGCTTTCGTGAATCGGCGCATCGGATTCCCGGACATACCCGTTCTGGTCCGGCGTATCATGGGCCGGCACCAACCGGTGCCGCACCCGACCTTGCAGCGGATCCTCGAAGCCGATGCCTGGGCGCGGGCCGAAGCAGGCCGAGGTTAACGCCCCCTTCATGTCACTCGCTCATTGGCAACCTCGACCCGGCCGCCAACAAATAACCAGCAATTCTCATTTTGTCAGGCTGGTAGGGCGCGTCACTCCGTGCGCGCCGGTCCTGGAGCGCCTGCGAGCGAACGGCGCGCACGGAGTGACGCGCCCTACCCTGGGACCTATCCCCATAATGAGAATTGCTGACAAATAACTGGCATAAGCGGCCAGTCCGGTTAAGTTCTCCCAACCGAATATGTGGCTTTTGAATGCTATTTATGTGGTCGCCGCAGTCATCGTGCTGTTTGGCGCCGCAGTGTTTGTCCACGAATATGGGCATTATTGGACGGCCCTGCGACGTGGCCTGAGGATCGAGGGCTTTTCGATCGGGTTCGGACCCAAGATCGTAAGCTGGATGCGCGACGGGGTGGAGTGGTCGTGGCGGTGGATCCCAGCCGGGGGCTTCGTCAAGCTGCCGCAGATGGTCACGTCTGACGCCCTGGAGGGCAAGGCCGAAGAACCGGTCGAGCAACTGCCTGCCGTGTCCCCGTGGTCCAAGATCCTAGTGGCCTTCTCCGGGCCGATGATGAACGTCGTCTTCGGCGTAGTCACTGCCTGCTTTCTGTGGGCAGTCGGGATTCCCGTGCCGGTCAGCCCGCCCATCATCGGCTACGTGGAGCCGGGCTCGCCAGAGGCGAAGCTCGGCATTCAGCCGGGGGACGAGATCCTTTTCGTGGATGGGAAGCGGATCACCTCCTGGCATGACATTCAGGAAACGACGATTCTCGCGCGCGGCACCAACCTGCCCGTGGTCATCGCCCGAGCGGGGAAGTTTACTAACACCTACGAACTGACGACCGTGGTGAGCGAGGCCCTGGGCTTGAAGGTTCTTAATCTGGACCCGCGTGATCACCCGGTCATCCAGGAAATCAAGCCCCACAGTGCGGCGGAGGCGGCGGGGCTTAAGGCCGGGGATGAGATCCTAATGTTCGCCCAGGTCCCGCTGTACGGGGCCGACCAGTTCATCAAGCTCATCCAGAAGTGCCCGGGTCAGACGAAAGACATTGTCGTTAAGCGCGACGGCCAGCGCGAGAGCCTTAGGGTGACACCGCGCCTTGACGCGAGTGACAAGGTCGGCCGGATTGGCGCGGTGATCGGTACCGGAAGGCCGGTGTACCGGATTGAGAGAATTCCACCCTGGGTCCAGATCAGCTCAGTCATAGAACGCACAATCAGCACCTTCGCCGCGCTGGCTCACTCGAAAGAGACGGGAGTCGGGCTGAAGGATTTGAGCGGCCCGCCGGGCATCCTGACGATGCTGGCGGCCTACGTAAACACGGATTGGCGGCTGGCGTTGAGCTTCCTGGTGCTGCTGAACATCAACCTGGCCATCATCAATCTCTTGCCGGTGCCGGTGCTGGACGGCGGGCACATCGTGATGGCCCTGGTCGAACGGTTGTTCGGCCGGCCGCTGCCGCGGCGCCTGGTGGAATACACTTCCACCGCGTTCGCCGTCCTTCTCATTGGCTTCATGGTATATGTCTCCTATAACGACGTGAGGCGCGCTCCGCTTTTTCGCTCCATGTTCAACAACCAGGGGCTCACCATCGAGAAACAGGAGAGCGCGCCTGCCGGTGGGCGATGAGCACGCTCCACTACTGCGAGTCACCCTTCTCCTTTCGCCGACGCCGCTCCCGGGAGGTAGTCGTCGGCGATCCTGCGCAGGGGGGGGTAATCATCGGCGGCGGTCATCCCGTCGTGGTTCAGTCCATGATTACGTGCGATACGATGGACACCGCCGAGTGCGTGAGGCAGACCCTCGAACTCGTGGCGGTGGGCTGCCAGATCGTGCGTATCACCGCGCCGACCGTGAAGGACGCGGCCAACTTGAACAACATTGTCGCCGAATTGCGCACGCGCGGTTGCCTGGTGCCAATCGTGGCTGACATTCACTTCAAGCCTGAGGCTGCCCTGGAGGCTGCCAAGTGGGTCGAGATGGTCCGCGTCAACCCGGGCAATTATGCCGACTCCAAGAAGTTTGCCGTCAAGGAGTACTCTGACGAGCAATACGCCGCCGAGCTGGCGCGGATCGAGGAGAAGTTCACGCCCCTGGTAAAGCTGTGCCGCGAGCTTGGCCGCGCCATGCGGATCGGCACCAACCACGGCTCGATGAGTGACCGGATCATGAACCGATTCGGTGACTCGCCGCTTGGCATGGTCGAGAGCGCCCTGGAATTCGCCCGCATTGCCCGCAAGCACGACTTCCACAACTTCAAGTTCTCCATGAAGGCCAGCAACCCGAAGATCATGATCCAGTGCTATCGGTTGCTCGTCGCGCGCCTGGAACAGGAAGGGCCGGACTGGAATTACGCGATTCACCTAGGCGTCACCGAGGCCGGCGAAGGCGAGGATGGGCGTATCAAGAGCGCTATCGGCATCGGTTCCCTGTTATGCGACGGGCTGGGAGACACCATTCGGGTTTCGCTCACCGAGGATTCCCCGCGGGAGATCGAAGTCTGCCGGGACTTACTGGCACAGGTCCCGTCCCTCACTTCGGAGTTCGGGTTTCGGACTTCGGACTTTCCAGCCTCTTGGCCTTTCGATCCCTTCGCCTACACACGACGACCCACGCCGGAAGTCGAATTGGCCGAAGGTCTCAGGTGCGGCGGAGAACAGACCGTGCGCGTGGTCGTGACGGGTGCCACGTGGGACAAGGTCACGCCCAAGCTCCGTCCCCGGGCTGATGTGAGGCCGGAGGCGGTCTATGAGGACCTTAATGTGTATGAGATTGACCCTACCCGCGACTTCGAGGTGAACTGCGAGACCCAGCTTGTCACGGTGAAGGACGGCACGCCTTTGCCGGCAATCCCGGCCTTCAGGCTGCTGGCGGCGAAGCTCAAGCGGTTGGGAAGTAATAACCCCATCCTGCTGAAGGATTGCCTGGGTTTCGAGCCGACGCCGCTGGAGCCGAAGATTGCCTTGCTCCGAGCCTCGGTCGTCATCGGCGCATTGCTCGCCGACGGAATCGGGGATGCGATCCTGGTGCGGGGTGAATCCGGCGCCGGACAATCTCTGCGGCTGGCTTACAACATCCTGCAAGCGGCGGGCTGCCGCTCATTTAAGACCGATTACGTTGCCTGTCCGTCCTGCGGTCGCACGCTCTTCAACCTGCAAACCGTCACCGGCCGCATCAAAGCGCGCACTGAGCATCTCAAGGGCGTCAAGATTGCGATCATGGGCTGCATCGTCAACGGCCCGGGCGAAATGGCGGACGCGGATTTCGGCTACGTCGGGGGCGCGCCGGGCAAGATCAACCTTTACGTGGGCAAGACGCCCGTGAAGTTCAACATTCCCGAGGCGGAAGCCGTGGACCGCTTGGTGGACCTGATCCGCGAGCATGGCAAATGGGCCGAGCCGGAAACAAGTGCAGCGGGCAAACTCGCGGCGCATTGAGCCTCACTGAAGCTGGATCATTGACTTCGCTTCGCGTGGATGCTCGGTCGGCAGACCCAGCGCAGCTTCTCTCCCTTTCGGGACTCTCCCCAACTGGTAGATCAAGAACCCGTGCAAGAAGTGACCCAACTCGGCCGCCTGGGCTGCGGTGGGCCTGAGACGCGCGACCACCGGCCAATCGCTCTCGGTGAGCGCCCGAACCAGTTGTTTCGTACCCGCATTCAACTTGCTCCTGTCGAGGTCCGGCTTCAGGCCCAGGTCTGTAAGCAGCTTGAGCTCGAATGCAAAGATGGTCGGGGCAGGAAGCGGTTGCGCCGCCAGGTGGGCCAGCAACCCGATCATCAAGTCGAAGACATGCTGAAGTGGTGTCTCGGTCTCGGTGGCCTGTTCCACCAGGTTAGCGCAGTACGAGGCTTGCTGGAGCAGGGTGAGGTCTTCGCGCAGGGCGCGGTGCGTGTCGCGCAAACTCACCTCGCGCAACGTGTGGAGCTCAGACCGCGGGCTGCGACTGAAGCTGAAGTCCGCCAGGTAGAACAAATCCAGTTTGCCGCGGAACGGCGATTTGGGCCGGCGCGCGCCTTTGGCCACCGTCGCGAGCCGGCCAAGACTGGTCGTAAGCCATTGGACGATAAGGCTGGTCTCGGTTAGCGGCCGTGTGCGCAATACCAGGCCCGTAACGGTCTCGATCATCGGGCGAAGGTTCTTGCAGGCGATGGCACCTCCTTAGGCAGAGCTTTCGCTTCCACACCGGGGACGGGGCCATAGCCGGGCAGGATAGCGCCGAGGCTGATGACGTATTTGATGGCATCGGGCACGGACATATCCAGCTTGATTACCTTCTCCTGGGGCACCATCAGCAGGAAACCCGAGGTCGGATTCGGCGTCGCCGGCACGAATACGCAGACCACCTTCTGGCCCGTCTTGGCCTGCACCGCTTCCTGCTGGTCACTGGTGATGAATCCGATGGAGTGCATCCCAGGGTGCGGGAACTCGACGAGCACAACGGTGCGAAAGGCCGTCTTGTTGGTGGAAGAGAAGGCGTCATTGACCTGTTTGGTGGCGCCGTAGATTTTGTTGAGCAAGGGGATGCGCAGGAGGGCCGAGTCCACCCATTCGATGATCTTGCGGCCGAAATAATTCCGCGCCAGCAAGCCGACGGTGCCGATCAGGAATATCGCGAGCACCAACGCCACGAGGCTCCAATACCAATACATGGGGCCGTTGCCGTTGTCGTGGTGGGTGAGCCGAGTCGGCAGGAAGATGAGCAGGGTGTCGGTGATGTTGGCAACGGTTCCAAACAGCCACTGCAGGACCGCGAGGGAAATCACCGCCGGCAGGACAATGGCAAGGCCCGCCCAAAAGTTGGCCTGCCAGCGTGCGAAAATACTCTTCTTCACGCCACCAACTTAGGCGAGACCGGAAGCTGCCTCAAGGGAAAGACGAGGCTAAAGGAGATAGAGGTTGGCGGATCGAAGACACAAGGGCCCGCCGTGGCAGGCGCATCGGCGCGCGCACGGGGATTATCTCCCGGCGCGCCCGAAGGTCGGTGGGAGCGGGGTGGGGGAGATAGGGAGGTTATAGGGCGCTGCTGGCGTGTGGGTCCGTTCCTGTTCGGTTCCAATTCGGTTCCGCATCGGTTCCACATCGGTTCCACGCCGGTTAGTCATCCCCTTCAGGTTCGGTTCAGGTCGCTGAAGACAAACCGTCTGGCCAGTCGGCGGACCAGGGCGTCTTCGGCGGCTTTCATGCGGCGACGGGCCCGGCTGTCCTGATCGTTGTAGCCGAGGAGGTGCAGCACGCCATGCACGGCATAGCGAACCAGTTCGCTCTGCCAGGTCGCGTGGAAACGCCGGGCCTGGGACACCGCCTCGTCCAGGCAGACGAAGATTTCACCGTGCAGCAAAGGGGGACAGGCGTCTAGCCTGTCGCTGCCCGGTCGCGCTCTCGCCCCGGAGTTGGACAGGCGGGACGCCTGCCCCACTCTTTCGGCGTAGTCGAAGGTGATTACATCGGTCGAACCTTTGTGCTGGAGGAAGGTCTCATCGAGGCGAGTGATCTCGGGCGCGGAGACAAGGTAAATGGCCAGGTCGAGACGGCCATCCGGCCACGTCTCGCGGAGCAGGGCTTGGACGATCTGCCGCAGGAGGCGCACGTTCACCCGGCGAAGGCGCTGGCGGCTACCCAGAGTAAGCGTCCTCTGCCGTTCCGACCTTGCTCGATGGCGTCGCCGGGAGGACGCCGGGCTTTGGCCTTGGTAGGGCTGGGACCACTTGACCATTTTACTCAGCTAAGCGCTCGGCAATCCCTCCGCTGGAGTGGGAGGAGTCCGTGTCTTGCTGCGCTGCTCCTCGTAAGCCGCGATGATGCGCTGGACCAGCGGATGCCGGACGACATCTCGTTTGGTGAATTCGATGATGGCAATGCCTTCGATGTGCTTGAGCGCCCGGTGAGCTTCGAGCAGGCCGGACTGTTTGTGCATCGGCAGATCAATCTGTGTTTCGTCGCCCGTAATCACCGCCTTGGAACTGATGCCCAGCCGTGTCAGGAACATGAACATCTGCTCCGTCGTCGAGTTTTGCGCCTCGTCGAGAATGATGAAGGCATGATTGAGCGTGCGGCCGCGCATGTAGGCGAGCGGCGCAATCTCGATGACGCCGCGTTCGGTGTCCTTCTGGATTTCCTCAGCGGGGAGCATGTCGTGCAGCGCATCGTGCAGCGGGCGCAGGTAAGGCATAATCTTCTCGTAAAGGTCGCCGGGCAGGAAACCGAGCGCTTCGCCGGCCTCGACAGCGGGGCGTGTCAGGATGATGCGCGAGACCCGGCCTTCCCGCAGCGCGGCCAGCGCCATAGCGACCGCCAAATAGGTCTTGCCTGTCCCGGCCGGGCCGACGCCGATGGTCACGTCGTGGCGCCGAATCGCATCCAGGTAATTCTTCTGCCCCACCGTCTTGGCGGTTACGCCGGGCTTCTTGTCGGAAGTCTGGATGCGGTCGCTCAGGATGTCTTTGAGCGTGGAGACGCCTTCGTGTTTCACGATGTTCAGGGCGTGGGAGAACTCCCGGTTCCGCACGGGCGCGCCGGCCTTGAGCGAATTCTCCAGCAGCAGGAACAGGTGCCGGACGCGTTCCATCGCGCCGGTCTCGCCCTCCAGCTTGATCCAGCCTTCGCGCGAGGTGGCTTTGACGCCCAGTTGATCTTCGAGGGCCTGGAGGTTGCGGGGGTCGTTGTTGTAAAGCTGTTGCGCCACACGGGCGTTTTCGAAGTGGAGGGTTTCAGTCGCCATGGCTGGGCGTAGGGGACGTGATGCGTGATGCGTGATGCGTGATGCGTGAAACGTGAAACGTGAAACGTTCGGCCTGGGGCGCGGTTCGCAGGGGCAGGGAAACCCTGTCCGGCGAGGGGAGGGGGACGATTCTTGAACCAGGTGACATCGCAGCTAGCTTAGGAATCGCGGGCCAGGGCGGCGCGGAGTTTGGCGGCTAACTCCCGGAGCGCCTCGGGCACCACGACGGTATTCGCCAGGACTGGCATGAAGTTCGTGTCGCCCTGCCACCGCGGCACAACGTGGATGTGCAGGTGCCCGGGCACGCCGGCGCCTGCGACTCTGCCGAGGTTGAGGCCGATGTTGAAACCGTCCGGCTTCATCACCCTCGTAAGGGCGTTCTGGCAGCGCCGCGTGAGTTTCATCAGGTCCGTGAGTTCCTCCTCGGTCAATCCGTTCAAATCTGCAGCTTGTCGGTAAGGCACGATCATCAGATGGCCGCCAGTATAGGGATAGGTATTGAGGAGGGCAAAGCACGTCCGGTCGCGCGCGATGACGTGGTTGATCTCGTCATCATTCGATTGGGCGATCCGCGTGAACAGGCTCGCAACAGACTCCGGCTTGGGCGCCAGGATGTATTCAATCCGCCACGGAGCGTGCAATGATTCCATGGGCACACACTAGTAAGAGGAGCCGGGAATGTCAAAACACGCCCGAATCGTCTGATGCGGCACTGTCGGCTCCAGGAGTTGGTCGGACCGCGGCCAATGGCTCTGGGGTGGGAACCGGGGCGTCCACAGACGGGAGAGGGGCGGGAACAGGTGGTTCTTTGGGGACGAGCGCACGGCGCACCGCTTCAACCACTTGTTTGGGGGTGGAATGCTCCTTGGAGAGGCAATTCGTGGCGCCAGCCTTCCAGGCTTGCTGCATCATACCCGTCAGGTAGGCGTCCGACAAGACGATGACTGCCAAGGGCTCGAGGCGCGGTTCGGCCCTGATTTTCTTCATCAGCTCCACGCCTGTCATTTTGGGCAGCATCAAATCGAGAATAACGGCGTCTGGCCGGAAACTGTGGACCAATGCCAGCGCCGCCTGGCCATCCGGCGCGATTTTCACCTGGAACCCTTCAAGCGTGAACCTGTTTCCATAGAGATGGGCAACGAGCTGGTTGTCTTCGACGATTAGAACTTTCTTCATGGCTGGTTTTCGGTAGCGAGGGTGGAGTGCTCGGCCAGGTATGCTTCCAGGAAACAGCGAATCCGTTCAAATTCCTGACCGGCTTGATGGAAAAGCTGGGCGGCGTCGGTGAGATGCCCCTCGAATCCCTCGCGTTCGAGTTCACGCAACAGAGGCACCAGCCGCCGCATACCGCAGGTGGCGCTGGCGCCGGCGCAACTGTGGGCCAGCCGTCGCACTTCCTGGGCCTGATCGGCCTTAATGGCGGCTCCGAGTTGTTCCAGTTGTTCTTCGGTTTGGCTCAAGTAAAGAGTTACCAGCTCGCGCAGATTGTCCGGGTCCCCGTCAGTGAAATCGAGCAGCCGTGACATGTCCACCGCAGCGTCTTCAGCCGGCGCGGGGGGGCTCGCTGAAGGGGACTGGGCGCCTGTGGCCGCGGGCGTGCTCACCTCCGCCCGAGCCGCTCCCTTGGCCCACCGTTCCACGACGGCACGCACGTCTTCCAGCCGCACCGGCTTGGCAATGTAGTCGTCCATGCCGGCGACCAGGCATTTCTCGCGGTCACCCTGCATCGCGCTGGCGGTCATGGCGACGATGATGATAGGAGATCTGTAATTGGGGAAGTGGGCCGTCTGCTGCTGGCGCTTGCGAACCAAGCGCGTGGCTTCCAGGCCGCCCATTTCGGGCATCATCACGTCCATGAAAACCAGGTCGTACGGCTGGCGATCCAGCGCCGCGAGCGCTTCGAGTCCGTTGGCGGCTACGTCGGCCCGATAGCCCATTTGCTGGAGCAACCGGAGCGCGACCTTCTGGTTGATAACATTGTCGTCACACAGCAATATCCTCAGAGGCAGGCGGCTGGCTAGCGAGGCGTCCGGCTTAGGGTTGGTGACAGGAGCCGTTGGAGCGGCGGGTTTGGCGCCGGAGATCGCGCGCCTCAGGGCTTCCTGAAGCTGAGCCGGCTTGATCGGCTTGGCCAGGCAGCCGGCAAAGGCCGCGCGGGCGAATTCCGGACGGTCGGAATGCACGCCCACGGAGGTCAGCAGCAGCAGCGGCATGGCCTCGCCGGCCGGCAGCTTGCGGATTTCGCCGGCCAGCATCAAGCCGTCCATATCGGGCATTCGCATGTCCAGTATCGCCAGGTCAAACACTTCGCCCGCGCGCAGCCATTCCAGTGCTTCGGCCCCGCTCTGGGCGTCGCGCGGGACCATGCCCCATTTGCGAGCTTGTAAGGTCAGGATCCGGCGGTTGGTGGCGCTGTCGTCCACGATCAGCAGACGCAAATCGGCCAATCGCGGCTCCGGCGCCTCGAGCGCGGGAGGCGGCGCGCCGGGCACAGCCTGCAAAGGGAGAGTGAATTGGAATGTGGACCCTTTTTGCGGCACACTTTCGACCCACATCTTGCCCCCCATCAGCTCGGCCAGCCGCTTGCTGATGGCCAGGCCGAGGCCGGTGCCGCCGTAGTAGCGTGTCGTCGAAGCGTCCGCCTGGCTAAAAGACTTGAACAGGCGGGCCAACCGGTCCACGGGGATCCCAATGCCGGTATCGCGCACCAGGAAATGAAGCTCCCAGGGTTCCGCCTCCTTGCCGGCCCGTTCTGGGGCGGAGAGGACTTTCACCTGGATGACGACTTCCCCTGTTGAGGTGAATTTGATTCCATTGCTGATGAGGTTGACGAGCACTTGCCGGAGCCGGGTCACGTCGCCACACACCTGCTCCGGAACGCCATCGTCCAACTCGTAGGCGAGGTCCAGTTTCTTCTCGGCAGCCTTCGCCGCGAGGAGATCAAGCGCGTCTTCGATGCACCCCCGCAGGGCAAAGGGCTGGTTCTCCAGGTCGAGCTTGCCGGCCTCGATCTTCGAGAAGTCGAGGATGTCGTTGATGATGGTCAGGAGGGCTTCACTGCTGGAATAGATTGTCTCCACGTAACCATGCTGCTCGTGGGTCAAGGGGGTTTCGAGCAGCAAGCCGGCCATGGCGATGACGCCGTTCATCGGCGTGCGTATTTCGTGACTCATGTTGGCCAGGAATTCGGCCTTGGCGCGCGCGCCCCCTTCGGCGGCGACCCGCGCGGCCAGTAACTCGCGGTTGGTCTGGGTCAGTTCGTCCTGGAGTTGCTTGGCGCGCAGCACCGCTCGCAGGCGCGCCCGGAGCTCCGAGGGCTCAAAAGGTTTGGTCAGGTAGTCCACCGCTCCCAACTCGAAACCCCGCAGCTTGTCGGTCGTGCTGTTCCAGGCGGTGAGAACAATGACGGGGATGCTTTGCGTCTCCGGGCACTCCTTGAGCTGCCGCAGCAACTCAAACCCGTTGATGCCCGGCAATCCCAGGTCGAGCAGAATCAAGTCGAGCGGCTTTTCCCGTGCCAGTCTTAGCCCCTCAGGAGCGTCCTTGGCGCTGACCAGGGTGATGCCGTCCTCCTGCAGGAGACCCGCCAAGACCTCCGGCATTCGGGGATCATCCTCGACCAACAAGACCTGGGACCCGGGCAGTTTCATAGTCCGGCGCGTTCAATAATTGTCGTTCATGCTGATTCGTCGCCAGTAATTCGGTGCGTACAGAGCACATTCAACACCAATCCCCGACCCGAGCCAAAGCGTTTTTTCGCGGTTCCCGAGCTAAGCCGTCGGATTGGCTGCCTGCGCCCAGAGGCAGGTTGCGTCCCGGAACGAGACAGACTCGCCGGCTTTCAAGGCACACAAAGAAACCATTGCAAAAGGGGCGTTCCGGCGGCTACATTGCCGCCCATGGTTCAGACTCTGTCCAACCACGATGCGGTTGACGGGATTTCCTCTATTCGTGATACGTACGTGAAGGCGTACCGGCTGATGCTGATGGCGCGCATCCTGGACGACAAGTTCGCGAGCCTCTATCGCATGGGCAAGATCCACGGCGGTGTCTTCCTGGGCCGCGGCCAGGAGGCGCTGAGCGTGTCGGCGGGGCTGGCCCTGCGCAAGGGCGATGTCTTCGCGCCGCTCATTCGGGACGGGGCGGGGCGGCTGGCGTTTGGGGAGCCCATCCTGGATGCGGTGCGGACTTATTTGGGGTCGCTGCTGGGTCCGATGCGCGCTCGTGACGGGAACATCCACCG
>Ga0326727_10020418_pt1 | contig 13154 bp, 11 predicted proteins | sample MB2enrmetagenome_FD_207643 | JGI IMG/M metagenome (GOLD analysis project Ga0326727, IMG submission 207643) | Lab enriched peat soil microbial communities from McLean, Ithaca, NY, United States - MB29MY | ecosystem: Environmental > Terrestrial > Soil > Wetlands > Peat | place: USA: New York...
GCTTGCGACGGCGTGCTCGCGGTGAATTTCGTGGACTTCGCCAGCGGCGGCACCGTGGCGCGCGAGGTCCCAGTGCGGTTCGTCGACACCAGCGACGGACAAGTTCCGGTGACCACCGTGTTCGACCTGCTGATGGCGCACTTCGGGGTCGGGCGCGGCCTCGGCGGAGCGTATCCAGCAAGTTATGACGACGAGGACAGCCCGTACACACCGGCATGGCAGGAGAAGTTCACCGGCATCAGCCGCAACACGGTGATGCAGTTCGCCCGCGAGTGGGCGTCCACGGCGGAGAAGACGCGCGGCAAGTGCACGATCATCGTGGGCTCGGGCGTGAACCACTGGTACCACGCCAACCTGATGTATCGCAGCGGGATCACGGCGCTGGTCCTGTGCGGCTGCGTGGGAGTGAACGGCGGCGGCCTGAATCACTACACCGGCCAGGAAAAACTGGTGCCCGTAGCGTCATGGTCCGCGCTCGCCATGGCGCTCGACTGGACGCGCCCGCCGCGCCTGCAGAACGGGCCGTCCTTTCACTACGTCCATACCGACCAGTGGCGATACGAAGCGGCCTTTGCCGACCATCATCCGCAAGAAGGCCCGTTCGCGAAACAGCACACGATGGATCTACAGGCGGCTGCGGTGCGCATGGGTTGGCTGCCGTTCTATCCGCAGTTCGACCGCAACCCGATCGAGGTGGTCCGCCAGGCGGAGCAGGCGGGCGCTAAGAGCAATGCCGAAATCATCGACTGGGTCGTCAACCAGTTGAGGCGCCGGTCGCTGCGTTTCGCGGTGGAAGATCCCGATGCGCCGGAGAACTGGCCGCGCGTGTGGCTCATCTGGCGCGCCAACGCGCTGCACGCAAGCGCCAAGGGACATGAGTACTTCCTGAAGCACTACCTCGGCACCCACAGCAACGCCATTGCCGACGAAGTCGCCGCGCCGTATCTGCAGGACGTCGTCTGCCACGATGGGGCGCCGCGCGGGAAGATGGATCTGGTGGTGGACGTCAATTTCCGCCTGGACACGTCGGCGCTGTATTCCGACATCATCCTGCCCTCGGCGACTTGGTACGAGAAGGATGATCTCAACACCACCGACCTGCATTCGTACATCCATCCGCTCGGCGCCGCCGTGCCGCCCTGTTGGGAATCGAAGAGCGACTGGGACATCTTTCGCGCCCTCGCGCGCCGGCTCAGCGAGCTGGCGCCGGCGCACTTCCCGCAGCCGTTCCGCGAGCTGGTAGCGACACCGCTGTTGCATGACACACCTGATGAGATCGCACAACCAGAAGTGAGAGACTGGTTGCAGGGCCAATGCGATCTCGTGCCGGGCAAGACGATGCCGCACCTGTCCATCGTCGAGCGCGACTATGTGAATCTGTTCCAGCGCTTCAGTTGCCTGGGTCCGAAGCTCAGGGAGGAAGGCGTCGAGGACCGCGGCATCGAGATGCCGGTGGCGGATCTCTACGACGAGTTTACCAAGCACGTCGCCGCGTACGAATGGGGAGGCCGGAGCTATCCATCGTTGGTCGAGGCGGTGGAAGCGGCGAATGCCATCCTGTTCTTCGCACCCGAAACCAACGGCGAGGTGGCGTACCGCGGTTTCCAGACGCGGGAGCGCGAGGTCGGCCTGCCGTTGGCCGATCTCGCCGAGGCGCACCGGGGCACGTGCTATGACTTCGAGGCGGTCACGCGCCAGCCGCGCCGCATCCTCACCAGCCCGAGCTGGTCGGGGATCGTGAACGACGGCAGGGCCTACACCGGCTACGCGATGAACGTGGAGCGGTTGGTGCCCTGGCGCACGCTTACCGGCCGCCAGCACCTCTATCTCGACCACGAAGGCTATCGCGCCTTTGGGGAAAGCCTGCCGACCTTCAAGCTGAAGATCGATTCCGCCGGCTCACGCTATCTCATCAAGAGCGCGCCGGTGGAAAACTGCCTCACGCTCAACTGCATCACGCCTCACGGGAAATGGCACATGCACACCACCTACTACGACAACCTGCACATGCTGACGCTGTCGCGCGGCGTCGAGCCGTTCTGGCTCAACGACCGGGATGCCGACGACATCGGCGTCCAAGACAACGACTGGATCGAAGCTTACAACGACAACGGCGTGGTGGTGACGCGCGCCGCCGTGAGCGCGCGCATCCCGCGCGGCATAGGCATCTTCTACCACGCGCCGGAGCGCACTATCGCCTTTCCGAAGTCTCCGATCCGCAATCACCGGCGGCCGGGCGGAACCAACAGCATCACCCGCCTGCGACTCAAACCGGTCTTGATGGTCGGCGGCTACGCCCAGCACTCGTACCGCTTCAACGATTACGGGCCGGCGGCGTCGGACCGCGACACCTACGTCATCGTCCACAAGCTAGCAGAGAAGCCGCAGTGGGATTGAACGAGGGCAAGCATGAAGGTGCGTGCGCAAGTCTCGATGGTGTTTCACCTCGACAAGTGCATCGGCTGCCACACGTGCAGTCTGGCCTGCAAGAATCTCTGGACCGGCCGCCGCGGCACGGAGTACATGTGGTGGAACAACGTCGAGACCAAGCCCGGCACCGGGTACCCGACGCTCTACGAGGATCAGGAGAAATACCGCGGCGGCTGGGAGCGGAGCGGCAAGAAGGCTCGCCTGAAACTGCAGCGCCGGGTCGGCGCGCTGGCGAACATCTTCTTCAACCCGCGCTTGCCCACGCTCGACGACTACTACGAACCCTGGACCTACCGGTACGAAGACCTCATCGAGGCGCCGCCGGGAGACGACCAGCCGGTGGCGCGGCCGATCTCGCTGATCACCGGGAAAGAGATCGACATCGAGGCCGGGCCGAACTGGGACGATGATCTCGGCGGCTCGCGGATCTACGCCGCCAACGATCCGAACCTGAAGACGCTGAGCGCGGCCGAGCGCCAGCAACTGTTCGAGATGGAACGGCTGGTGTTCTTCTACCTGCCGCGGATCTGCAATCACTGCCTGAACCCCGGCTGTCTGGCGGCGTGCCCGGCGGCCGCCATTTACAAGCGCGGCGAGGATGGCATCGTCCTCGTCAGCCAAGAGAAGTGCCGCGCCTGGCGCATGTGCGTTTCGGGATGCCCGTACAAGAAAACGTACTTCAACTGGGCCACCGGCAAGGCGGAGAAATGCATCCTCTGTTACCCGCGGCAGGAAACGCAGCAGGTACCGGGCTGCATGCACTCCTGCGTCGGCCGCATCCGCTATCTCGGCATGTTGCTCTACGACGCCGACCAGATCGCAGCGACCGCCGCGCGGCCGGACCGCGAGCTGGTCGAGGCGCAACGGGAGTTCATCCTCGATCCTTTTGATGCTGCGATCGTCAGCAAAGCACAGCACGACGGCGTGCACGACAAGATCATCGAGGCAGCGCAGCGCTCGCCCGTGTATCCCTTCGTGAAAGTGTGGAAGGTGGCGTTGCCGCATCACCCGGAGTGGCGTACGTTGCCGATGCTGTTTTACGTGCCGCCGCTGCTGCCGGTGATCGCGTCGTCCGAGCACGGGCCGTACGAGCTGGCGGCCGATTTCTTCAGCTCGCTCGAGAGCGCGCGTTTGCCGATGCGCTACATGGCGCAGCTGTTCTCTGCCGGCGACGAAGAGGCGGTGACCGCCGTGTATCGCAAACTTATTGCTGGACGGATGTACAAGCGGGCGCAAACGGTTGGAGATGTTGCCGAAGAGCAAGTCGCGCGCGCCCTGCAGGAAGCGCAGACGAGCGCGGCGGAGATTGAGGCGATCTATCGCATGAGCTCGCTGGCCTCCTTCGAAGAGCGCTTCGTGATCCCGCCCTTCCTGCGCGAGGCTGCCATGCCCGATGCGCATGGCGAGCAGGGAGAGGAAGGCGCGGGCTTCGTTCGGCCGGCGCGCCGCGGATGGTAGGAGATGGAGGCGTACCGACTATTCGCGGAGATCCTCGAGTATCCGCATCCGGAGCTGCCGGCGCGCCTGGGCGAATGCATTCGCTGGATCTCCCCAGCCCACCGGCAGGTCGCAGAATTGTTGGAAGACTTTCGCGCGACGTTGCGCACGATGGACATCGCCCGGTTGGAAGAGCTCTACACGGCGGCCTTTGACATGCAACAGGATTGTTCACCGTACGTCGGCCACCATTTGTTTGGCGAGGATGGCCGGCGCAATCTCTTCATGGCGCGGCTCAGCGAGGAGTACAGCGCCAACGGATTTGAGCGCGGCAGCGAGTTGCCGGACCACCTCACGGTGCTGTTGCGCTTTCTGGCCCAAGAGCGGGTCGAGGCCGAGACCGCGCGGGAGCTGATCACCGCCTGCATGGTTCCAGCTCTCAGCCGGATGATAGAACCGTTGGCAGCGCGCGGTCATCCGTACGCCCCCGCAATCCGCGCCCTGCTGCTCCTCCTGCGGGATCAGAGCGCCGTGTCGACGCACGGGGACGAAGGGGTTGCCGGATGAACGGGCTGTTGTTCATCGCGCTGCCGTACGTGGCCTTGACGCTCGCCATCCTGGGTGGCCTGTACCGCTATTTCACCAACCGGTTCTCGTACACCAGCCTCTCCTCGCAGCTCCTCGAAAACCGGCAGCTGTTCTGGGGCTCGGTGCCGTGGCATTACGGCATCATTCCGATCCTGCTGGCGCACCTGCTTGCCGGGCTGTTTCCCGGCGCGGCGGCGTCCCTGCTCGGCGACCCGATCCGCCTGGCGGTGTTGGAAGTGATCGGACTGTCTCTCGGATTCCTGACGGTCCTCGGCATCGTGATCCTCGTCGTTCGACGGCTGCCCTCCGACTCGATGGCACGGCCGGCCACGTCGCCGATGGATTGGATCTTGCTCGGTTTTCTCGGCGTGCAGGTGGTGAGCGGGGTCGGCGTCGCACTCTTCCAGCGCTGGGGCTCGCTCTGGTACCTGCACACGGCCGTGCCCTGGTTCTGGTCCATTGTCCGTTTCCAGCCTGACCCCGGCACCGTCGCCTCGCTTCCCGTCTTCGTGCAGTTCCACATGATCATCGGCTTCGTCGTCATTCTCCTGTTTCCATTCACCCGTCTGGTGCACATCTTCACGGTTCCGGTGACCTACCTGTGGCGTCCGTACCAGATAGTGGTGTGGAATCACGCACAAAAGGAAGAGCCGAGACGAAGTGGTGGCGCAGCAGGTGACGGCCCAGCTGAGCCGGACCGCCGCCGTTTCCTGAGCCGCTTGAGCCTTGGGCTTGGTGCGCTCGCCGCGGTCCTCGTCGGGGTGCCGAGCCTCTGGTTCGTCCTCGGCTTGCGCAAGCCACGACAAGAATGGCGGGCGGTAGGGAGATTGGACGACTTCCAAGTTGGCCGCACCGTAGAAGTATCGTTTCAGGATCCTTCACCGCTGTCTTGGGCGGGCGTCACGGCGAAGACTGCAGCCTGGCTGCGCCGGACCGATGCGCAGCAGTTCATCGCTTTTTCCGTGAATTGCACGCATCTCGGTTGCCCGGTGCGCTGGTTGGCAAGAGCCGACCTGTTCATGTGTCCCTGCCACGGCGGCGTCTTTTACAACGATGGCCGCGTCGCCTCCGGACCGCCGCCGCGACCGTTGACCCAGTACCCGGTGCGTATTCGCAACGGTGTGGTGGAGATTCTCACGAGCCCACTTCCCATCACCTGAGGACACGACCGGGAGGCGCATGCGAGTGATCGAGCGCGTGTGGCGCTGGTTCGACGACAGCACGGGCCTTTCCCGTGTGTTGGCTATCGTTGCCCTTCATCCCGTGCCGCCGGCGCGGCGGTCCGCCTGGTTCTATGTCTTCGGCAGCGCCACCCTGTTCACCTTCGTCGTGCAGGTGGTGACCGGAACGGTCCTGGCGAGTGCGTACGTCACCTCTTCCGGTCAGGCCTACGACAGCCTGTTCTTCATTACGGGCAGCCGGGTCGGCCGTCTGGTACGCGGCATCCACTCCTTCGGCGCCTCGGCCATGGTGCTCCTCATCGGCATCCATACCATCCGGGTATATCTGATGGCAGCCTACAAGTACCCGCGGCAGTTGAACTGGCTTACCGGTGCCGGGCTGCTGCTATTCACGCTGCTGATGGCGTTCACGGGCCAGCTCTTGCGTTGGGATCAAATTGGTTTCTGGACTGCGGTCATCGCCGCGGAGCAAGCGGGGCGGACACCGCTCATCGGCAACTGGCTTGGCCATTTCCTTCTGGCCGGCGATACCGCTGGCGGCGCAACCCTCAGCCGCTTCTTTGCGGCGCACGTGTTCTTCGTTCCGGCGCTCATCTTCCTCTTCCTCGCTGCCCACCTCTACCTGGTCGTGTACAACGGCATCTCCGAGCCGCCCAAGGCAGGCCGGCCCGTCGATCCGCGGACCTATCGCCGCTGGTACGAGACCCTGCTTGCGCGTGAAGGAGAGCCGTTCTGGCCGGACGCGGCCTGGCGGGACATCGCCTTCGGCCTGCTGGTGATCGCCATCGTCGTTCTTCTGGCTTGGGAGGTCGGTCCACCGGAGGTGGGCAAGCCGCCAGACCCGACCATCATCCAGGCCTCGCCGCGGCCGGACTGGTACTTCATGTGGTATTTCGCGGTGCTCTCCGTGATCCCGAGATGGATGGAGAACTACGTCATCATTCTCGGGCCGCTCATCTTCGGGCTGTTGCTGATTTTTCTGCCCCTGCTGGCCGGCCAAGGAGAGCGCAGTCCGCTACGCCGGCCGTGGTCGATCGCCGTGGTGGCCACCGTCGTATTCATCATCGCGCGGTACTGGGCGCTCGGCGTCGTCGCGCCGTGGTCCCCGCGCTTGGCCGCGCCGCCGCTTCCTGCAGAGGTGGTGGGCGCCGCCAGCGGGCCAGTCGCCGACGGGGCCGTCGTCTTCTACGACAAGGGGTGCGAGTACTGTCACACGGTCGCAGGGTTCGGCGGCATCCGCGGGCCCGATCTCACCGATGCCGGTGACCGCATGACCGGCCCGCAAATGACCACCCGAATCTTCAGCGGCGCGGCCAACATGCCCTCATACACCGGGAATCTGACGCCCGAGCAACTCTCGGCGCTGCTGGCCTTCCTCGATTCCCGCCACCGATGACACGGCATCACCACGCAAACGCTGTGGCTGGCCGGCACGCGGCAAGTCTCCAAACAAACGCACCTCCTTGCGCCAGAGCAAGGAAGCGGTCTTACGCCCCTCCTCGACGTGTGCGACGGTCGATCTGGAGGGAGTTCTGAGATGTCGGATGGCGAGGCCGGAAACGATACCGTTTCGAGCGCCGCGGACGGACACCTCCTGTCGGGGGAGTGCCGAGGGCGAATTCAAGCTGAGCGGCTGCATTACCCGCGAGCACGCGCCGCCTTGCTGCCGGCGCTGCATCTGGCCCAAGAAGAATACGGCCATCTCCCGCGCCCTGTGGTTGGCGAAGTGGCGGCTCTGTTGGGATTGCTGCCGATTCAGGTGCAAGAGGTGGTGTCGTTTTATCCCCTCTTCCACGACCGGCCGGTGGGCTGCTGCCACATCCAGGTGTGCGCCAACATCGCCTGCGCGCTGGCTGGAGCGCACAAGCTGGTCAAGTTGGTCGAGTCGACACTCGGAATCCGTAGCGGTGAGGTCACCCCTGACGGGAGGTTCTCGCTTGCCGAGGTGGAATGTCTCGGTTCGTGCGGCACGGCTCCCGTGGTTCAGGTGAACAACCGGCCATACCTGGAGCGCGCTTCCGCAGCCGATATCGAGCGTCTCTTAAGCGGCACCGATCCAGCTGAATTGGAACGAGCCCCCTTGAATTCGCTGATTCCCGACGGCATCGACGGGTACTTGTTGCCGCCCAACGGGCAAACACGCGGCTCGATCGACGAGTATCTCACGGTCGGTGGTTACCAAGCGGGGCAAAGGACCTGGCGCGAGATGTCGCCGGAATCAATTGTGCAACTCGTGAAGTCCTCGGGTCTGCGCGGCCGTGGCGGCGCCGGCTTCCCCACCGGTGCGAAGTGGGCCTTCATGTCGCAGGATTGTTCCAAACCGCGCTACCTGGCGGTCAACGGCGATGAGAGCGAGCCCGGCACATTCAAAGACCGCCAGATCCTCGAACGGAATCCGCACCAGTTCCTCGAGGGCGTGCTCATCGCCGGGCGCGCGATTCGCGCCGCCGCGGCGTATGTCTACCTGCGTGCCGAGTATACCGTTGCCTATCGCGTTCTCATGGACGCGATTGCGCAGGCCTATGCCCGCGGTTTCCTGGGCGACAACGTGGTTGGCACGGGGCAAAAGTTCGATGTCTACGTCCAGCGCGGCGCCGGCGCGCCGCGGGAACCGACGATCATGGTGACCACGCGGCTGCGCGACAGCGCCTTCAAGCGCGCGCTCCGGACCATGGCGCTGGGCTCGGAAGCAAAACTCGAAGGGCCGTTTGGGAACCTCGCGCTCTACAACAACGCAGCCCGTCCGGCCGTGTTTCTGGCGGGAGGCATCGGTGTCACGCCGTTCGCCAGTATCGCGGTACGCGCCGCGACCGAAGGGTGAAACGGGATGCATTGACAAGCATATGCTGGCGAGGCATCTGGAGGGTGTGCACGCCCCCACCTACTACATCGCAGGCCCGCCCTCGATCGTGAGCGGCCTGCACGCCATGCTCAACGGCGCCGGGATCGATGACGACGACATCCGGCTGGAAGAGTTCACCGGCTACTGAGCCCCGCCGTCACTTGAGGATGTCTCCGGAGCCAAGCCCCAGCCTCGCAACGCGCGCGCCGGCGGGATCCTCCGCGCATGATCTGCCGCGCGTGGTCATCGTGGGAGCAGGCTTCGGCGGGCTGTATGCGGCGCGCGCGCTGCGCCGGGCTCGGGTGCGCGTCACGGTGGTTGATCGCCACAACTATCACCTGTTTCAACCGCTACTCTATCAAGTGGCCACCGCCGGACTTTCCCCCACCGAGATCGCCTATCCGATCCGAGCCATCCTCCGCCGTCAGGACAACACCGGCGTGCTGCTGGCCGAGGTCGTCGCCGTAGATGCCGGGGCGCGAAGGGTGATTCTGCAGGACGGCGAGTTGGCGTATGACTACCTGATCATCGCCACCGGCGTGCGGCATTCGTACTTCAACCATCCCGAGTGGGAGGCCTGCGCGCCAGGCCTCAAAGATGTGGACGATGCGGCTAGGATCCGGGCTCGGCGGCCGGGTCGGATCGGGCCGGCAGTGGTTCAGTTGGATCCGCCTTAACGATCTCGTCGGATTACTGCGCTACGTCCTCGAGAATCAGGCCTCCACTGGTCCGATTAACGCCGTGGCCCCGGAGCCGGTAACGAACGCCACCTTCACGTCTGAACTTGGGCGCGCCCTGCACCGACCGCTACTCGCTCACTTACATGCCCGGAGTAGGAACGGAGCTGGCGTTGAATGACAATCCGCTCGGTGTCATCGATGGTGCGGACTTCGCGGCGGCGTACTTTCGCATCTGGCTCGGAGACCATCCCATCGACAATGTCATGCCCTACACTTTTTCCTTTCTGCCAGGTAACGTGCGCCTGCTACCGGAGGCCGCGCTGACAGGTGCGAGGGTCTAATGAAAGTTGCGGTTCCTAAAGAAATTGGTCCCGGCGAGCGGCGGGTCGCCTTGACGCCCGATGCCGCCAGCACGCTGGTCAAGAGCGGGTTGGTGGTGCTCGTCGAGAAAGGGGCGGGCGCGGGCGCGTTCCACTCCGACGCCGCGTTCGAGGCGGCGGGCGCCCGAATCGTGGCGGACGCGGCGGCGCTCTATGGACAAGCCGACGTCGTGTTGAAAGTGCAGAAGCCAACCATCGCCGAGGTCGACCTCCTGCGCCAAGGCACCGTCCTGGTGTCGTTCCTACAGGCGCTCACCAGCCCGGATCTGGTGCAACGGCTCGCCGCCCGCGGGATCACCAGCTTTGGGATGGAGGGGATTCCGCGCATCAGCCGCGCCCAGAAGATGGATGCGCTGTCGTCACAGGCGAACATCGCCGGCTACAAGTCCGTGCTCATCGCTGCCGAGTCGCTGCCGAAGTTCTTTCCGATGCTGATGACGGCGGCCGGGACCGTGTTTGCAGCCCGGGTGCTGGTGATCGGAGCAGGCGTAGCCGGTCTGCAGGCCATCGCCACGGCGCGCCGGCTAGGCGCGCAGGTTTGGGGCTACGACGTGCGGCCAGCGGTGAAGGAGCAGATACATAGCCTCGGCGCCAGGTGCCTCGATTTCGACCTCGGCCTCAAAGACACCGAAGACAAAGGCGGCTATGCGAGGGCGTTGTCCGAGGAGGCCAGCCGGCGGCAGCAGCAAATGCTCGGTGAGAAGACCAGGGAGTTCGACGTGGTCATCACGACGGCGCTGGTGCCGGGCAGGGCCGCGCCACGCCTGGTCACCAAACAAACGGTGGCGGCGATGCGGCCCGGATCGGTGATCATCGACCTCGCCGCTGAGGCCGGGGGCAACTGCGAGTTGACCGTGCCCGACTCAGTGGTCGTGGAGCACGGCGTCACCATCCACGGCCCCACAAACCTTCCCGCGACGATGCCCGCACACGCTAGCCAACTGTACGCCCGCAACGTGACAGAGTTCCTCCGTGAGTTCGTCAAGGACGGAGCCTTGCTACTGAACTTCGAAGACGAGATCGTCGCGGGCACCTGTGTCACCCACAACGGTGACGTGGTCAGCGAGGCGGTAAAGGCCGCGCTGACGGGGGCAACGTCATGACGAGCGAACTCGAAGTCGGTCTCTACATCTTCATGCTGGCCGGGTTCCTCGGCTACCACATCATCACGCGTGTACCGCCGCTGCTGCACACGCCGCTCATGTCGGCAACCAACGCGATCGCCGCCATCTCGCTGGTCGGATCGCTGGTCGTAGCTGGCAGCGATTACAGCCAGGTCCAGCACGGCTGGGTGTGCACCCTGCTCGGTCTGGTTGCGGTGGCTTGCTCGTCCACCAACGCCTTCGGCGGCTTCCTGATCACCGACCGGATGCTGCGGATGTTCAAGACGGCAGCTGAGCGAGAGAAGAGCGCCCGCTACCCGCTGGAGCTTTTGGCGCTGGTGGGGGTCACCGCCTTGGCCGCCGCTGCCGTTACCCTGGTGTACGTGGTGAAGCCAGCCGTAATGGGTATGGCAGAGTTCGTACGCGAGCGCCTCGCGGTGGAAGGCCTGCGCTACGCCTATATCTTGTCCGCGGCGATGATAGTGCTGGGTCTGAAGGGGCTGAGCCATCCCAAATATGCCCGTTCCGGCATGTTCCTGGCGGCCAACGGGATGGTCCTAGCCGTCGCCGGCACGCTCTTGCACCCACACATCGTGACTTACCGCTGGATCGCACTCGGCGTGCTCATCGGAGCGGTGGTCGGCTCCACGATGGGCCTGCGTATCCCGATGACCGCCGTCCCGCAGCGCACCGCCCTCTCCCACTCGCTGGGGGCTCTCGCCGCTTGTCTAGTCGGTATCTCCGAGTACGTCCGCTACCAAGGCGAGCTGGGCCGGGTGACGCTGACGGCCCTCGACATCGAGGTGATAGTCGGCGGGCTCACGTTCACCGGCAGCCTCATGGCGGCAGCCAAGCTCCAGGAGTTGCTGCCCGGCCGGCCGATCACTTACCGGGGCCAAAACATCTTCAACATGAGTTTGCTCGCCGTCATCCTCGGCTCCGCCGTCTACCTGGTGATCACCCAGACCGCAACGCCGTTCTTCTACGTGATGGTGGCGCTGTCCCTGGTCTTCGGCCTGCTGCTCGTGATCCCGATCGGCGCAGCCGATATGCCGGTGGTCATCGCACTGCTCAACTCGTACGGCGGCCTTGCCGACGCCGCCATGGGCTTCGTGTTGATGAACAAGATCCAGATCATCACCGGCTCGCTCGACGGTACCTCGGGCTTTCTGCTGTCGCTCCTTATGTGCCGGGCGATGAACCGGTCGGCAACGAACGTGCTCTTCGGAGCGTTCGGTCAAGTGTCCGCTGAGGCAGAGTTGGGAGCTGCGGAGGCCAAGGGGACGGTCCGCAGCATCGCACCCGAGGAGACCGCGGTCCTGCTCGAAACGGCACGCAACGTCATCGTCGTGCCCGGATACGGTATGGCCGTGGCCCAGGCGCAGCACGCCGTGGCCGAACTGGCAAACGTCCTCAAGGAGCGCGAAGTCGAGATCAAGTATGCGATCCATCCCGTCGCCGGCCGGATGCCGGGTCACATGAACGTGCTGCTCGCCGAAGCCGACGTCCCCTATGAGCTGCTCTACGAGATGGATGCCATCAACCCTTACTTCCCGGAAGCCGACATCGCGCTCGTGGTGGGCGCCAACGACGTCACCAACCCGGCAGCCAAGAGCGACAAGAACAGCCCTCTGTACGGCATGCCGATCCTCGAGGTCGATCGCGCCAAGTCGATCATCGTGCTCAAGCGCAGCATGCGACCGGGCTTCGCGGGCGTCGACAACGACCTGTACTACAACGAGAAGTGCATGATGCTGTTCGGCGACGCGAAACAGAGCATCACGCGGCTGGTCAGCGAGATGAAGTCGCTGCTGTAATGCAGGCCGCCGGCGTCGGCCTGCTTGGCGTACTTGGCGGTGATGGCCTTGATGCCCTGGTGATCGGGAGCGACGCCGTTGCGGACGAGCCCGTAGGGGGGAGGCGGTCGAACATGTCGACCTGTGGGGTGAGCTCGGGGTGGGCGAGCAGCTCTGCGGTGGCGAAGAACCCCACGGGCCCGGCGCCTACGACGGCGACCCGCAGCTTGGTCATGGCCGGCCCTCCAGGGCACTAATTCTTCGGCTTGCTCTTGTGGTAGCGCATCCCCGACGCGGAGGTGAGGGGGACGGCCTTGTCGTCCTCGACGCCGGCATCCTCGACCTCACCCACCACCAGCCAGTGGTCGCCGGCCAGGTGGATATCCACCACACGGCAGTCGAGCCAGGCGAGGGCGTCGTCGAGGATTGCGGCGCCGCCGTCGGCCGGGTGGTTCTTCACGCCCTTGAGCTTGTTCTCGCCGGTGAGGCTCTCCTTGGCGAACTGCCGGGCGATATTCGCCTGGGCCTCGGGGAGGATGTTGACCACGAAGGTCTTGGTGCTGCGGACGATCTCCTCGCTGTAGTGGACCTTGGCGACGGCGAAGCAGACCAACGCGGGCTCGAACGAGACCTGCGTGAGCCACGAGACGGTACAGCCGTTCTCCACGCCGCCACGCCCGACCGTGACCACGCACACGGGGTAGGGAATCTTCGAAA
>Ga0326727_10020419_pt1 | contig 13154 bp, 7 predicted proteins | sample MB2enrmetagenome_FD_207643 | JGI IMG/M metagenome (GOLD analysis project Ga0326727, IMG submission 207643) | Lab enriched peat soil microbial communities from McLean, Ithaca, NY, United States - MB29MY | ecosystem: Environmental > Terrestrial > Soil > Wetlands > Peat | place: USA: New York...
GGCATTTCTCAGCAGGTCAGCATCACTGATGAGGCGGACAAAGTGACTGTGAGCGTCGCGCCCGAGCAGAATGCAGGCGCACTGGTGCTGAAGGAAAAGGATCTTGAAGCCTTATCCGATGATCCGGACGAACTCTCACAGGAATTGCAGGCCATGGCAGGACCGGGCGCGGGGCCAAACGGCGGACAGGTCTTCATTGACGGCTTCTCGGGAGGCCAATTGCCGCCCAAGTCGTCCATCCGAGAGATTCGAATCAATTCCAATCCGTTCTCTTCGGAGTACGACAGGCCCGGCTTCGGCCGCATTGAAATCTTTACGAAGCCCGGAACCGATTCTTTTCACGGCCAAGCATTCTTTCAATTCAACAATGAGGATTTGAACACCCGAAGTCCGCTATTGGCCCAATCCAATTTGCCGCCCTATAAGCAGGAGTTCTACAACATCAATCTTAGCGGCCCCCTGATATCGCAGAAGGCATCCTTTACTTTAAATGCGGAACACCGCAGCATTACGGAGGATGCCTTTATTCTGGCCACCACACTGGATAGCAATCTAAATCCGCTGATGGTGAATCAGACCATGCAAACTCCGCAGACGCGAACCACCCTAACGCCGCGTCTCGATTATAAGATTTCGGACAAGAATACGCTCACAGTCCGGTATCAGTACACAAACAGTACGCTCAACGACCAGGGTGTCGGAAGTTTCAATTTGCCGTCTACTACCTACAATGTGTCCTCGACAGAAAACACGGTGCAGGGCACAGAAACCGCGGTCATCAGCGCAAACCTGATCAATGAAACCAGGTTCCAATTCAGGCGTTCGGTCTCATCGGACTCAGGCGCGTCAACGGTTCCCTCGCTTTCCGTGCAGGATGCGTTTACCTCCGGCGGGGCTACGGTCGGCGATTCGGGAAACACGACGAATACCTGGGAAGTATCGAATATGTCGACCGATACCCGTGGCAAACACACCTTCAAATGGGGAGTTCGCGCGCGCCAGAGCTATAATCACGACACCTCGGTGTCAAACTTTAACGGAACCTTCTCGTTTTTTGGAAGCCAGGGGCCGCAATTGGACGCCAACGATAACGCGATCCCCGGCACGATCGAGCAACTGACTGGATTAGAGGTTTATCAGCGGACGCTGCTCCTTCAGCGAGCCGGTTTTTCTCCCGCACAGATCCGCGCGCTGGGCGGCGGAGCATCCCTTTTCACCTTGGGAGCGGGGATGCCGACGACTACGGTGGATCAATTCGACATTGGTTTGTACGGGAACGACGACTATAAAGTCCTGCCCAATTTGACTCTGAGCTATGGGCTGAGATACGAAACGCAGACCAATATCAGCGATTATGGCGACTTCTCGCCCCGTATCGGCATAGCCTGGGGAATTGATGGGAGTGGGAACAAAGCCGCCAAAACCGTGTTGAGGGCTGGCTTTGGCACCTTCTACGACCGCGTGGCGGATACGACCACGCTGCAAACGCGGCGTTACAACGGAATCACACAACAGTCCTACCTTATTCTCAACCCTGATTTCTACCCCACAGTACCCTCTCTTGCTTCGCTCCAAAGCGGGCTCGAGCCACAACAATTGCAGCTTTTGGCACACGACGTCCGCGCACCGCGCACCTACCAGGCCAACCTGGGGATCGAGAGACAAGTCAACCAGTATTTCCGCGTCAGTGCCAATTACATTGTCAGCCGGGGCGTTCACCTTCTGCGGAGTCGTGATATCAATGCTCCAATCGACGGCGTGTACCCGTTCGGTGACCATGAGGCGCGATTCCTGACTGAATCGACAGGTTTTAGCAGACAAAGTCAGCTAGTCATCAATCCCAGCATCAATTACAAAAAAGTCTCCTTGTTCGGATTCTATTCTCTTTCCTACGGGAAAGATGATAACGAAGGGCAGCCGGCCGATCCTTACAACCTGCGGGCAGAATGGGGGCCTTCATCATACGGCGACATACGCCACCTCGGCGTGTTCGGTTTCAATCTTCCCCTACCGTTAAAAGTGTCTATTAGCCCGTTTATCACGGCGAGCAGCGGTACTCCCTACAACATTATCACCGGGCAGGACGTCTACGGCGATGGTGTCATAAGTGCGAGGCCCGCGCTTCTGTCCGGCGTAAACGCAGCTAATTGCTCGGGCACAGGTCTGATTTATGAGAAGTCTTTCGGCTGCTTCAATCTGAACCCGTCTCCCGGAACGCCCACTATCGGCAGGAACTTCGGGCGCGGACCTGCCAGTGTAAATATCAATTTTCGTCTTTCGCGCACATGGTCAATCGGAAGCAAGGAGCCGTCCGCGGGAAGCACTGGTGACGGCGCACCTGGAGCAGGAGGACCGCCTGGCGGAGGAGGACCCGGCATGGGAGGAGGCCCTCCGCGCGGGGGCGGGGGCGGCCCAATGGGAGGTGGCGGCCCAATGGGAGGAGGGGGCCCAATGGGAGGTGGCGGCGCAGGAACGGGAAAATACACTATCACCCTGTCGATCATGGCAACAAACGCGCTGAATCATCCCAACTACGGAGCCCCCAGCGGAGATCTGGCATCGCCCTACTTTGGAGAACATCTAACCCTTGGAGGTTTCGGTCCTGGTGGTGTCTCCAATGTATTCGACAGAAGAATCAGCGTCCAGCTGCGCTTCGCCTTTTAGGGTGTTAAATGTTTTCGATTGCAGTCGGGTAGACCCTTTATCCATGCTCTTGCGATAAGGACTCAAACTGGAATCTACGGGTTTATGACTCTCTGCGGTTTCAGTTCTCAAATTATATTAACCTCAATTTCGATGCCGGATGGGGGGGCTGTTTGAAGTGGATGTGTCCAAACTGTGCCCATCAGAATGAGTTATGTGTCGGTCTGAAGGCGATTGGTTATTGGTTTTCGGTCGCCAAATCCAGTTGGGATTCACCGGAAGGTGGGTTGGCGGGTTAATATGAGCTCTAAAGTTTGTTTTGGTCCAGTCTTCGAGACTCTTTGGATTGTCGGAGTCGGCATGATCGTGGGGGCGCTGCCAAGCTGAATATACAACCATCCACGCCGAGAGTCGACAGGCCCTCCCTTTTCTCGGACGAAAAATTCCACATATCAAATTTACTAGCGCAAGAGCCTCAGAACTCGGTTAATGGGATTTGTCAAACGACAAGTGACTGAATCCGCAACGGATAATTCTTGGAACATGCTACATTATTTGGCGTCCGTTAGCGTTATTTCCCAACGAATTTATAGCCAAGACCGTGCACGGTGAGGATCAATTTGGGCTGCTTGGGGTCGTCCTCCAGCTTCTGCCTGAGCCAGGCTATGTGGACGTCCACGGTTCGAGTAAAGGGGACTGAGGTATACCCCCAGACCTCCTGAAGAAGGACCTCCCGGCTCAGCGTCTCGCCTTCGTGATCGATGAGGTAGCGGAGCAGTTGGAACTCCTTGGCGGAAAACTCCACAGGCTGCCCATGACGGAAAATCTCGGTTCTTGCAAAATCCACCTTGATCGAACCGAACCGGCATACGCGCGAGGCCGATGGGAGTGTGCGGCTGGCGCGTCTCAGCAACGCTTCCACGCGGGCGAGGAGTTCCGGCATCTCGAAAGGTTTGGTCAGGTAATCATCGGCGCCAATTTTCAGCCCTAGAACCTTGTCCATGGTCTGGTCCCGGGCGGTCAGCATCAGGATCGGAGTTGCCAGACCCAGTTGGCGCAAATCGCGGCACACTTCGTAGCCGTTTTTGTTCGGGAGCATCAAATCGAGAAGAATCAAATCGTACGCCTGGTTTTGCGCCTGGTTGTAGCCATCCTCGCCGTCGGAAGACACTTCGACGGCATACCCTTCGATGTGGAGCCTGTCACTGAGTGTGAGGCATAAGCCCGGCTCATCTTCAATAAGCAGAATGCGGTATTGCATGCTAAGGCTTCCCTTCATCGGCAAACGGCGAGCTGTGGTCCGGCTCCGGCGTAGCCGGGAGATGGATGGTAAAGACGCATCCTTTTCCCCGGGCACTGTTGACGGTGATGCTTCCCCCCATGGAAACGAGAGCTTCCCTTGCCATGTATAGGCCAAGCCCTGTGCCGTGAATCTGCGCCGCCACGGCGGCACCTCCGCGGTAGAAGGGCTCGAATAGATGTGGCAGGTCCTCGCGGTCGATCCCCATGCCCCGGTCTTCAACGGAAAGACATATCTCGACGCCATATTTCGTCCTGACTTTCTCCGTCGTGATCTTCATCCATCGGCTTTCGCCCGAATATTTCAACGCGTTTTGAATGAGATTCTGAACGGCGCGGGACAAGACGGCGCAATCGACTTTGACCATGGGCAGGTCCGGATCATATTTTGTATCCACAGAGAAGCCGGCAGCGTCCAGGGCCGGCCGGGACTGTTCCAAGGCTTTCACGGCGACTTCATTCATAGGCGCCGGGCGCAGATTGTATTGCCGGCGGCCATGCCGGAGACTGGCATACTGCAGGATCTGTTCGATCATGCCGGCCAGCTTCCGGCCTTCGCTGCGTATGAGCTCTCCGTACCTTCGGGTGGAGCCGCTTGAATCGGCGACGATTCCGTCAGCCAGATTGTCGCCTGCCGAGCAAATGACCGCGAGCGGAGTCCGAAGCTCATGAGACACTCCTGCGACGAAATCGATCTGGAGCTTGGCGAATTCTTGGGCGCGCCGGGCGAACAAAAAGATCAGAGCCATGCTTATTGCGAGCAGAAGCAGGATGCCAAAGCTGAGGGCCAGGTTTCGTTTTCTGGATCCGGCGACCGCAGCCTCGAGGGAGCCTTCGCGGTGCTTTGCCAGGAGTTCAAGTCTGAAGCCGTCGTTGCCGGGCCTCTCCCCTCGCGGCCGATCCAACGGACGGGGCGGAAGCCTTGGAGGAGGCGGCCCACCCGGCCCAAAACCATTGCGATTTTCAACGAGACTGATCCTGGCATCCGGCTGGGCAAAGGACTCAAGGGTCAGGTGAGAGTCGGATTTGTACAGGAAATCCATCGAGTCGTTCCAACCCACGACAGCGACCTGGTACTGAAATCCGTTTGGACCCTCGAAATACTTTTTTGCGAGCTCAGGAAACAGCCGCGTGCGCATCGTCTCCCGGTTCAGCTGCAGCATGAGACATCCGAAGAATTGCGCACTCGGCGGCGTGGAATCCCGGGATGGCCGGAGCCTGATCATGGGCTGAAGCATCAGCGGGACTTGATAGATTGTGACCCAATCGGAAGGACGGAGCCCGGGTTCAGGGTGGAAAGGCTCGGAAAAAAGGTGCGAGAATTGGATCCTGACGGATTTGAGATCAGCAGGCCAGGAGATCGTTTCAAACGCTTTGGCGTTGCGATTCAACCAGTGCAGTTCAGAGCTGCCGTTGCTTCCCGGAAGCCAAAGGTAAATATCACGAATTAAAGGTGTGTCCGAGCCACTCAGCAGGCTGTTGCATGTAGCCGCATAGCTTTTCCAGTCCCCATTTACCAATGCCGAAGCGTTCGGCTGAAAAAGAAATCTCAGCCGCTGAAATTCGTTATTGAGCTGGAACCGGAATTGATCCATCGATGCCAGAAGGCTGGCTTGCATGCGCTCGCGTTCGGCTTTGCTGATTTCGTCGCTCCACCGGTATTGCAGCAGAGCGAGCACGATAAGGATGGCGCTAAGCAGGGAAACAAGAGCTATGGAAGACAGTGTGCGTTTCGAAAAACCGTTACGACTATTTCGAAAGGTTTGCACGGCTTGATCCTAACCTCGAAGACTCAAGGACTCCAAGTTGATTTTGAGTCTCTGATCCTTGGAGTCTTTGAGGTTCGAATAAACACTTAGAATCCGGGAGGTGGCCCGCCGGGTCCTCCTCCGCCAGGCCAGCCTGCAAGGTTGAGCACCAACCGCACAACCCTGTTGGCACCCAGTTGAGCAGTCATGGCATCCAATTGTCCACCTGTCTTCAATAGGGTAATCACGCTGATTGCCAACGCAGCGGCATCGGTTTCGCGCTGGGCCATGTCGGCGGCCTGCGTGTTGGCGATAATTGAAGCCTGAGATGCCGCCGTCGAGCTGTCGCCGGCCAGAATCGCGTTCTCGAAAGCTGTCTGCGCACTTTGAAGGGCAGTGTTCGGAGACGGCTGATGAGCGCTCCCGAACTGTGTGACAAGCGCATTGATGCTGCTCTCCTCGGTCGAGCTCAGGGCCGTTGCCCCGGCGTTCGAAATAGCGGTTTTCAGTCCCGCAAGGGCATCCACCTGGGGCATATCGGTTTGGGCCGGCGCAAGTGTGATCCCGCTCGTCCATCCCAGTACCAGCACTGGAATCAACCAGCGGATGAATTGTGGCTTTCTCTGCATCATCGAATCTCCTTTCCTCTGAAATCTTTTACTCACGACTAGGAATACGCGAAGCGTGGCCGGAGAGGTGTTAAATCGGGGTAAAAAGGCTGTTAATGAATTTTCACATTATTCCCAGCATTTGGAAATGCGCAAGCTTGCCTGCGCTTAGGACGCCGTTGTTAAAAGGATGTAAATTCAGCATTCGCGAGTGATACGAACTGTTGCGTCCTTCGTCTATTCAGGTGAGACCAAACAGGAGTACGATTTTATGCACCAGCTATCCTGCGAGAATCCGTGCCGGAAAGACGAATGGAGCTCTTTTTTCCAAAACACGCAAGTGAGGCTCGTTGCGGCGGAAAAATCGGAATTTGCCGCGCCGTGGTTTTATCGAGCTAGGCAGGGCATGGCCAGTTTTTATGTGGTCATCAACGGAAGCTGCCATCTCCGGTTTGAGGAGACGGAAGAAGGTTTTACGCTCCGCAGCGGCGACCTCGCCGTGCTTTTAAGCGGAAAGAGTCACTGGCTTCAACATGAGACGCGAAGGGACGGGGTCAACGGGGGTGAAGTTTGCTCGCGAACCGCGATTGTGCGGGGGCGCTTCACGTGGGACGAAAATGAACTGGCGTTGCTGCTGCCCGAACTGCCGAAAATCGTTCACTTCAGGAACAAGGACGGGCGACTCGTATCCTGGATGGCCAAGACCCTCCGGATGATTACGGACGGGCCGGGGCCCAACGGGCCCGACGCTCGAGCCATTATCAATCACCTGGCGCACACGGTTTTTGTCCAGAGCGTCTGTGCCCATTTGACACTCAGGCCTCCTACGGACGGTCAAGTGCTGGCATTCAGGCATTATCATCAGATTGAGCAGGCTCTGCACCTGATTCACAGTCAGCCTGGGGCTCCGTGGTCCCTGAACCTGCTGGCCAAAAAATGCGGTATGTCCCGGTCTGGTTTCGCCGGTGAGTTCAAGCGCACGACCGGAAAGGCTCCAATGACTTATCTCATGGAGCGCCGGATGGACAAGGCTTGTGAGCTTCTCAGCCGGAGTTCTCTGAAGATCAAGGAAGTTTCCGCGCTCGTGGGATATGGGTCTCAGGGTGCATTCAGCAATGCATTTCGGCGCTGGGCCCGCCGAGCGCCCGGTTCCTATCGCAAGGGCCTCAAGAGCTTTTGACCACGAAACCCACGAAAAAACAAAGCAAAAAACATCGTGGGTTTCGTGGCCAAGGCTTTCATTCATTCCACGGCGAAATCGGACTCGAGGATTTCGAGCGTCTGATCCTGCATCCCGTAAAGCTTTGCGTAAAAGCCGCCCGGTTTGCTGATCAGCTAATCGTGGAGCACGAGGACTTGATCCCGTAGGGCAAAGAAACTCAGCCGATCCGCAAGTAGTTGAAATCACGATTCTTGCCCCCCCGCAAGCTTGCTTCGCATGGCCGACAGGCCCAGTAGCTACTACAAATGTCCTGTCAGCGCCGTCAGTTGGCTGATCACAGGAAAAGAGACTTCATCCTCTGGATTTCAAAGGCTAGTGAAAGAAGGGAAATCAGAATGGACGGTCGAGTTTCTTGTTCGGGATCCCAAATGGAAACCACTTTTTCCTGATTGGGTGATTGTCAAGGCAAAGGCACGCCTTATGGCAGCTTCAAAGAAGTCCGTTTGACTTACGCACTACAGACTCTTTTTGACTGCCTTCCCAGCCAATGGATGGTGCGCCTCCCAATGGCTCTTTTCTGCCGCCAATATCGTTCCTGCTGGAAACTGTCAGCCGAAACTCGTACCGTGAACCTATTGCCACTTATCAGACGCGGCGGAAAACCAGTGGAAGACATTAGGTCGGGCAATAATAGGATTTACGATATATCTTCCTTTTCGAAATCCGTTCACAGCCGGATTATTTTCAGCTTGGCCGATGAAAAAGTGGATATTGCTAGCGGCCTGACTTGCCGGCTTGTTTGACAGATTTTACGAAGACTTAACAACGCGAATCCGGAGTGGCTGTTATCTTATCGACCAGTCATCTCTGAAAGGAAACCGCTATGCTCAAAGCCCTATTTGGAACCGGATTTCTTCTGCTGCTTTTTTCATCAGCCGTTTCGGCCGCCGATATATCAGGCACCTGGACGCTTAAGATGAAAGGTCTTGATGGGGATGAACAAATGGATATCGTCATCAAAGTTTCCGGCGAGAAACTAAAAATGACCGTGACCCACCCGATGTTTGACAGAATGTCGGGGAGCGGCCACCTTAAAGGGGATGCCATCAGATTCAAGCTTAATGCGGAAGAAATGCCCATGAGCATCGAGTTCACAGGAACGGTGACTGGGAATAAAATGTCCGGGACCAGAGTAATTCAATCCGGCGGAGGCCCGATGGACTTCGGCGGGCCGGATGGCCCCGGCGGCCCGGGGCCGGGTGGTCCCGGCGATATGGGCGCACAGATAAACAAGCTTCCAAAAGAATGGACGGCAGAAAAGCAAGAGCCCGCAGCTCTCAAATGACGGCGGGCGATAAATGCGGATTCCCACGATTTGACTGGCAGATGCGTGAATTCGTATTAGTTCTCTTCATTGAAAATTTGGATCTCCAGGGGAATTAGTGGGTAAAAAACAGTATCTTTTATAGAAAATCGAAGGCGAATTGATACCACGATGGATTCCAATGGATGGCGATGCCAAGGCAAATGAACCTGATTCCCGAAATCGGCCCTATAGTCCTGAAGCCCTTTACAGTAATGCGCAACCATGCAGCAGACTCCCAAGCGCGGAACTGTTTTTGACTAAGACCTTGCTATAATGTCCTGGCCATACAGACACGTTGGCCGGCCTACTCACCCGGGACGGAGAGCCCATTCTGAGAAAGGGCCTTCATTTTTCCTATCGGCTGATTCATTCTTAGACTCGCTGTCTAAACCCCAATTTTATTTCTTTCGCTAAGAGTGTCGGCAATCTTGTTGAGAGAAAGCTCTTGCAGGGTTTTCTTTGTAGGCCAGCCGGTTGAAACGTCCCATCCTTCGAGCTTGTAGAAATTCGTCTTGAACAGCTCAACTCCCGATTCGTCAAGATACATGTCCATCAGCGGCTGCCAGCTCCATTTCCCATCTTTGTATACAGGCTCGCCGCCGCTCGGCGCGATAAACGCAGCACCCGGCTTGTATACATAGGGAAAGAATTTTTCCTGATCTCTGTGTCTTCCCTGAAGCACTCTGATTGCGCGCTCCAGATTCCATATCTTCCTGCCGATTTCCATTGTCTCGGCAAACCCGATTTTCTTACCTGTCACAGCTTGATAGTAGCGGATCTCCACATCAGGACTTGGTCCGCTGGAATCCTGGTTGGATTTATTGACGAAAGCCGGGAGAACCGTTTCGCAGAACGCCATTGATTCATTCCAAAATCCCGCATAATGCCTGGTCCATGCAACCTGTTTGGCCTTGTGTTTGGAGTAAATCCCGGTCTTCCTCGCTTCCTCTCCCTGCCAGGCATAACTGAACATATACGGATCGCCTGTATACGGGATTGTTTTGGAGGACATCAATTCAAGAAGTGTTTCCAAGGTGTACGGCGGGCTATCTGCAGTACCAAAACTAAGATTCGGACCGAGTATTGAAAACCCGTGCCACACAACGTCGCCCGCACCAAGCAGAGATCCGTACGCCCATTCAACCGCAGGCAAAGTCCAATGGAATACGCTACCCCACGCCGGAAATCTCAGAGCGCCGGAATTTTTGTCTTGCTCCAGCCTTCCCCATCTACTAGCCGCATGGAGAGTTCCATCAGCCAGCACGTCCCCAATTCCGATCCGCCTGGAAACAGCATCGCAGAAGGCCTCCCGAAAAACGAGGTCCCCCCATTGTTCTATCTGTAGCGGTGATGAATCGATCTTCTTCCCCGGCCCCAATACACCCAAGTCATACAGGTATTTTATGTACCAGCCCAAACCCGGCGCATCCGGCACTTTCTTTTTGAAGAGATCCGGAGCTCCCGGGACATCTATCTCGAAAAAACCACCAAACTGGGCGCCCCAGCTGCTCATTCCCCATTTGATAGCAATGTCTGCGCCCTGCATCGGGTCATTTTTAAACCAGATTGTGTCTGCGCAAATGGATTCTCCGCCGTAAAACGAATTTCTTTTCCGGTCATTTTTGATGCAAGGCATGCATGCACCGGTACCGGCCTGCATTTCGACAGCACCAATCTGGAGGTTCTGCATGTGCCAAAGTCTGGTCTCTATGACCCCTCTCGGATCGGATGGTTTGATGCTACCGGTGCCCGTGACGCTGATCGCCTTCAGATTTTTAGAGCCGAACACTCCGCCATAGCCCCCCGTCCGAGCGCTAATGCCGCTTCCGTGTACCAGCGCGGCAAGGCTCGACACGGCTTCTCCCACAGGTCCAATGCAAAGTATCTGCGGCCGGGCTGTTGTAAATGATTCTCCGATCTGTTCCCATTCATCACCAAATCTTGTTCTGCCTGATACCATCGATACGATCCTATCCTGTGTCCCGAACGTGTTCAGGCCCCACAATGACCTCGCATCTTCGATGGTGATCGTGTCATTGATGATGTTGATCCAAACCGGGCGATCAGCTTTCCCCTCAATAACAATGCCGTCCCACCCGGCGAGCTTTAGCATGGTGGCAAACCTGCCGCCGAAGTTGGCTCTGTAAAAACCATGGCGAGGATATATTTCGGGGGATAAACCGCAAACGCTCATCCTGCCGGCACCGGGAACTCCTGTCGCTGCCAGTGGGCCGCTCATCAGGACAATAACATTTTGCGGATCGTAGGCGTTCTTCATGTCCCATTCGCCCGGAGCTACGGCAAGATCCCAGAAGATCGCCATCCCAATACCGAAGCCACCTCCAAATTGCTCGTACTTGTCGGTGTCGATCCTGGTGATCTCCTTCGTGCTCAGATTCAGTCTGGCAATCCTACCTGCATATCCATTTGCCATCGTCCCTCCTGGGGTCCACCGTTTCAACCCAGCCTGCCCTTTGATTTCAGTACATCGGCGACTTTCTTCAATCCGAGGATTTCAAGCGTGCGTGATTTGGGCCAACCGTTGGCAGCGTTCCAGTCTTCGAACTCGTAGAATTTGGTTTTCCATTCTTCGAATTTCGGCTTGCTTAAAACTCTTCCGATGTTGGCGGAATAGCTCCATTTTCCATTTTCATATACGGGCAGGTAATAGGGCACTTGAGTTGGAACGCTATAGACATATCCCGAATGCACCTCCATATCTCGATGGCGACCCTGCAAGATCCAGATGGATCGGTCCAGATTCCATATCTTGCGACCGGTTTCGACACCATCCTCGAACGTGATTTGCCTTCCGGTTACTGCATTGAAGAACCTCGGCTCTCCTTCCGGAGTCGCACCCGACATATCCGCAGTATTGGGAGTAAAAAACAGGGGCCAGACCCAATCACAAAATAGGGCGGATTGTGTCCAAAAACGCGTGTAATGCCTATGCCAGGCGATCGTCTTGACTCTATGATCTGAATAAATGCCCGTAGGGCCTTCGCTATAATCGAACATAAAGGGGTCGCCAGCATACGGGGCGACTTTGGAGGCCATGATCTCAACAAGTTTTTCGGCGGGGAATAGCGGATCAATATTCCCGTCTATGCAATCAGCCGGCATGTGATGCAGTGGGAAGTTGAGACTGTGCTCATTGATATCTCTATCGCTCAGAATGGATCCATAGCTCCATTCGACCTCGACTCTGGGCTCGTAGTGCTCCATATAACCCCAGTTGGGCGAATTGAGGACGCCGTTGTCCGTGTCCTTTTTGTATCTGCCCCATTTGGCGGCGGCCCTCGCAAAGCCGTTGCTCAAAAGATCGCCCATGCCTTCCCGAAGAGCCGTTTTCCTTACCACCGTCTGAAGAAACTCAAGTGTGCCAAACTGATCGAAAGGTAAATTGCAGGCGATCTCTTTGCCGGGACCCAATACTCCCGCTTTTTGCAGAGCCACCAGATAGCTGATCATAGTCCCCATTTGGGCAGCATTCAGCCCATACGCCTGCAGCAGATCGCCGGCCCTCTCTCGATCCCGATGCGATGGTAGACTCATTCCAAATGCAGATTCCGCGCAACTCGACTCATTTCCTATACCTCCCGCCAACCTCTGCCGGCATGGCTTTGCGCAACCTGCGCAAGCCTGAGGACGGGCAGGATCCAATGGAGGCTGCAGATTGGCAAAGTTATCCGAGGCAGGAGAATTGTTAACCGGCGAAAAAACCAGTGCCTTGGGAGGCTTTTCCAGCCTGGGATTGTCTACGTTGTACTGAAACTGCCGGTACCATAGGCGCGCGTCAAACAGCGCCTTCGGGTTCGCCACTTTTACAGTACCCGTTCCGATTACACTGATGGCCTTCAGCTTTTTTGCTCCCCAGACGGCTCCAAATCCACCTTGCCCAGCGCCATTTCCCGCATCATGAATGAGAGAGGCAATTCTGGCTTGCTTTTCCCCGGCAGGGCCGATGCATAGTACGGCAGGCTTCTGCGTTGTGTAATTGGCTCCGAGCGCCAGCCATTCGCCGAATCGCGATCCCGGAATCACCCGACGCCATATTTCCTCCTGAGTTTCGACCGTATCCAGCCCCCATAAGGTGCGGGCGTTTTCAATCGTGACTCTGTCGTTAATGATGTTGATCCAGACCGGATCATCTGCTGCCGATATCCCGCCTTCAATCGCGATCCCGTCCCATCCCGCATACTTGAGCTGGGACGAAAAGCGACCTCCAAAATTGCTCCTCGTGAACCATTCCACCGGATAGGATTGTGGGCCGATCCCCTGCACCTCGCATCGCCCTGCCGCGGACGGTACGACGACACCGGAAAAAG